>Ga0210380_10000739_pt1 | contig 13902 bp, 14 predicted proteins | sample PLM4_5_coexredo_FD_155476 | JGI IMG/M metagenome (GOLD analysis project Ga0210380, IMG submission 155476) | Groundwater sediment microbial communities from an aquifer in East River, Colorado, USA - PLM4_5_coex redo | ecosystem: Environmental > Terrestrial > Soil > Riparian zone | place: USA...
CGGATCGATGGCTGTTTCTGACCGGCAACAAGGAGTCGCTTTTCAAGCTATCCAAGGAAGGATTCAAGCTCGCCGTGGCGGATTCCGGCGGTACGGAGCTCGAACCGATAACGCACAGCTCGCGCTTTGCGCTCGTCGACCGGCAGGGACGTATCCGAGGATACTATTCCATGGACGAACCATCCGAACTCGCACATATCATCAGCGACGCGAAGTCTCTGCTGTAGGAACGTCATGTTCGCGATATCCGACCTTCCCGCTCTGAATGCCACACTGAACCTGATCTCCGCAATACTGCTTGGAACGGGCTACTACTTCATCCGCCACCGGAATATTCGCGCACACAAGGCATGCATGGTAGCCGCGCTGATCACGAGCACCGCGTTTCTGACCTCGTACCTGGTTTATCACTACAACGTTGGCAGCGTGCCGTTCACAAAGCAGGGCTGGATACGTCCGGTATACTACTTCATCCTTTTGACGCATGTCCTTCTGGCCATCATCATTCTTCCACTCGTCCTCCGCACGGCATACCTGGCTTTCCGTCAGCGCTTCGACAAACACGTTCGCATCGCACGATGGACGTTTCCACTCTGGATGTACGTTTCAGTTACCGGAGTCATCGTCTACCTGATGCTGTACCAGCTTTAGCGGGGATCCCAGTTTCGGTATCTTCGTGGTCTCTGTTGTATCCCACTCCCGAAGGGAGAAGGTGGCCCGAAGGTTCGGATGAGGGTACATTTTGTGAATGAAACTCGTCGTTTTTGATCTCGATGGGACGCTCACCCGAACCTCCGCCGTCGCTGGATTCCTCCCTGTTTGCGGAGGTGGACGGAGCATCGTCATTCCTGGCCGAACTTCGTAGAAATTCGGAATGGGGCGTCGCTCTGGCCACCGGTGGCTGGAAACTCTCTGCGGAATTAAAGATTCGATCGGCGAGTCTTCCGTTGAAAGACGTCCCTGCGGCTTTTGCCGAAGACGGTCCTTCGCGAGAAGCAATCATCCAGACTGCGATTGCCCGAGCATCGGCGTGGTATCAACGGCGGGAATTTGAGAGAATTGTCTCCATCGGCGACGCCGTCTGGGACGTAAAAACGGCGAAGCAGCTGAATCTACCGTTCCCTGGCATCGCGGATGAACCGCGAGCAACTTTGCTCCGGGACTACGGCGCCGGACACGTCGTTGGAGATTTTCTGGATCAGATACAGTGTCTACGCTATCTCGATAACGCAATAGTCCCAAAATGAACATACCGGCAATCGACACCACGGTGATAAATAATGGACAACTGCATATTCTGTAAGATTCTTGCCAACCAGCTTCCGTCCAGCTGTGTGTACAAGGACGACCTGTGCACTGCATTTCTCGACATCCGTCCAGTCAACTCCGGACATCTGCTTGTGATTCCCAACGAGCACTCCAGTTTTCTTTCGGGCCTCGACCCCGAGGCCGGCGCTCAGATGTTTTGTGTGGCTCAACGTCTGGCGGCTGCATTGCGAACTGGCGTGGTTCCTTGCGATGGCGTGAATTTATTTCTCGCAGATGGAGAAGTCGCGGGCCAGGAAGTTTTCCATGTTCATCTGCACGTGTTTCCGCGTTTCACTGGAGATAGTTTCCGCCTGCATTTCGGCGCACGGCACGGCGAACAACCCGCCAAAGCAGACCTGGATGCACTTGCGGAACGAATTCGCACCGCGCTCTGATCGACTATGATCAAGCTGACCGGCGTATCCAAAGTATTTGAAGGGAAACGAAAGGCGCGCGCGCTGGATGACGTGAATCTTGAGGTCGATCACGGCGATCTTGTCGCGATTGTGGGTCCTTCCGGTTCAGGAAAGTCCACGCTCTTGAATCTGATTGGCGGACTGGATCGGCCAAGCAGCGGGTCCATTTCCATCGACGGACAGGACCTGGCATCTCTTTCCGACGATGACCTCACGCGCGTTCGCCGCGATAAGATTGGCTTCATTTTCCAGTTCTTCAATCTCCTCCCAACATTGAACTGTATGGAAAACGTCGCACTTCCTCTTCACCTTCGAAACTGGCCCAAAAAGAGCATCGAAGAGAGGGCCGTGGAACTCCTGCGCATGGTACAACTCGACCATCGTGTCGACCATCTTCCCGACGAACTCTCTGGCGGTGAGCGACAGCGCGTCGCCATTGCGCGGGCGCTTTCGGTTTATCCTCCGATCCTTCTCGCCGATGAACCGACCGGAAACCTGGACACAAATACCGGGATTGAAATCCTGAAGCTCATTCATGAACTGCATCAGCGGCTCCACTCCACAATCCTTATCGTGACACACGATCCTGGCGTCGCCGACCAGTGCCCGCGCACTGTGAAACTTAGAGACGGAAAAATTGTCGAGGACTACCGCAAATGATGCTCTTCCGCCTTCTCAGCTGGCCATATCTACGCCGTCATTTGTTCCGCTGGACATTGACGGTTGCGGGAATCGTGCTTGGCGTCGCGGTCTTTGTGGCGATGCACATTGCCAATCGATCCGTTCACAGCGCATTTGCCGACACGGTCGACCGGATTGCCGGATCGACTCAGCTGCAGGTGTCTAGCGGAGAATTTGGATTCGACGAAGATATCCTTGAGAAAGTCCAGGCCGTTCCGGAGGTCGGCATCGCGGTGCCGGTTATCGAAGCCACCGTGGAGACCGGGCTTAAGGATCAAGGCAGCCTTCTGATCCTCGGTGTGGACATGACCGGAGACCGAAGTCTACGCCAGTACGAAATGGAGAGTGCGGAGGACGTCATCATCGACGATCCGCTGGTTTTTCTCGCGCAACCGGATTCGCTGATGGTCACGAAGGAATTCGCAGAGCGAAACGGATACCACGTCAACAGCCGTGTCCCGCTTTACACCATTGATGGGGAAAAGCAGTTCACGATTCGGGGCATCATGACCTCGGAAGGTCTGACCCAGGCATTTGGCGGCAATCTCGCGGTAATGGACATCTATGCGGCCGAGGTCGTGTTCGGACGCGGACGCCGGTTCGATCGCATTGATTTGCAGGTGCGTGACGGTGTCACAATCGGCGAATGCCAGCGTGCGCTGGAATCCGCGCTGGGCCCCGGATTTGAAGTCGCTCCGCCGGGATCGCGCAGTCAGCACTTCGAAGCGCTGATGAGAAGCTATTCCATGGCGACAACGATCTCGAGCTTGTTTGCACTGATCGTTGGCATGTTTATTATCTATAATTCGTTTGAAATTGCGGTCACGCATCGCCGTTCCGAGATCGGAATCCTTCGCGCACTCGGCGCCACTCAATCGCAGGTGCGACGCGTATTTCTTCTTGAAAGTACGGTTGCAGGACTGATTGGGTCGCTGCTTGGAGCAGGGCTTGGCGTACTTCTTGCGTTTGGTGTATCCGGCTACATGGGCCAGCTGACGGAACAAACCGCCGGAGTCGCACAACGCGTGGATCGTATTGCGGTGGATCCGACGCTGCTGGTGCTCGCGGTTCTGGCCGGGCTTGCAACGAGCATTCTGGCCGCGTGGATTCCGGCGCGCAATGCGGCCGCGGTCGATCCCGTGAAAGCGTTGCAGAAGGGCAAGTATCAGGTGATCTCCGCCGGAGAGAATCGCCGAAGAAGAATCCTTGGAACAATTCTATTTGCTGTTTCTCTTGTCACTCTTCTCTTCGGGGCCAGCAAGCCGGCGTTCTATCTTGGTTACGTCCTCATGGTTGTATCCGCACTCCTCTTTGCTCCCACACTGACGCTGCTGATTTCCCGCGCCATTCGTCCATTTCTGCGCTGGCTGCTTCCGGCGGAAGGTACTCTGGCGGCAGACAGCCTGATTCAGACACCACGCCGCACATCGGCCACCGTTGCTGCCTTGATGCTGTCGCTGGCTATGGTAATGGGATTCGGCGGAGTCACCGAGTCCATTCACGCTTCCCTCACCGAATGGATGGACACCGCGCTCAATCCGGACTTTTTTATTTCTCCATCGGCCAATCTCACGGCGAGAAGTTCCACGTTTCCTCCAGAGATCGGGCCGCTTATCGAGTCGGTACCCGGAGTCGAAACGGTACAGCTGGTGCGAAATGCTCGAGTGCCGATGCATGGAACTCCGGTGATGGTGGTTTCCGTTGAATCCGCCAAACTCTCACAAAAAGTGCATCGAGTTCCCATTGCCGGAAATGTTGAAGACATGAATCGCCTCACTGGGGAAGGAAAGGGACTGATTGTGTCCGATGGCTTTCAGGCGCTGCAGAAGGTCAAGCTCGGTGACATCGTACAGCTCCCCACCCCGTCGGGGATACTGGCACTTCCGATAGTCGGAATCATCCGAGACTATACGGATATGCAGGGCAGTATCTTTATTGATCGTAGCGTCTATCTGCATTGGTGGGGCGACAACACCGTCAACATTGCTCGTGTGTATGTGAAGAAAGGCGAGAACGCGGCGGTGGTACGCCAGCGTATTCAGAGCGCGCTCGAAGGTCGGAAGCGCCTGCTGGTCCTGTCGAATGAGGAAGTGCGGACATACGTGTTTCGTCTCACCAGCCAGTGGTTTTCGATGACATACAACCAGATTGTGGTGGCTGTGCTTGTGGCGGTGCTGGGCATCGTCAATACGCTCACAGTGTCGATTACGGACCGACGGCGTGAGCTCGGCGTCATGCAGGCCGTTGGGGGACTGCGGAATCAGATCCGTCGCACGGTCTGGATCGAGGCGGTCAGTATCGGCTTCATAGGGTTGATTCTTGGCGTGGGTCTTGGAGTGCTCAATGTGTACTACAGCCTGGGAATGGTGCGGCGCGATCTGGGTGGACTCGATCTCGACTACACGTTCCCAACGTCGATCGTCCTGTGGATGGTTCCCGTTATTCTGGGAGCTGCATTCCTGGCGGCGTTGGGCCCGGCTGAGGCCGCCGTGCGCGGCACTCTGGTTGAGGCTCTTGAATATGAATAACATTCGTCATTTCGTTGTGTTGTCGGTGGGGCTGTTGCTGCTGCCTGGTTCAGCCACTGCCCAGGATCCGCGGTCGATTGTGGAACAAGCTCAGAAGCGGTCGACATCGGAGTCTCAGAGATATGAAGGCACGCTCCAGGTGATCGATGACAAGACCAAAGTCACGGTGAAGCGCTGGCAGTACGATCGAATCGGCTCACACGGAATGAGCAAGTCTGTGCTGCGCTTCGTCGCTCCTGCGGAGGTGAAAGGTGTGGCACTGCTGGTCGTCAATCACCCGGATCGATCGTCGGATCAGTGGATGTGGACGCCGGCAATCGCGCGCGAACGCCGTATCGCCATGCAGGATCGCTCGACACGGTTTTTTGGAACAGACTTCAGCTTTGAGGATCTCGAAGAGCGGGATACCAGCCAGTTCGATTACAAGATGATTGCTCAGGAGCCAATTGACGGTGCGATGTGCTGGAAGATTGAATCAAGGCCGAAGCAAACCAAGGTGTCGCAGTACATGTATTCGCTGGTATGGATACGACAGGACAACTACGTCGTGGTTCAGATTGAGAACTACGGGAAAGACAAGCTGGTACGGCGCGCAAAGTACAGCGAAATTCAGAAGGTGCAGAACATCTGGACGCCGCAGACCATTGAGATGTTCGACGTGCAGAGAAAGAGTCGAACAGTCCTGAAACTGGAGAAGCTTCAATACAACATTCCAATGAAGGAAGAAGATTTCACATTGCAGGCACTGCAGCGGGGAAATTGAACCGGACAATGGACGAATTGGGAGGGTGCAAGACTCCCCTCCTGAGTCAGGAGGGGTGGCCCATCAAGAAATGGGCGCCGGGGTGGTTCCATTATCAGCCACCCTGCAGGTTGACAGCTTTGGAACCACCCCTCGCGGGATCCGCTTCGCGATCCCGCTGCCCTCCTGACTCAGGAGGGCAGTCCCATTTCCTTCAATCGATCCCAACGCGGACATCGTCAGAGACATGAAGCTCGCTTTTATTCTGCTCCTGCTCACACAAAACATCACGCAACGCGGTTTTGTAGAGTCTCGCGCTACTTTCTATCCGCAGACCACTCCAAACGATTCCGCTCGCTTCGTTGGTGAAATGCTCTTGCGTGATGAAGTGTTCTACAAGCCACGCAAAGACTTCCAATTCTCCGGCGGTATCGACCTTCGCACCGATACTCATCATCAGGTGGAACGCACATTTCACTTTTCAACGTTCTATTTTCTCGATCGCGAACTGCAGCGCCCGCTGTTTTCCATTCGTCGCCTGAGCGCCGAATATCATCGCGGGGGATTCAACATCGAGGTGGGCAAGCAATTCGTTCGATGGGGACGCGCCGACATTCTCAATCCCACGGACCGGTTTGCGCCGCGAGATCTACTGACGATCGTGGACCCGGAGTTTCTTGGCATCACCGCCATTCGTGCCACATATGAGCGGGGAGCAAACAGCATCGACGCAGTCTGGGTGCCGCGATTCACCCCCAGCCGGATTCCGCTTGTGGGACAGCGGTGGCTCCCCGTTCCGGCGGGAGTGATTCTGGCACCGATGCAGCCTCAGTTTCCCAATGGCTCGCAGTCGGGTATCCGCTGGAGTCACGTCGGCTTTGTGGAGTTCTCAGGCGCCTACTATCAGGGCTTCAGTGATATCCCTGCACCCGATCTGTCGTATACAAAGCTTTGGATGGCTGGCGGTGACGCGGCGGTTCCATTTCGCTGGCTGACCGTCAAAGCCGAGGCCGGCTATTTCAATTATTCCGGCAGCAGGGCGGATGACTATGTTCTATACGTGATACAGCTGGAGCGGCAGTCGGGAGAATGGTTCTTTGTCGGAGGCTATGCAGGCGAGATCCGGACTCAGCGCGGAACTCAAGTGGTCAATTTCAATCCGGACCGTGGCATCAGCAAGTCCATTCTGGGACGCGCGGGTTACACCATCGATGCCAATCGAAGCGTCGCAGTGGAAACCGCAGTGCACCAAAATGGGAACGGCCTTTGGACAAAGTTCGAATATTCGCAGGCCTATGGCCAACATTGGAGACTGACCTGCACTGTTTCATTGTTTCGGGGAGAGCCGCTCGATTTTCTCGGGCAATATCGCCGCAATTCCAACGGGCTAATCGCGGTAAAGTATAACTTCTGAGGTGGATGACCATGCCATTGGACCCGGCCATACGCAGTTTGATTGCGCAGTTTCGAAGATCGCCGTACTGGGACGATCAACTGGATCTGGAACTGATCCAGCGATTCTGGCCGGACCTGGTTGGCGAGCAACTCGCGGCGGCAACGAAAATCACGGCGATCCACGGATCGACGGTGGTTCTGAACGTACCGGATCTGATCTGGCGAAAGCAATTGATGCGCATGAAACCGCAGCTGCTGCAAAAAGTAAATGAGCCCCTGGGCGGTCGGAAGATTACGGAGATTGCACTGACATATGAAAATTAGCGAAACCGACGTGGAATATGTGGCCAGGCTCGCCAATCTTGAAGTTCACGAAGACGAAAAGAAGGAATTGGCGGTACAGTTGAGCCGGATTGTCGAACATGTCGAACAATTGAACAGTCTGGACGTTTCGACAGTACCGCCGACGTATCAGGTAGTCTCGAATACAAAAGTTGCAATCCGCGAAGACCGGGCAGTGCCGCGAACCGGAAGTTCGGAAGCGGGAAAGACCGTCAAGCTCTTCAAAGTTCCGAAGGTTATTACGGAACGATGAACCTCAAGAACATTACTGCCGACAAGCTGGTGCCTCTCTATGCGAACCGCGATCTGAGTGTCACGGAAGTCATCTCGAGCGTTTTCGAAGAAATTGATCGATCCGATGGAACCATTCACGCATTCATCACCCTGTGCCGGGAACGTGCGCTTGAAGAGGCCCGCCGGACAGATTCCAGAATTGCCGCGGGCGAGCCCCTCAACGCGCTCACAGGCGTCCCGGTAGCGATCAAGGACAACATGAACGTGCGCGATGTTCAGACAACATGCGGATCGAAAATACTGGAGAACTACGTCCCTCCCTATACCGCAACGGCCGTGGAACGCCTTCGAAGTGCCGGCGCCATCATTATCGGCAAGACCAACATGGATGAGTTTGCAATGGGCTCGTCCACGGAAAATTCCGGATTCTTTATCACTCGAAATCCTCACGATTTCGAACGCGTACCGGGAGGATCCAGCGGTGGATCTGCGGCGGCCGTTGCCGCAGGAATGTCGCTGATCGCGCTGGGATCCGATACGGGGGGCTCGATCCGTCAGCCGGCATCGTTTTGCGGAGTCGTGGGGATGAAGCCAACCTACGGGCGTGTATCGCGCTATGGACTTGTCGCCTACGCGTCATCGCTGGATCAAATCGGTCCGTTTACGAAAAGTGTGCGCGAATGCGCCCAGGTTCTGGAGACAATTTGCGGTTTCGATCACTACGATTCGACGTCGGCGGACTCACCAGTCGATTCATTCGTGAAAGTCCTGGATCAGCCCATGAAAGACATCCGGATAGGAATCCCGCGAGAGTATTTGATAGACGGCATGGATCCCGAAGTGAAATCCAGCATGGAAAGCGCAATCCGGCGTTATCAGAGCATGGGCTGCAAAATTGAGGAGATTCGCCTGCCACATACGGAGCACGCCGTGGCAACGTACTATCTCATTGCAACTGCCGAGGCGAGTTCCAATCTGGCGCGCTACGATGGAGTCCGGTATGGTTTGCGCGAAGGCGGAGCCGGCGGTATCAGTGAAATGTATCGCAAGACGCGCATGGCCGGTTTTGGAAAGGAAGTCAAACGGCGAATCCTGCTCGGGACCTACGCGCTGAGTGCCGGTTACTACGACGCGTACTATCTCAAGGCGCTCAAGGTGCGAACGCTCATTCTTCAGGACTTTCAAAAGGCATTCGAAAAGGTAAACATCATACTGACGCCGACAACACCAACCCCAGCGTTCAGAATCGGCGAAAAGACCGCGGACCCTCTGTCGATGTATCTTTCGGATATTTTCACGATTACCTGCAATCTGTCGGGTCTTCCAGGAATTTCAGTTCCCTGTGGAAAGACCTCACGAAATCTTCCCATTGGAATGCAGCTGATCTCAAACCATTTCCAGGAAGCGGTCCTGCTGCAAGTCGCTCACAACTTTGAGAAAGCAGGCGGTTTCGGTAACGTTTCCATGTGATTTCAGTCTGAACTTCCCACACGGCCGGTTTCTTGGCATACAATATGCGGGTTGTTTCGGGCAGTAGCCCACTGGAGGGGGGAGATAATGAGGCAATTGGTAAAGGCAGCCGCAATTGTGGCAAGCATGGTGGCTTTCAGCGGAATTGGTTTTGCCCAATGCAAAATCACCGTCGTCGACATGCAGGAAGCAGTAACCGGATCGAATGAAGGTAAGGAGAAGGCTGCGAAATTCGATGCGAGGGTGAAGGAATGGACCGACAAGCTCGAAAAGATAAAAGCGGACATCGACACCAACCAGAAGAAGCTTCAGGCGCAGCAGGCCCTGGCCAGTCAGACGGTTCTCGCAACCCTGAACAAGAGTATTACGGACAAGCAGACTGAGCTCACTCGTACCAGTGAGGACGCCCAGAAAGATGTGGACACGTATCGCGATGAGCTGCTCGGCCCTGTGATGGAAGTTGCGCAGAAGACGATGAATGAAATGGCAAACGAAAAAGGGTACAGCATCGTATACGATCTTTCCGCGCCAAATAGTCCAATCGTCTACTCCAGCAAGGAATGCAACATCACTGAGGAAATCAAAACGCGCTTGAACTCCAAAGGTGCAACGGCGGCGCCGGCACGGGGTGCAAGCCCGACTACGGCAGCCCCTGCGGCGGGACGCGGCGCAACCACCCCGGCTGCAACAGCTCCGGCGGCGGGACGTGGCGCAACGGCCCCAACAGGAACAGCTCCGGCGGCAGGACGTGGCGCAACCACTCCTCCACCTGCGACCCCACCTGCAACTCCACCAGCACCGGCGAACTAATCGTACCCAACAAACGCAGGCGCGAACTGCCCTCCTGAGTCAGGAGGGCAGCGGGATCGCGAAGCGGATCCAACATCATGAGAAGGCGGGTGGTTCCAAAACCGCCACCCGTCAGTGTTTGCCTACGGAACCACCCCGGCACGCCTTCATTTGATGCTCCGCACCTCCTGACTCAGGAGGGGAGTTTCCCTCACTTACAAATTCCTTTGCCTGTAGATATTCACTTGGCTTCAGTGTACGCGGTAGGCGGGATCGACTTTCGAGACCGATAGATTGGTAACGACATCGAACCGATGCAGCAGATGACTGGCGAAGGATTCGAAGTTTTCCACTTCGCAGATCTTATCGATTTCAGAAATCACCCGGTCGAGAATCGATTCAATTTCCTCATACGTGCTGTCCGCAAAAAACGGCCGCTGATATTCGAGCCGGATCTTATGTCTGAGGAATTCTTCGCGGTAGAAATCAGAAATTCGCTTTCGTGTGCCTTCTTCGACGGCCATTAAATCTCCTCGAGCATGCTCTTCAGCATTTCGTTTACAGCCTGAGGATTCGCCCGGCCCTGTGTCGCCTTCATCACCTGACCAACCAGAAATCCGAACGTTCCTGTCTTCCCGGATTTGTATTGAGCCACAGGTTGGGGGTTGCCTTCGATAACTTTTTTCACGATCTGCTCGATTTCCCCGGAGTCTGAAATTTGAACGAGTCCCTTCTCCTGGACAATGATCTGCGGGTCCTTGCCGGACTGAATCATTTCCTCCATGACCGTCTTTGCCATCTTGCCGGAAATAGTTCCGTTCTTCTCAAGCAGAATCATGTCCGCAAGCATTTTAGGCTTCACCGGCGATGCGGAAAGGTCCTTCAAATCTATTCCGGCTTCCTTGTAGGACCTCAGCAGATCGCCCATGATCCAGTTCGCTGCGGGCTTCGGCTGTCCGCTGATCTTCGCCGCCTGCTCGAAATAGTCGGCCAGTGCCTTTGTCATCGTGAGAACACCGGCATCGTACTCGGAAAGCGCATACTCGCTCACGAACCGGTTGTGCCGAGCTTCCGGAAGTTCGGAAAGAGACTGCTCCACGGTCTTCAACCATTCGGAGTCGAGAACGAGAAGAGGCAGGTCCGGATCCGGGAAGTACCGGTAATCGTGCGCCTCCTCCTTGCTGCGCATCGATACCGTTCGTTCTTCAGCGCTGTTCCACAATCGAGTTTCCTGAATGACGCGGCCTCCACCTTCAATAACATCGATCTGACGATCGATCTCGTAGTCGATGGCTTTTTGAACGAAGCGAAAGGAATTGATGTTCTTGAGCTCGGTGCGAGTGCCAAATTTCTTTGCCCCCTTCAGACGAACAGACACGTTGGCATCACAACGCAGACTGCCCTCTTCCATATTCCCGTCACACACATCCAGAAATTCCAGGATCTGCTTCAGGCGCGAAAGGTAGTCGTGCGCTTCTTCGGAGGATCGAATATCCGGCGCAGTCACGATTTCGATCAGCGGAGTTCCGCTGCGGTTGAAATCCAGAGACGTATTGCGATTGGAATCCGGAAGACCTTCGTGGATCGACTTGCCGGCATCCTCTTCCATGTGAATCCGCTGAACGCCGATTTTCTTCCGGGATCCGCCTGTGGAACTTTCCGAAAGTTCAATATAGCCGTGTTCGCAGATCGGCTTGTCGTACTGCGAAATCTGATACCCCTTAGGCAAGTCGGGGTAGAAGTAATTCTTCCTGGACCACTGGGATTCCCTGTTGATGGTGCAGTGGAGTCCCAGGCCCGCCTTGATCGCCATGGTCACCGCAACACGATTCAATACGGGCAAAGCGCCGGGCAGACCAAGACACACCGGGCACGTGTTCATGTTTGGGGATTCACCGAAACTGGTGGAACACGAGCAAAACAATTTGGAATGGGTGAGGAGCTGACAGTGACACTCGAGGCCAATGACAGCTTCGTACTTCGAGTTCATGCGAACAGTCACTGTAGCATAGAATAGAGTGCCCACAGATTGCCGAGAAGTGACGGAATCGTGCGCAAACTGCCCTCCTGACCCAGGAGGGGAGCTTTCAGCCGCTACATTCAAAGTGGGCCCTTGCCGAACGGATACAGGAGGAAGCGATTTGATCAAGACTGTGGAGTGGACCGACGAAGGCGTGCGCATGATTGACCAGCGCAAGCTTCCGACCGTGGAAGAGTACCCGCTGTTTCGCACCTACGAAGAAGTTGCCGAAGCGATTCGCGTCATGGTGGTGCGCGGTGCGCCGGCAATAGGCGTGGCGGCAGCGATGGGCGTGGCTCTGGGAGTACGGGACTCTCGCGCCACTTCAATGGATAGCCTCCGAAAGGAATTCGACGTTATCGTCACCAAGTTAGGTGCCACCCGGCCGACGGCGGTCAATCTGTTCTGGGCGCTCGATCGGATGAAGAGAATCTTCCTTGAAGCAGCCGGCGCCGGTAAGCCGCACTCCGCAGTTGCAACTCGGCTTGTGGAAGAGGCCGCAGCGATTCATCGCGAAGACATCGAGAGCAACATGCGCATGGGCCAATTCGGCGCCGAACTGCTGCCTTCCTCCGGAACCATCCTTACCCATTGCAACGCGGGCGCGCTCGCTACAGCGGGCTATGGAACGGCGCTGGGCGTCATTCGTGCCGCGGTGGACCGCGGCAAACGCCTGAAGGTACTGGCCGATGAAACCCGGCCGTTCCTGCAGGGTGCGCGTCTTACCGCATGGGAACTGTGGAAAGACGACATCGACGTCCGTGTCATATCCGATAACATGGCGGGCTCCTTCATGCATCAGGGGCTCGTCGACGCGGTTATTGTCGGGGCCGATCGCATAGCAGCCAATGGAGACGTCGCGAACAAAATCGGAACGTACTCGGTGGCGGTTCTTGCCAGACAACACGACATTCCGTTCTATGTCGCAGCGCCGCTTTCCACTCTGGACCTGACTATACCGGATGGATCGCACATCCCGATTGAGCAGCGCGATCCCTCTGAAGTCACTCACATTGGCGGCACTCGGGTGGTGCCCGAAGGTGTCTCCGTGTTTAATCCGGCATTTGACGTGACGCCCCACGAGTTCGTGACGGCAATCATTACGGATTTCGGCGTCGCCCGTCCACCCTATGTGGAATCGCTGCCCAAACTCATGCGAAAGTCGCTGCCGTAATCCATGCTTGTTCTGGGAATCGAAACCTCATGCGATGAAACTGCAGCCGCCGTTGTCGAAGACGGACATCACATACTCTCCAACGTCATTTATTCGCAGGTCAAGACTCACGCCGCGTTTGGCGGCGTCGTGCCGGAGATTGCATCGCGCGAACACCTCGCAAAGATTCGCCCGATAGTCGATCAGGCATTTGCGGATTCGGGGAAATCGCTCGACGATATGGACTGCATTGCCGTCACTGCCGGCCCAGGTTTGATCGGATGTCTTCTTGTCGGCCTGACCTATGCGAAGGCTCTCGCATTTTCGAAAAGCAAACCGCTTGTTGCCGTGAATCATATTGAAGGGCATATCTACTCGGTGTGCTTTGAACATCCCGATATCGAGTTCCCTGCGCTGGCGCTGGTCGTCTCGGGCGGTCATACGAATCTGTTCTGGGTGGAATCGCATACCGGAAACTTCAAGCACCTCTCTTACCGGCTCATTGGAAGAACCAGGGACGACGCGGCCGGCGAAGCCTACGACAAAGTGGGACGGCTGCTCGGGCTTCAGTATCCAGGAGGACCGGTCATCGATCGTCTGGCGACGCTCGGAAACCCGAACGCCCACACCTTTTCCATTCCGAAAATCAGCGACGGGGCTCTCGACTTCAGTTTCAGCGGTGTGAAGACCGCTGTTCTCCGGCTGGTTCGCGAAGGGAATCTGACTCCTAAAAACGAAGCCGATACCCGCGAAGACCCGCAACGGCTCGACATTCTGGCCAGCTTTCAGGAAGCCGTCGTTCATATGCTCTGGTGGACAACTGC
>Ga0210380_10000741_pt1 | contig 13872 bp, 10 predicted proteins | sample PLM4_5_coexredo_FD_155476 | JGI IMG/M metagenome (GOLD analysis project Ga0210380, IMG submission 155476) | Groundwater sediment microbial communities from an aquifer in East River, Colorado, USA - PLM4_5_coex redo | ecosystem: Environmental > Terrestrial > Soil > Riparian zone | place: USA...
TGCGTCGAGTCGTGGCACGACACGGCGCGATCGGTCACCGGCATGACGAGGTCGAGGCGCTGACGGCCGAAACCGCACGCCGCCTCGCGTCCGGCCAGGTCGGTGGATGGTTTCAGGGCCGCATGGAATTCGGACCGCGGGCGCTGGGCAACCGGAGCATCCTCGCCGACCCGCGAGACCCGGAGATGCAGAAGCGGCTCAATCTGAAGATCAAGTATCGCGAAGGGTTCCGGCCGTTCGCACCTGCCGTGCGCGAAGAGGATCTGGCCGAGTACTTCGACCTCGATCGTCCATCACCCTACATGCTGCTCGTCGCCCAGGTTCGGAAGGATCGTCAGATCGGCCCGCCGCCCGGCTACAGGGAGATGCCGCTCCAGCAGCGCCTGTACGTGCAGCGGTCGAATCTACCAGCGGTGACCCACGTGGACGGCTCGGCTCGAATTCAGACCGTCAGCCGGACGACCAATCCACGCTTCTGGGACCTGCTCGCCGCGTTCAAGCGCGCCACCGGCTGTGGCGTGCTCGTGAACACCAGCTTCAACGTCCGCGGCGAACCGATTGTCTGCACGCCCGAGGACGCGTTCGTCTGTTTTATGGCGACCGAAATGGACTTCCTCGTCATCGGCGACCATCTCTTCGACAAGTCCGAACAGCCCGTTCGCGACGATCAGGGTGCTGTACGACGCACCTTCGCACCCGACTGAGCTTCCGCCTCGAGCACGGCAGCCGCGATGAAGTCGGCGAGCATCGAGTAGCCCTTCAGCGTGTAGTGGCAGCAGTCGTCGATGTACATCGGTGATGGCTCGCGATCGAACAGGTGCGTGGCATCCAGCACCGACGTGCGCGCCTCCCCGGCGCCGGCCGCCACGGCGCGCACCAGGGCCGGATATCCCGCTTCAGATCCCTGCTTGAACGGCGAGTCGGGATTCAACGCCACCTTCGCCTCGTCCGGGCCGAAGGTGCGCGTGGTGTGGTACTGATTGGGCTGGAGCACGTGCACGTAGGGCACGCGGCGCGCGGCCAGCATGTCGTACATCAGCGACGACGCCGTCATCCATTCCTGTGCGATCTCGTCGAAGAGCGCGGCACCCTCGAGCGGACGCGTGCGCGGGGTCACGCGGATGAGCGACGTCCGACTCGGATTCGACGGCAGATCGCCAAACCTGGCGAGCGACGCCTGGTACCGGCGCAGGACGATCGCGTAGTACTGCTCGGCGGCGACGTCGACCGACGCGAGACGGGTCGTATTGATCCACCCGGCCAGCCAGTTCAAGCGCTGCCTGTCGTGTTGAATGGCCCCCAGCGCATCGAGCTTCTCGGGGGTCATCGTGGACTGGTCCACGAGGTTGACCAGCGGATCGAGGTGCATGACGCTCGGCATCGACGGATCCCAGCCGTGCTGGTCGTTGAGGTTCCCGAGCGCCACCTCGTTGAACCCGTCGATGTTGACGACGAGATCGAACGTCTGACCGAGCGACAGGAGGTAGGCCAGCAGCAGCGCCTGCTGCGGCTGTTTGTATCCCTCGTGGCTGGCGCAGAGCGGCACGATCTCCTTGTCCATGAAGAAGGGATCGCGTCGCAGATCGGCGATCAGTCGATCGACCCCGACCTGGCAGAACCAGAGGGCTACCGACCCGCCGAACAGCCCGACCACGAACTGGCGGTCGCTGCGTTTCGTAAATGGATAGTCGAACGGCGAGACGAAGCCGAGGTTGTTGGTGGCCACCGGTGGGCGATCACCCTGGCGCAGGGGCTCGGGGATGTCGAAGGGGATTCCGGGCTGGTGCGTGGGGCCGAAGTACGGCGACAGCCCTATCGCGCTCAGTCCTCCGCCAGGCGGGTCGGCGATCGACGCGTACGGCTGGCGATACGGATCGAGGTAGAACAGCCAGCCGTGCTGGTAATAGAAGGTGGCGAGCGCGATCGCCTCGGCCGCGATGCAGAACACCAGGACGTTGATCGCAAGAAGGCGAAGGCCGCGTATCAGTGCCATGTCTCGTGAAAGGAAGACCGCGCCGGGGTTAGTATAGGCGTCCCGTCTCATCGCGCTCGCGGTGATGGACGGTCGCAGTTGCAGTCATCTGATACGTCGCCGCAAGGAGTCATCGATGAGTCAGGTCACATTCAAGCGTCCCGACGGCAAGGATTGCTCGGGCTTCTACGTCGAACCGGCTGCTGGCAGCAAGGCTCCCGGCCTGGTCATCATCCAGGAATGGTGGGGTCTCAACGATCAGATCAAGGGCGTCGCGCGACGGTATGCCGAGCGCGGATATCGCGCCCTGGTCCCCGACCTCTATCGCGGTCAGGCTAGCGTGGACGCGAAGGAGGCCGAGCACCTGATGGGCAACCTGAACTTCGCCGACGTGGCGGGGCAGGACATCCGCGGCGCGATCCAGCACCTCAAAGCCACCGGCAGCGGCAAGGTAGGCGTGACGGGCTACTGCATGGGCGGCGCGCTCACCCTGCTCACGGCCGTCTTCGTACCCGAGGCCGACGCGGTCGCAGTGTGGTACGGCTTTCCACCGCTCGACTACGTTGATGCCTCCAAGATCACGGCGCCGCTTCTGGGCCACTTCGCCATCCACGATGCCTTCTTCCCCATCGCGCAGGTGGACGCGCTCGAGCAGAAGCTGAAAGCCGCGGGCACCCGCTACACGTTCCACCGCTACGACGCGCAGCACGCCTTCGCCAACGAGACGATGACGAACCCACCGATCCCCGTGAAATACGACCCGACGTCCGCCGAGACGGCGTGGACCCGAACGGTCGCGTTCCTGGATCGATCGCTCGGCGCCGCACAGCCGGCGTAGCGGGTGAACCCACGACGTCGATGTACACCGCCGACACGACGCGCCTCACCGTGCAGGGCGCGAAGAAGATGATGGAAGCTGCCATTGACGCGGCGTCGCGCGCGGGCGCGGCGGTGACGATCGCCATCGTGGACGCGGGTGGGCATCTCATGCTGCTCGAACGGATGGAGGGCGGAAAGTTCCACACGGTGCACTCGGCAACCACCAAAGCCGCGTGCGCGGCGTCCACGCGGCGGCCGACCACGTCGCAGGGCGCCATCGGCCAGTCGCTCGACGTCGCCCACGCGCTCGGCCTCGCACTCGCCGCGGGAACCGAGCGATGGACCGCGATGGAAGGCGGCTGTCCCGTGATCGTCGCCGGCACGTGCGTCGGCGGCGTTGGCGTCGCGGGCGCCGACTGGACGACCGACGAAATGATCGCGCAGGCAGCGGTTGCGGCTATCGGGGCGGCGTGGAGCTAGGCTTCTGGCGCCTTCGGGGCCGCACCTGCGTGGCTGCCCTCGTGCTGCTCGCGGTTCCCGGCTCCGTCATGGGTGCGCAGGGTGTCTCGGGGCCGTCACCTGCGCTGGCCGCGGTCGAGGCGGCGGCGACACCGCCCGTCACACTCGACGGCCCGCCGGCGCCAGTCGCGCCAGCGGTGGTCAACCGCGACGAACGGGGCCGCGCCACGATGCGCGCCTTCCGCATCGACACGCCGCTCAAACTGGACGGCCGTCTCGACGAGGAGGTCTACACCCGCATCCAGGGGGCATCCGACTTCGTCCAGCAGCTCCCACGCGAGTACACGCCCGGGACCGAGCGGACCCTCGTGTGGATTTTCTTCGACGAGGACAACCTTTACCTGGCGGCGCACCTCTTCGACACCCAGCCCGAGCGCGAAATCGCCACCGAGATGCGGCGCGACGACAACAACATCATTCAGAATGAAAACGTCACCTTCACGCTGGATACGTTCTACGACCGGCGTAACGGTTTCTTCTTCCAGACGACACCGCTTGGGGCGTTGCGCGATCAGTCGATTGCCGACGACCAGATCAACAACAGCTGGAACACGGTGTGGGACGTCAAGTCGGTCCGCGACGACACGGGATGGACGACGGAGTTCGTGATTCCCTTCAAGTCGCTTCGCTATGCCGGAGCCGGGGAGCAGGTCTGGGGCGTCCAGGTCCGGCGCATCATCAAGTGGAAGAACGAGACTGACTATCTCAGCGCGGTGCCGGCGGCCTATGGCAATGGCGGCATCAACCGGATGAACGCCGGCGGCACGCTCGTGGGCGTCGAAACGCCCCTCCAATCACTCAACCTCGAGCTGAAGCCCTACCTCGTCGCGTCGTTGAATACCGACCTCAGCGCCCCGGAGCCCTATACGAACGACCCCATCAAAAACGGAGGCTTCGATTTCAAGTACGGCCTCACGCGGGGCCTCATCCTCGACACGACGGTCAACACCGATTTTGCGCAGGTCGAAGAGGACGCGCAGCAGGTCAACTTGACCCGCTTCAGCCTGTTCTTCCCGGAGAAACGCGATTTCTTCCTCGAGGGCGAAGGCATCTTCCAGTTCGGCGGCGCGGCGATCGGCGAACGCGGCGGCGGTGGCACCGTGCCCGAAGTGCCGATCCTGTTCTTCAGCCGGCAGATCGGCCTGAACCGGGGTCAGACAGTGCCCGTCCGGGCGGGCGCGCGCGTCACCGGGCGCGAGGGCAACTACAGCATCGGCGTGCTCAACATCGAGACGGGGGAGAAGATCGAGGCCCTGGCCCCCGCCACGAATTTCTCGGTGCTGCGGGTCAAGCGCAACGTATTCCGGCGCAGCACGATCGGCGTGCTGACCACGCGCCGGACGCCCGGGTCGGGAGGCTCATCGAACTACGCCGGCGGCGTGGACGCGAACCTGGGCTTCTACCAGAGCGTCAACATCGTCGGCTACTACGCGAAGACCTCCACCACCGCCGTGCATGGGCACGACACCAGCTACCGGGGACGCTTCGACTACGGCGGCGACGCCTTCGGCCTGCAGCTCGAGCACATCATGGTCGGCGAGCAGTTCAATCCCGAGGTCGGCTACGTCCGGCGCCACGACTTCCGCCGCAGCTTCGCGGACGTGCGCGTCAGCCACCGCACGCGGCAGAATCCCACGGTCCGCCGGTTGAGCGTCGATTCCAACGTCGATTACATCGAGAACGCGTCCCGCACGCTCGTGCAAGAACGCGAGATACGCACCAACTTCAACGTCGAGTTCCACAACAGCGACATGCTCCGGATGGACTACCGGAGCAACTACGAACTCATCCCCGACGACTTCGAGATCTCTCCGGGCGTGATTGTCCCGACAGGCGGCTACGACTACGGCAGCTTCAACGCGTCCTATAACGTCGGCCAGCAGCACTTCTTCTCCGGTCAAGTGAACACGTCCGTCGGCTCGTTCTATGAAGGCACGAAGCAGTCGCTCGGTTTCAACAACGGCTACCTGGCGGTGAACCGATTCGTCGCGTTCGAGCCCGGCTTCTCGCTGAATTGGGTGTCGCTCCCCGGCGGCGATTTCACCTCGCACCTCGTCACGAACAAGACGATCGTCACCCCGACTCCGCGGATGCTGATCAGCAGCCTGATGCAGTTCAACGCGGCCGCGCACGCGCTCTCGACGAGCGTGCGTCTCAACTGGGAATATCAGCCGGGGAGCCAGCTGTTCGTGGTGTACAGCGACGGACGCGATACGTTGGAGCCGGGATTTCCAGGGCTGGTCAACCGCTCGTACGCGGTCAAGATCACGCGGCTCGTTCGCTTCTAGCGAGGGGCGCGGAGCGGCCTAGGTTTCTTCGTCCAGCTGCCATTCAGCCAGAGGCTGCGGCCCCAGCTTGATTCCGGCGATATCTGGATCTTCGCCGTCGAGCTGCGTCGGCGCGCCGGCCTTGCGCTCTTTTTCCTGCCGGCGTCGCTCGGCCTTTTGCTGACGACGCTCGATCAGCCCCTTCTCGCGCTCGCGCTTTGCCGCGGTGGGTCTGGAGTTACGTGCCATATCGGCACAAGCATACACCCAGCGCGGCGGTCTCGTCATCGGTCGACCCGACGCGACCACATGCTACGATGCGGCGTCTTGGCGCTGCACGCTGGCGCGTAACCAGAGGACGCGTGGCGCATCTTCCGGATCGCATTTCACGACTCGCCGACCTGGCGTCCGATCTGTCCTGGAGCTGGAATCCCGACGCGCGCCAGGTCTTCAGGCGTCTGCACTATCCACTCTGGCGCGCCACGGCCCACAACCCGGTACGAATCCTCGCGCAGATCCCGGCCGACGCGCTGGAGCGAGCGCTCGCCGATCCCGCGTGGCTCGCGCTGTACGATCGCGCGGTCGGCCTGATCGACAACGGGCAGGCGACACGCAGCACCTGGGTCACCGCAGAGTGTCCAGAGATGGCGGGACGCACGATTGCGTACTTCTCGGCTGAATTCGCGCTCCATCAGTCCCTGCCCATCTACGCCGGCGGCCTCGGGGTGCTCGCGGGCGATCACTGCAAGGAAGCGAGCGACCTCGGCCTCTCGCTGGTCGGCGTCGGCTTCATGTATCCACAGGGCTACTTCCGTCAGGGCGTGACCGCCGATGGGTGGCAAGAGGAGATCTACGAGCGCCTGAACCGGGCCGACACCGCCGTCACGCCCGCGATGACCCCGGATGGCCACCCCTGCGTCACGGCCGTACCGCTCGGGGGACGCACCGTGCTCGTGTCGGTGTGGCAAGTGCGACTCGGGCGCGTCCGGTTGTATCTCCTCGATACCGACCTCGAGGAAAACGCGCCCTGGGATCGCGAGCTCTCGGCGCGACTGTACGGCGGCGACCGTGAGACGCGCGTGCAGCAGGAAGTCATCCTCGGCATCGGCGGCGTGCGCGCACTCAAGACGCTGGGCGTGCAGCCGTCGGTCTATCACCTGAACGAAGGCCACGCGGCGTTCGTCGTTCTCCAGCGGATTCGCGACCTGTGCGAAGCCGGGTCGAGCTTCGACGTGGCGCTGCAGGAGGTGCGGCGAACGACCGTCTTCACCACCCATACCCCGGTGCCTGCGGGCCACGATGCATTTCCGTTCCAGCTGGTGGAAAACCACCTGGCCGGTGCCTGGGGCACGCTTGGCGATCATCGCGCCGGGTTCCTGGCGCTGGGTCACCACGACAACGGCGCCGGTCCGCTGTTCAACATGACCGCGCTCGCGCTGCGGGCCTCTGGCGCCGCGAACGGCGTCAGCCGGTTGCACGGCGAGGTCACGAAGCAGATGTGGCAGTCGATCTGGCCCGGCACGCCGATTGACGCGCTGCCCATCCGGTTCGTCACGAACGGGGTTCACGTGCCGACATGGATCTCGAGCGAGATCGAGCGGCTGTTCGAACGGCATCTGGGCCCCTCCTGGCGAGAGCACCACGACGATCCGGCCATCGTCGACCGCATCCTCGACATTCCCGACGAGCAACTGTGGAACGCGCGGCGCGCGTTGCGCGCGTTCCTCTTCACCTTCATTCGCGAGCGGGCTCGCGATCGGTGGAGCGCGCAGGGCACGCCGTCGAGGGTGGTGGCCGCCGGCACGATGCTCGATCCAAACGCGCTGACGATCGGGTTTGCGCGCCGCTTCACGGGATACAAACGCCCCGAGCTGATCTTCTCGGATCCGGACCGGCTCGCCAGGATCCTCAGCGCGAGCGGGCGTCCGGTGCAGCTGGTGTTCGCGGGCAAGGCACATCCGGCCGACGAGGGCGGCAAGCATCATCTCCAGCGCATCTACAAGCGGGCCGTCGATCCCCGGTTCGGCGGACGGATCGCCTTCGTGGACGACTACGATCTGCACGTCGCGCACTTCCTCACGCAAGGGTGTGACGTGTGGCTGAACAATCCCAGGAAGCCGCTCGAGGCGAGCGGCACCAGCGGCATGAAGGCGGCGATCAACGGAACGCCGCATCTCTCGATCGGCGACGGCTGGTGGGCCGAAGGATTCACGGGCTCGAACGGATGGCTGATCGAAGCCGGCGCCCGGAGCGACGACGCCGCCGCGCAGGATTGGGCGGACGCGCAGGCCCTGTACGCCCTCCTCGAGGAACAGGTCGTGCCGGCGTTCTACGACCGCGACGAGACCGGCATTCCACGGCGGTGGCTGAGTGTGGTCAAGGAATCGATTCGCAGCGTGCTCCCCCGCTTCTGCGCGCGCCGGATGGTCAAGCAGTACGTTCGCGAAATGTACCTGCCCGCGGTCAAGGGCGAACCAATCACCCGCTGACGTCTGCGCGAGGCACCAGAGACCCCGCCCGCGGGGGCGGCAACCCGCCGTTCGCGGATCCCGTCAAACGGGATAGTGTTCAATCGTCTTTGCTTCGGCTCGTTTCTGGTCGTGGCGGCCCTCACCGCCCTGCCCACGGCGTCCATCCACGGTGCGGCGCCCGTGCAGGACGACCCCGCGACCGTCGCCCACGTCTTGAACCGCCTCACCTTCGGACCGCGCGCCGGGGACGTCGATCGGGCGCGGGAAATGGGGCTGCAGGCCTGGGTTGACAGACAACTCCACCCCGAAAAGATCGATGACGGCGCGGTCGACGCGCGACTGCTGCCGCTGGCGTCGGCGCCGGATTCGGCGGAGCCGAAAGAGCTGCGGCGTTTTGCGCGTCGGCAGGTCGTCACCCTCGGCGCAAACAAGATCGTTCGCGAGGTCTACAGCGAACGGCAACTCCAGGAAGTCCTCGTGGACTTCTGGTTCAACCACTTCAACGTCTATGCCGGCAAGGGACGCACGGCCCAATTCCTGCCCGAGTACGAGAGCGACGTGATCCGGCCGCATGTGCTCGGACGATTCCGCGACCTGCTCGAAGCGACGGCCAAGAGCCCGGCGATGCTCATGTACCTCGACAACTGGCGGAGCACGGCACCGGACGCGATTCGGGGCGCGCGCTTGGGCCTTCGTGCGCAGAACGCGAAACGCCCGCGGGGGCTCAACGAGAACTACGGTCGCGAACTGCTCGAGCTGCACACGCTCGGGGTGAACGGAGGCTACACCCAGCAGGATGTCGTCGAGGTGGCGCGAGCATTCACCGGGTGGACCATCGACCGGGCGGGGCAGTTCCGGTTTGTCCGTGCCGTGCACGATCGCGGCGACGTGGTCGTGCTCGGCCACCGTATTGCCGCCGGTGGTATCGAGCAAGGCGAACGGGTGCTCGATATCCTGGCGAGCCATCCGTCAACCGCGCACCACATCGCCTTTGCGCTCGCGCAGCAACTGGTCTCGGACGATCCGTCCCCTGCGCTCGTGGATCGAGCGGCCGCGCGGTTCACCGCTACCAACGGAGATTTGCGCGAAGTTGTGCGAACCATCGTCACGGCGCCCGAGTTCCTGGCCCCCGCCACGCGCGGGGCCAAGTTCAAGACACCGCTCGAGTTCGTCGTGAGCGCGCTACGCGCCACCGGCGCAGACGTGCACGACGGACGACCGTTCGTGCAGGCCCTGCAAGAACTTGGCGAGCCGCCTTTCATGTGCCAGCCGCCGACCGGATACCGCAACACCGCCGAGACCTGGGTGTCGGCTGGCGGGCTCGTGAATCGGATGAACCTGGCGACGCGGTTGACATCGGGAGCCATGCGGGTGGTGACGCTGCCCGACGGGGCAGGCGATCCCGAAGCGCTCGCCCTGCGCCTGGGATCGCCGGAGTTTCAGAGGCGCTGACATGGTCACACGACGCGTGTTCTTCAAGTCGGGCGCGACGGCGATGCTGTCTCTGGGGTTCGCGCCCTCGTTCCTCGGCCGGGCAGCGGCCGCCGTTGCCGCGCGACGCAAGCTGGTCATCGCCATCTTCCAGCGCGGGGCCGCGGACGGGCTCAACATGGTCGTGCCGTACGGCGAGTCGGAGTACTACCGGCTTCGCCCGACGATTGCGATCCCGCGACCTGGCGGCAATCGCGGGGAATCGGTGATCGACCTCGACGGATTCTTCGGCCTCCACCCCGCGATGGCCTCGCTCACGCCGCTGTGGAGCAACGGGTCGCTGGCCGTCGTGCACGCGTGCGGTTCGCCCGACAGCACGCGCTCGCACTTCGACGCGCAGGACTACATGGAATCGGCCACGCCCGGCGTCAAGAGCACCGGCGACGGCTGGTTGAATCGGTGTCTCCAGGTGTCGTCCGCCGAGCGCGATCCGCTTCGCGGCGTTGCGCTGGCCCGCACGATGCCGCGTTCGCTCCAGGGCGTCGCGCCCGCGCTGGCGTTCGGCAGCCTCGACGAATTCGACGTGCGTGGTCCCGCCGGCACGAAATTCGAAGCCGAGTACGCGCACTCGTCGGATCTCATGCTGGGCACGGCTGCCAGCGACGCGTTCGCGGCCATGCGTACGCTCAGACAGGTCGCAGGAACGCCGTATCGCCCCGCGCAGGGCGTCACCTATCCGCCGACGCCCTTCGGCCGATCCCTGCAGGAGATCGCGCGGCTCGCCAAGGCGGATGTCGGCCTCGAGGTGGCCTTCACCGAGCTGGGCAACTGGGATCATCACGTCAACGAAGGGGCAGCCAAAGGACAGATCGCCACGCGGCTCTCCGAATTTTCGAACGGCCTCGCCGCGCTCGCATCCGATCTGGGTGATCGCCTGGCAGACACGCTCATCGTCACAATGTCGGAGTTTGGACGTGCGGTGGCGGAGAACGGCAACGGCGGCACCGACCACGGCCACGGCAACGCGATGATGATCATCGGCGGCGGCGTGCGAGGCGGGGTGCATGGGACGTGGCCCGGTCTCGCGCCTGAGCATCGTTTCGAAGGGCGCGATCTTGCCGTCACCACCGATTTCCGCGATGTGTTCGGCGAAATCGTCGTCGGTCACCTGGGCGCGCCCCGCGCCTCTCTCGCCAAAATCTTCCCGGGACACGTGGTGAAATCGACGCCGGGCGCGCTCAGGGCCTGAGGGCCGGCGCGCGCGGCCCGCACGCCGGCCTTGGGAGTTGGGACTCCGGGGCGATAAGATTTCGCCATGCCCCCCCGCAAGTCGAACCTGACCAAGGCGAAGTGTGCCCTCTGCGGCGCGAAAGAGGTATCCGAGCCCCGCGGGGAGGAACGGTACTGTCGCGACTGCTGGGAAAAGAAGATCGCGGTCGAGGAAATCGTCGCGCGCGAGTTCGCCCTGAAACGCTACATCCGGGCTCACAGCGCCGAGAAGTACCTCGTCTATCACTCGACCATCAAACGCCCCTGCGGGCAGATCATCGTCGTCGACGACGGGTACGATCTGTTCCTGACGGTGATTCTCTACCCGAATTTCGGCTGGGATGAGCCCGGCTACCACCTCGACGGAGACCCCGAGGCGCGCGCGTTTGCCGAAATCCTCGTGGACGTCGTGGCCACCGAGGTCATCGAGCCGTGGGGCGGGGGCAAATGGCACCTGGAAATCTTCCGCTCGGCGAACCCGGAGGCGGAGGACTGGAACGGCGAAATGTGAGCGTATAATGCGCTCGACGGCAGAATTGCGCTTTGCCGAGGGAGATTGATCATGAGAGTGAAGACCGTTTCGCTGCTGGCGGTGGCTGCCGTTGCTTTGATGTCGACGGGCGTGCTCGCGGGTCAGGCCAAGCCGGCGACACCTGCGGCGCCGGCGACACCCGCGGCACCTGCAAAGTTCGTCCCGCCCATCCGTGGTGAAGCCGAAGTCAACATGACGAAGCCGATCACGAAACGCACGAAGGACGAGATCGTCACGACGTTCAAGGTCAAGAACATCTCCGAGAAGGGGTCGATCGCCGGCCTCAAGATCAGCGAGTTCTGGTACGACAAAGGTGGCAATCCCGTCAGCGGTGACGAATTCCGCTATCGGAAGCCGCTGATGCCCGGCGAGGTAATCGACATCGAACTGCGTTCGCCCGTCAACCCGAAGATGGCGAGTAGCCAGTACAAGTTTGAGCAGGCCAACGGCGCGGTGAAGCCGAAAGTCGTGGCGAAACTCTAGCGCGTCGGGTCACCGAGAACGATCGAAGGCGGACTCCCGGGTCCGCCTTCGTGCTGTACGGACGGCGCTAACGCACGCGGATCTGCACGTCGTGGGCGACCCCTGGGCCCACGGCGTCGCGCGCGGCAGCGGCCACGTGCACGACGTACAGACCCGGTGCAAAACCCTTCAGTGGAATCCGCACGGTGTAGCCGTACCCACCCCGGCCACCGCGCAGCTCGGTGGACGATCGCTGCTCGCGGGCATTGAACACGGCGCTGCCGCCATCCGCTCGAACCTCCGTCGTCAGATCGACGTCGTGCGGCGCCGAATTCGGCCGGTTCTCGTAGACCTCGGCGAACAACGTGATCTCGTCGTCGCGGGTGAACGTACGAGCTGTCGCGGGAGCCTGCATGAGCAGCAGGCCGACGGGATCTTCCTTCACGCGGGCCGTGGGCGTCGCGCGTTCGGCTGCCGAGGTAATCGTGACGCCGCTCATCGCAAGTGGAGCCTTGTAGAAGTCGGGCACCTCGACATCGGAGATGACGCTCCCCGCGCCGCCACCGCTCTCGGCGGCGGACACGCGAAGCTGATAGCGCCCGGGAGGCAGGTTCACCGACGAGGTGATGCGGAACCCGCGGGCCCGCGCGCGGGTTAGCGTATCGGGCATCAAGGTGAGATCCACGCTTGCCTTCTCGTTCACCCGCACCTTGCCGGCGACATCGATGACGCGGACGACGACATCGAGCGTGTTGTTGAACGTGCCGTTCCGTTCGGTGAACGCCAGGCGGCCGATGTCGAAATCCACGGCAAGCGCGATCGCCATGTTGGGCGCGGCGCCTTTGTATGGCGCGGCGAACAGACGCATGGGAATGCCGCCCATGGCCATCGGGCTCTCGACGGCGCCGCGCAGCGCCGCGTCGCGGGGGGTCTCAGCCGGGCGCGACGGTGACTGGGCGCGGCCGCGCGGCGCCACATAACCGCGGCGCGCACGAACCATGAGGTCGGGACGCGACACCCTAACCTCGATCTTGCGGAACTTGCCGTCGCGCCGATCGTCGGTCGGATTGTAGCCGAGCACGTAGTAGCTACTGTTCTCGCGGACGAGACGATCGAACGCGCCTGCGAAGTCGTTCTGGTTGACCACCGCGAAGCCGCCCGTGCTGTCCGACAGCGTGCGCAGACTGTCTTGCGACAGCCGCAATTCATTGAGCGCCGAAGGGACGCCGAGACCAAGGCCCGGTTCGTCGGCAGCCGTGCCGGCGGCCGTAATCAGATCGCCGTCGGCCGTCGCCAGCCCGCGTGGGTCGATCGCGTAGATGGCGACATTGGCGCGCGTCGCGGCGGCGATGGCCTCGCGGGTGGCGTCGATGACGACCGAACTCAACCCGGCGTTGTCGAACAGGTTGTAGATGTCGTAGTCGATGCCCTCGCTGACCAGCACCATCGCCTTGCGACGGCCGTGCACACCCGTCATGAAGTCCGACAGTTTCCGCAACGAGTCCATCGTGTTGCGCGTCCGGCTCCCCCGCTCGACGCCCAATGGATCGCGAACCGGATCGCCGGTCTGACGCAGGCCGTTGGTCTGCAGGCGGTTGTACTCGTCGAGGCGCTCGAGCGTCGAGGACCGCAGCTTGCTCCCCATGAACTTGTCGACGGCCGCGAGGAGCAGGCGCGGGTTGTTCGTGAAGTCCTGGCCGTCGGCCGCGCGACCGCCGGTGAACACGACGGCGGCGACGTCGTTCACGCCGAAGTTCCGCTCGAAGAAGGCGTGCAGGGACGCTCTCACGCGAGCGGTCCGCGTGAAGTCCACGTGCAGATCGTCGAGTACGAACAGATAGATCCGCCCATCGAGGCCGAGATTCGACTGGACGTCCGGCTCGATGGCGGTGGGCGACAGCAGCGGCCGCTCCGGACGAATCACGGGCAGGCTGACGTACGAGAACGCGCTCACGACCTGCGGCTTGCCGTCCTCGACGATCTGGAAGTCTCGCTCGGTGAGGCCGGTGACCGGCATGCCCGCCGCGTCGGTGACGAACGTATCGACTTCGACGAGGTTCGTCTCGACGCGAAACGTGAGCGGCGGCTGAGCGGGCGGCGCGGGGGGCGGCTCCTGGAGCGCCGGGCGGG
>Ga0210380_10000742_pt1 | contig 13870 bp, 11 predicted proteins | sample PLM4_5_coexredo_FD_155476 | JGI IMG/M metagenome (GOLD analysis project Ga0210380, IMG submission 155476) | Groundwater sediment microbial communities from an aquifer in East River, Colorado, USA - PLM4_5_coex redo | ecosystem: Environmental > Terrestrial > Soil > Riparian zone | place: USA...
TGCTTCGACGCTGGCGATCGCCGCCGCGCCGGGCTTGTCGGCCGCGATCTGGGCCGCGATCGCGGTGCTGGTCATCTCCACTGCTTTGGCTTGCGAGAGATTTTTCGCCAGCCACTCGCGGCACTGCGACAGCGCCTGCGGCTTGCTATAGACCTCGGTGATTTCGCCTCGCGAGCACTTGCCGAGCAGGTGATGATGGATGGCGAGCTGCACCTCGCCGGTGATCCGCGTCGGCAGGCGGGCGAACATGTCGAGCGTATCCACGATCCGCCCATCGGTCGAATTCTCGATCGGCACAATGCCGAAGTCGGTCTGGTGGAAATGGACCGACTCAAAGACCGCTTTGATCGTGGCGACCGGAGTCAAATCGGGCACCTCGCCGAACCGCGCAATCGCCGCCAGATGGCTGTAGCTGTACTTCGGACCGAGATAGGCCACGCGGAGCGGCTTCACGAGCGACCGGGCCGTGCCCAATATCTCGCGATAGACCGAGCGCAAGGCCGCCTCGCCCAGCGGACCTTTGTTCTGCCCGATCAGCTCCGTCACTCCCAACTGTTCTTCCGTCAGGTCGAACAGCGGCGTTCCCTCGCCCTGGCGAATTTTTGCCAGCCGCTGCGCCGCCCGCGCGCGGTCCGACACCAGCTTGAGCAGGTCGCGGTCCAGCCGCTGAATTTCCTTACGAACGGAATTCACCGAACCGCCGGAGGATTTTTTCTTCGTCATCGCGAACCCAGGGAGAGGCAGAACGGGGTCAGGTGTCGCTGCTTCAAGGTGCTGTGTTAACTTTACGTTGCCCCCCGCTCTATCCTGCTGGCGGAAGCCGACTTGCGTGCATCTTGTAACGGTGGCGCTCTAGAGTGTCAATCAAGTCGAACCTGCGGCTTCGGCCATTTATCCGGCGAAAAGGGAGTCGCTGGAAACAGCCAGTCACACAATTCCATTTTGACAAACTCCCCGCGGCGAACCGGGGGCCTTTGTCAATTTGACAGGGCCGATTATGTGGAGCAGGAGAGTCCTGCCGACGAGTCGCCGCAAGTCCTTATGCAGTCAACTGTTACGATGTAGTTGTAAGCGAATCGCCGGCTGGCACGGCCTTTGCCTTAGTGGGTTCCCGAATCATCCGGCAGTCAAACGTTGTGGCGAGCTGCACGCAGCAGCCAGACAATCGCACCCGCAAACTCATCACCTAGCACGAGGCATTTTGATATGGCCAGTGGCGAAAAAATCATCGGCATCGATCTGGGCACCACCAACTCGGTGGTCGCGATCATGGAGGGCAGCGAGCCCAAAGTGATCGCCAACGCGGAAGGCAATCGGCTGACGCCCAGCGTCGTCGCGTTCACCGACAAGGCGGAGAACCTGGTCGGCGAGCCGGCCAAGCGGCAGGCGGTGACGAACCCGACCCGCACCATCTATTCGATCAAGCGGTTCATGGGCCGCCGGCACTCGGAGGTCGAGACGGAAGAGAAGATGGTGCCCTACAAGGTCACCGGCGGGGCTCAGGACTATGTGAAGGTCAAGATCGGCGACAAGGAATATACGCCGCAGGAAATCTCGGCCAAGGTTCTCCGCAAGCTGAAGGAAGCGGCGGAGTCGTATTTGGGCCACAAGGTCAACAAGGCCGTCATCACGGTCCCGGCGTACTTCAACGACGCCCAACGGCAAGCGACGAAGGACGCCGGCCAGATCGCCGGCCTTGAAGTCGCCCGCATCATCAACGAGCCCACCGCGGCGGCCCTGGCCTACGGCCTCGACAAGAAAAAGGACGAGAAGATCGTCGTGTTCGACCTGGGCGGCGGCACGTTCGACGTGTCCGTGTTGCAGGTGGCCGGCGGCGGCGAAGGCGATGAGACCAAGGTCTTCGAGGTCATCAGCACCAACGGCGACACGCACCTGGGCGGCGACGACTTCGACGAGGCCCTGATCCACTACGTCGCCGGCGAATTCCAAAAGGAAAACGGCACCGACCTGCGCAAGGATCCGATGGCGCTGCAGCGGCTGCAAGAAGCCTGCGAGAAGGCCAAGAAGGAGCTGAGCTCGCTGCCGCAGACCGACATCAACCTGCCCTTCATCACGATCGCCAACGGGGTGCCCAAGCACCTGACGATGTCGATCACTCGCAGCAAGTTCGAGGAGCTGGCCGATCACCTGATCGAGCGCTGCCGCAAACCGGTGCTGCAGGCGATGAAGGACGCCAAACTCTCGCCGAGCGACATCGACGAAGTCGTGCTCGTCGGCGGCAGCACCCGCGTGCCGAAGGTGCAGCGACTGGTCAAGGAGCTATTCAACAAGGAGCCGCACAAGGGCGTGAATCCCGACGAGGTGGTCGCGGTCGGCGCGGCGATTCAGGGTTCGGTGCTGGCGGGCGAGCGGAAGGACGTGCTGCTGCTCGACGTGACGCCGCTGACACTGGGCATCGAAACCGAAGGCGGCGTGATGACGCCGCTCGTCGAGAAGAACACGACGGTGCCGTGCGAGCGGAAGCAGGTCTTTAGCACCGCGGCCGACAACCAGTCGGGCGTGACAGTGAAGGTCTTCCAGGGCGAGCGGAAGATGGCGGAGGACAACCGCCTGCTCGGCGACTTCGACCTGTCCGGCATCCCGCCGGCCCCGCGCGGCATGCCCAAGATCGAGGTCAAGTTCGACATTGACGCCAACGGCATCCTCAACGTCAGCGCAAAGGACCTGGGCACTGGCAAGGAAGTCGCCAAGAAGATCGAGAAGTCGTCGGCCCTCTCCAAGGAAGAGTTGGAGAAGATGCGCCGCGACGCCGAGTCCCACGCCGACGAGGACAAGCAGAAGCTTGAGCTGGCCACGCTCCGCAACCAGGCGGACAACATGACCTACCAGCTCGAGAAGATGATGAAGGAGCACGCCGACAAGCTGGGTGAAACGGACAAGCTTCCGCTGGAGAAGGCGATCGAAACGACCCGCGAGAAGGCCAAGGGGACCGACACGCAGGCCATCAAGTCCGCCCTCGAGCAGCTCGAAGCCGCGTCGCACGCGTTCAGCAAGGTCCTCTACGAAAAGGGCGCGCCGGGGGCCGCCGCTGGCACCTCGAACGACATCGATACCGGCCCGGCCGCGGGCGCAGGCTCTCACGCCACGCAGCCCAAGGGCGACGACGACGTGATCGAGGGCGAGTTCGAGGTCAAGAAGTAGGGATCGCGATCGCAACCTGCCGCGATCGCACGGCGGTGTAGTGACGCCTCCGTTGTCCGTTCACTTGAACTTCTTCAGCATCTGTTCGGCCACGAACTGGTGGCCGGATTGGTTGAAGTGGTTGCCGTCGTAGGTCAGGACGCCATTGGGTTTATTGTCCGGGTTGTTCTTTTTCCAGTGCTCGAGGAAGGCTTTTCGCAGGTCGTTGAGCGGGACTTTCTTGGCGGCGGCCACTTCGCGCTCGACCTGGGCGAACTCGTCCAGCTTCGGGTCGTCTTTGTTGGTGCCGTCGTGCTTCTCGCCGACACTGGTCAGTGAGCACTGCACGACCTGAATGCCGGCGGCCCGCAGCTTGTCGATCAGCTCTTCGAGGCCCGCTTTGAACGTCTCCTTGGGAATCCGGCGGGCGTCGTTGCAGCCGATTTGGATCACGACAATCGTGGGTTTCTTGGCGATCACGTCCTTATCGACGCGCTTGAGCAAATCGGGCACGGTGTGCCCGCCGGTCGCCACCCAATCGACCTTGATCTTCTTGTCGGCGTGCGTTTCGTCGAGCTTGTCGCGGACGATCCGCACGTAGCCCTTGGTCACTTGCTCCTTGGGCGCTTCCTGGCCGGCTAGCGCCGTCAGCGAATCGCCGAAGAAGATAATGAAGTCGTTCGCCTTGAGCTGAATCGTGGCCGACGCCGGGTCGTCCTGGCCGCCGGCGAGCGGTGACGAGAGCATGGCGATAGCGGCAACCAACGAGCAGAATGGTGGTTTCAACATGATGAACTCCTTTGATCGAAGCGACAGAAGTGGAACCACGAAAAGCACGAAAAACACGAACGGGCAGAGCAATCGCCAACGAGGCGGCAATTCGCTTCTTTTGAAAGAGCTCTCCAACGTGCAGGTCCTATTTTCGTGTTTTTCGTGTCTTTCGTGGTTTCCACCGACTCGCAGCGCCGGCAGGACAGCGCAAGCGTCATTTCGTAGTAGATGCAACTTCCAATTCCAAGCCGATCGATCCCCGCCGCCAGTTCAGGGCCGCGTACGTCTGCGGAGACTGTACCTGGACCGGCACCGTCAGCACGCCGACAGCGTAGCGCAGCTCTTTCTCGGGGGCGTTGGCATAGGGATTGAAGGGCAGCACCGGCCACGTCAGCCGCGCCGCCGAATCAACCTTTAGCGTCCAGCCATGGTGGCGGATGACGCCGCCGACCTGCTCAGCCGTCAGCTCGACCGGCTTGTCGTCGAGCACGACTTGGCTCTTGGCAGTTTCCAGAGCTTCGCCCTCTTTCAGGCAAAGCTGCAGGTGCAGCGCGGCGTCCTTCAAACGCCCGCCGCCCGTTTCGACGATGGCGAACGTCAGCCCCAGCCGATTGTCGCTCGGCGCTGGAATCTCTGCTTCCGCAAAAAACGTGTTATAGGCCAGGCCCAACCGGTCCCGCTCGTCTGTCATCCGTAGCCGGCTGCTGAGCGGGATCGTCGTCAGTTTGTCTGCTGTGCGGTCCGAAAACGTCGCCAACTCGGGCTGCTGTTTGGAATTGGCTCCCGTGACGATCAGGCCCAGCTTCTCGTGGTAGATGCTGATATGCCCTTGGCGGTCGAGCGTGAACTGGCTGTCGATGGGCACGTCGATCAGCCCCGACATGCAGACCGTCCACGGCCCGGTCTTGCGAATGCCCGCTTGGGCAGCCTTCATCTGATAGGCCGATCGCGGCTGCTGTTGCGGAATCGCCTCAGTCGGTCCAGCGTCGTAATAGAGCGCGCTCTGAGCCAGCCGGCCCAGATTGCGCGAGGAGATCTTGCCGGCGACGAATTGATTGGCAAGGAATTCGGCATAGCGGCGGCCGTCGGGCCAGTGCGTGAAACCGAACTGCCCCCAGGCGCTCACTTCCCAGCGACGGTTGCGGCCGTTGATCGTCTCGACGGGCGTGCCGTCGGGCCACGTGAAATGCTTGTGAAAGTCGGTCGCCCGCCGCAAGGCTTCGTGAGCCGCCGGATCGCGGCTGTGCTCGTAGTACAGCGCGACGCAGCACATGGTGATGTAGTTGTAACCCGTCGCCGGACCGCGATCGGTGAACTCGCCCCAGTAGCCGTCCGTTGCCTGCTCCTCGGCAGCCAGCCGGTGCATCGCCTGTGCCCCCAGCTGCTCCCACGCTTTGTTGCCGAGAACGCGCCCCGTCAGATAGACAGTCGAGGCAAATAGGGCCAGGTGATTGGTCGAAGTGCGGATGTACGGCCCCTGATACCGCGGGAAGTCCAATCGGTAGGCCACCTGCCCGGCGAACCACGTCGCGATCTTCTCCATTTCCCGCCGCCAGCGGGCCTTTCGCTCATCACCCAGCCGCGGCTCGAGCAGCCGGTAAGTATCGAGCCAGAAGTGAATCTCCCACTCATAATCCTGCTTGTCCTGCTTCTGGTCCGCCTCACTCTGCGCGGCCAACAAATCGCCCAGTACGAGCGACAGCTTGAGCAGCTTCTCATCGCCCGCGGCGGGATTTTCCGCGTGTTTCTGCGAGTAGAGCACCGCCGCCGCGAACATCGCCCCGGGATTCGACTTCAGATCTTCTGCCGACAGCGCCTTGACCTCGGCCGACAACAGGTCGAAATAGTGCTTCGGCAATTCCGCAGCCGGCGCCCGCGAGGCGCAGATCCCAACGAGCCCCGCGATGGCGAACAGGACTGGCCGATTCATGGATCCACGCGCGGTGAGAGTGCCGTTGCTCGTGAAGCGCGTTACTATAGCACTGCCCAAGGGCGAGTCAGCACCTCGTAGGACGCTCGGGAGACGAACAATGCCCAAGTGGATCGCGGCGGTGATTGCCGTAGTCTGTTGCGTTGCGACGGGACGAGGCCAGACCATCGAGCTGGTCGCTGGCGGCGGCGAGGCAGCCGAAGGCGTGCTGGCGACGAAGGCCAGGCTGGGCAATCCGTTCGGCATGGATTTCGACTCGGCCGGCAACTTGTTCTTCGTCGAGATCGACGGCCATCGCGTTTGCCGCATCGACTCGAAAGGCCAGCTAACCAAGATCGCGGGCACCGGCGCCAAGGGCAGCGCGGGCGACGGCGGGCCGGCGTTGGCCGCGGAGTTCAACGCCATGCACAACCTGGCAATCGGCGCTGACGACAGTCTCTACCTGGCCGACACACTCAACCACAGGGTCCGGCTGATCGACCGCAAGACCGGCCAGGTTTCGACGATCGCTGGCACCGATAAGGGATTCAGCGGCGACGGCGGACCAGCGGTCAAGGCTCAGTTCAGCGGCATCTACTGCATCAGCCTCGATCCGGCTCGCGAGCGGCTGTACCTGGCCGATCTCGACAACCGCCGTATCCGGCTGATCGTGCTCAAGAGCGGCATCGTCACGACCGTGGCGGGCAACGGCGAAAAAGGCGCGCCCACCGATGGCGCACTGGCCGCCCAGTCGCCGCTGGTCGATCCGCGGGCTGTCACGGCCGACGCCGCGGGCAATGTTTATGTGCTGGAGCGTTCGGGACATGCCCTGAGGGTCGTCGATAAGGAAGGCAAAATCCGCACCGCGGTAGGCACGGGTCAGCGCGGGGCGACTGGCGACGGCGGCCCGGCTCGTCAGGCGACGCTGAACGGTCCCAAGCACCTTTGCATTGACAAAGATGGCGTGATCATCGCCGATACCGACAACCACGTGATCCGCCGGTACACACCAGCCGACGGCAAGATCGTCCGCATCGCCGGCAGCGGCCGCAAAGGCGCCGCGGGCGTGGGCGGGCCGGCCCTGGACGTCGAGCTCAATCAGCCGCACGGCGTGTACGTCCATCCGACCGGCGACCTGTACATCGCCGACAGCCTCAACCAGCGGATTCTGCGCATCCGTCGGCCGTAATCATTGAAGCCTGAAGCGCGAGCGAAGGACTCCTTCGCTTGCGCTTCAGGCTTCAAGGCCCTCGCTAACGCTTCGGGTTGGCATCGGTCGGGGGCAACGCCTCACCCCGCAGGGCTGACTCAATGGCCTCCCGCACGTAGCGCTCGTCGCCGGGGCGGTAGCCGCTCCAGAGGCCGCGGATTGTGCCGTCGCGGCCCAGGACGACGGTCGTGGGAAAGCCGAAATGCTCGAGCTGGGCCGCGGTAATCAGCGCCAGCTTGGTCCGGTCGTCTGGATCGCGCAGGGTGCGAAACGTGGCCCGCTGCTGCCGCAGGAATTGCTCCGTCTCCTCGCGGAGCGTGGCCTCGCCGGCCGGCGTGCCGGGGCTGGAGACCGACAGGAACAGAAAGTCCTTCTGGCTGCGAAAGTGCTCGTCCGATTCGACCAGGCTGGGAAACTCATCGCGGCAATAGCCGCACCACGGCCCCCAGAAGTTGATCAGCGTCACCTTTCCCGCCAGATCGGCCTCGCCAATCGGCTGCCCGCCGCCCGTCAGCGGCTCCAAGGACACGGCGGCGAACTTCATTCCTACCGCAGCGTGCTTGCGACCGTTGCCTTCTTCTTCCACCGCGTTGTGCCCGTTGAACATGCGCCACGCCATCACGCCCGCCAGCGCCGCTAGCAGCGTCAACCACAGCCACAGCCGCGGCGAGCCGCGCTTGGTCGCGTGCAACTCCTGCTCCGACGCACTCGATTCGGCGAAATTGCTCATGCTGTCACGTTTTAAATAATTCCTGGGGCGGCTGGTTGGCTTGTTCTGCTACCGGTGATGCGGCGGGAAGGCTGCTTATCGTCCCTTAAGCCATTACGAAGGAAATGTCGCTCGAAGTTATGAGTCCATTGCAAAACATTGAGCGGCTGGTGGTGTTCAAGGGGTGTTGCAGTTTCGTGAAATCGGCGGCGCGAAGACAATTGCGACAAATTCGTTAGCGGAGTGGCACTTTCTGGCACATTGGTGGGAAAGGGGTTTTTCATGGCAGGTCCGATGAAGCGGAAGTCGGCGTTTACCCTCGTGGAGCTGCTGGTGGTCATTGCGATCATCGGTGTGCTGGTCGCATTGCTTTTGCCGGCCGTGCAAGCGGCCCGCGAAGCCGCCCGCCGCACGAGCTGCTTCAACAACATGCGGCAGTGGGGACTGGCTCTGCACAATTATATGGACACCTTCACGGCCATGCCGGCCGGTTCGGGCGGCACAGCCACCAACGGCCGGCGGATCAATCCGAACATCGGACTCCTGATGTTCATCGAGGGCGGCAACCTCTACAGCCAAATCAGCAACCAGCAGACTTTTGGCGCGACGACCTACCCGCCGTTCGGACCGCAGCCGTGGGGCCAAGACTACGACCTGTACGGTAAGGCCTACCAGATCAAATTCATGCTTTGTGCGTCGGACGTACCGGTGGGCGATGCCCGGGGCGGTCGCACGGTCGAGATGGCCTGCACCAGCTATGCCTACTGCGTCGGCGACCACGTGACGGGCACGAACGACCAGGGCGCTTATCAGGGCCGCGGGATGTTCGGCACCTACAGTTACACCAGCTTCCGCCAGATCGTCGATGGCACGAGCAATACGATTGCGATCTCGGAGAGGGCCTTTCCCAAGACGCCGCGCAGCATCGTGGGCCATACGGTTGCCAATCTGACGGGTTTGCAGACCAATCCCTCGCTCTGCATGGCGCAAGCGGCTCGCGGCACCGGGCAATACCAGCCCACGGCCACGCTGACGTCGTACAAGAGCGGCGGCGTGCGGGCTTATGACGGCATGCCCTACTTCACGGGTTTCAACTGCATCCTGCCGCCCAACAGCCCCAGCTGCCAGATCGGCGATCCAAACTCTGTCGCCATCGTTTCAGCGGGGAGCTGGCATCCGGGCGGCGTCAATTCCGTCTTTGCCGACGGCTCGGTCCGCTTCATCAACGACACGATCAACGCCGGCAACTCCGGCTCGGCCGAAGTGCTCGGCGGCGGTCCCAGCCCCTACGGCGTCTGGGGCTCGATGGCCACGATCAACAGCGGCGAAGTCGCCTCCCAATAGCAAGCCATCAGAACAGGTAGCCACGGATGAAAGACAGATTGGCACGGATAAGAATGAAGCAGCGACGCGACTCGATCAACTTGCCTGTGAGCCCTCTCCGCTTTCCGTATCTGTGTTGCCTCTGTGTTTCATCCGTGGCTCTGCTCGCGCTGGCCGGCTGCGGCCAAGCCGACTCCAGCGGCGACCATCCGCACGTCGTGAAGGTGACGGGCAAGGTGCTCTATCAAGGCAAGCCGGTCGAGGGCGCGGAAGTCACCTTCAACAACACGGCGGCTAACTCCACGGGGACCGCCAAGACCGACTCGTCCGGCCGGTTTGCGCTCTCGACCTTCGGCAAGGAAGACGGCGTCATTCCGGGCAAGCAGCTCGTCTCGATCCGTCGCGTCGATGTGATCGACAAAACGCCGCCGGACGTCGATGTCACAGCCGGCGGCAAGTCGGTGCCACTCGAATACCACTGGATCATTCCGCAGAAATACTCGGCCTTTAACACGTCGGGGCTGACGGCGGACGTGACCGAGGGCGGGCCCAACGATTTTCCGTTCGATTTGAAGTAATCCGCTCGATTCAGGAGCGAACCAAGTGATCTCACGCAGAGGCGCAGGGGCGCAGAGCAGCAGGAGGGACGGAACCTTCTCTCTTCCCTGCGCCTTGGCGCCTCTGCGTGAGACCACTTCGGGCTATGGGCCAGGGACCACGACGCTTTATTACAGCGTTCCCTTGGTGCTGGGCACGCCGGTCATCCGCGGATCGGTCTCCACCGCCATTCGCAAGGCGCGGGCCGCCGATTTGAAGATGGCTTCGGCGACGTGGTGAGCGTTGCGGCCGTAGTGCACCAGCACGTGCAGGTTGCACAGCGCGTTGGCGGCAAATGCCTGCCAGAAGTCCTCGACCAGCTCGCTGTCGAACTCGCCAATCCGCGGGCTGGCGAACTGGGCGTTAAACACCAGGTAGTAGCGGCCCGACAGGTCGATCGCCGTGGTGCAGAGCGTCTCTTCCATCGGCAGCGTGAAGTGGCCATAGCGGCGGATGCCCGCCTTGTCGCCCAGGGCCTGCTTCACCGCCTGCCCCAGGCAAATGCCCACGTCCTCGACCGTATGGTGCTGATCGACGTGCAGGTCGCCCTTGGCTTCGACCTTCAAATCCAGCGCCCCGTGCCGTGCCAATAGCTCCAGCATGTGGTCGAGAAAGCCGACTCCGGTCTGCCCGACAAACGCGCCACTGCCGTCGAGGTTCAACTCGAGCTTGATCTGGGTCTCGCGGGTCGAGCGGTCGATTTTGGCGGTGCGGGGCATGGCGGACTGGCGAACCGGTCGGGCTAAGAAGAGTACGGAGTACCAAGTACATGGTACTTGGTATCTATCTGGAACGGCTACGACTTGCCGTCCCTTACTCCCAGCGCCAGGGCCGGCCAGAGGCCCGCCCCACGTTAGCGTGCCCCGACGAGCTGCTTCTTTTTGTCGGCGATGATGTCTTCTTGCACGCTGTTGGGGACCTTGCTGTACTTGGCCAGTTCCATCGTGAAGGTGCCTTGGCCTTGCGACATGCTGCGGATGTCGGTGGCGTAGCCGAAGGTTTCGGCCAGCGGGACTTCGGCCAGGATGTTCGTGATGCCGTCGCGCATGTCGGTGTTCACGATCATCCCGCGGCGGCTGATCAAGTCGCCCGTGATCGGGCCCTGGAAATGCTCTGGGCACTCGATCTCGACCTTCATGATCGGCTCCAAGAGCACCGGCTTGGTGTCCTTGAAGTGCTCGCGGAAGCAGTTTTCGCCGGCGGTCTGAAACGCGCGGTCGCTGGAATCAACCTCGTGGTAGGAGCCGTCGGTGATCGTGACCTTGAGGCCGACGACCGGATACTCGGCAACCGGGCCCTTGCCCAGCAAGGCCCGGAAACCCTTCTCGATCGACGGGATGAAGTTTTTTGGAATGCGGCCGCCGACGACCTCTTCCTCGAAGATGAACGTCTCTTCGGTCTCGTCGGCCGCCGTGATCGGCTCCATGGTGCCGACGATGTGGGCGTACTGGCCGGAGCCGCCGGTCTGCTTTTTGTGCTTGAAGTTGAATTCGTACTTGCGGGTCGGCGACTCGCGGTAGCTGACCTTGGGCGCGCCGACCTCCAGCTCAACCTTGTATTCGCGGCGAATCCGCTCGACGTAGATATCCAGGTGCAATTCGCCCATGCCGGCGATAATCGTCTCGCTGGTCTCTTCATCGTTGAAGACGTTGAAGGTCGGGTCTTCCTTGCGGAATCGCTGCAGGGCCTTGCCCATCTTATCGGAGTCCGCCCGGTTCACGGGGCTGACGGCGACCTTGATCACGGGCTTGGGAATGAACATGCTTTCCAGCGAGCAGTATTTTTGTTCGCTGGAATAGGTATCGCCGCTGGCGCAGTCGATGCCCATGATGGCGACAATGTCGCCCGCCTCGGCACTGTCGATCTCTTCTCGCTTGTCGGCGTGCATCTTGACGATGCGGCTGAAGCGGTCCTTGCGGCCGGTGCGCTGGTTGTAGAGCATCTCGCCTTTGGTGATTTTGCCCTGATAGATCCGCACAAACGTGAGCTGCCCGAACGTATCTTCCACGATCTTGAACGCCATGCCGACGAACGGCTTGGCCGGATCGGGCTCCAACTTGAACTTCTCCGCCGGGTTGTCGTGCTTCAGCGCCTGCACCTCGTGCTCGAGCGGCGAGGGTAAGAAGCGGACGATCGCGTCGAGGAGCGGCTGCACACCCTTGTTCTTATAGGCCGAACCCACGAACACCGGCGTAAAGCCCTGCTCCTGGACGGCCTCCTTGGTGACTTTGTGGACCAGTTCGACGCTCGGCTCCTGCTCCGAGAGCAGCATTTCCATCAACTCGTCGCTATACATCGCCAGCGTTTCCAGCATGATGTGGCGATATTTCTTCACTTCCGCGGCGTACTGCGCCGGGACATCGACGTAGCTGACCTTCTCGCCGTCCTTGCCGTCGAACTGGATCGCCTTCTGCGTCGTCAGGTCGATCATGCCCTCAAACTGCTCGCCCGCTCCCATGGGGTACTGCATCAGGCAGCAATCGACGCCGAGCTTCTTCTTCACGTCGTCGATGATTGCAAACGGCCTCGCGCCGGTGCGGTCCATCTTGTTAATGAACGCCAAACGCGGCACGTGATAGCGCTTCATCTGGCGATCGACTGTCATCGACTGCGACTGCACGCCGCCGACGGCGCAGAGCACGAGAATCGCCCCATCCAGCACGCGCAGCGAGCGCTCGACCTCGATCGTGAAATCGACGTGGCCGGGCGTGTCGATGAGGTTCATCGTGTGCCCGTCCCACTCCAGGTGCGTGGCGGCACTGGTGATCGTGATGCCCCGTTCGCGCTCCAGGTCCATGTAGTCCATGGTCGCGCCGTCGCCGTCCCCCTTGACCTCTTCCATCTTGTGGATGCGGCCGGAGTAGAACAGGATCCGCTCGCTCAGCGTCGTTTTGCCGCTGTCGATGTGGGCGGAGATGCCAAAATTGCGAACTTTAGAAAGGTCCATACTACACCTGGAAATTGAGCCGCACGCTCATGCGGCGACTCGGGTCGAGCGGTCCAACAAGGTTAGACAGTTCGACTGTCGGAAACGTTCTACCTATCATCCCCGGCTTCGGCTTAGCGGCAATAGCACTGCCGCGAAAGCACGGGCCACGGACACTTCTGCAACTGGATGGGCGACCTGGACGCTGCCGAGCCAGTCTGGAAACGCTGGAAGGCGGGAGAGCATCCATTCTCAGCGGGCAGCGGCCAAGCCTCTGACGCTGCCTAAATCCTTATGGCAGACGGTCGCTCCAGCACATCATCTTACCCGAAAGCATTAAACAGGAAAGGCCAAATGCTTGCCGTTAAAGCGCGGCGCGAGGAATTCACAGGAGTTTTACAAAACCAGCCGCCCGACTATTCTATCGCGCCGCCCTAACTGCCGCCGCCGCAATACCTTGAAGCGCTGGGACCGCCACGGGCAGCGCGGTACAATTCAACTTGCTAATGCCCGACAAGGAGCGATCCAAATGACCCAAGCCGCCATGGACCTTCGCGAACAATTGTCCCGCTTGCCGGAACAGGACCGCGCCGCCCTCGCCAAGTTCCTCTTGGACTCACTCGACGGTGAAGTAGACGACGACGCGGAAGAGGCGTGGGCGACGGAGCTAGAGCGCCGTGCGGCCGCCGTTCGTGCGGGAACCGCCTCGGGTCGCCCGGCTAGAGAGGCACTCGATGAGCTGCGGGCGAAACATTCGTGAAGCCCTCTATACTTGATGCTGAAGCCGAAGCCGAATTGGACGACGCCATTGAATGGTACAATCGTCGCCAGTCAGGAGTTGGCTCGGAGTTTGAAATTGCCGTTCGAGCAGCGATTACACGAATCGAACAAGACCCCGGCATTGGTGCGCGATATCGAAATTCGGATTATCTTTTTCCGTGTGAAGTGATTTCCGTACATGGTCTACTACATGGACCTGCCCCATTCCGTTTGGGTCATCGCTATCGCCCACGACCGCCGCCGTCCAAATTACTGGCGCAAGCGCAAGGCATAGTCTGTGTGGTCTGGCGTTGCCTCCAATCGCCTTTTGCCGGTAAACTGGGCGGTTTGAGGAAGGTCGCCGAGCGCGGCCTCGGTCGCTGACGATAAAGGAGTGCGCCTGTGCTTGTTGCCGCAACGACGGAATGTTTTCTCGATCTTTCTTTGGCGGCGGCGCTCGAGCGGCTGGCGGACCTGGAGTTCACCAACGTCGAGCTGGCGTTGTTCGAGGACGCCAACCAGTTC
>Ga0210380_10000743_pt1 | contig 13853 bp, 10 predicted proteins | sample PLM4_5_coexredo_FD_155476 | JGI IMG/M metagenome (GOLD analysis project Ga0210380, IMG submission 155476) | Groundwater sediment microbial communities from an aquifer in East River, Colorado, USA - PLM4_5_coex redo | ecosystem: Environmental > Terrestrial > Soil > Riparian zone | place: USA...
TCGGCCTCACCCACATGCTGGACAACCCGTGGGCCAAGGTGACGAAGCGCATCAATCTGAAGGAGTACGCGGAGGAGATCGCGCACATTCCGCCGGAGCAGGCGTGGGGCTGCGAACTGGATGCCCGCAGCGACGTCTACAGCCTCGGTTCCACGGCCTACTACCTGATCACCGGGCAGCACCCGTTCCCCGGCAGCGCGAGCGCGATGATGACGAACCGGCAGTTGAAGGACATTCCGTCGCCGTCGCTCGTGCGGACCGGCGTTCCGAAGGAACTGGACGACATCGTGCGGAAAATGGGCGCGAAGGACCCGCACCAGCGCTACCAGACGGCGACCGACATGGTGATCGCGCTTCATCCGTGGCTGCCGGTGGCGCAGTGGCAGCCGCTGAGCCAACAACTCGCGTCCAAGTCCCCGGAACGGAAGGCGACCGGGAAACCGGCGCCCGTCAGCTTCTTCGCCCGCCTTCGCAAGTGGATCGGTCGCTGAGGTGGTCGAAACGAGCCGGAAGCGTAAGCGACGGACTCGTACTGTCCGGGAGTGCGTCGGCAAGGATGGGGATGGTCGAGAAGTCTCGGCTGGCGTACACGCTGCGGGCCAATGAGACAACTGCGGAGGTTCGCCATTCGGGGTTGAAGGCGGCGGGACGAAAACGGATTGCCGACAATATCCCGCAACAGTGCCAGTTGCAACCTTACCGAGGTCGCTGTGCTCGCCTCGTTGCGTCGGCGCTGCTCCTCGGTGCCTACGTGATGGTGGCGGCATCCCTACCCATCCGGTGTCGCGGGTCTCCGGACGTCTCAACCCCCGCCTTCAACCCGGGGGTTTGCGGGACTGCAACCCGGTCAGACCGCCTCGCAGAGGCCGGCTACAACCAGACACCTCTCCCCGGACATCTACCGCCGTGCTTGAAGCTGCGGCCTTGCGGCTCGATCAGATTAACGATCCCGTACGCAGGAATCCAAGCGCGGCATAGCTGCGTAACTTAATCCCGGAGTCGTAGGCCAGCGTGGTGTCGCAAACTTCGATGAGAAGCGCGATGTCGCGCGGCTCGGGATGGTGATCGTCGTAACGGCCGACCGGCCCGCGTACTACCGCGAGACCGGGCTCGGGCTCCCCGCCGAGAAGCCGGATCGCCGACTGAATCCGCAACCGCCACTTCGCCGGCAGGAGGGGGCGGAGCGCTTCATCGAGCCGTTCGATGGTGGAGTCGTGGGCGGGGTTGCGCGGCATCTCGGAATCGACCCCCAGTTCGGACGGCGTGAAGGCCTGCTCCTCCGAAATGATTCCTTCCTCGACCATCTTCAAGCACTGCTCGGGCGAGAAGCGATTGTGGACGATCTGGTTCTCGAGCAACTCCACGGCATCACCTTCGCCCAGTACTCCGCACTCGATCATGCGGTGATACTGATCGACCGTAAAGTACTGATCCTGCCGCGCCGCCGTTTGCATCCCTAACTCCTCTTACTTTCCAATCATCGCGTCGAAGTCGGCCTCGGTCAACACGGGCACGCGGAGCTCCTTCGCCTTGTCCAGTTTGCTGCCGGCGTTGTCGCCGGCCACTACGTAATCCGTCTTCTTGCTCACGCTTCCGGTCGCCTTGCCGCCCAGGGATTTGATCAGCGCCTCGATGCCGGCGCGGTCGTACTTCGTCAGCGTACCGGTGACGACGAGCGTCTTCCCCGCGAGGATCAGCCCGCCGGCCGGGGCCGCCTTCTTCGGCTCCGTCAGCTTCAACCCGATCTCGCGGAACTCGGAGACGAGTTTCTCGCCGGTCTTGCTGTGGAAGAACTCATACACGAACTTCGCGCGCTTCGGGCCGAAGCCCTTCACCTTTGCAATCTGCTCCTCGCTTGCCGCGAGCAGGTCATCGAGGCTCGAAAACTCCGCGGTCAGCACCTCGGCCATGCTCTCGCCGACCATGTAAATCGAGAGCGCGGCAATCAATCGCGCGAGGCCGCGACCCTTGCTCTTCTCGATGCCCTTGAGCAGGTTGTCCGCCTTGGTATCCGCGAACCCCTCCAGCGCGAGCAACTGCTTCTTCGTCAATCGGTAGAGATCGGTGAGCGACTTCACGAGGCCCGAATCGACGAGTTGCTTCGCGACTTCCTCACCGAGCCCTTCGATGTCCATGCGCTCCCGGCGGGCGAAGCCGATGAGCCGCTTCGTGAGTTGCGCCGGGCACAGGGCCGTGTTCTCGCAGTAGTAGCCGTAGCTGAGAGCGGTTTCCTCCTTTTCGATGGGGCCGCCGCACACGGGGCATTTCTTCGGCCACTCGATCGGCTTCTCTTTCCCGGTGCGGGCCTCGACCACCACGCTCACGACCTGCGGGATGATCTCGCCGGCCTTCTCCACCACCACCGTGTCGCCGATGCGGGCGTCGAGCTTGTCCACCACCGAGGCGTTGTGCATGCTGGCACGACTCACCGTGGTGCCGGCGAGCCTCACCGGCGGGTCGAAGATCGCCACCGGCGTCAGTTCGCCGAACTTGCCCAGCGACAGTTCCACCTGGCCGATCTTCGTGACGGCCTGCTCCGCCTCGAACTTGTACGCCTTCACCCAGCGCGGCACCTTGGACGTCGCCCCGAGCCGCTCCCGGATCGCGAACTCGTTCACCTTGATCACCATGCCGTCCGTGTCGTAGGGCAGGTCGTGCCGCTTCGAGTCCCATTCGAGGCAGTAGGCGATCACCTCGTCAATGTCCTTGCAGAGCTTTTCATGCGGATTGACGGGGAAGCCGAACCTCTTGAGCGTCTTGAACAGTTCGGTCCGCGTTTTCAGTTCGATGCCCTCGTAGGCTCCGATGCCGTAGGCGAAGAGCGTGAGCTTGCGCTTGGCGCATTCCTTCGGGTCGAGGAGTTTCAGGGTTCCGGCGGTGAGGTTGCGGCAGTTCTCGTAGGGCTTGTCGCCGTCATCGGCGCGCTTCCGGTTGATGCGGACGAGTTCGGCGCGGGTCATGAAGACCTCGCCGCGAACCTCGAAGAGCTTCGGCGGCGCATGCGTGTCGAGGCGCAGCGGCACGGCGCCGATAGTGCGGAGGTTGTGGGTCACGTCGTCGCCGACGTCGCCGCGGCCGCGGGTCACTCCCGCGGTGAGCACGCCGTTCTCGTAGACCATCGACATCGAGACGCCGTCGATTTTCAGTTCGACGGTGTAAGTGACGGCCTCCTTCGGACCGAGCGCCTTCCGCACGTCGGCGTCGAACTTGCGGAGGTCGTCCGGGTTGTAACTGTTGTCGATGGAGAGCATCGGCACGCGGTGCTCGACCTGGACGAAGCCTTCGATGGGCGCGCCGCCGACGCGCTGCGTCGGGCTGTCCGCCGTCGCGAGTTCGGGGTGCTCTTTTTCGATGCGCTGGAGTTCCTCCAACAGCCGGTCGAACTCGCGGTCCGAGATTTCGGGCGCGGCCTCGACGTAGTAGAGGTGGTTGTGCCGATCGATGATCTTGCGCAGTTCGGCCGCGCGGGCCGCGGGAGTGGCCATGGTTCGGTCCAATGTGTGTGAAGAGATTGTCGCGAGAAGCGGGCCGAAGCGAAAGGTCCGAAGCGGGGATCGGTAGAATGCAGGTATGAACCTCTATTCCAAGTTCGCGGCCGCACTGCCCCTGCCCGAGTTTCTCGCGAGGTACGGGTCGGCGAGCGACAAATCGCGGTGGCAGAACGCCCTCGCCGCGACGCAACTAACCGACGCGCAGAAGGAAATGCTCGGGAAGTTCCGCCGCGAAACGAACGTGCTCGTGCTCGCCGGCGCGTGGTGCGGCGACTGCGTCTCGCAGTGCCCGATCTTCGACCGGATCGCGGAGGCTGCTCCTGTAATCAAGGTGCGCTTTCTGGACCGAGACGAGCACGCCGACGCGCAGAAGGAACTGCAGATCAACGGCGGCGACCGCGTGCCCGTCGCGGTGTTCTTCTCCGAGGACGGTCACGAAGTGAGTCGTTACGGCGAACGGACGCTGGCGAAGTACCGGTCGCTGGTTTCGCAACTCAGCGGCGAAACGTGCGACACCGGCCTCGTGAAGGGCTCCGATCCGCTGCAACAGCAGGTCGTGCAGGACTGGCTGAACGAGTTCGAGCGCGTGCAGTGGATCCTGCGGCTGTCGCCGCGCCTGCGCAGAAAGCACGGGGACTGATCGCGCTACTTCCCCGCGATCTTCAAGTATGCCAGCAGGTCCGCCACGTCCTGCTTCGTCAGCTTCTTCTCGAGTTCCTCGGGCATCAGCGAGAGCTTGGTGGAGCGAAGCGATTCCAGGTCCTTGCGAAGAATCGTGTCCTCGGCCCCATCGGCGCGGCGAAGCGTGATGCTCGTCGGCGTCTCGGTCGCGACGATGCCGAGCAATATGCGTCCGTCCGCAGTGACCGCCTGGTAGTTCACGTAGCGCGGATCGACCTCGCGGTTCGGATCGAACAGCGAGGCGAGGAGGTCTTCGCCGGATTTGTTGGGAAGGGCCGCAAGCAGGTTCGGGCCGACGTCGTTGCCCACGCCGTCCAGTTTGTGGCACGCGGCACAGTTGTTCTTGAACGCCGCGCGACCCTTCTCCGCGTCGCCCTTCAACTCCAGTGCGGCGGCGTACTCGAGGATCACCTTCGCGCGGTCAACGTTCGCACTGGCTTTCAGTACAGCGGCGGCCTTCGTGCGCACGGCTCCGTTCGCATGGGACTTCAGCAGAGCGACGCGGGCCGGGTCCAACTCGCCGGGCGCGACCGCCTTCTTCTCGATGGCGTCAAGCAACTTGAGGGCGCGGTCCGGCCGGGCGAGCATCAGGTCGAGCACTTCGCGGCGCAGAGCCGGGCCATAGCCGGACCACTTGGCCAGGAGCAACTCGCCGACCTTGGCATCGGAGTGGGCCGAAAGCGCGCGGGCCGCGGCGAGTTGAAGATCGCCGGATGTTGCGGGAACGAGCACCTCGGCGAGCGCGGAGCCGGCCAATTCGAACGGCCCGAAGCTCAGTAGTGTCGCAGCGGAAATGCGATCGGCATCGGCCTTGGATTCGTCCTTGACCAAAGCCACGGTGCGGACGAACCGGTCGCGTATTTTGATGAACGCGGCCAAGGCCTCTGGCGGCGGCTTCAACCACCACGTGGCGAGCGGGGCCTTGCTGCTCCGCATGCCCTGCCCGAGCCCGTCCAACATCGCACCGGCGACCGATTCGCTCTTTGTATCCGCGATGATCGAGAGCAGTTTTGCGATCTCCGCTTGATCGCCCTTCGCTCCGGTCAGGGCTGCCAACTTCAGCAACACGGCCGGCGGCGCCTTGCGGTCGAGCAAGTTCTCGATCAACGGGAGTGCGACGTTCGCCGCCGAACTGAGTGCAGCAACCTGAATCCAAGGATCGGCTCCGTCCTTCACAAGAATCGCGGCGAGGACGCGGGCCGCATCATCGTTTGGCAACGATCCCGCACTCAACGCCAACTGATATCGCACACGCTGCTCCGGGTCGAAGAAGTGCCGAAGTGCCGATTCTCGAACTTCGCGCGATTTCGCAAAAAACGGTTCGGCCAGGCGCAACGCCTGTTCGCGCATTCCGGGCGCTGTGTCATGCAGCGTCGTGAACACATCCCTCGCGTCGAGTTGATCCAGCCCGTGAAGCGTCCACAGCAGGTTCGCGCGGCCGGGCTTGCCCTCGGCCTTCTGCAATCGGTCGCGGATTGATCCGGCGGCGTCCTGCATCTCGTTCTGCACGATGAGCCGTTGCGCCATGAGCCGCCTCATCTGATTCGCGCTCAGCAGTTCATCCGCAAGCTGAGCCGCGGTCAGCTTGCTGAAGTCCGGGAACTTCGCCGGCTTGAATCCCTCCGGCGCGATCCGCCAGACGCGGCCGCGGCCGCGGCTCTCCAGATTGAGGCTCTTCTTGATGTCCTCCGGAAGCGAGAGCGGCGTCTCGATTGCCTCGCGGTAGAAGTCCAGCACGTAAATCGCTCCGTCCGGGCCGATCGAAAGGTGAACCGGGCGGAACCAGTTGTCCGTCGAGGCTAGAAACTCCGAGTCCGGATCGACCCGCTTCGCGGTGAAAACGCTTCCCTTCGGTGACAGCACTTCACGGTGGATCAGATTGTTCGCGGGGTCGCAAACGAAGTTGTTGCCGCGGTACGCTTCGGGGAAGAGGTCGGCCGTGTAGATCAGCGGGCTGCACGCGGAGGTGATGAACCCGCCGGGCACGAGTTCGGTGGTCGGGAAGCGCTTCGCGTCCGGACTCTTGGCACGGCGCGTCGTCCGTTCCACGCGCCACGCTTCGAAGGGGCTGATGCGGAAGACCTTCGCGGCCGCGCCGTGCTCGGGGATGTTGATCGTGACCTGCGGCACCGCGAGGTACGGGTTGCGGCGCAGGTAGTGGTCCGGCAGCACGATCTGTTTGAGGTGTTCGCTGTTCGTGGCAGTGAACCAGTGCTGGTAGTCATCCGCGGTGAGGCCGTACTGCCCGCCGCCGGAAGTCGGTTCGAGGCTCGCGGGCCGCCACGGCTGGAATCGGAGTCCGCGGTTGCGGAGCGACACCGCCGGCGCATCCGGCTTCTCGCGCGACGTGATCGTGCCGCCGTCGTTCCCCGCTACGCCGTAGATCCAGTTGTCCAGCCCCCATTGCAGGCCGTTCACCATCTGCTGAATGTTGGCGAGGTTGAACCCCGTGTAGAGCACGGTGGTCTTGTCGGCCTTGCCGTCGCCGTCCGTGTCTTCGAGGTAGAGGATGTCCGGCGCGACCGCGACGAGCAGGCCGTTCTTGTACCGCGTCACGCCCATCGGGAAGCGGAGGCCTTCGGCGAACACGCTGCTGGTTTCGAAGACGCCGTCGCCATCCTTGTCTTCGAGGCACTTGATCTTGCCTCGGGTTTCGTTGCCGGTGCCGACGCCGCCATTGGGGTAGCCGCGCATCTCGCAGACGAAGAGGCGGCCCTTCTCGTCGAAGCACATGGCGACGGGATCGACGATGGCCGGCTCGCTGGCCGCGAGTTGAACGGTGAACCCCTTCGCGACCTTGAATGTGGCGAGTTCGGCCTCCGGAGTCAACGGATCGGCGGATGCCGCTTGCGGGTTTGCGGTCAACAGTGCGAAACCGCAAGCGGCCGTTACGAGTAAGCGAGTCATTTCTTTTCCTTGAGCAGTTTCGCCATGGCCTTGAGGATCAGCTCTTCCGAGTCCGCGCTCGTGAGCGCGACGGTCGGCTCGTACCCGCCTTCGAGGTAGGCCTTCGCCGTGGGAATGTAGCCGGGGCCGTCGTCGCCGTAGGCGACGACGTGAACCGTGGCATCCGGGCGTAACTTCGGCGCGGCCAGTTGATACTCGATGAATGCTTCACCCGGCAGGAACAGCGTCAGCACCTTGCCGCCGAAGTCGAGGCAGTTCAGTTCGATCGGCGTGTCGACTCGCTCGAGCCATGCCAGTTGGTACGCGCAGTTGTTCCGCCGCGCGGCGGTGGCCTTGGGGTCGTCCAGCACGCGCTGACTCGCCGCGACGCCGTACGCCTCCTCCTTCCGTGGCAGGAACTTCACCGGCTCGTACCGCCACTCCCAGCCGTCCACGGGCATCCGTTTCAGATCCCTCCACGATGCGGTCATGGCTTTGTAGATGCGGTCGCGGAGGATCGGGCGGTTCTCCTTCGACCCGTCGTTGTACTTGCCGGCGGTCACGTTCCCGCCGCACCCGTTGAAGTACACCTGGAACACGTCCTTGTCTTCGTCCTGCATCTTCTGGCGGGCGAGGCCGCAGAAGTCCGCGCTCACGCGGCCGTCGCCGTAGTAGCTCATGGGATGGCACGCGTACGTGTGCAGCGCAGCGAGCGGCTTGTCCCCGTTCCAGAAACCGAGCGTCCGCAGCATCGGGTCGATGAGCCCTTCCGGCTCGTCGCGCACTTCCGGCACCTTCGTCGCGCTGTAGCGAGTGAACTTCACTTTGCCACCGACCACGATCCGGCGGTTGGACGCGACTTGCTCCACCTTCGCCGAGCCCGTTCCGATGTGCGTGAATGCACGAGCCTTGGGCAGCGACGCCTTCAGCGCCTCGGCGGTCCGCTTCACGCAGTCGTCGAAGTACATCAGGTCGAGCGACTTGGCCGAAGCCGCGGCGGCGATCAGCTTCTCGGCCTCGGTGTCGGCGAAGGGCGCGTTGTGCGGGTGGACGCAGTGCAGCGAAACGTGCTCCGGCGTGGTGTGGGCCGCGACCGCGAGGGCCTTGCGCCAGGTGCGAAAGGCCTCGTTGCGGATGCCGGTCCAGTCCACGGCGCAGAGCACGACCGGCTTTCCGGCGCCGAGTAGCACGACGCCGAGCGCCTTGAGCGGGTCGTCGACCCCGCGGACCGGTTCGATCCATCCGCCGCACAGCGGGTGCTCGAGCGGCGGCGTCACGTCACAGGAGAAGGTGGCGATGTGGAGCATGATTTGAACCACAGAGGCACAGAGACACAGAGTCGGAAGAGCGAGATTGAGAACAGGATGAAGGGTAACCCGTTCCTCGGTCTATTTCTCCTGTTTTCTCTGTGTCTCTGTCTCTCTGTGGTTAGGAACATACCGCCACACCAGCGCCGCGAGGATCAGCGCGCCGCCGAGGAGCATCGGTACGGTCGGTGCATCCTTCTCCGGCGTCATGAGGTAAGCCCAGAGCGGGTTCAGCAGCGGCTCGACGAGCGTGATGATGCCGGCCTCCTGGGGCGAGAGCACGCGGAGGCCGTGCGCGAAGAGCCAGTATGGGACCGCCATCTGAATCACGCCGTAGAGCGCGAGCACCACGAACTGCGCGAACGATGGCTCGCTCGCCCACGCCGCGAATTCCGCCGGGCCGAAACGGATCAGTATGTACAGGCCGATTGCGACCGCGCTGCCGATGAGGTTCAGCGCGGTGAGCCACGACGCGGATTCGTGACGCAGCATTCGCAGGAAGACCATCACTCCGGCGTAGGTGAGCCCGCTGCCGAGCCCCATCAGGAGGATTGCCACCTGCGCGTTCTGTTCCTCCGCGGGCAGGTTTGTCGGCCAGTTCCCGCCGACGATCACGACCGCACCTAGCCCGCCGAGCAGCACCGCCTGCCAGCCGCTGCGGTCCGCCCGTTCGCGCAGCACGAACACGGCGAAGAGGTAGACCCAGATCGGCGCGGTGTTCTGCAGGAGAATCGCGTTCGCCGCCGGTCCGAGCGCAAGGGCGGACATGTACAGCCCGCTCATCACCGCGAACGTGACGACCATGCCGATCATCGGCCGCTGGTATCGCATGTCGATTCGGCGCACGAGCAGCAGCATGGCCAGCCCGCCGAACAGGCCGCGGTAGCAGGCGATCTGCAGCGAGGTGAGTTGCGGCGAGTGCAGTTCGAGACCCAAACCGGCGGCGACGGAACTGGGCTCGCGGAGGAACCGCATGAAGAAGCTGCCGGAACTCCAGAGAACCGCCGCGAGCACCAGGCAGGCCCGGGCCTGCGGTACGGATGGAGCGGCTTGATTGGACACTTGGGGCTCCGGGATTGCGAAACTCTACCTTTTGTAAGACCCGCACCGCCCTGCGGTACCAGTAGTTACCGGAAGTGCCAGCGTGAAATGCCTCATGATCCGCGGCGTCCTTCTAAAGGAACGCAGGGGCGAAGCGAATCCAGGGTAACGACCGCGCAACAGCGGCTATCAGCGGCTGTTAATCTTCGTCGGGTAAAGTGTCATTAATAGTGCGGGAACGGAGGCCCGATCTTCGGAGGTTTCGATCATGCTTTCGCTGCTCGCCGTCATCTGCCCACCCCTCGCGGTCCTCGCCACCGGCACGCGTTCCCAGGCCGCCAAGAACGCCGCACTCACCCTGCTCCTCTTTATTCCCGGCGTGATCCACGCGCTCGGCGTCGTCGAACGGCGGACCGTCGAACGGCAATACGCCGCCGTGTTCCAGGCCATGGACCGCATGGAATTGGCCGCCTGAAGCTGGAGATTCACACAGTCCGTCGCTCACGCTTCCGGCGTGTTGTTCACTTCGTGAACTCCGCGAATCGCTTCGTCTGTGTCGTCTCCAGTTTCCCGTCCTTGCCGACGATCACTGTGTAGGCCGCGGCGCCGGGGGTGCGCTCCACCAGGTCCAGCGCCTTCTCACGCGGCATCAGCATCACCGCTTTCGTCATACTGTCCGCGGTGACGCCATGTTTCGCGATCACCGTGACGCTGCGGCGGCCGGTGATGCCGAGGCCCGTTTTCGGATCGACGATGTGCGAATAGCGGACGCCGCCGATCTCGACGAACTGTTCGAGGTCGCCGGACGTGGACACCGCGGCGTTCGCCAGTTTCAGGCTCCGCGGCTTCTGACCCTTCGCGATGGGGGCGATGTCCACGGTCCAGGCGTCCTTATCCGGCGGCGGGTCGCCGCAGGTGATGTCCCCGGCCGCGGCGACGAGCGCCGCCTTGATGCCGAACTTCTCGCGGAGCAGTCTCAGGGCGGCATCCGCGGCGTATCCTTTGGCGATGCCGCCGAGGTCGAGTTGCATGCCGGGCTTCAGCAGCTTCACGGTGCGGGCCTTCGCGTCGAGTTGCACATTGCGGTAACCGACCTTCGCCATCGCCGCCGCGAGTTCGTCCTTCTCCGGAAGCTGCTGGGTACGGCGGGCGTGCCGCCAGAGTTGCACTACTGGGCCGACCGTCACGTCGAACGCACCGTCGGACGTTTTCGACAATTCCTCCGCTTTTTGCAGCACCGTAAAGAGGTCCTCGCCGACGGGAACCGGCTCTCCGATCTCCTTCGCGAACTTGGCGCAGAGCCGCATCAGCTCGCTGTCCCTCTTGTAATCGCTCATGATGCCGTCGAGTTTGGCGACGCGGGCGAACGCGGCCTTCGCGGCGGCGTCGGCGGCCTCCTTGTCCGCCGCGTAGAGCACGATGCGGAACGTCGTACCCATGTGCTTCGATTCGAATTCGAAACGAGACTCCGCGGCTCGGCTAATCGGTAAACAAGCCATTAAGCCCGGCTCAGGCGCACTAAGATGACAAAGCACCCAGATCAGCCACATAGCGGCGCTCCATAACAGTTGACAGGGTTTGTCCCATCGGAGAGTCTATCAGCATGTTCGCACGTTGCCTGTCCCTTTGCACCCTCCTCGGCGCCGCGTCGCTGGCCGTTTCGGCTGAGGACAAGCCCGCCCCCGCACCTACCAAACTCGAACCGAAAAAGAACTTCACCCAGAAGACCACCAGCTACAAGATCGACGAGAACACGAAGCAGAAGATCCCGATGTCGGCGAAGTTCGACATGGTCTACGTGCCCGGCGGCGAATTCACGATGGGCAGCCCGGATAGCGAAACCGGCCACGAAGCTATCGAAGGACCGCAACACAAGGTGAAGGTCGGCGGGTTCTGGATGGGCAAGTGTGAAGTCACGTGGGACGAACTCGACCTGTTCTGGTACGACGCCGAGTTCCTCGTTTCGAACGACGAGAACGCGAAGAAGCTCGGGCCGGACGCTGTCACACGGCCCACGAACACGTTCGTCGATGAAACCTACGAGCATGGCCGCGACGGTCACCCGGCCCTGTGCATGACCCACCACTTCGGCATGGCCTACTGCCACTGGCTGCACAAGAAGACCGGCCGCGCCTACCGCCTGCCCACCGAAGCCGAATGGGAATACGCCGCCCGCGGCGGCAAAGGCGACACCGCCTGGTTCTTCGGCAACGACCCCAAGGATCTCGAACAGTACGCCTGGTTCAAGGACAACTCGAAGGACGAAGAGAACTTCCCCATGAAGCCGAAGGGGTGCACGCACAAGGTCGGCACCCGCAAGGCGAACCCGTTCGGCCTCTACGACATGTACGGCAACGTCGCGGAGTGGACGCTGGACCAGTACGATCCGAAGGCGTACGAAAAGTTCGGGAAGAATCCGCTCAGCCTGCGGCCGGTGACGGTGCCGACGGCGGAGAAGTGGAGCCACGTGGTTCGCGGCGGATCGTGGGCGGACAAGGCGGACCGCTGCCGCAGCGCCGCCCGCCGCTTCTCCGACAAGAGTTGGATGAAGTGGGATCCGCAGGAACCGCAGAGCATCTGGTGGCTCACCCGCATGGATGTGGTCGGCTTCCGCGTCGTGCTCGCCGAAGAGGAGCAACCCGAGTTGGTCGGGCTGAAACCGAAGGTCATCAAGAAGAGCGAGTAGCTATCGGGTGAACCCGAAAACGGTTCGAGACAAACTTGGCGTCGTATGAAACACAGCGGTTTGCGAACCGCTTGCGGTTTCGCCCGATGAACTGACAATCCTTAACCTCTGGAGTTTATGTCATGTCCTCTCCGACTGATCGTCGCGACTTTCTGAAGGCGTCCGCCGCGGCGGCGGGCACCGCGCTGACCCTGGGTCTGGCCGGGGCGCATGCCGCCGGCTCGGATGCCATCAAGGTCGGGCTCATCGGGTGCGGCGGCCGTGGCCGCGGCGCCGTCAAGAACATCCTCCAGGCCGAAGAAGTCATCAACGGCAAGAGCCCGAAGCTCGAGATCGTGGCGGTGGCGGACGTGTTCAAGGACCGGGCCGAAGCCGCCGCCCGCGACTTCAAGAACGCAAAGCACAAGGAGTACGGCCCTTACGCCGCCCAGGCGAAGATCACACCCGACACGACCTTCAGCGGGTTCGACGCCTACCAGAAGCTGCTTGCCTGCGGCGTTGATCTGGTGATTCTCGCCACGCCGCCGGGCTTCCGCCCCGTGCACCTCGAAGCCGCCGTGAAGGCGAACAAAAACATCTTCTGCGAGAAGCCCGTGGCCGTGGACGCGACCGGCATCCGCAAGTGCTTCGAACTTGTCGAGGAGTCCAAGAAGCGGAACATCGCAATCGTGGCCGGCACGCAGCGCCGCCACCAGAAGGGCTACCTCGAAACGATCAAGGCGCTTCAGGACGGCGCGATCGGCCGCATCGTCTCCGCCCGCGTGGCGTGGAACAGCGGCGGACCCGAGCCGATCTGGTTCCACAAGCGGAACGAAGGCGAGCCGGACACCGCCTACCAGCTTCGCAACTGGTACCACTACCTTTGGCTGTGCGGCGACCACATCGTCGAGCAGCACGTGCACAACCTGGATGTGGCGAACTGGATTATCGGTGAGCGGCCGATCCGTGCGACGGGCATCGGCGGGCGGGCGGCCCGACCGGGCGGCGCCGTCGCCGACCCGGACAAGTTCGGCCAGATCTGGGACCACTTCGCCGTCGAGTACGAATACAAGAGCGGCGCCCGCACCTTCGCGTACTGCCGCCACATCGCCGCCAGCGAGCCGGACGTGTCCGAAACCGTCTTCGGCAGCACCGGCATGAGCCGCGTCAGCAGCTACACCATCAACAACAAGCAGGTGGGGCAGGACGACCGCGACCCGTACGTGCAGGAGCACATCGACCTGCTCAACAGCATCCGCGGCGGCAAGCCGCTGAACGAATTGAAGAACGTGACCGAGTCCACATTCACGGCGATCCTCGGCCGCAACGCGGCCTACGCGGAGCGCTGGCTGTCGTGGGACGCGGCGCTGGCCGCGGACGACAGCACGATGCCGAGCACGCTGTCGCTGGACGGAGCCCTCCCGGCCACGCCGGCTCCGACCCCCGGCGCGTGGAAGCTGCCCCCGGCCCGCGCGTAACCTCGGTTGATCGCAAATTCGGCGGCCGCCGCTTCGATCCGAAGTGGCGGCCGTGTGTATTACCGCGCCCGCTTCTTGTTGACTCCCGTCGGTCGATCGGTTACCCATCGAGTATCGCATCCTTCGCACGGAGTGAATCATGGCTCGCCGCTCTCCCAGCCGCCGGACGTTTCTGCAGGCCGCCGCGATCGCGCCGCTGACCGCGCCGCGCTACCTCTCCGCCCGCGGCGCCAACGAGAAACTCAACCTCGCGATCATCGGCTGCGGCGGCCGCGGCGCCGCTAACCTCAACGGCGTCCTCTCC
>Ga0210380_10000744_pt1 | contig 13826 bp, 10 predicted proteins | sample PLM4_5_coexredo_FD_155476 | JGI IMG/M metagenome (GOLD analysis project Ga0210380, IMG submission 155476) | Groundwater sediment microbial communities from an aquifer in East River, Colorado, USA - PLM4_5_coex redo | ecosystem: Environmental > Terrestrial > Soil > Riparian zone | place: USA...
GGAATGGGCGGCGGAATGCCGGGGGGCGGCTCCGGCCCGCCCGGGGGCGCCGAAAGTCAAGGCAAGTCGCTGAAGATCTGGACGACGCTGACGCTCTTGAGCTTGCAGTAGGAAGCGAGTCTCATGATGAAAAGAACGACTGGCCCATTGCTGGCGGCCGCGCTCGCGGGATTCCTGGGCGCGTGCAACAATTCCCCAACCACGCCTTCGTCGTCGACTGACTACACGAGTGCCACCAGGTTCTTTTCGGGCGTACTCGAACCGTCGGGAACGTCAGGCGCGCTGACATTTACAACTGTGGTTTCCGATACTGTTTCCGTTGCCCTTGTCAGTCTGACCGACGGGGCGGGCGCGCCCGCTCCGGACCAGCTCACGCTGAACGTCGGCACCGTGTCGGGAGCGGACTGCGTCCCCACCAATACATCTGCATCTAAAGTGGTCGGGACGACGCTCACGGCCGCTGTTACCGTGACCCTCCCGGCCGGTGCGTACTGCATCAGCCTGGCTGACGCGGGACAGTTGACAGCTCCGAAGAACTTCACCATTCGTGTGGTGACCAGCACGGGCACCGCGCCGGCCGGCACCGAAGGAACGGATCAGATGCCGTTGACGCTCGCCCGGCACGGAGCGTCAGCGAAGACCTTCAATGCGACGGCCCCGGGCGTGGTGTCGTTGACGCTGGCCACCGTGGCGGGGGATGTCGTGTTGCCCGTGGAGTTGGCGCTCGGAGTCTGGGACGGCGGGGCGTGCCGCGTCCACGCATCCGTGGTCGTGGTTGGAGGCACGGACCCGCAGATCGCGATGCTTGTCGATGCCGGTACTTACTGCGTTCGGCTCACCGATGTCGGGTACCTCACCGGCCAGGTCGCGATCAGTGGCACGATGCAGCACCCATAGCCGACAGGAACGACAGGTACGTAGCCGGCGGGCTAGGCCGCCGGTTTCTCTTGTGCGCTGATCTTCCGTCGTCACCTTTCGTCCCTCGTTCGTCGGCTGTTGTGCTGGCTGTTGTATAGTGATCTAGATCGCTGGTGCATACGCAGTTTGTTGCACCGTGACTTGAGAGCGGCCCCGCGGGCGTCATTCATTCCTTCCGCGATCCGGCGCTCCGTCCGCCCTCCACGAGGGGTCGCCACGATGGCCCGCCGCTGGATGACCGTCGACGGCAACGAAGCCGCCGCTTCCGTTGCGCATCGTACGAACGAAGTTATCGCCATCTACCCGATCACGCCTTCGTCCACGATGGGCGAGTTGGCGGACGAGTGGTCGTCGAAGGGCCGCGTCAACATCTGGGGCCAGGTGCCCAGCGTGATGGAAATGCAGTCCGAGGGCGGCGCCGCCGGCGCGGTCCACGGCGCGCTGCAAGCCGGCGCGCTGGCGACGACGTTCACCGCCAGTCAGGGCCTGCTCCTGATGATTCCCAATCTCTACAAGATTGTGGGGGAGTTGACGCCGTTCGCGATGCACGTGACGGCCCGCACGATCGCGACCCACGCGCTGTCGATCTTCGGCGATCACTCCGACGTGATGGCCTGCCGGCAGACGGGCATCGCAATGCTGTGCTCGAACACGGTGCAGGAAGCGCACGACTTCGCCTGTATCTCGCAAATGGCGACGCTCGAGTCGCGGATCCCGTTCATCCACTTCTTCGACGGTTTCCGCACGTCGCATGAAGTGTCCCGTATCGAGGAATTGACCGACGACGATCTCAGGTCCCTGCTCCCGGAAGAGGCCATTGCGGCGCACCGGCAGCGCGCGCTGTCACCCGACCATCCGGTGCTGCGCGGAACAGCACAGAACCCCGACGTGTTCTTTCAGGCGCGCGAGGCGGCCAACAGCTTTCACACGGATTGTCCCGGGCACGTGCAGGACGCGATGAATCGATTCGCCGCGCTGACCGGCCGGCAGTACCGTTTGTTCGACTACATCGGCCATCCCGCTGCCGAACGCGTCGTCGTCATCATGGGATCGGGCGCCGAGACGGTGCAGACCCTGGTTGAGGCGATGGTGGCCTCGGGCGAGCGCATCGGCGTGCTGATCGTGCGTCTCTATCGACCGTTTTCCGTGGAGGCGTTCATGTCGGCCCTGCCGGCCACGGTGAAAGCGCTCGCCGTGATGGATCGCACGAAGGAACCTGGCGCAATTGGCGATCCCTTGTTTCTCGACGTGGTGGCCGCGCTCAACGAGGACGGTCAGTTGCATCCGAAAGTCGTCGGCGGCCGGTATGGGTTGGCGTCGAAGGAATTCACGCCCGCGATGGCGAAAGCCATCTTCGACGAACTGGCCAAACCTACTCCGAAGCCGCACTTCACGGTCGGTATTAATGACGATGTCACGCGCCTGTCGCTCGATGTCGATCCGGACTTCGCGCTGGACCAGCCCGGCGTCGTCAGCGCCGTGTTCTTCGGGCTCGGCGCGGACGGCACGGTCGGCGCCAACAAGAACTCGATCAAGATCATTGGCGAGGACACGCCGAATTTCGCGCAGGGATTCTTCGTGTACGACTCGAAAAAATCCGGAGCGATCACCATCTCGCATCTGCGGTTCGGACCGAAGCCGATTCGCGCGCCGTACCTGATCCGCCAGGCCGGCTTCGTCGCCTGTCATCAGTTTGATTTCCTCGACAAATATGACGTGCTTGGCTATGCGGAACCTGGAGCGGTGCTGCTGCTGAACGCGCCGTATGCCGCGGACGCTGTGTGGGGTCAGCTGTCAGCGGAGATGCAGCAGCGCATCATCGACAAACGCATTCGCCTCTACACGATTGACGGCTACACCGTCGCGCGTGAGGCGGGGATGGGCAATCGCATCAACACCATCATGCAGGTGTGCTTCTTCGCGATTTCCGGGGTGTTGCCACGTGACGAAGCCATTCGGCATATCAAGGACGCCATTCGCAAGACCTACGGCAAACGCGGCGACGTGGTCGTAGAGGCGAACTTCGCGGCCGTGGACGCGGCGCTGGCGCACCTGCATCAGGTGCCCGTGCCGGGAGCGGTCACCTCGACACGCCGGCCGGCACCCATCGTATCGGCCGCGGCGCCGGACTTCGTTCAGCGCATCACGGCGATGATGCTGTCCAATCAGGGAGACCTGCTGCCGGTGAGCGCGTTCCCGGTCGACGGCACGTGGCCGGTCGGCACGGCGAAGTGGGAGAAACGATCGATTGCCACCGAGATCCCGGTGTGGGATCAGGTGCTGTGTATTCAGTGCAACAAATGCGCGCTCGTGTGTCCGCACGCCGCAATTCGCGCGAAGGTGGCGACACCCGAGTCGCTGGCGGCGCATCCGGCGACGTTCAAGTCCGTGCCATACAAGGGCGCGGAATACGCCGGCATGGACTACATCATCCAGGTCGCCCCGGAAGACTGCACCGGATGTTCGTTGTGCGTGATGGTGTGTCCCGCGAAGGACAAGGCCAACCCGAAGCACAAGGCGCTGGATCTGCATCCGCAGCGGCCTCTGCGCGAAGCCGAACGCGAGAACTACGCGTTCTTCCTGGATCTGCCGGAGGTCGATCGGCAGACGGTGAAGGGCGACATCAAGAGCACGCAGTTCCTCGAGCCGCTGTTCGAGTACTCCGGCGCCTGCTCGGGGTGCGGTGAGACGCCGTACATCAAACTGCTGACGCAGCTGTTCGGCGACCACCTGCTGGTGGCCAATGCCACCGGCTGTTCGTCGATTTACGGCGGCAACCTGCCGACGACGCCGTATACGACGAATCGCGACGGCCGCGGGCCGAGCTGGTCGAACTCGTTGTTCGAGGACAATGCCGAGTTCGGACTGGGCATGCGGCTCGCCGTCGAATCGCAGGCGGATGAGGCCTATCGCCTCCTGCGTGGTCTCGGTGAGAGCGGATTGATTGACCGCGATCTGGCCGCGGCGATGATTGACGCGGATCAGTCCACCGATGCGGGGCTGAACGCCCAGCGCGCGCGCGTTGCGGAGCTGAAGCCGCTGCTGCCCGGGATCGGCGACCCGAGGGCGGCGCGGCTGCGCGTGCTCGCCGACGCGCTTACGAAGAAGACGGTGTGGATCGTCGGCGGCGACGGATGGGCCTACGACATCGGCTACGGCGGTCTGGACCATGTGATGGCCACGGGCAAGAACGTGAACATCCTGGTGCTCGATACCGAGGTGTACTCGAACACGGGCGGTCAGCAATCGAAGGCCACACCCATGGGCGCGTCGGCCAAGTTCGCCGCATCCGGCAAAGCGACCCACAAGAAAGATCTGGCGCTGATGGCCATGGCCTATGGGTCGGTTTACGTCGCGCGCGTGGCGTTTGGAGCCAAGGATGCGCAGACGGTGAAGGCGTTTCAGGAAGCCGAAGCGTATCCGGGACCGTCGCTCATCATCGCCTACAGCACCTGCATTGCGCACGGCTACGACCTGTCGCACGGCCTGGATCAGCAGAAGCTGGCCGTGGAGACGGGGTACTGGCCGTTGTTCCGGTTTGATCCGCGTCGCGTGGCCGCCGGGCAGTCGGCGATGCAACTCGAGTCCGCTCGGCCGAAGGGCGACCTCGGCAAGTACATGCGGAACGAGTCTCGATTCCGCGCGGTGGAACAGATGTATCCCGATCGCTTCAAGACGCTGTTGGCCGGTGCGCAGGCACACGTCCGGGAGCGGTATGCGCTGTACGAACAGATGGCCGCAGCCCCGCCGGGCCCAAAGGCCCAGGAACTAAGGAAGGAGGAGGTGTAGTCATGATGGACCTGTCCACCAGATACTTGGGCTTCGCGCTGCCGCATCCGCTAATCGCCGGGGCGTCTCCGCTCTCGGCCGATCTCGACACAGTCCGGCGCCTGGAGGATGCCGGGGCGGCCGCCATCATTCTGCCGTCGCTGTTCGAGGAACAGATTGCCGCAGACGAAGCGGGCAGTGAGCAGCACATGCGGGCACACGAAGGCGCGCACGCCGAGGCGCTGTCCTACTTTCCGTTGGCGGACGACTACGCGATGGGGCCGGATCGGTACCTCGAACACGTGCGCCGTGTGAAGGCGTCGGTGCGTGTGCCAGTGATGGGATCGCTCAACGGCACGACGGCGGCGGGCTGGCTGGGATATGCACGCCTGATTCAGGATGCCGGCGCCGACGCGCTCGAACTGAACCTCTATCACGTGGCGACCGATCCCGCCGAAAGCGGAGTGGCTGTCGAGCAGCGGCTGCTCGATGTGGTCAGGGCCGTGAAGCAGAGCGTCACGATTCCCGTGGCGGTGAAGATCTCCCCGTTCTTCTCGTCGGTGGCCAACGTGGCGCACCAACTGGATCAGGCCGGCGCCGACGGGCTCGTGATCTTCAATCGGTTCTATCAGCCGGACATCGATCCCGACGCCTTGGCGGCGGTTCCGCAACTGCACCTGTCTGACTCGAGCGAATTGCTGTTGCGGTTGCGATGGCTGGCGATACTGTCCGGTCGCATTCGCGCCTCGCTGGCCGCCACCGGTGGTGTGCACACGGGCGTTGATGCGGTGAAAGCGATCATGGCCGGGGCGCACGCCGTGCAGGTCGTCGCGGTGCTGCTGAAGAACGGTCCGCGGCACCTGGCACGACTCCGCTTCGAGCTGTCGCACTGGCTCGAGGAGCGCGAATACGAATCACTCGCCCAGGCGCAGGGCAGTATGAGCCTGTTGCGATGCCCCGATCCCGAAGCCTTCGAGCGCGGCAACTACATGAAGATTCTGCAGACGTGGCAGGTGAAGTAGCCGGGACTAACGCGACTTCCGCCGCCGGCGTCGTCGCACGAGCGCTTCCTTGTCGGCTTTGGTCAGCTGCTTGAAGGCGTATTCGCGGGCCATCGCCAGTTGCTGTGTCTCGAAGCGCTCCGAATAGACGATGCGAACCGGGAGCCGGCTGGCCGTGTAGCGGCCGCCATGCCCTTGGTTGTGGCGTTTCTCGCGCGCTTTCAAATCGCGCGTATAGCCCGCGTAGAGTGTGCCGTCGGCACAGCGAAGGAAATACGCGAAGTGCCGCGGCGTCGCTGATTTTGGTCGGACCATTCGCCGGTGGACGTTACCACGGTGACTTTTGCCAGCAGCCCGCCCCTGGCTGTTATAATCCGAAGTTCCTGGTCACGACGGGCGCCCTGGCGTCTGGCGTGGGATGCGGAAATGGCGGAATTGGCAGACGCGCAAGCCTCAGGAGCTTGTTCCCGCAAGGGAGTGGAGGTTCGAGTCCTCTTTTCCGCACCAATATTAAGCCGGGGGCTTTGCCCCCGGACCCCCTGCTCGCTCTCTCGCTCGACTTGCCTCCAGTGAAAAGCACTCAGGCAAGTCTCGGCTCGTTCGCGAGGCGCACTTCGCTTCGCTCGTGCGCTTTTGATCCCGGGGGCTTCGCCCCCGGCTTGCCCGCCGAAGCGGCGCGGGGAATCTCGTCGCGAAGGCGGGACCCCCTACTCGCTCCCTCGCACGATTCGCCTCTCCTGAAAAGCACTTCGGCAAATCGTGCTGCGGTCGCGAGGCGCACTCGCTTCGCTCGTGCGCTTTTGATCCGGGGGCTTGGTCCGCATTTCGCTTTGCTCGTGCGCTGCTGCTCTGATCTCGCCGCGAGCCCGGTAAACCCTCGGCGAAACCGTCAGATGCAGCAGCAAGCGTGTAGGGGGTTCGGGGGCAAAGCCCCCGGCAGGAGCGCACGAGCGAAGCGACGTGCGCCTCGCGAACGAGCCGAGACTTGCCTGAGCGTTTTTCAGTGGAGGCGAGTCGAGCGAGAGAGCGTGTAGGGGGTTCGGGGGCAAAGCCCCCGGCGAAGCGGACGAGCGAAGCGACGTGCGCCTCGCGAACGAGCCGAGACTTGCCTGAGCGTTTTTCAGTGGAGGCGAGTCGAGCGAGAGAGCGAGCAGGGGGTCCGGGGGCAAAGCCCCCGGGCTACTTAATGATGGTCGCAACGTCCACGTCGAACTTGCGGAAGTTCTGGTAGTCCGCGCGGCCGGTGATCTGTCCGCGCACGCGGAACATGGAGTTCGAACCGACCGTGGTCAGGTATTCCTCGTCCATCCTGACCGGCAGCCACAGACCGACCTTCGGCTGGTGGGCGTAGCGGACCGAGATCTTGGCGGAGTTGCCCGCGGACGCGATCCTGAACTCCGTCTGGACGACTCGCCCTGACGCCGGCTCGATCCAGAATTTGCCTTCCACCGCGGCGTTGTCCACCGATTGGATCATGCGCGGCATGGTCGTCTCCTTAAAGGCGACCTCGGCCACGCGCACCCCGTCGACCGTCTTCAGGCCCTCAAACTTGAACGTCGATCGATCCTGGTCATCGCGCCGCAGGAACATCAACGCCGTCGTCGGCGTGTTGATCGTGCGCCACACGGTGCCCAGATTGAAGCGCGCGCTCTCTTCCGCCACGCGCAGGGCCTGGGCGAACGAATCCGGGGCGGGCTCGGTGACGAGCTTCATCAGGCGGTCCGCGCGATCGCGCACCGGTAAGCCGTCCACTTCGTAGACATCACGGAGCGAGATCCAGCCGGCCTGACCGGCGTTAATCACGATGAGGTCCGAGCGGAGGATGCGCTGGCGCACGCCGCGCGCCGCCAGGGGATCGGCGCTTTGTTGATAGCGCTCTTCGGAGACGACCGCCGAAAACTGCTTTTCGTAACCGTCGAGGTACTTCGCCGCGGCCGCAAGCAGTTCGGGCACGGTTGGATTCCGCTGTGACTGGGCGGCAACCGTCACGCTCGAGGCGATGATGGCTGTGACGAAGGCGAGTCGGCCGAGTGGCCTCATGGTCTGGACGTCGCCATGTTACCAGCGCCGGCCAGGTTATTCGGATTTCGCCCGCCGGACGCTGAAGTTTGGGTAAACTCACGCCGGAACTCTTTCCTGACCGAACCGATGCCCATTGCCCGCCATCTCGATGCCGCGACTAGGGTGCTACGCACGACGATTTCCGGAACGGTGTCGCTGGAGGATCTGCGCGAGCATTTTCAGTTGGTCCGCAACATGGGCGCAGCCAGTCGTCCGGAAATCATCGACGCCCGACATGTAATCGGGCTGCGATTTGGTGCGCGAGATTTGCCGAAACTGGCGCAATGCGGCCGCGAGGTCTTCACCGGCGCCGAGATGGCCCCGCGTGCGTTCGTCGTGGAGGGCATGGTCTATTTCGGCATCGCCCGGGTCTTTGCCAGCCTCGCGTCCGGCTGGGTGCAGATCAATGTCTTTGATTCCATGGAGCCCGCCGAATCATGGCTGCTGCAATTCCTGGTGCACTGAGGGTTTTGCGATGAACCGACGAACCTTCCTGATGAGCGGTGCGGCGGTGCTCGCCGGCACCAGGTTCGGCTTTGCGCAGACGGCCTCGGCGCCGGCCGCAGGGCAGGCGCGACCGCGTCCCACGCCGTCCCAACTCGCCTGGCAACGGGACGAACTCGCGATGTTTTTCCACTTCGGCGTGAACACGTTCACCGATCGCGAGTGGGGCGACGGCAAGGAATCTCCGGCAATCTTTGCGCCGACGAATCTCGACGCGCGCGAGTGGGCACGCACGGCGCGCGCCGCAGGATTCCGCGCGATGATCCTGACCGCTAAACATCACGACGGTTTCTGCCTCTGGCCGAGCCGCACGACCACGCATTCGGTGGCCGCGAGTCCGTGGCGTGGTGGACGCGGCGATCTCGTGCGCGAATTCGTTGATGCCTGCCGTGCCGAGGGACTCAAGCCCGGGCTCTATCTGTCACCCTGGGATCGCAACAATCCCGTCTACGGGGACTCGCCGCGCTACAACGACCTGTATGTCGATCAACTGCGCGAGCTTCTGACCAACTACGGTGAGATCCACGAAGTGTGGTTCGACGGCGCGAATGGCGAGGGCCCGAACGGTAAGAAGCAGGTGTACGACTGGCCGCGTGTGTGGGGTGAAGTGCGACGACTCCAGCCGAGAGCGGTGATGTTCTCAGACGCTGGGCCGGACGTGCGCTGGTGCGGCAACGAGAGCGGGTCGGCCGGCGATCCGAACTGGTCCATGGTGAATCCCGCGATTGTGCAGGCGCCCGGCGTCAGCGGTCCCGGCATCATCGAGTCGCTGCAACATGGCGATCCCGATGGCACTGTCTGGCGGCCGGCCGAGGCAGACACGTCGATTCGGCCCGGCTGGTTCCATCATCCGGCCGAAGACGAGCGCGTGCGCTCGGTCGATACGCTGGTGAATCTGTACTTTCGATCCGTGGGTCGCAACTCGAAGCTCCTGCTGAACGTGCCGCCCACGAAGGACGGCGTGCTCCATCCGACGGATGTTGCCAGGCTCATCGGATTTGCCGAACGACGACGAGCGATGTTTGCCGAGGACCTGATGGCAGCCGCCGGCGGCGGCAGAACCCGGCAAACCACTGGGGGGCCAACGCCAGGTGCCGAAGTCCAGGTGCAGTTCAACCGGCCCATCTCGATCTCGGTCGTCCGGCTTGAGGAACCGATTGAACGGGGACAGGCGGTGAAAACGTTCGTCCTCAGGGGCAGTGTCGAAGGATCGGCGCCGACGGAAATCACGCGGGGCACGACGATCGGCCACGCGCGACTCGAGCGATTCGCCGCACGAACCGTGACGCAGATGACCCTGTCATTCGATTGCGCCGGCGAGCCGCCCCCGCTCGCCATCAAACTTTACGCATAAAGATGGAGCCCGTTATGAAACGGTCGTGGATGTTCGCGACTTCGGTAGCCGTGGCGATCGTCGCAACAGCCGTGGCGCTGACCGCTGGATCGTCGCGCGGGCCCGTGGCGGTTGACGTCACGCACGCGCTGATGCCCGTGCCCGCGTCGGTGAAGTTCGGGGCCGGCCGCGTGCCGATCACGACGGCCACGACAGTCGCGCTGCGCGGATTTGCGGATGACAGGCTTCGCGCGGCTGTTCAGCGTGCGATGAGGCGGCTCGAAGGCCGCACGGGTTACACGATGTCGCGCGCGTGGGCGGATCCAGCTGCCGCGACAATCGTGATCGAGTGCCAGACCGCGGGTGCGGTGATCCCTACCGTCGATGAGGATGAGTCGTACGGGTTGACATCGTCTTCATCGCAGGTCGTGCTGCGAGCGCCGACCGTGGTCGGCGCCATTCGTGGTGTGGAGACGCTGCTGCAATTGGTCTCAGGCGACGCAGAGGGCTTCTATTTTCCCGGCGTCGAGATTCAGGACCGTCCGCGGTTCAAGTGGCGCGGCCTGCTGATCGACGTGGCGCGGCACTTCGAACCCGTGGACGTTCTCAAACGCCAGCTCGACGGCATGGCCGCCGTGAAGCTGAACGTGCTGCATTTTCACCTGAGCGAGGATCAGGGCTTCCGCGTCGAGAGCCGCAAGTACCCGCTGCTGCACGAGAAGGGCTCAGATGGCGAGTACTACACGCAGGCCGAGCTGCGCGAGATTGTCGACTACGCCGCCCAGCGCGGGATTCGCGTGGTGCCCGAATTTGACATGCCCGGGCACGCGCAGAGCTGGGCCGTTGGCTATCCGGAATTGATGAGCGCCCCAGGTCCTTACGCGATCGAGCGCCGCTTCGGCGTGTTCGATGCCACGTTCGATCCCACGCGCGAGGCCACCTACAAGTTCCTCGATGGCTTCATCGGCGAGATGGCGAAGATCTTCCCGGACCCGTACTGGCACATCGGGGGCGACGAGAACAACGGCAAGCAGTGGGCGGCGAATCCGAAGATTCAGGCGTTCATGGAGCAGAAGAGGATCAAGGACGCCCACGCGCTACAGACCTACTTCAATCAACGCTTGCTGCCCATTTTGAAGAAGCACAACAAGCGGATGATGGGTTGGGACGAGATCTTCCAGCCGGGGCTCCCGAAGGAAACCGTCGTGCACTCATGGCGGGGGCAGAAGTCTTTATTTGACGCGGCCAAGCAGGGCTACGACGGCGTGTTGTCGGCCGGGTACTACATTGATCTGCTCGAGACCGCGGCGCGGCATTACGCCGTGGATCCGCTGCCGGCCAACAGCGGCCTGACCGACGCCGAAGCCGCGCACATTCTGGGCGGCGAAGCGACGATGTGGGGCGAGTGGGTGAGTCCGGAGACGATTGACTCGCGGGTGTGGCCGCGCACGGCGGCGATTGCCGAGCGATTCTGGTCGCCGCGCGAGGTCACGGACGTCGACGACATGTACCGCCGGCTCGAGCGCGTCAGCGTGCAGCTCGAAGCGCTCGGGCTGACGCACGAACGGAACGGCGACGTGCTGCTACGGCGTCTGGTGGGCGAGCGCGATATTTCGGCGCTGAAGGTGCTCGCGGGAGTCGTGGAACCCGTGAAGGGGTACACGCGCGGCGGACAGCAGCGATGGACGACGCTGGGGCCGCTGACGCATCTGGTGGACGCGGTGAGCACCGACAGTCCGGGCGCGCGTGAAGTGCGGCAACTGATGGACGGTTTATTGTCGGACGCGCCGCGGTTTGCGATGGGTCGCGATCGCCTGCGCGCGATCTTTACGTCCTGGCGCGACGGGCGGCCAGCGCTGGACGCGCTGGTCGCCCGTGCACCGGCGCTGAAGGAAACGGCGCCGCTCGTGGCCGACCTCGCCGATCTCGGCGCGGTCGGCCTCGACGCGCTCGCCGTGCTGTCGCTGAACGCGACGCCGCTCGACGCGTGGCGCGACGAGCGGGTCGCGATTCTCGATCGCGCCGCGCGGCCGAAGGCCGCGCTGGAGTTCCCGTTCGTGCCGATGCTGCGCGAGCTCGTCTTCGGCGCGATGGTGCAGGCCGAGATGAAGACACTGCCGCCGGCAGAGTGGCGAGCGCGCGTCCGCGCGCTCGCCGCGCCGCCGCGCCGCGGGCGCGGCGCGTTGTAGGGGACGGGCCTGTTTTCCACAGATTTCCAGTTTTCGGGGACAGGCCTCGGTCACAGGCGAACCGAGGCCTGTCCCCGAAAACGCGAAATCTGTGGAAAACAGGCCCGTCCCCTACAATGCTTTCATGTCCAAGACGCTCGTGATCATGGCGGCGGGTGCGGGTTCGCGTTTCGGCGGGCCCAAGCAGACCACGCCGGTGGGACCGCACGGGGAGTGGCTCCTTGAATATGCGTTGTTCGATGCGGCCCGCGCGGGATTTGATCGCGCGGTCTTCATCATTCGTCCGGAGCTCGAGGCGGACTTCCGCCAGCTCGCGGCCAAGGTTGCCGGCACCATCAAGACGTCGTCGGTCGTGCAACGACTGGACGACCTGCCGTCTGGGTTCAAGGCCGGTAATCGCGCCAAGCCGTGGGGAACCGGTCAGGCGGTGCTCTCTGTTCGCGACGTCGTGAAGACGCCGTTCGCGATCATGAACGCCGACGATTTCTACGGTGCCGAGGCTTATCGTCAGGGTTCGGCGGCGGCGGATTTGGCCGCAACCCGCGGCATCGCGAGCGTCGTCGCGATGCGACTCGACAATACGCTCTCGCCGTTCGGACCCGTCAAGCGCGGCTGGTGCCAGACGCGCGCCGAAAAGGTCACGAGGCTCGAGGAAGTGATGGGCATCGAGCGCCAGGACGACCGCCTGGTCGCCTCGGGCCGCCACAGCACGGTGATGTTCGACGGCAGCGAGCTCGTGTCGATGAACTTCTGGGTGTTTGCGCCCTCGATTTTTTCGCTCCTCATGACCGAATTCGAAACATTCCTGCGCAATCAGGCTGGAGTCGCCGACGCGGAATTTCTACTGCCCGAAGTGGTCAACGAGCTGATCGCCGAAGGCCGCCTCGAAGTTCACGCGAGTGAAGCGCCAGGTCCATGGTTCGGTCTGACGTACCAGGACGACAAGGCCGAAGTCATGACGGGTCTGGTGGATCTCACGGCGAAAGGCGTCTACCCGAGTTCGTTGTGGTAACTGCGCAGGCCCGTCCGCTGGGCCGCACGGGGACATCCATCTTTCCAATCGGGTTCGGCGCCTGGGCCATCGGCGGCTTCTGGGGCGCGGTCGACGATGAGGAGTCGATGCGCGCGTTGCATGCGGCGATCGACGCCGGCGTCAACTTCATTGACACGGCGGACGTGTATGGCGACGGCCGCAGTGAGCAACTCGTCGGCCGGCTCCTGCGCGAGCGGCGCGGCGAGTCCATAGTCGTCGCGACCAAGGCCGGACGAAAACTACCGATCCAGGATCCCGACGGTTACTCGCGTGCGAATTTGCAGGAGTGGGTCGACGCAAGCCTGGCGAACCTACAGGTGGACGCGCTCGACCTCCTGCAACTGCACTGTCCGCATCCGACCGTCTACGACCGCGCGGAGGTGTTCGGTCATCTGGACGATCTGGTGGCTTCGGGCAAGGTTCGGCACTACGGCGTGAGCGTGGAGACAATCGACGAAGCGACCCGCGCGCTGCGGTACCCGAACGTGCAGTCGATCCAGATCATTTTCAATCTGTTCCGGATGCGCCCGGCCGACGCATTGTTCGCAGCCGCCGCCAGCGCAGGGGTCGGCATCATCGCGAGGGTACCGCTCGCGAGCGCGCTGCTGACCGGCAAGCTCACGGCCGCCTCGCTGTTCAGTGCCGACGACCATCGCCAGTTCAATCGGCACGGCGAGCGATTCGATCAGGGCGAGACGTTTTCCGGGGTGCCGTTCGATGTCGGGCTCGCGGCGGTCGAGGAATTGCGATCGCTCGTGCCGGCCGGCGCCACGCTCGCGCAGTTCGCGCTGCGATGGATCCTGATGTGGGACGAATTGACCTGCGCGATTCCTGGCGCCAAGTCTGCGGCGCAGGCGCGCGAGAACGCCGCGTCAACCTTGCTGCCGGCCCTGGACGCCCCGACCATGGCCGCCGCGCGCGACGTTTACGATCGGCGCATCAAGCAATACATGCGCTGGTAGAGTTTTCAACACGGGGGCAGGTTCCGGGGTTCCGAGGTTCCGGGGTTCCGGGGTTCC
>Ga0210380_10000746_pt1 | contig 13787 bp, 26 predicted proteins | sample PLM4_5_coexredo_FD_155476 | JGI IMG/M metagenome (GOLD analysis project Ga0210380, IMG submission 155476) | Groundwater sediment microbial communities from an aquifer in East River, Colorado, USA - PLM4_5_coex redo | ecosystem: Environmental > Terrestrial > Soil > Riparian zone | place: USA...
GCTTGGTCGGCCGGCAGCCATTGTGCGGAATCGGGGTGACATCGCGAATCGACTTCACCTCGATCCCGACGGTCTGCAGCGCGCGAATCGCCGATTCGCGCCCCGATCCAGGACCCTTGACCTTGACGTCGACCGAGCGCAGTCCGTAGGTCTTCGCGGTGTTACCCGCATTCAACGCCGCCTGCGTGGCGGCAAACGGGGTGCCCTTGCGCGACCCTTTGAATCCGATGCCGCCGGCGCTCGACCAGGCGATCACGTTCCCCTCGGTATCCGTGATCGTGATGTGCGTGTTGTTGAACGAGGCGTGGATGTGCACGTATCCGTGATGGACGACGCGCTTCTCGCCGCGCTTCTTGAACGTCTTGCGCGGGGCCTTCTTGCCGCCCTCGGCCTTCTTGTCGGGTGCTGCGGTCGCGTCTTGAGTCTTGGCCATGCGTTATACCGTCTTCTTCTTCGCGACGGCACCTTTGCGCGGACCCTTGCGGGTGCGCGCGTTGGTGCGGGTTCGCTGGCCACGGGCCGGCAGGTTCCGCCGGTGTCGCAAGCCTCGATAGCAGCCGATTTCCATCAGCCGCTTGATGTTCATGGAGATCTCCTTGCGGAGGTCGCCTTCCACGCCGCCCACCTCTTCGAGGACGCGGCTGATCTTCCGGACGTCGTCTTCGGAAAGGTCCTTGACGCGGATGTCTGGGCTCACACCAGCCGCGCCGAGGACGTCATTCGATCGCTTCCGACCGATGCCGTAGATATAGGTAAGGCCGATCTCCACCCGCTTCGTCCGCGGAAGATCGACGCCTGCAATTCGCGCCATCTGCTACCCCTGCCTCTGCTTGTGCTTCGCGTTGGTGCAGATCACGCGCACGACGCCGCGGCGGCGCACGACCTTGCACTTGTCACAGATCTTCTTGACCGACGCTCTGACCTTCATGATCACCAATCCCCGGCTCACGACTCAGGGCTCGGGGCTCAAGCATCTTGAGCCGTGAGCCCTTGGCCTGAGGCCCTAGGTCTTCTTTACGATCCGTCCGCGGGTGAGATCCCGCGGGCTCAGTTCCACGACCACTCGCTCTCCGACGAGGAGCCGAACGAAATTCCGATCGAGCCGGCCGCCAATATGAGCCGTGATCCGATGCCGGCCCTCGACTCCCACCTCGTACAACCCGCTCGGCAGTTGGGTGATGATCACGCCCTCGCACGCGCCCGACGGCCATTGATCGCCGATGGACCCAGCCGCGTCACGCCCGTCGCGATGCACGTGCGAACTCATCGATCGCCCATCGCCAGCGCCTGACCCGTCGTCCGCGTCTCGCCCGCCAGCGTCAGAATGTCGCATCCCGTCGCGGTCACCACGACCGTGTGCTCGAAGTGGGCCGAGAGGCTTCCATCGCGCGTGACCGCCGTCCAGCCGTCCGCCAGCACCTTTACCGCCGCCTTGCCGGCGTTCACCATCGGCTCGATCGCCAGCGCCATTCCCTCCGCCAGCCGCGGTCCCCGACCGGCAGGGCCATAGTTCGCGATTTGAGGCTCTTCGTGCAACGACGTCCCGATGCCATGCCCGACAAACTCGCGTACCACTGAAAACCCGTTCGCCTCAACGTACCCCTGCACCGCCGCTCCGATGTCGGATACGCGCGCACCCGGCTTGACGACCTCGATCCCTTTGAACAGCGCGTCCTCCGTCACCCGCAGGAGCTTGGCCGCCTCGGGCGACACGCGCCCGATGGGCACGGTCACCGCACAGTCGCCAAAGTACCCGTCGAGCTGCGCCCCCATGTCGATCGACAGGATGTCACCCTCGATCAGCGGCCGTGCCGAGGGAATGCCATGGACCACCTGCTCGTTGACCGAGACACACACGGTCGCCGGGTACCCGTGGTACCCCTTGAACGCCGGGACTGCTCCCGCCGCACGTACCTGCCGTTCGGCCTCCCGGTCGATATCCTCGGTCGTCACACCCGGGGCCGCCATCCGTCGCAACTCGGCGAGCACACGCGCGACGACTTGGTTCACACGGCGGAGCTTCTCCACCTCGACCGACGACCGGCAGACGATCACGTCTGCGCCGCCTTCTCGGCCTGAGCCGGCGTCCCCGTCCCCTTCCGAACACCGGCGGCCACCGCGTCGTCGATCACCGTGTCGAGCTCGTGCGCCACGCGATCCAGGGGCTGCGCGCCGTTGACGACCCTGAAGGTCGGCCGGTCGCGATAGAACTCGACGAGGGGCTTGGTGGCGTGCTCGTACACATTGAGCCGCGCCCGCACAGTCCCCTCGTTATCGTCACTGCGCTGCACGAGACTGCCGCCGCACAACCCGCAGACCGTCGCGGCCGGCGATCCATCGCGAGGCAGCTCGGCGTTGGCACCACATGAGGCGCAAATCAGCCGCCCGGCCAGGCGACGCACCAACTCGTGCTCGGGAACGCGAACGTCAACGATGATCAAAGTTCCGACGTTCCGCTCCTTGACAATCGCATCGAGAGCGTTGGCCTGCGCGACAGTCCGCGGAAATCCGTCGAGCACGACTCCGTGCGCGGCGTCCGACCGCGACAGCCGCTCGCGCACGATGTCCACCATGGTCTCGTCGTCCACCAGCTCGCCGCGATCCATCCGCTCCTTCGCCCGAAGCGCGATTGGCAGCTGCGCCTTGATGTCGTCGCGGAGAATGTCTCCGGTCGACACCTTGAGCAGTCCCCGTTCGCGCGCAAGTCGCCCCGCCTGGGTGCCCTTCCCCGCCCCGGGTGGTCCCATCATGATTACGAGTAGCGTCACACAGGCCCCCGGACCCGACACCACACTCGAATCGTGCCGGCCCCGTCTCGCATCACCCTCGCCGGCCCCGGATCCGCGTCTTCTTCATGAAGCCATCGTAATGACGCATGATGAGCTGCGATTCCACCTGCTGAACGGTGTCCATCGCCACACCGACGACGATGAGCAGCGTCGTCCCGCCGAAATAGAACGTCACCCCGAGACCCTGCGTGAACCACTGCGGTAGGGCCGCATCCAGACGATCGCCGATGAACGGGATCGGCGCCACCCTGAAGCCGGTAATCAAGAACTCGGGGAGAATCGCCACGGCCGCCAGGTACAGGGCGCCGACCAGGGTGATGCGCGCGAGAATCGTGTCGATGTACTCGGCCGTGCGCTTGCCGGGGCGGATACCAGGAATGAACCCGCCGTACTTCCGCATGTTCTCGGCGACATCGTCAGGGTTGAAGATGATCGCGGTGTAGAAGTACGCGAAGAAGACGATCCCGAGGATGTAGAGCAGGTTATAGAGCGGCATCCCGTAGGCCAGCTGGTCGACGATGGCCCGCCCCCACCCTCCGGCGGGGAACATAGTCGCCACCGTGGCCGGGAACGCCAGAATGGATGAGGCGAAGATCACGGGAATCACGCCGCCCGTGTTCACCTTCAACGGGATATGCGTGCTCGACCCGCCGTACTGGCGGCGGCCGACGACGCGCTTGGCGTACTGCACGACGATCCGCCGGTGACCCCGCTCGACGAAGATGATGGCGCCGACAACCGCCACCATCATCACCATCAGGAACAAGATCCGGAAGATGCTGATCTGCCCCGTGTTCATCTGATCGAACGTCTGCAGGATGGCGCGCGGGAAGCCGACGACGATCCCCGCGAAGATCAGCAGGGACATGCCGTTGCCGATGCCACGCTCGGTGATCTGCTCGCCCAGCCACATGATGAAGATCGTGCCCGTCGTCAACGTTAGGACGCACAGGAGTCGGAATCCCCAGCCAGGGGTGAACACGAGAGGAAGGCCGCCGGCGATCTGCGTCTGGCGCTCGAGGAAGATGGCGATGCTCAGTGCCTGGACGACTGCTAGCACGCCGGTCAGGTACCGCGTGTACTGCGTGATCTTGCGGCGGCCCAACTCACCTTCCCGGGACAGCCGTTCGAGGTACGGCCACACGACGGTCAGCAACTGCAGGATGATCGACGAGCTGATGTAGGGCATGATGCCCAGCGCGAAGATCGTCACCCGCGACAGATTGCCTCCAGAGAACATGTCGTAGAGGCCGAACATCGTGTTCTTCTGCGCGTCGGCCAGCAGCGCCAGCGCATCGGTGTTCACGCCCGGTGTCGGGATGTGGTTGCCGATTCGATACACGCCCAGCATCGCGAACGTGAAGAGCACGCGGTTGCGCAGGTCGGTGACCTGCCACAGATTCTTGAGCGGGTTGTTATCCATCGTCGAACCCAATCGTCAGGAGTCTAGCCGGGGATCGCTTCCGCGGCGCCTCCCGCCGCGACAATCTTCTCCGCCGCCTTGCCACTGAACTTGTGTGCGCGCACCGTCAGCGTTTTCGCGAGGTCGCCGCGCGCCAGTACCTTGATGAGCGCGCTGCCGCCGTGGACGATCCCGCGTTCCCGCAGCAGTTCGGGCGTGACGACCGTCCCCGCGTCGAACCGCTCGGACAGCGTGTCGAGGTTGACCACCGCGTACTCGGTGCGGAACGGGTTGTGAAAGCCCCGTTTTGGAACCCGGCGGTGCAGCGGCATCTGGCCGCCTTCGAATCCACGCTTAAACTTGTAGCCGGAACGCGACTGCGCGCCCTTGTGGCCTCGACCCGCCTGCGTGCCCTGGCCGGTGCCATGACCACGGCCGACGCGCTTCTTCGAGTGCTTCGACCCCTGCGCCGGCTTGAGCTTGCTCCAATCCATCGTCTACTCCGTCACCGAAACCAGGTGGCGCACCTTCAAAATCATGCCACGCGTCGCCGGCGTGTCGAGCAACTCTACCGTGTGGCGGAGACGTCGCAGCCCCATGCCCTCCACGGTCTTCGCCTGCGTCTTGTTGAAGCCGATAGTGCTCCTGAGGAGCGTAACCTTCAACGTCTTCGACGCGCCCGCGTGTGCTGTCTTCTTCATGGTCATGCCCCGACGAGGTCTGCCTCTTCCTTGCCACGATACCGGGCGACGAGACCCGGATCCTTCAAGTCCATCAGTCCCTGGAACGTCGCCCGCACGACGTTGTGCGGGTTGGCCGAGCCGAGCGATTTCGTCAGCACGTTCTGGATCCCGCACGACTCGACGACGGCACGCACCGCGCCGCCGGCGATGAGTCCGGTCCCCTCGGGCGCGGGCTTGAGCAGTACGCTTCCGGATCCGAATCGTCCCACGACCTGATGCGGGATCGTCGTGCCCCGCAGCGGGACGCGAATCAGGTTCTTCTTCGCGGCTTCGATGCCCTTCTTGATGGCCGACGGCACTTCCTTCGCCTTGCCCACGCCGAAGCCGACGACGCCATGGCCGTCGCCCACGACGACCAGCGCGCTGAAGCTGAGGTTCTTACCGCCCTTGACCACCTTGGTCACGCGGTTGATGGACACCACGGTGTCCTTGATCTCCAGCTGCGAGGCGTCTACTTTCTCGCGCAGACGGTTCATCATTGGCATCGGCTTAGAACTCCAGACCTGCTTCGCGCGCTGCGTCGGCCACTGCCTTCACACGCCCGTGATAAAGGAATCCGTTTCGGTCGAACACCACGCGCGTCACGCCCTGTTCCTTCAGCCGCGTCGCAATCGTTCTTCCAATCGTCTTGGCGCCCTCGATGTTGCCGCCGCGCTCGGTCGGCTTCATGGCACCTTTGACCTTGGGGTCGACCGTGGATGCTGACGCCAGCGTCCGACCCGTCATGTCATCCACGACCTGCACGTAGATGTGGGCGACACTGCGGAACACCGTCAGGCGCGGTCGCGCCTCGTTTCCCTGCACGCGCTTGCGAATCCGGTGCTTGATCCGTACTCGGCGATCGTCCTTGGTCTTGATCTTCATCGTCTGCGTCCTTGCGTCAGAGCCTATTTCGCCCCGGTCTTGCCGACCTTCTTCTTCAGGACCTCGCCCATGTAACGCACGCCCTTCTGCTTGTAGGGATCCGGCTTGCGCATTCGGCGGATGTTGGCCGCCACTTGTCCCACGAGCTGTCGGTCGACGCCGGTTACGGTGATGTGCGTCTGCTTGTCCACAGCGATGTCGATCCCTGTCGGGATGTCGAACACGATCGGGTGTGAGTAGCCGAGCGCGAACGTCACCTGCCGGCCCTTCAGCTCGGCCCGGTAGCCGATGCCGACGATGTCGAGCTCCTTCTTGAAGCCCTCGGTCACGCCCGTCACGGCGTTCGCCGCCAGGCTGCGCGCGAGGCCGTGAAACTTGCCCAAGGCGGGTTCGTCACGCTCGGTCTTGGCGACCAGCGTTCCGTTGTCCTGCGCGAACACCACGCCCGGAGGAATGTACTGGCGCACGGACCCCTTCGGACCCTGCACCTCAAGCGCGCCCGGCGCGATCTTGACGCTGACGCCCTTGGGGAGCGGAATCGGCTTCTTTCCTATACGTGACATGACTGCTTCCCTGGCTGCCGCCGGCTGCCCGCCGTCAGCCGCCTGCTGCTACCACACATTGCAGAGCACTTCGCCACCCACGCCCGCCTTGCGGGCCGCGCGCCCGGTCATCACGCCGCGCGAGGTGGTGAGGATGTTGGTGCCGAGCCCGCCCAGTACCGCAGGCACATCATCGACGCCGAGGTACACCCGTCGGCCAGGACGGCTGATGCGTTCGATGCCGGAGATTACGCGCTCGCCGTGCGGTCCGTACTTCAGAAACACGCGAATCACCGGTCGCGGCTTCTGCCCCTTCTCGGGGGTTTCCTCCACGAGGCGGTATCCCTGGATGTAGCCTTCGTCCTGGAGGATTCGCGCAATCTCCGCCTTCAGCTTGCTCGCCGGCAGATCAACGCGGGCGTGCTTGGCCGACACGGCGTTACGGAGGCGCGTGAGCATGTCGGAAATCGGATCGGTCATATCTCAGTTCTCTTCCAGTAGGCAGCCGGCTACCATGAACTCTTCGTCACGCCCGTGACGTCGCCCTCGAGCGCCAGCTTCCGGAAGCAGAGGCGGCACATGGCGAACTTCCGCATGTACGCGCGGGGACGGCCGCACAGCCGACATCGGTTGCGGAGGCGAATCCGGTACTTCGGCGCTTTCTGTTCCTTGGCAATCTTCGCGGTTGTAGCCATCTCTGTCCTTCAGCCTGAAGCCTCGAGCCCTCGGCGTTGAGCCTTTCTAGTTCGTCCTGAACGGCACGCCGAGCAGCTGCAGCAGCTTGCGGGCCTCCTCGTCGGTCTTCGCCGTCGTCACCATCGATACGTTCATGCCGCGCGCTTTGTCGACCTTCATGTAGTCGATTTCTGGGAACAGCAGCTGGTCGCGCAGGCCGAGCGTGTAGTTGCCACGTCCATCGAATCCCTTCGTCGAGACGCCACGGAAATCGCGGACGCGGGGCAGCGCGATCGAGATCAGGCGGTCGAGGAACTCGTACATCTGCTCGCCCCGCAGCGTGACCATCGCGCCGACGGGCATGCCCTGCCGGAGCTTGAACTGTGCGATTGACTTGGTCGCGCGGCGAATCACCGCTTTCTGGCCCGTGATACGCCCGAGTTCGTCCGCCCCGACATCGGCAAGCTTGGCGTTCGACGTCGCCTCGCCAAGGCCCATGTTGACGACGACCTTCTGAACCTTGGGAATCGCCATCACGTTCGTATAGCCGAATTCCTTCTTGAGGGCCGGCACGACCTCGCTCAGATAGCGGCTCTTCAGGCGATTCATTTGTCCACCACTCCTTCGCACTTGCGGCAGATGCGCACCTTGCGACCGTCGCCGAGCACGCGGTGACCAATGCGGGTCACCTTGCCGCACTCGGGGCACACGAGCTGGACGTTGCTCGCATGCAAGGCCGCTTCGCGTTCCACGATGCCACCCTTGATGTTGCGCTGTGGATTCGGGCGCGTGTGGCGCTTGATCAGGTTTACACCTTCGACGATCAGGCGGTTCTTGGCGGGCAGCACTTTCAGCACGCGGCCGCGCTTGCCCCGATCCTTGCCCGCGTTGATCGATACGGTGTCGTTGCGGCGAACTGGCGTCTCAACTCTCGACATGGCGCTAGAGCACCTCCGGCGCAAGCGAAATGATCTTCATGAACCGGCGCTCGCGCAGTTCCCGCGCTACGGGACCGAAGACACGCGTCCCGATCGGCTCGTGTTGATCGTTGATGAGCACGGCCGCGTTCCGGTCGAAGCGGATGTAGCTGCCGTCCCGACGGCGCTGCTCCTTGACGGTGCGCACGATCACTGCCTTGACGACCTGACCCTTCTTGACGGTGCCGTCCGGCGTCGCTTCCTTGACCGACGCCGTCACGATGTCGCCCAGCCGGGCATATCGGCCGGTCGATCCGCCAATCGGGTTGATGATCGAAATCTTCCGAGCGCCGGAATTGTCGGCGACGTCGAGAATCGATCGCATCTGAATCATGGCGTCCTCTCAGATCTGCTGCGCCTTCGTCACGACGCGCGTAACGACCCATCGCTTGCGTCTCGACAGCGGACGCGATTCCGCGATCGCGACAGTGTCACCGGTCTTCGCGGCGTTGTCCTCGCTGTGCGCGACAAACGTCGACGTCTTCCGCTGGCTCTTGCCGTACAGACCGTGCCGCACCTGCCGCTCCACCGCGACGACCACGGTCTTCTGCATCTTGTCGCTGATCACCGTGCCCGTCAGCTGCGCCTTGACGCTCATATGCCCTCTGCTCGCTTTTCCTTCAGGATCGTCTTGATTCGCGCGAGATCGCGACGGAGATCGCGCACCTTCGCCGGCGCCTCGAGTTGCCCCATCGATTTCTGGATCCGGAGCCGGAACAGCTGGTCGTCGAGTTCCTTCTCGCGCTCGCGCAACACATCCGCGGACAGTTCCCTGATCTCCGCGACCTTCATGACGCCCTCTCCTGCCCGAAGCGGGTCGCAAACTTCGTCTTGATCGGCAGCTTCGCGCTCGCCAGCTGCATGGCCCGCTTCGCCTCCACCTCGGTCACGCCCTCCATCTCGAACAGGATCCGTCCTGGACGGACGACGCACACCCATTCCTCGGGCGCGCCCTTGCCCTTGCCCATGCGCGTTTCGAGCGGCTTCTTGGTGATCGGCTTGTCCGGAAACACCCGCACCCAGATCTTGCCGCCACGCTTGATGAACCGCGTCATGGCGACGCGCGCCGCCTCGATCTGGCGCGCGGTCATCCAGCAGGGCTCCATCGCCTTGAGGCCGTAGTCGCCGAACGACACGTCGGCGCCGCGCCACGCCTTGCCGGCCATGCGCCCGCGCTGTTGCTTGCGAAACTTGACCTTCTTCGGCATCAACATGATGTGTTCTCTGGTCCCCTCGTCTCTCGTTCCGGGCTACGGTCGCGTCGGCCTTCTCGGCGCTCGGTCTCGATACTCCTCGTCGCGCCCGACGCGCGGCACGAGACGCTCGCCCTTATAGAGCCAGACCTTGACGCCGATCTGCCCGTAGGTCGTGCTCGCTTCGGCGAACCCGTAGTCGATATCCGCTCGCAGCGTCTGCAGCGGAAGCTGGCCGTGCAGGTACCACTCAGACCGCGCGATCTCGGCGCCGTTGAGCCGCCCCGACACGCGCACTTTGATCCCGCGGGCGCCGAACCGTAACGCCGACTCGACAGCCTTGCGCATCGCCCGACGGAACGCCACGCGCTTCTCCAACTGCACCGCGACCGACTCGCCGATCAGCTGCGCCTCGAGCTCGGGCTTCTGGATCTCCTGGATGTTGATGAACACCTCGCGGTTGGTCCGCTTCTGGATCTCCTGCTTCAGCTTGTCGACTTCGGTGCCCTTGCGGCCGATGATGATCCCCGGCCGCGAGGTGTAGATGTCGATCTTCAACTTGTTCGCCGCGCGCTCGGTTTCGATGCGCGACACGCCGGCGTGCGAGAACCGCTTCTTCAGGTCCTGCCGCAGCGCGAGATCCTCGTGCAGCAGCTTCGCGTAGTCGCGATCCGAGTACCACCGCGAACGCCACGTCTTGTTGAACCCGAGACGAAACCCGTATGGGTGAACCTTCTGGCCCACGATTTCTCCTGTCCTCTCCGCAGGCGACTGGCAGCCGCCCGCGATCTATTACGTCTTCGCGGTGGCGACCTTCTTCGCGCGCGTGGGCTTGGCCGCGGCGCTCGGCCCCGCCGTCACTCGCGCAATCTTGAGCGGGCGCTCCGTCACGTGTACGGTCAGGTGCGCCGTTCGCTTGACCACGCGGTACGCGCGACCCATCGGCGCCGGACGCACGCGCTTCATCCCCATGCCCTGGTTGGCGTAGCACGCCGACACGTAGAGCCGCTCGACGTCGCCGCCGAACCCATCCTTCTGCTGCGCGTTGGCCACCGCCGACCGCAGCACCTTCGCGATCTCCCGCGCAATCGTCTTCCGCGTGAACTGCAGCGTCGCGAGCGCCTGGTTGACGCTCTTGCCCCGAATGAGCGTCAGCACCAGCCCCGCCTTCTGCGCCGAGGTCCGGATGCCGCGTGCCGTTGCGATTGCTTCCACCATGTCGCCTCTCTTCGCGCCCTACGCCTTGGCGCCCGCGGAGGCCGGAGCCGCTCCAGCCGCCGGCGCGGCACTCGCCGCCTTCTCGCTCTTGGTCGTGTGGCCCTTGAACGTGCGCGTCGGCGCGAACTCGCCGAGCTTGTGCCCGACCATGTTCTCCGTGACGTACACGGGAATGAACTTCTTGCCGTTGTGCACCGCCATCGTGTGCCCCACCATCTCGGGGATCACAGTGGAACGCCGCGACCACGTCTTGATGACCTTCTTCTCGTTGGCCCGGTTCATCGCCTCGAGCTTCTCGAGCAGCGGAGTGTCGACGAACGGTCCCTTCTTCAGCGATCGGCTCATATCTGAATCCTGTCAGCGGGCGGCTACTTCGTTCGCCTCTGCACGATGAAGCGGTTGGACGCCTTGCGGCGTCGCGTCTTGAAGCCCTTCGTGGGCTGACCCCAGGGCGTCACAGGGTGCCGCCCGCCAGACGTCTTGCCCTCACCGCCACCGAGCGGGTGATCCACCGGATTCATCGCCACGCCGCGCACGTGCGGCCGCTGGCCCAGCCACCGGCTTCGTCCTGCCTTGCCGATCGACACGTTCTCGTGGTCGAGGTTGCCGACCTGGCCGATCGTCGCAACGCAGGCGACGTTGATCTTTCTGATCTCTCCCGAGGGCATCCGGACCGAGGCGTACTCGCCTTCGCGCGCCACGAGCTGCACCGACGACCCCGCGCTCCGCGCGATCTGTCCGCCCTTGCCCGGCCGCAGCTCCACGTTGTGGATCTGGGTGCCAAGCGGGATGTTCTTCAACGGCAGGCAGTTGCCCGGGAGGATGTCGACGTTGTCGCCGGCGATCACCGTGTCGCCCACCTTGATACCCAGCGGCTGCAGGATGTACCGCTTCTCGCCGTCGGCGTAGGTCAACAGCGCGATTCTCGCCGAGCGGTTCGGGTCGTACTCGACCGTCGCCACCTTGGCCGGGATGTCGCGCTTGTCACGTTTGAAATCGACGATCCGGTAGAGCCGCCGGTGTCCGCCACCGCGCCACCATGATGTCAGGTGCCCCTTGTTGTCGCGGCCCCCGGTGGTGTGAAGGTTCTCCGTGAGCGGCCGGTACGGCTCGTTCGTGGTGATCTCGTCAAAGGTCAGCGAGGTCTTGCCGCGAACGCCGGGCGAGGTCGGGTTGTAGCTGCGAATGGCCATGATTTCTCTACGCCCCCTGCAGGAAGTCCGGCAGCTTCTCGCCGTCCTTCAGCCGTACGTAGGCCTTCTTCCAGTCCGACCGGCGGCCGAGATGCTTGCCCTGGCGCTTGAACTTGCCATGAGCGAGCGACGTACGCACCGAGGCGACCTTCGGGCCGAGAAGCTGCTCGACCGCGCGCCGGATATCGATCTTGTTGGCGTCCATCGCGACCTGAAAAACCAGCGTCCGCCCGTCCTCTCGGATGACGGTGGTCTTCTCGGTGATGAGCGGCCGCCGTAACACGTCTGTCACTTTCACGACAGCGCCTCCTGCAGCTTTTCAATCGCCGCGCGGGTCATCACCACGCGCCGGGTGTTGACGATGTCACGCGCGCTCACGCGGTTGCTCGCCAGTAGACGGACGCCTTCGATGTTCCGCACCGACAGGGCGAGCGCGTCCTCCGGCATCACATCGACGAGCAGCGTCTTGCCAGCGACACCCAGCCCCGCCAGCAGCGCCACGGCGGCTCGCGTCTTGATCTCGCCAACGGCCAGTGCCTCGACGACGGTCACTTCGCCATCGCGCAGCTTCTGCGTCAGCGCCGCCCGCAACGCCCCCTTCTCGACCTTCCGCGGCAGCTGGTATTCGTAGCTGCGCGGCTGCGGCCCGAACACGGTCCCGCCCTTCCGCCACAGCGGGTTCCGGATTTCGCCCACGCGGGCGCGCCCGGTGCCCTTCTGGCGCCACGGCTTCTTTCCGCTGCCGCTGACGAGCGCGCGATTCTTCGTCGCGTGCGTCCCACGTCGCTCGGCAGCGTTGGCACGCACGACGGATTCGTGAATGAGATCCGTCTTCACGCGACCGCCGAACACTTCGTCCCGGAGATCGAGAGAACCGACCTTCTGGTTCTCCGAGTTGACTACATCAACAGTCATGATTCGTCTCTGCCGGCTGCCCGCTGCCAGCTGCGCGCTACTTCTTGCCCTTCTTCTTCGTCGGCTCCACCTGGGCCACCTTGACGACCTTCGCGGCCACGGCCTTGCGGATCACGACGATGCTGTTCGGCCCGCCCGGCACGGACCCTTCGACGAGCAGCAGGTTGTTGTCGGGATCGACCCGCAGCACCTTCAGGTTGCGCGTTGTCACACTGGCCGCACCCATGTGGCCGCCCATCCGCATGCCCTTGACGACGCGTGAGGGATAGGAGGAGGCGCCAATCGAACCAGGGGCGCGGTGAAACATCGAGCCGTGCGACATGCGGCCGCCCTTGAAGTGGTGGCGCTTGACGACACCCTGAAACCCCTTGCCGCGGCTGGTTCCGATCACGTCGACTCGCTCGCCATCGGCGAACATCGACACGTTGACCTGATCGCCAGCCTTGACCGATTCACCGCCGGCCTTGAGTCGTACTTCCCGCCGCACCCGCGCCGGAGGCACACCCGCTTTCTTGAAGTGCCCGGCAGTCGGCTTGTTTTCCTTGTGCGGGCGGGCCTCCACCAGGCCAAGCTGCACCGCCTCGTAGCCGTCGTGATCCACGGTCTTCACCTGCGCGACCACACACGGCCCCGCTTTGAGCACTGTCGCTGGATGCACGACGCCGTCCTGCGTGAACAGCTGTGTCATCCCGACTTTCTTGCCAATCAGTCCTGTGACCATCAGTGAATCCTGTCAGCCCGCAGCTGGCGGCTACTTCCCGTGTTCCTTCCCGAACGCCTTGATCTCGACGTCGACGCCAGCTGGCAAATCCAGCTTCATCAGCGCGTCCACGGTCTGCGGCGTCGGCTCGAAGATGTCAATGAGCCGCTTGTGCGTCCGGATCTCGAATTGCTCACGCGACTTCTTGTCCACGTGCGGCGATCGCAGCACAGTCCACTTGTTCTTCGCCGTGGGCAAGGGAATCGGGCCGGCCAGTCGCGCGCCCGTCCGCTTGGCGGTCTCCACGATCTCGCCGGTTGACTGGTCGAGAATGCGTGAGTCGTACGCCTTCAGGCGGATGCGAATCTTGTCTGAGAACATTGCCATCGCTGAATCCTGTCTACTGGCGGGCTGGCCGCGGGCAGGTGTGCTGCCCGCCTCCGGCGGCCGCTATTCGAGAATCTCCGTGACCGTGCCGGCGCCGACCGTGCGGCCCCCTTCGCGGATGGCAAACCGCGCCCCCTTCTCGAGCGCCACCGGCGTGATCAACTCGCCCGTAATCGACGTGTTGTCCCC
>Ga0210380_10000748_pt1 | contig 13773 bp, 10 predicted proteins | sample PLM4_5_coexredo_FD_155476 | JGI IMG/M metagenome (GOLD analysis project Ga0210380, IMG submission 155476) | Groundwater sediment microbial communities from an aquifer in East River, Colorado, USA - PLM4_5_coex redo | ecosystem: Environmental > Terrestrial > Soil > Riparian zone | place: USA...
GTGCTACGCGATGCTGGCTGGCAATGTGATCAGGTTTTTTCATTTGGACGGGTAGGAGAACGTCCAGATTGGGAAGATTTCTCGCAAAGACCCCAAGACGCCAAGGTCGGATAAGCGAAATTGAATTTGTATATGATTGTTCTGCCCTTCGCCGGGCTTCTTTTGCCACCTTTCGGAGTATTTAAATACCGACGATCGCTGACTTTCTGCCGGATATTAAATGGACCTTGCTCCACTACGAGCGGCTGTTTGATTACGGTCGGGTAATTCTTTGTCGAGGCATTGATCGTCGCATTGCAGGCCGCGACGAGGATTGCTCCGTTCAAGACTTCTGCGAAGCTCGCGCTTTGATCGCCATCGCGGCGATACCGAAGTCCAAGAGAGCGGTACCCAAGAAGCCGACAATCGTTTGAACCGCGAGATATTTCTCGGTGTATATATAGATCGAGATGTTCGCGATGCCGAACAACGTCCAAGTCGTCGGACTTATACCTTTAAGACTGTTACTTCGCAGAAGGGCGATGAGCTGGATCAACGTTGCGATCGGGAAGATGATCGCTGGGAGCCACCCGGCAACGTCGATAATGTGAGGACTCATTTTGCGCTTTCAGGTCTATGGGCGGTCTTAGTTCGGTTAAAACGAGTTAGTGGTCGTCGCAATCAGCCTCCGATTGCGAGCTAAACTTGGCGGCTATGTTTGAGCTATTGCGGCGACGTGGTTTTGTAACCAGGTTGCGAATTCCTCACGTTTCATTTTCCCTGATGCGACCATCAGAATAATCTGCTCTTGGTCATCAACGGATGCGTCAATGTTATGCCCGTTAAGGACAAGAAACACTTCCATGGCCGCGTGTCCGATGCGTTTGTTGCCGTCGACGAACGGATGATTTTGTATGAGCGAGAATCCGAGAGCCGAAGCCTTTTCGGTAACCGTCGGATATAAGTCTGCGGCGCCAAACGTAACTCGGGGCTGGGCTAGCGCCGATTCCAGTGCATGGAGGTCGCGTATGCCGAAGCTGCCGCCGCTTTGAAGGATAACGTTGCGGTAGATTCCGAGCACTTCATCGAGAGTGAGGTAACGCACTAGGCAAGCCGGCGATAGAGTTCAGAGTTCTTGTTCAAGACGTACTCGGCAGCTTTCTCGAAGGTCTCATCGGGGCGGGCCAGAAGTTCATCGATGCTGACTCGTACAAGGTCCTCGGGTGAGATGCTATAACGACCGGCAATCTCTTTGAGTTTTGCCAATCGGTCGTCGGAAACTGTGACGGTTATATTGCTCATTCCAACCTCCAGATGGAATGGGAGTATAGCCCTTCGATGAAGAGATTCCTAGAAATCGCGTCAAAGTGAGCAGCCTACCCATTCTCCTCCCGATCCAACCCAGTCATCTCTAGCAGCGGCCGGTCGGTAAACGAGAACAGGATCGCCGGTTCGGTCTGAGACAGGTTTTTGTGCGCGTGCCAGCGCCAGGGGGGGACGGTGTAGCTGTCGTGATCATCCCATTGAAGTTCTACGGAGTCTGTCTTGTCTACCAACGTGACGCCGCGGCCTTGGACGGCATGGTACATCGCCGTGCCGGTGTGGCGGTGGAAGCGGGTTTCCTGTCCGGGTTGGAGCAGCTGCAAGTAGCAAGTCATGGTGAGAAAGGTGTGGCCGCCGTCGATGGGATTTTTGTACTCGATGTACAAACCATCGTAGGGGTCTTGGAGGCCTTGCTCGCCGAGTTCTTTCAATGCGTCCAACGCTTCCTGCCATTTGTAATGATAGGGAACGCCGGCGGCGCCTTCGTAGTCCACCTTCGGCTGGCGTGCCGGGCCGTAGAGGCGGCGCGCTGCGCCGTGGCCGCGGGTGAGCGGTTGTTGTTTGCCCTCGGCCCATTCTTCGCGAAAAACATGGGCGTCGAGATAATTGACCAGGCCGGCGTCCAAGGCATCGATCCAGATGATCGGTTCCTTGGAGGTGTTCACATGATCGTGCCACACCCAGTTGGGCTGGATCAGCAAATCGCCGGGTTCCATCACCATCGGTTCGCCGTTCGACGTTGTATAGGCGCCGCCGCCGGAGACGACGAAGCGCAGCGCGGTGTTGGTATGACGATGCGCAGCGGCGGCTTCGCCCGGTAACACGATCTGAAATCCCATGGCCAATGTCTTGCTGCCGGTTTGTAATCCAATGTTGCGGCGAAAGGCGTCGGGGCCGATCCTGATGACCTCGGTGGCCTCCATCAACGCAGGATAGATTTCATTCCAACGCCACAACCGCGGCTCCATGCGCTGCTGATTGCGCTCGTTCTGCCAGTAGCCGCGCAGCCCCAATTCGGCGAATCGATTGTGCAGATGTTCGCGGTCCATCGGTTTTTTGATAGCGGGCTTGGACATGGGCACCTCCGGGGAATGGTTCAAGGGTTCAAAGGTTCAAGGTTCAATAAGATTGTTTCTAGCAAAAGCGTAGAGCACTGTGCAAATGACAATCTTTAACGCTTTACAACGGCGACGGTTTCCAGCTATGACTTTAAGAAATATTCTCCAATTCCAAGGAGGTTCTAATGGTTAGCGCAAAAGATGTCCAAGGCGTGATGGCGATGATGCCGTCGTTTTCAACCAAGGATGCCGGTGAATTAGCGGCGAAAAATACGATAGATGTGGATAATTTGAAAGCCGGCGTCGACAAGATGATCGGCGACGGTATCGATGTCATCACCACCACGGGAAGTTTCGGCGAGTGTTACAATCTGAGCTGGGACGAGTACAAGACCCTGGCGGCGGCCGCCGTGGACGCGGTGAAGAAGCGCGTGCCTTTATTTGTCGGCGCCACCAGCCCGAACGTGCGCGAAGTGGTGGAGCGCCTGAAATTCGTCCAAGACATCGGCGCCGATGGGTCGCTGCTCGGCGTGCCTTACTACGACGCGCAGGCGCCGGAGTATATGGCGGACTTCTACAGCCAGATTGCTGAGATGTTTCCCAAGCTGGCGTTTCTGATCTATCACAACCCGGTCAACCACAAGGTCAAGATTCCCGTGTCGGTGTTTCCGCGCTTGGTGAAATGTTCGAACATCGTCGGTATGAAGGACAGCCATCGCGACACCCGCGAGTTCCTCCGGCTGATGGAGATCATCCGCGGTAAGATCAGTGTCATGACCAATCAGGCGCAGATGGTTCCATACTATCGCATGGGCTCGGCGGGCTGCTGGTCGATCGACTCCTGGATGGGGCCATGGCCGGTGCTGCATTTGCGTAATCTGGTTCGCGCCGGCAAGGATCAGGAAGCGATCGCGGTCATCAGCGACATCATGAACGCCGCCGGCGGCGAGCGCCCGGGCGGCAACGAAGGCGCCACGGCGAAATTGCCCATCGAATTCGCCGGCTATGTCAATCCCGGACCGGCACGCACGCCGATCGTGAAATTTTCCGACACCGCCATTGAACGGGCCAAGAAAAAGGCAGAAGGGTGGAAGGCCTTGTGCGCCAAGTATAAACCGTTGGTCGAAGCGGCAAGGGTGCAAGCGAAGGTCGCATAAATTTTCGTTCAAGGGTTCAAGAGTTCCAGGGTTCAATCGGTCCCAGTCCGATTTGACCTTGAACCCTTGAACCTTGAACTTTTAACCAGTGTTTTGGAGATATTAATGAGCTCTATTCCATTGATTTCCAAACAAGCGGCGATCGCCGTGGGGGACATGGTAGACAACTGCGCCAAGGTGAAGCCAGGGATGAATGTGCTGCTGGTCGCGGGCAACGATGGCATGTACGGCGGCGTCAATATAGTCGACTCGGAAACCATCTCGTGGCTGCAATCGGCGATCGTCCAGCGCGGCGCCGATGCGACGGTGGTGTGGTGTGATATTCCTTATCGGCCGATGGTGCTTTGGGGCGAGGGAGCGGATCCGGGTAAAGCGTGGCGCGTGCCGAAGATCGTTGCCGCCGCCATGAAGGGCGCGGACTGCATCATCAGCAACGCCGTCGATCTGACCTTTGAAGAAGAGCTGCGCGAGACCGCCGATATTCTCGAAGAGCACAATATTCCGTACGCGCGCAACATGGCGACGACCGGCTCGCTGCTGACGAGCAACTGGGGCTTGACGCCTTACGAATTGGTCTCTGAGATCCGTGTCCAGGCTAACGCGCTGGCAGTTCCCGGTGCCAAGTGGGTGATGACTCATCCCAACGGTTCGCACATCGAAGGTTATGTCGTCAAACCGGAAGATATGGACGACTACGCGCACTATCGCGACATCGGCGTCTACCGGCCATTCCCCGAAGGCGTCTGGTCTTCTATTAGAGCCAGAGACGCAGAGGGGGTCGGCATCATCAACGAGATCGGGGTGATCTGGGCACGCCATATCGGCGTGCCATGTCCGTTCAAGCAGCCGGTAAAAGTGTTCATCGAAAAAGGCCAAATCAAAAAATTCGAAGGCGGCGCCGAAGCGGAGACGCTGACGCGCTTCTACCAATTCATTGCAAAGTACTTAGGCGACGCGGCGTACGAAGTGCGCGGTTTCCACGGCGGCGTCCATCCCTCGGCGATGCTGGAGCCGCACCAGTGCCCCAATGCGCCGTACCGCCACTTCATCGAGCACCATCACTGGAGCAGTTTCCATTTCCACATGGGGAACAGTCGGCGCAGCAAGACGTTCCCTTACCTGATGCATATCTCCGCCGAATTGCGCGGCGGCAATCTCAAGATCGGCGAGAAGTACGTCTATAAAGAGGGGAGAATCACTACTGCCGATCATCCGAAGGTGCGCGCCATCGCCGAGAAATATAAAGATCGGCCCGGTCTGGAGCCGGAGAAGTGGTTGCAGACGCCGCGCTGACTCGTTCAAAGTTCAAGGTTCCAAGGTTCAAGGTTTCCGCAGAGCCATAGGGAGATAGATCATGCCTAGTAAGTATCGCTTGTTCTCAGCCGACTCACATTTGGAAATTGCACCGTCGCGTTGGACTGATCGCATACCGGTGAAGTATCGCGATCGCGCGCCCAGGCTGATTAAACTCGCCAACGGTGGGGACGGCATCATCATCGAAGGGAGGCCGCTTTACGTGGTCGGATTGGCGATTGCCGGCAAACCCTATGAGCGGCATGAGCTTAGGGGGGTTAGCTACGAGGGTTCAGAAGGGGCGGGGTCGCCGGAGCAAAGGTTGAAAGAGCAGGATCGGGACGGAGTGGACGGTGAGATTCTTTACACGTCGGCTGGGAACTTGAGTTTTTGGCGCGGCATCAAAAATGACGACGCCTATCTGGCGACAGTTCACGCCTACAATACCTTTCTGGCCGAAGAATACTGCGCAGCGAATCGCGATCGGTTGATTGCGTTGGGCGCGCTGCCGACTCATTCGGTCGATGCTGCGGTCAAGGAGTTAGAGTACTGCGCCAAGGCCGGACTGAAAGGCATGATGCTCAACACGTTTCCGAGTGGTAATTCATATCCCACTTTGGACGACGACCGATTCTACGCCGCGGCGCTGGATCTGAACATGCCGCTGTCGGTGCATGTGGCGATGGGACTGCCGGATGGGCCGTTGTTCAAGTACGACAAAGACCCCGGCGAGGTTGCTTTCGGCGGCGACCCGATCCGGGTCCTGACGCGCTTCGGCGGCAATAGCGGCCTAAATGCCGTGCAGTTGCTGTTGTCCGGCGTCTTCGATCGCTATCCACAGTTAAGAATTTACTGGGCGGAAACCCAGATGGGCTGGCTGCCTTACTACTACGATCAGCTCGACGATGTTTACAAACGCAGCAGGCACTGGATGCAGCGTTACTTTGACCTGAAACCCTTGGCTAAAGAGCCGAGCGCCTATTTCCGCGAACACTTTTACTGGGGATTTATCTATGACCGGATCGGTGTGCGCATGCGCTATGACGTCGGCGTCGACAAAATTATGTGGGGTAACGATTTCCCCCATTCGGCCGGCGACTGGCCGAACTCGAAGCGTGTGATTGCCGATCTCTTTTCTGCCGTGCCGGACGACGAGAAACAGAAGATGTTGGTCGACAACGCGGTCAACTTTTTCCACCTGAATTAACTTTTAATTTTACCGCGAAGGACACCAAGATCGCGAAGGTTCGGAAAAAATGATCTTCACTTCGTGACCTTCGTGCCTTCGTGGTGAACCGTTCTTATGCCATCGACTAAACCACCAGACTCGCAGCGGCTCCAGGAGCTTAACGCGAAAATCCAGCAGGGTTCGCTGCGCGGCGCTTGGCAGCGCGATCGCGGCGCGCCGAAGCAGGAAGAGATTCGCCCGGCGGTATGGCGCTGGAACGAGATGGCGCCGCTGTTGCTCGAAGCCGGCGAGCTTGCGCCGCTCGACGATGTCATGCGCATGCGCACGTTGCACATGACCAATTCCGGCGACACCATTCCGCTCGGGGTTTCGCGCACCTTCGCCGCGATGTTGCAGCATGTCAACGGCGGTGAAGTGACCGACTCGCACCGTCATACGGCGACTTCAGTTTACTTCGCGATTCAAGGCAGCGGCATTTATACAACAGCCGAAGGCGAGCAGCAGTTCATGGAGCCAGGTGATTTATTGACGCAGCCCAGTTGGACTTGGCATGGCACGACCAACACTGGGGGTGAGCCGGCGATTTGGTTTACCGCTATGGATACCGCATTGATGCAGTATCTCGATAACTGGGAAAACCAGCGGTACCCGGAGGTGTTTTCTCAGCCCATCACCAAGCCCGACGGTTTTTACATGACGCGGTTAGGCCCGCTTCGGTCGCATAGCGCCCTTGATGGGCCTGGACCGTTTCCAGTGAAATACCGCTGGGCGGAGACTTTTAGCGCGTTGAAAGATCTGGCCGCGTCGGCAGAGCGCGATCCATTCGATGGCGCCGTTGTGGAGTTTCGCAATCCGCAAGACGGCGGTCCGACGACGGCGACGATGAGCTGTCGAATTCAACTGCTCGGTCCCGGCGAGCAGACGCAGCCGCATCGTCATACCTGCAATACCGTTTATCATGTGGTGCGCGGTCAAGGCGTTGCCAGCATCGGCAAGAGCCGCGCTGCTACAAGCGACTTGGCGTGGAACGACCGTGACTGCTTCAATGTGCCGACCTGGCACTGGCATTGTTTTGTCAACACCTCCAGTTCTGACGACGCGATTCTTTTCTCGGTCTCTGACCGGCCCTTGTTCGATGCGATCCATTTGTACCGCGAAGAATCCTAAATTCTCTGGGAGTCTCTTAATACCGGCAAATCTCTTTGCGCCGTCGCTGGAATTGCGTTAAAAACGCAAGCATGGCGGATGAGCCAAGAACAATTTGCCGCGCCTGTCAGCATACCAACGCGGCGGACGCGCAGTTTTGCGACGAATGCGGCGCGCCGGTCAATGCCAACTGCGGGCAATGCGGCGAAAGCAACCGCACTGGCGCGAAATTTTGCAAAAAGTGCGGCGCGCGGCTTGGTGAGGCCGCAAGTGCGGCGATGCCGAGTCCTGCGGCTTCATCGGTTCCAGCCGATAACGTCGCGGACCGCATGCTCGCGTCGCGTCGCTTCATGGAAGGCGAACGTAAAAGAGTGACGGTCTTGTTCGCCGACATCCGAGGTTCGACCAGTTTCATCGAGAAACTCGATCCGGAAGAGGTGCGCAAGCATTTCGATCCCGTGCTGCGGGTCATGATGGCCGCGGTGCATCGTTATGACGGCACGGTCAATCAAGTTTTGGGCGATGGCATCATGGCGCTGTTCGGCGCACCCCTGGCGCATGAAGATCACGCCCTGCGGGCCTGCTACGCGGCGCTGGCGATGCAAGCGGAATTCCGCCGTGGCGGCGGCACGGATAGCGCGTTACCGCAGTCGTCTCGATTGCAGATCGGCATCGGTATCAACTCTGGCGAAGTGGTCGTCCGCTCTCTGACCAACGATCTCAACATCGACTACTCGGCCCTCGGGCAAACTACGCATCTCGCCGCGCGCATGGAATCGCTGGCGGGGCCGGGATCGATCGCGATGACCGCCGACACCTTGCGCGAAGTAGAAGGTTTCGTTGAGGTGCGGTCGTTGGGGGCGCTCCAAGTCAAGGGTTTCTCCACTGCCATCGATGCCTTTGAACTGACCGGGGCGACCACGGCGCGCAATCGCTTGCAAGCGGCGGAGGCGCGCGGACTTTCGCCCTTCGTTGGGCGCCTGACGGAGATTGCGTTTGCCCGGCAAATGTTGGCGCAAACTGCCGCTGGTCATGGCCGTGTCTTGGCGGTGGTCGGCGAAGCCGGCATGGGCAAATCTCGTTTGCTGCGCCAGTTTCTCGATCATCACGTCTCCTCCGAATGGCGTGTGGTCGAAGCGCCGTCGGTGTCCTATGGCAAGGCGACGCCCTATTTCCCGGTGATAGAATTACTGCGGGGATTTTTTAACTTGCACGAAAGCGATGACGCCGATGCTGTGCGCTCGCGGGTCGCTGAAGAGTTGCTGACCCTTGACCCAAGCTTGAGCGACGCCGTGGCGCCGATACTGACGCTGTTGGATGCGCTGCCGGATGCATCAACCGAATCGAACCATTCGCTGGCGCGTTGGCTCGAGGCGTTCCCCGCTGTCGCGGTCGCAACGGCGAATTACTATGCGATGGATTTGCCGGGACGGCGCGCGTCGACCCTGGCGGTTTTAGTGCGGTTGCTCTTGCGAGCGAGCGGTTTGAAGCCGCTGCTTTTGATTTTCGAAGATCTGCACTGGATCGACAGCGAGACCCAAGCGTTTCTCGACGCTTTAGTCGACAGTCTGCCGATCGGGCGGATCTGCTTGTTGGTCAACTACCGGCCGGGCTACAGCCACGCATGGGCCAATAAGGAGCACTACAGCCGTTTGCGACTCAATCCATTGACGGCGGCCGGCGCTGAGGAGTTGCTCGACGCGCTGATGGGCGCTCATGGCGATCTGGCGACGGTCAAACAGCTGCTGATTAGCCGGACGGATGGTAATCCGTTCTTCGTCGAAGAGAGCGTGCGCTCGCTGACCGCCTCGGGAGTTCTGCTTGGCGCGAAGGGAAACTATCGTCCGGGGGTGCAGGTCGAGAACATTCGCATTCCCAACACCGTGCAGACAGTTCTCGCGGATCGCGTCGATCGCTTGCCGGCGCTGGAGAAACAGCTGCTACAAACCGCCTCGGTCATCGGCATGATCGTTCCCGAGCGGCTGCTCCATGGCGTCACGGGATTGCCGGAAGAGGAACTGCGCGGCGCCCTGAGCCATTTGCAAAGCGGTGAGTTTCTTTACGAAAGCAACTTGTATCCCAAGTTGGAATATAAGTTTACCCATGCCTTGATCAACGAAGTGGTTTACGGCGCGTTGTTGCACGAGCGCAAGACCTCCTTGCACGCGCAGACTGCGGCGGCGATCGAGCGGCTAAGCGGCGGCAATCTGCTCGAAGAGATCGAAGCGCTCGCGGACCACGCGTTTCGCGGCGAGTTGTGGGATAAAGCCGCCGACTATATGAGTCAAGCGGGCGGTAAAGCGATGAGCCATTCGGCGTTCGGTGAGGCGTTGGACAATTATACCCGCGCCTTCGAAGCGCTCGGCCATCTGCCGGAAACCGCGGCGCGCCTTGAGCAGCGCATCGATCTGCACCTGGACTCTCGCAATGTGCTGTTCTTGCGCGGCGATTTGCCGCGGGTCGGCGATCATCTGGCGCAAGCCGAGGCGCTCGCCGAACGGATCGGCGACAGCCGGCGCTTGGCGCGGGTGCTCAATTTTCAAAATAGTTACTACGGCCTGGTCGGCGATCCCGAGCGGGCCATCGAAGCCGGCCAGCGTGCCTTGGCGATGCCGGCAACGCAGCAGGATCCCGCGCTGCGGGCGGTGACCAGTTACTACACCGGCGTGGCGTATAATAAGATCGCCCAATATGAGCGCGCGGCGATGGTGCTGCGCAGCGGCATGCAAAGCGTCGAGGGGGCTTTGCGCCACCAACGTTTCGGCACCACGGTTATTCTTTCGGTGATCTTTCGCAGTCACTTGTTGCAATCCTTGGCGATGACAGGGGATTTTGTCGAGGGGCTGGCGCGCGGCGCCGAGGGCGTGCAGATCGCCGATGAAGCGAATCATCCGGTGAGCCAGATTCACGTCAATGCCAGTCTCGGCTTTTTGTATCTGTTCAAGGGTGACTTTCACGAAGCACTACCAGTCTTGGAGCGGGCTATGACTCTGTGCGAGGAGAAACATATTGCGATCTATGTGCCCTTGGTTGCGCCGCGGTTGGGTTACGCTTATGTCCGTGCCGGCCGTCAGGCTGAAGGGTTGCGGTTACTCGAGCAAAGCATCGAAGATTCCGCCGCGGTGGGCCGGGCTGGGTTCCTGGCGCTTAATCTCGCTTGGTTGAGCGACGCTTACTTGAGCGCCAATCGCATCGACGATGCGATGGTCTTGGCGGAACGCGCCTGTGAGTTATCCAGACAACATAAAGAGCCGGGTCATGGCGCATTGGCGCTCAAGTTGCGCGGCGATATCGCCATGCGCCTAACCGTTAGACATATCGAGCAGGCCGAGGGGCACTATCGCGAAGCGTTGAGTCTCGCCAGCGATATGGCGATGCGGCCGCTCCAGGCCCATTGTCATGCGGCGCTTGCCCAAGTCTACGGGGTGGCGGGAAATCTCGAGCAGGCGCGCCAAGAGTCGAGCGCCGCGCGGGAACTTTTCGCGGCTCTGGCGATGACTGGCTTCCTGACTATGGGCGAAAGTGATTCAACTCGGTTGCGTTAGCCGTCGCCGCCGGAAAAAATCCCCGAAAGTTTTTCTCCGCTCATGACTCGACGGCCGGCCAAACCACAGCGAAAACGATGCTCTGAAAATCTTCCCCGCGGTAACTCTCGCGCGGCGCAATCGCTCATCGGCCGCTTCGAACAGCAAGCGGCGCTCCATGGCGCGCGCCTTGCCCTGAAAACCCTAAATCAGGCATTGACCTACGATCAACTGAATCGCGCGGCGAACCGGCTGGGCCGTGCGATATTGACAGGATCGCCGTCAGGCGAGGAACCGATCGCGTTGCTCTTCAAGCACGGAAGCGCGCTGATCACGGCGAACCTGGCGGTGCTCAAGACCGGCCGGCCGTTTGTCCAGATCGACGACAAACTACCGCCAGCGCGGGCCGCCCGGCTGATTGCAGACGCGGGCGCGCGCGCGATCGTCACCGACAGCGAGCACTATCGCTGCGCGCGTGAGCTTGCCGGCGGCGAAGCTATCGTGGTCAATATCGACACGCTCAAAGAGGATTTCGCCGATAGCAATCTCGGCTTAGCGGTCGCGCCCAGCGCCATCGCCTATATCCACTACACTTCCGGCTCCACCGGCGAACCCAAAGGCGTCATGTCGGACCATGGCAGCGAGTTGCATAGCATTCTGGTCAAGGCCAGAGCTTTGGCAATTACCCCGTCGGATCGCATCAGCCTGCTGCGCTCGCACAACGTCGGCGCCACTTCCGATGCGCTCCTGGGATTGCTCAATGGCGCGGCTCTGTGTCTTTTGGAACTCAAGGAAGCGGGACTGGCCGGTTTGGCCGACTGGCTGATCGGTGGGCAGGTCACGGTCTTCACTTGTGTCGCCAGTGTGTTTCGCCACGCCCTGCGCAACCTCGACCACAACGCCACATTCCCTAGTGTTCGTTTGGTGCATCTCGGCGGCGAGGCGCTGTTTCAATCCGACATCGAGTTGTTCAAGCAACATTTCATCGACGGTTGCCGCTTGGTCAACCGGCTTGGCATCAGCGAGACCAAGACCGTCAGCTATTTTTTCATCGACAAGAATAGCATCGTCGAAGAACCGGTGGTGCCGGTTGGCTTTGCCTTAGACGGTTACGAAATCGCCGTGCTGGACAAAGCGGGAAAGCCGGTGGCGGCAAACGTTGTCGGTGCGATCGCGGTAAAGAGCCGCTTTCTCGCCGGCGGCTATTGGCGTCGTCCGGAGTTGACCCAAGCCAAGTTCTTAACCGATCCCGCCGGCAGCGACGCGCGCATTTTTCTTTCCGGCGACCTAGGTTATTTGCGGCCGGATGGTTGTCTGGTTCATGCCGGCAGAAAAGATTTGCAAACCAAAGTTAACGGCCACCGGGTCGAGCTTGCCGAAATTGAGATCGCCTTGCTCGAGATAGCCGGCGTCGAACAAGCGGCGGTGGCGGCGCGACAGCAGCGCGATGGCAGCGCGCGGTTATTGGCCTACGTCGTCTTGCGGGCCGGGAGCGCTCTGAACGTGAGTCAAATCCGCGGCGCGTTGCAAGAAAAATTGCCCGATTACATGATTCCCGCCGCGTTTGTTCAATTGGCACGGCTGCCGATGACCAGCAGCGGCAAGATCGACCGGCGTGGGTTGCCGGAGGCGCGCCATTCGCGCGACGCCCTCAATGTTCCTTATGCCGCGCCGCGGAACCAACTTGAGACTGTCTTGGGGCGGTTTTGGTGCGAGGTCTTGCAGTTGGAGACATTGGGCAGGGCTGACGATTTCTTCGCCCTTGGCGGCGACTCGCTACTGGCCAATGGAATTGTCGCACGGGTGAACCAAATCTTTGCCTTGACCCAGCCATTGAAAACGCTATTTGCCACGCCGACGGTGGCGCAGCTCGCGGCATGGATCACGGCGCAAGAACGTTTCCCGGGCGCAGCGGCGGAAAGCGCGCGACTCATGCTCGAAATCGACGGGATGACGCCCGAGCAGATTCACCGCGCGCTGGGCGACGAGTAATAGAATGAACATGACTCGCCACTCCAAGCCCCCGTCGGGCGCCGCGCTGGCCGCTGCCAAACTGCGTTTACTGGCGCAGCTGCGGGATAAGGATACTGATTCAGGCGCCGGGGGCGCGAGCGCAATCACGCCGCGCCCCCGCGGCGCAGCCGTGCCGCTGTCATTCGCTCAGGAGCGCTTGTGGTTTTTGCAGCAGTGGGAGCCGGCCAGTGCGGTTTACAACGTCGCCCGCGCTTGGCGTCTCAAGGGCGCGCTCGATGCCGCGCTGCTCAGCCGTTCCGTGCAGCGTATCGTAGAGCGCCATGAAGTTCTGCGCACGGTGTTGGCCAACGACGGCGATCGGCCGCTGCAGCGGCTCTTGCCGTTGACCGCGCCGGCGCTGCAAATGATAGATTTACGCCACCTCGCGCGTCATCTCCGAGACGAGGAAATCCGCCTGCGCGTTGGCGCCGAAGCCGGCCATTGTTTCAATCTTGGCGCCGAAGCGCTACTGCGCGTTACGCTGTTTCAACTCGATCGCCAAGAGTATGTTTTCGTTTTTGTCGCGCACCAGGCGGTGTGCGACGGCCGCTCGCTCGATCTGTTTTACCGTGAACTCGAAGCGCTCTACGCCCACGGCGGCGTAGCCGAAGCCGCGTCCCTCGCCGAGTTGCCGCTGCAGTATGGCGATTATGCGCTTTGGCAGCGCCGGGCGTTCGACGATGCGGCCATGGCGGCGCCACTGGCCTATTGGAAAAAACAATTGGGCGGCGTACTGCCGGTTCTCGATCTGCCGGCCGATAAGCCGCGGGCGGCAGCCGCGCATTTAAAGGGCGCGCGGCAGAAAATCATACTCGACAAAATGCTCACCGCCGGGCTCAAAGAACTGAGCGCCAGGGCATCGAACACGCTGTTCGTCACCTTGATGGCGGCGTTTAACCTCCTGCTCTGGCGCTACACGCGCCAGGACGACCTCGTTGTTGGTTTCCCGGTGGCCAATCGCGGCCATCCAGCGCTGGAGAATCTCATCGGCTCGTTCGTCAATAGCCTGGCACTGCGCAGCGATCTCTCCGGCGATCCGACATTTACCCAACTGCTGGCAAGGCTGCGCGATAACTTGCAAGAGGCGCTGG
>Ga0210380_10000749_pt1 | contig 13754 bp, 10 predicted proteins | sample PLM4_5_coexredo_FD_155476 | JGI IMG/M metagenome (GOLD analysis project Ga0210380, IMG submission 155476) | Groundwater sediment microbial communities from an aquifer in East River, Colorado, USA - PLM4_5_coex redo | ecosystem: Environmental > Terrestrial > Soil > Riparian zone | place: USA...
CTCTCGATCGCGTGTGCTCGCTGCCACGATCACAAATTCGATCCGATCTCCACGGAGGATTATTACGGGCTGGCGGGCATCTTCTTCAGCACGCGGATCATCCCGGGTCCGGTGAAGGGAAACACGCCGCTCGTTCGCGTGCCGCTCTTCTCCTCCGAGGAGATTGCCCGACAGAAGGAGCAGGATGCGTTCGATGGTCGTCGACGCTCCGAACTCGAGCAGCGTGTGCCCGAGGCACTCGACCGTGCCTATCGCGAGTACCTTTCCGAATTGGTCGCCAGACACGCCGCCGAGTATCTCATTGCGTCAAGCGAATGCCGCAGCGGCTCGAAGCCGGCGCCGAGCGATGTTGCGAGGCGGCATGGGATTTCCGAGCACTTGTTGAAGGATTGGGTTGCCTTTCTCGACCGGGTCGAGAAGGAGCCATCGGGGTATCCGCGAACACTCGGCGACCTAGCCGGCTGCCGCCTGACCGGCGAGGCACTGACGAAGGCCGTCATGGCGTTCCAGAGGTCCATGGCCGAACAGGCCAGGTACTACGAGCCTGCGAAGCACTCACTCGAACTTGCTGCGCTGTTCCAATTCCGTGCCGATGATCCGAAACTTGCGACCGATGACATGAGTAAGGTGACGAGTTGGCCGAATCGCGCCGGGCGTTCGGCCGCCGTGCCTCCGATCGCCAAGAATGCTCCCACCAAGGCAACGGCGATGATCGGCGACCACGCCAAGACTGTGATCCGGTTTGATGGACAATCGCTCCTGGAAGCTCCGCGCACAGTTCCGCCGGTCGGGACACTCTTCATCGTCTACCAACATGCCTCCACGGCGGTGATCGGTGAACGGGTCGTGGGCTGGGAGGATTCCGACGTCGGGCAGCATGGGCTGGGCCTCATGCGCGATACGGCTTTCCGGCCGTATGCGGTCCTTCGCAAGGACGGCCGATCGGGTGATTTGCTTTCGGCAAAGGAGTCGAAGGGATACCAAACCGTCGGTGTCTCCTGGGGTCCGGGCGGAACCTTGCTGCGTCTCAACGGCGTCGAAAATGCCGTCTCGAAGTCAATCGACGGCATCTCGTCCGATCCGAAGATCGCGTCGCTGAAGATCGGCGGCCCGGGCTCAGGCGGCGGCCCGCGCTTCCACGGTGACATCGCCGAACTCCGCGTCTACAACCGCAAGTTGAGTGAATCGGAATGCAAACGGGTGGAGGCCGAACTCCGCGAGACTTGGTTCCAGGCTGATGAGGCGAAGAAGGCGCCTCGCGAACCAGTCGCCGACTTGTACGGCGAGTTGGTCTCAGCCCGAGGACCGTTCTGGCCGTCGGACGAGGAACGTCTCAAACGGCTCAGTCGGGAGACACAGCTGAAGATCGCAGCGCAGCGAGCCGAACTGGAAGCGCTGCGGCGAAAACCTCCCTCGGAAGTGCCGCAAGCCGTCGTCGCCCAGGACGGAGGTCCGAAGGACACACGTCACGAAGGCTTCAAGGACTCAGCGGTTTTCATTCGCGGCGACCACAAACGGCTCGGCAAGATCGTGCCGCGTGGGTTTCCCGCCATCTTTACGGGCAATAGCCAGGCGAAGATCACCGATGGAAGTGGGCGGCTTCAACTCGCCGACTGGCTGACGCGGCCCGAGAATCCGCTCACAGCACGGGTCATGGTCAACCGGATCTGGTTGCACCATCTCGGCGAAGGGCTCATCCGCACGCCCAATGATTTCGGCGAACGCGGCGAGCGGCCGACCCATCCCGAACTGCTCGATTTCCTTGCGAAACGATTCGTCGAATCTGGGTGGTCCGTGAAGGCCATGCACCGGCTGATCATGAACTCGGCCGTGTACCAGCAATCCAGCCGGGCGAGCGCCATCGCACTGGTCGACGATCCGGACAACCGGTTGCTCAGTCGCATGAATCGCCGCCGACAGGACGCCGAGGCCATTCGCGATGGCATGCTCGCCATCTCCGGGCAACTGGATGGCACTCGCGGCGGGCCGCCATTCACGGAACTCAGCGTGCCGCGCCGAACCTTGTACTTGATGTCCGCGCGTACAGGAGCCAACACGTCCGATTTCGGCCGGCTGTTTGATCGAGCCGATCCGAGCTTGATGGTCGGTCAGCGCGGCCAGTCCATCATCGCGCCGCAGGCACTCTTCTTCCGCAACGATCCCTTCGTAAATGGAACAGCAAAGGCCCTGGCCGCGCGAATTGTGAAGGATGCACCCACCAGCAACACGGAACAGATCAAGCGCCTCTATAATCTGAGCTTCGGCCGCCCGCCGACGAAGGCCGAGGTTGAACTGGGTCTGAAGCAGTTGGGAATCAAGAGCCCCCATGCACTCGAACAATACTGCTTGCTGGTGCTGTGCACGAACGAGTTTCTTTATGTGGATTGAGCAGGACTGACGAATGACTCTGAGCCGACGGCAAATGCTTCATCGCTTCGGCGCCGGGTTCGGCTCGCTGGCGCTCACGGCGCTGCGCGCGGACGAGGCTTGCACCGCGACGCCATCCAGCCCGCTGGCGCCGCGCGAACCGCACTTCAAACCGCGAGCTCGGCGAGTCATCTTTCTGTTTATGCCCGGCGGCCCGTCGCAGGTCGATACCTTTGACCCCAAGCCGGACCTCACGAAGCACAACGGCAAGCCATCCCCCAAGCTCTACCTCGGCCAAAAGAGGAACCTGCTCGCCTCCCCGTGGAAGTTCCAGAAGTACGGCAAGTCCGGGCTCGAGGTCAGCGATCTCTTCCCGCAGACGGCGTCGCAAGCCGATCGGCTCTGCATCCTTCGCGGCATGGTGGCCGACGATGTGAATCATCCGGGCGGGTGCTTACAGATGAACACGGGCGAACGTGTCGCCACGCGGCCGAGCCTCGGTTCATGGGTCACATACGGACTCGGCACCGAGAACCAGAACTTGCCCGGATTCATTGCGATAGGCCCCGGGCCGCTCATCGAGGGCAGCCGACAGTACGGCGCCGCCTTCCTTCCCGCGGCCCATCAAGGGACGTTCGTTTCCGACCTGAAGAAGCCGATCCGCAATCTGTCGAACGACCAGGTGGGACCCGAACGGCAGCGCCAGGAACTCGACGCCCTTCGTACACTCAACGAACTGCATGCCGCCGATCGAGCGGACGATAATCGCCTGTCAGCACGTATCGAGTCGTTCGAACTCGCTCATCGAATGCAGATGCAGGCGCCGGACGCCTTTGACCTCGCTCGTGAAACGGATCGCGTGCAGCAGCGGTACGGAATCGACCGCAAAGAGACCGAGGTGTTCGGCCGGCAGTGTCTGCTCGCCAGGAGGCTGGTCGAGCGAGGCGTGCGCTTCGTGCACTTGTATCACACGACGGGCGGCTTCCAGCCATGGGATCAGCACAGCGACCTCACAGGCGGACATGCCAAGAATGCTCTGGCCACGGATCGCCCGATTGCCGGCCTGCTCGAGGACCTTCACGTTCGCGGCCTGCTTGCCGACACGCTGGTGATCTGGGGCGGCGAGTTCGGCCGCACGCCCGCCGCGGAGGGAACCAACGGCCGCGACCACCATCCCTATGGGTTCACCATGTGGCTGGCTGGCGGCGGCGTCCGCAGCGGCATCACCCACGGCGAAACGGATGAATTCGGCTGGGACGCGGTCCAAGACCGCGTCCACATCCACGACTTGCATGCCACGATTCTGCACCTTCTCGGGCTCGATCACGAGAGGTTGACCTACCGTCACGCGGGCCGCGATTACCGGCTCACGGATGTCAGTGGGAACGTAGTCAAGGCAATCCTGACGTAACCGATTCGTACCATCTCTCACACGGAAACTCCACTCATAACCCTCTGATCGTCGTTCCATGGCTCATCTCCATCGCGGCTCCGGGCGAATTCCGCCGATCTTCGGCGGTGTCGATGATCTGCTCAGGGCCGTATGCGTCGCCGCGAAAGGGTTCGGCGGCGAGTTGTGCCAGGCCGTGAATCCGTTCGAGGACGGGTTCGGGTGCCACGATGGATCGCACTCGCTGGACTTAGCCACGCGGCGGTTGGCCCTCGGAGAGTTCCCCAATAGCTGCCCGGAAATACTCGCATGGATGGCCGACAATAGTGGGGTCTGCGATTGCACCATCAACACCACGGCGCGGCATCGGGTAGTCGAGCCGTCGAGCGACACGTGGTAGCAGTAGCCAAGACGCCGAACCGCACTCGTGGACTCCTGATTTGGGACAGTGTTTCCCCTGCCGACGGTTCAGCGTAGACTCACGAACGCCGAATGATTCATTCCTGATTCTCGCCGCCTTCGCGGCGAGAACAGATGATCTTGGCGTTCGGCCCGGAAGGCCAAAGCCTTCCCGCGTTCGCGGGAGTCGGGACCTGGCGGCTGGTAGGGCGGCGGACAGTGTGGGCAGCCCGGTAGCCCTGTGCGGCGGGCGCAGCCGAGCCAGGCACTTCAGCGGACGACTGGGGTATGATCACCAACTCTTTTGACTTCGACTGCGCCGAACAGTTCTGGCTCTCGGGCACGGACCGCCACGCTGCCGAGGTTATGTACGAGGTCGCGTCGCGGTTCCTGCACTCGCCTCGGAAGCGGCGATTGTTCGGCGTGGCGAGCTACTTTTTCGCGTGGCCTCACCCGCCGGCCGTGTGCCGGGCGGTCGTTGACATTGCCGAGCGGTTGGCGGACGGCGAGGCGACCGAGGTCGAGTACCACTCTGCCTGTACGAGAGCGAGCGAGAGCTACGAGCCGGTCGTCTCGGAGGCCCGGTGGTATCCTGCGGAACTCCGGCTCGGGTGCTCCACCGGCCGACCGTACGAGGCGCTCTTCGTGCCGTTCGGCCAAGCCGAAATCCCGGAGACGAATCGGGTGCGGACCGGCGACGTAATGCAACCCACGGAACGGGTGGCGCACGCGGTTCCGCTCCTCGACTGGCGCGCCGTTACGGATCTGTTCCGCGAGGTGTTCGGCAATCCGTTCCGGACGGTCGCGTTCGATTCGGCGTGGCGGTCGCCGTTGGCAGTCGAGTTGGCCTCCGCTATGTACGAGTTGCGGGCGTTCGGCCGGATGCCGGAGCTGGCGGCGGCGCTGGAGTTGGCTGGTTGCGGGGTGCCCGAGGTGCTCGCTCACTGTTGCGCGTCCGGCTCGCACGTCCGCGGCTGCTGGGTCATCGACTTGGTACTCGGGCGGGAGTAGCCCAGACGCCGAACCACACTCATGGCCTCCCAACGGGCGGCTCCTGATGTCGATTCGGCGAAAAGCACACGCGATCGGCTTCATGGCCGTGGCCGGATTCGGTACGATCGCTCCTCGTCCCCGCCTCTCTCCCCGGCTGCCACGCCCGAAGGGGGATATCCGCGATCGTAACCGGAGACGGAGCAGGTCTCTGGAAGTGCGGCAAGCCGACCGCTACTCTGTTTTCATCCCGCCAGTAAAGCTCACCGGATGCGACCATGTGCCCATCGCGTTGTTTCTTGTTGATGGTTGGCCTGTTTTTCGCCTGCCCTGCCTTCGGTCAGCCGACCATCGGTTTCCGCACGGATGGAACTGGGCGTTATCCGACGGCCCAGCCACCCCTCGCCTGGAGCCAGGACAAGAATGTCGTCTGGAAAATCCCGTTGACGCAGAGCAACGCCATCCCCGTCATGCTGGGCGACAAGCTATTCACCTGCGCCGACCCCTGCGTCCTGTTGTGCATCAACAAGGCCGATGGGAGAGTCCTCTGGAAACACGAGTCGTTCTTCAAGGAGATTGAGCCATCTGAACAAGAGAAGGCCCAGATCGAGGTGGAAGCCAAGAAGGACGCCACACTCGCGGGACAGCAATCGTTGCTGGAAAAGGAGATGAGCGCACTCCGCAAGCTCCTCAAGGACGACTCCACACCCAAAGACGAGGCGGAGAAGAAGACCAAAACTCTCCAGGACCAAGTTGACGCGATCAAGGCCAGTCGGACGAAACTGACCACACTCATCCGCTACCGGGAACCGGGCAAGGGCGCCGGCGGCTACCATCCCACGGGCGGCTATTCCTCTCCGACGCCGGTGACCGACGGCAAGCATGTTTTCGTCCTCTACGGCAATGGACTTACTGCCGCATACGATCTCGATGGACATCGGCTGTGGCTCAAACTCATCGAGCATCCGACCGCCGCGTACGGACACGGCGCCTCGCCGGTTCTCGTCAAGGATAAACTGCTGGTTCATTTCTCCGATCTGGTTGCTCTAAACACCAGGGATGGCAGTGAAGTGTGGCGCACCAAGATTCCACCAAACCACGGCACGGCCATGCCGACTCGCATCGGCGACGTCGACGTGGTGGTTCACCCGAATGGCCAGGTAATTCGAGTCAGCGACGGTGTCGTACTGGCCAAAAACCTCGGCAGCTGTGGACCGAACTCGCCTTTGATTCAGGATGGCTATGTCTATTTCATGGCCGGCCAGGCCCGTGGCTTCACGTTGCCGACTTCCTTGGATTCTTCCGTGACCTGGAAACCACTCTGGAGTGGAAAAGGGACGAGCCTCAAAGGAGGAGGCTATTGGTTTCCCTCGCCGATCCTCCACGATGGTTTGATTTACGCACTCAACGCATCGGCCGCCTTCACCGTGGTCGATGCTTCGACCGGCCAGCGTGTCTACGAGGAGAAACTGGAGTTCAAGGGCGGCCAATGCTATCCGAGTATCACCCTGGCCGGCAAGTATCTCTTCGTCAGCAGCGACAATGGCCACACGCTCGTTCTGGAACCAGGCCGCGAGTACAAAGAGATCGCGCACAATACTCTCGAACCGTTCCGCAGTTCTCTCGTCTTTGAAGGGAAGCGGATGTACGTGCGAACCACCAAGCACCTGTGGTGTATCGAGGAATAGTTGGAACGATGCCGAGTTTTTCGTGGGCTGGTATTTGCACAATCGCGGCTTAACCGGGCGGGCGACAGTTCACTGGAAACGATGCCTCGATGCAGTCGAAGGAACGAAGCTGCTCAAGGTCCACGCGCAGATTCTGCTATGTGAGATAAGCTCGAAAGGGATTAGACTAGCTCAAGTTCAGCGATTCGCGGGGGTTGGCCCAACGGGCCGGAACTCGCCGCCGTTCGGGCGGGGGGGTGGATCTCGTCGCCATGGGCGGCCGTCACGGTGCCGAGGCGCTCGCGGTGGGTGGTGCGTAATCGAACGCGCGAGGCGGGCGGGAAGTTGAGCGTGAGTATCGAGCTTCGCGACGGGCATGGTCAAGGAAGGGAATTCCTCTTCCCACGAGCAGTCGCCAAAGAACCGCGGCCTGCACCCCGTTCCGCCCAAAGGTCAGGCGGTACCAAGGTCAGGCCGCGGGTTGATGTCGAAAAGCGACGGGAGCAGTCGCTGTGAAGATGACTTTCGTCTTCTTATCAGCCTCTTCTCCCGTCGCTTTGTTAACAGCGCAGGGTGCGTGCCAATCGAATGAGGCCGGATCGGTTTGCCCTGTCGAGCAGATAGCCCCGGGGCCGAGCGTCATTCCTTCGAACGACCGAAGCGGCCGAACTGGTCCGCAACCGATTCCTTCCCCGCGCCGATGGCCCCGATGTTCGTGCCTTCCCCGTCCGCCGGATCCCCTGCACCGATCAGCGGGCTCCCCGCCCCGGGACTGTATGCGGTGCGATAGAACGCCAGAATCTTCGAGACAGTTACTTTCCCGGCTTTGATGTCGTCGTCGGCGAACGGGAACTTTTCGGGGAGTTGCTGGTTGAACTTCGGGTCGGCCTGCTCGTTCGCCTTCCCGCCGCGCGGCACGTCGTTTCGGCCGAAGCCGGCATCCATTCGCTCGCGTTTGTCGGCCACGGAGAGCAGATAGTTGCGCGGCGCCGCCACCTTGGGATTGTGGAATAGGTTGTAGTCGGCGTACCCCAGCCGGGGCGGCTTCTTCTCTGTCGCCTCGTCGTTCCAGGCCGGCCGAATCGCCCCTTGTGGCCCTTTGAAGTACCGATCCTTGTGTGCAAAGTTGCAGAAGACGTTGTTCCGCACACTCTTCACGAACGCCCCGGACGCGACTTCGATCGCCGGCACGTCCATCCAGCCGCCACCATCGAAGACGTTGTTGAAGATCTCGATTCCATCGCCGGGTTTCTTCGGCGGGTAGATGACGGCAATGCAACCGGACATGCTGCCGGGTCGGCTGTCGGAGTGGCCCGCGAGAAAGAGATTGTGGTGAACGCGGCCGATGCTGCCGTTCTGCATCAGATCGTGGTCGATGATGTCCGTGATCAAGTTGTAGCGGAACTCTCCCTCCACGAAGCGAACGATCCACTCGCCATCGCGGATCACATTGTGCTCGCCCACCGCGCCCTTCGACGTTGAGAAGGTCGTAACCTGGCTGTAGTAAGGAAACTCCTTCGTGATCGGCATCCTCAGGTGCAGGTAGTTGCCCCGGACAAGCGTCCCCTCGCCCTCAGCAAGGAGCCCGATGCGAAGGCCGATGCAAATGTTGCTGTCCGCATCGGTGTCCCCGCCGACAAGCCAGTTGGGGGCGGTGAATCGAGCCTGGGACCGCTCGATATGGTTCCCCTGGAATCGCTTGCGAGTCGGCGAGCGGCCCCTGCCGAGAAAACACGGCGAAGACTTGCCGATGTCCTTGTCGGCGCGGGCGAGAGTGTTTTCTTTGATTGTGTTGCCACGAAAGATGGTTGTTGATTCGCCGTCGTTCTGAACGTGGACCGCCGCGCTCTCGTCGAACACGCAGTTCTCAACGACAAGCGTGCCCTTGCCGGAGATCGCCAGATCGATGGCAGGAAACTCGGTGGCAATTCGGCTCCCATCGTCTGTCAACTTCGCAACTGCACCAAGCTGGTGAATGTCGCAGTTGCGGATGCGGACCGAACCAGTCCAATCGCCCTTGGTGCGAATCCGGTGACCGTTGCCGAGGAGCGTGCACCGGCGATCGGGGGTCCCCTTGATCTCCAGGGAGTCCCCGCCGGTCAGGACCAGATCTTCCTTCAGTGCGAGCGTCTGACCCGCCTCGACTGTTTCGTCTGCACGAGCGGGCATGCGCCACGTCAGCACGACGCCAGCCGCGAGCAGCATGGCGAGCAGGATGTGTCGGTTCACGTTTCGCCTCGCGTGTCGATTACTTGTTCGAGGCCGCATGCGGCGCGAGAATCAGGTGCAACTCAGCGATTCCGATCATTTCTTCAAGAGTCGGCCCGTCGGATCGATGCTCACTGGCTGCGGCGTGGAATCGGTCACGAGCTTCCAACTCGCGCCTGTCTCGCGCATTGCCGTGAAGTCCTTCGCACGGTATCCGAACTCCAGTTCCGGAGTCTTGCGGGACGCCTTCTCGGCACGCGAATGCATGCTGGAATCAAGGATGCCGCTGACGAGCAACGTCCGTTCCAACGGGTACGGCGCCGCTCCCGCGCGGAAGAAGCACTGAATCGCGTGGGAGAGCGCCTTGAACAGATTGCGATTCTGCCACGGGCCGACATGGAATCGCGTGGACTTCGGCTTCGGGTCGCCCTTCACGGTGCAGGCGAAGTTCCACCGCCCGCTGCTCGTCCCGATCTTGAGCACCATGGCCCGCAGGCCGTCCTTGTAGGTCAGCAGGATGCCGTGTGGTTCGGTCTCTTTTTCGCCCTCGACGCGTTTGAGCGTCGCCGGTTCGCGGCCGAACTCCGCGGCCATCGCCGCTTCCGCCAGCGGCAGGGACCAGCGGCCGTCTTCGGCCGCCTTCCACAGCGCCTCCCCCGTGAGGAACTCAACCGAGGAGACACCAGTCTCGCCATCCTTGCGGAACTCGACGATGGACTGCAACACTTCAAGCGCGTGGAAGTCGTAGGATTCGATCCCGCCGCCGTGGATGCTCACGGCCTCCGTGATGGTCCAATTCGCCGGCAGCGTGAACGGCGGCACGCGCTGGGCCAGCGGCACGGAACTCCCCGCCATGAACGGGATGCCGAGCTTCGCGGCCGTGTCTGCCGTCTCCTTCGACCAGTCCCATCGATACGAGAGATGCTTGTCGTTGAAGAGCGGGACGAAGCGCCGGGACCGCTTCATCACGGCGACGATCTCGTCGAAGAATCGCTTGCGCGGATACTGGTGCTGGCCAAGTTCGTTTCGCGGGTACTGCCCGTGCTCGCCGATGGAGAGCACGGCGTCGACGGCCAGTTCCTTGCCGCCGAGGCAGAGCGCTTCCTCAATCGTCCTGTAAATCGGGATCTTGTAATCGCGGGCGACGTTGTCCGTGAGGTCACCCTTCGGCCGTTGGTCCGCGAAAAATGAGACCACTTCCACACCGGGGTCGGTGACTTCTCCGTTGAACAGATACGGTTCGAGGAAGTTCTCCAGGATCACATGAGCGTGCGAGCGGAAGGTGAACTCGGTGAAGACAGCCGCGACCTTCGGCCGCTTCGCTTCAGCCGCGCACGCGTACAAGGAGGGAAGCGCGAGGGCTCCCAGAAAGTGGCGGCGGGATGGGGTGGATGTCATGGCATGCCGGAGGGAGAGCAAGCGGGCGGAGAACCGACGCTAACCGCATACTGGGGCAGTGTCAAACACTACTCCAGGTGCAGTTCGGTCCGCACGCCGCGCAGGTCCATCTCGAACTCGATCTCCGTGATCGGCGGGCGAGTGTAGTGCCAGCGAATGCCGTGAATGGCGGACGGTCCGGCGCGGTTCAACACGCAGCGCGGCAGAATCTCGTCCAGGAGTGAACGGTGTAGACGTCGATCGCGTTGACCCGCGACCAGTCCGCGCCCAAACAGAACAGGCGGGCTTCCATCAGGTCCATCACGAACGCCGCTTTTTTCTTCAGGCCGTCAATCGATGTGTCGCCGCGGGCCACGATGCTCCCGGCGTCGAGAATCCCTTCCGGAAGCTCCCCCGCGCCGGCAACGACGAACGTCGGTGGGTGTGCGTTCGGGCGCGTGTAGGAGAAGCCGTACAGCACTGGCTCCGCGGGCGGCTGCATCACGGGCGCGACGTTTGTCCGCGCGACCGGGTTGACGCCGTCCACGAACAGTCCCCATTCCTTCAGAATGGTCGTGTACTCGCCATTGAACGCGGCGAAGCCGGGGAAGCTGAACGGCGCGGGAGAACGGAGTTCGATTCCGCACAACGCCGCCTTCGGTCGCTCCACGGCAGCAAGGTGCTCCGCGATTCGCTCGAAGCCGACACGGTAGGGAACCGGCTTCTGAAACACGGTATGTACGATCTCGAAACCGGCGGCCGCGACCGCGCCGCAGGAATAGGGAGCGATCCCCGGCAAGAACTGGTAGATCCCCGCAGGGTGATTGACGAGTGACATCGGGTCTCTCTCGGCCCAGATGGTTCAAGCACGATTGTACACGTCGCGGCCGACGCGGCTTTTTCACATGCCGTCCGGCCATGTGAGACGTAGGTGAAACGGCGATATAGCTCGCCGACCGAGACGAGTTGGAGAACTGGGTAACTGGGTCAATTCTGGTTGACCGTTCGCGATCTGTCGTTGCGTTTGGGAACAGCCGGCGATCATCGTCATCAGGTAACTATAGGCGAGGGGATAGCAGGCGATGGCCAACCATGGCATCGGGTTGGACTTCTATGGTCGGTGCGCCCGGCTCGGCATGTTGCCCGAACGCCGGCTCCCGAAGTGCCACGACCTGCTCCGGTCCGACAAGCTGGAGCAGTTCCTGCACGGTCGATTGATGATCGCGGGGACGCGAAACTGCACAACCGCAGCCCGGAATCGGGGACAGCATCACTCTTTCGGGCACTCGGTAAGAATCCGGTAATCTTCCGGTGTGTCGACATCGGCGAGGATGGCGGGACTCGCGACCAATAGTTCGCGTGTCTCGTCTGAGTGAAGTCGAACGAGGGTATTGATGCCCTCGTTCGGTGCGAGCCTTCGGATGGCGGCGACGTGTCGCCAGCGGAAGAGCGTGGGATGGCCTCGTCGACCGCCATGGACGGGCAGGATGATGGAACCGGATTGGTCCGCACCGGAGTCGAGGAGACGTGCCACAATCTCACCCGTGATGGCCGGATGATCTCCTGGGCAGAGCAGCCAGATACTGTCCGAGTCCGGTTGGTCATGGGCTTCGATCCAGTCGAGACCGTGTTCAACGGTCGCTCGCATATCCGCAGTCGGTTCGGGCAAGGCGAGAACGTGTGCCCCGGCGGCCGAGGCGAGTGGCGCTAGTTCGGGGACATGTGGCCCAATCACGACGAGGATGCGGTCGACGCCTCCGTCGCGGAGCGCCCCGAGTACATGTTCGATAACGGTACGTGCGCCGAGAGGCAGGGCGAGTTTCGCGCGGCCCATGCGTTTGCTGTGTCCGCACGCGGGAACGACTGCGAATGTCATAGGCCTGACTCGCGCGTGCCGAGGCTGCCGCCGTTGCGGCAGGCCACAAGTTCCGCCACGATGCTGATCGCGATCTCCGGTACTGTTTGCGATCCGATATCGAACCCGACCGGCGCCCGGACCCGGGCCAGCGTCTCGGCCGGGATTCCCTTCGCGATCAGGTCGTCGAAGATGAGCCGCACTTTTCGCCGGCTGCCGATCATTCCCACGTAGCCACACCGAGAACCGGCCAGGTGGTAGAGCGCTTCCTCATCGTGATTGTGCCCACGTGTCAGGACGAGAGCATACATGCTCGAGTGAAGTTGCGGGGCGAGATCACGCAGAATCATACCAATGTCGCCCACCAGGAGTTGCTCAGCGCTGGGGAATCGTTCTGGGTTTGCGAACTTGTCCCGGTCATCGAGTACCCAGACGCGGAAATCGACCTCCGCGGCCAGGCGAGCGACCGCCTGCCCGACATGCCCACCGCCTACAAGGAGCAGGGTAACCCGTGGATGGGTTGGAAGGTAAGCGAATCCGGCTGACACCTGCGGCTTCGGCCGGTTGCCGAGTGCAGGAAGATGCAGGGCAACCGCCAGCCAGGAAGGTCGGGCGGCCAGGCAGCGGACGGCGGCCCCAGTGGCATCGAAAAGAAAGCGATCGCCGACCGAGTGGTTCTCGGCGTCCGCAACCGCAACTGCCTCCGTGAATCCGCAGCCTTCCTCGACGAGGCGAAGCAACTCACGGAAGTAGTCGTCGCCTTGAGCCAGTCCAGGCCGGAGCGGATGGGCGAGAATCGTCATCCGGCCGCCGCAGATGAGTCCATCGTCCCAGCCGAAGTCGTCGTCGAGCATGAAAGAGAAGACCGCTGGGCCACTACCGGCGTTCAGGTCGTGCAGCACGCGGCGCTTGACCTCGGCTTCGACACACCCGCCTCCAAGAGTCCCGACCTGCGTGCCGTCGGGGAACACGAGCATTGCGGCTCCGGCCTTCTGCGGAGTCGAACCTCGGGTGGCGACAACCGCGCAATACACGCAGGAGAGCCCGCGGTCCAGCGTGGCGATCAACTGAGTCAGGAGTTCCCGCACACGCACCCCTCAAATCACTTCTTCAAACCATCCGGGACCATCGGCATGGAACGCAGTCGGATACCACTCGCTGCGAAGATGGCATTTCCGACCGCCGGAGCGATGCCAATGATCGGCGTCTCGCCGGCCCCTTCCGAGGGGAGATCCTTGCGGTCGAGAAGCACCGTTTCCAGCACCGGGGCGTCGCGGAACCGAGGCAGGCGGTAATCGGCAAAGGACGCGTTGAGCACTTTTCCGTCCGCGAAGTCGATACGCTCGAAGAGGGCCCCGCCGAGACCCATGATGACGCTGCCTTCGATTTGGTTTTTCAAGTGATCGGGGTTGAGGATTGCCCCGCACTCGAACGCGGTCACAGCGCGAACCACTCGGACCTGCCGCTTCTGCGGGTCGATCGCCACTTCGGCACAGGTCGC
>Ga0210380_10000750_pt1 | contig 13753 bp, 16 predicted proteins | sample PLM4_5_coexredo_FD_155476 | JGI IMG/M metagenome (GOLD analysis project Ga0210380, IMG submission 155476) | Groundwater sediment microbial communities from an aquifer in East River, Colorado, USA - PLM4_5_coex redo | ecosystem: Environmental > Terrestrial > Soil > Riparian zone | place: USA...
GACCAAATCCCCGGCTCATCTGTCTTTAGTTCAACACGCTGCGGCGCTGCAAAATCACCAGGCGAGATTCCCGCTGTCGCCTTGAGCGAGGCAACCGACTGTTCATCATCGATTCCATAGATAATCACAAAGGGAAGATCCTGCGGGTTGCTCGCTAAGACCTCAGACGCAGACTGGTAGACAAAATCCTCTCGGACTGAACCTTTGCATTTGGCCGCCAGGTCCCGAAGCGTTCGAAGACGCCGCTCCCCGATAACCTTGCCTGTAGTCTCAATGACCGGACAAAAGACTCCGCCGACTTCGCCGTTTTCCAGGTGGATCGGACTGTATGAAAAAGAGAAGTACGCCTCTTCGAGATAACCCCTGTTGATGTGAAGCAAAAGGTCTCGCGAACGGGTTGCTTCCCCACGTTTAAGGACCTGAGATAACATCGGTTCAATGACGTCCCAAATCTCCGCCCACACCTTTGCGCCCCGTTCACCGAGCGCTGAAGGGTGCTTCGTTGGACCAAGCATCGGTGAATATTCATCGTTGTAAAGAATGACAAGTTCCGGGCCCCACCAAATTATGATCGGAAACGCACAATCGAGGCAGGTACTGACTTGGGTCCGAAGGGCCTGCGGCCAACTCTCCACCGGGCCGAGCGGACTCCTGGACCAATCCAGCTCGCACATTCGCTGCGCCATTTCCGTATTGCCTGGGAAATATCGCTTTTGAGAAGCGTTGCCTGGCGGGGAAGGTTCGATTCTATTATTCCGTAGCGTCATGATCGGTTGCTTTCTCTGCAGGCAGGCTTGGTCGCAAATGTAAGCGGCCAACTGTACTTTCTAAAGAGCAAGTAACACCTGATTTCACGCAAAACTCAGCAATTTTCGCTTCATGGGAAATCAACAGCAGAAGGCGTAAGCGTAGTGGAAAACCAATCTAAAGAAAAGTCCGTCAACATCGATAAATCAGAACCTGTAGGTGACTTCAACTACTCGAAATTGCATTTATCATTGGATGAGGATTCGCCGATTTCATGTGCAGCTGTCTCGGCTCCTAGAGTTGGAGGACGTCGTCGCCGGTACTTTAACAACCCGAATCTGCTCAGCGGCTGGCATGCTTCGCGGGTGGCTCGGCCTCCTGGAGTTCGCGCATGAGCAATGCCAAATAGACACACGACAGCAAAATGGCCCCCACAACTGAACTGATGATTCCCGCAGGCTCTCCAATGCGGTACCAGCCCAAGGCGGTGCCTAACACGGCAGGCACGGTGGAGCCTGCCATCCCCACAACTACGGCAACTATTCCTCCTACCGGATCGCGCTCGGGCGTCAATATAATCGTCCAGATTCCAATGACTAAGCCGATAGCAATCATCCAAACCATGAGATCTCCCTCGTTTTGAAGTGACGGCCCTGGAAAGACCCCATCTAAAGACAAGCATTTTTGGTACCGTCCATGCGACAAAGACTCGAAATGGAGCGGTGGAGGGATTTCACATTAATCTCAACGCCAGACATCGGCCTTCTCAGGAAGACGTCATGAAGAATTCTCACGCCATCGCAATTGCTTTACCGCGTCGATGGCTATCCGCTGCCACATTGTGGTCGTTGCACGGACTGCAATTGCCATTTATTCCGCTCAACTATTCCGCTCAACCGTTTGGCCTGTGAATTGCCGTTTAGAAATTCTGACAAAAGGGAAAATCAAAAGGAGTGCCCAAACATTTTCGCAAAAGGACTATCCGTGAAACCTTCGAAACCCGATTGTGTCGACCGGCTTGCATTGAAAAGGCAGTTCGAACTTGCCCGAAAGGACGCTTCACAATGTGATGCAGAACTCTGCGGGGATTTCGTCCTGGGGAAGTCGAGTCATGATACAAAGGCAACGAGCGCAGATCAAATCGCATTTGAGGCGTATATCGAACACATCAAAGACCATCGGTGTCTCCTGCAACGGTTAAAACGGACCAGGAGTGGTAAACGCAGCCTGAGCACTGCCTATTAAATAATCAATTCCTCAGGCTATTGTCCTCAGGCTATTGTGATGTTCGGTCCGATACATTGCCCATACTGCTCCAGCTGGAAACATTCGGCCCATCCATCAGCCAGATCGCGGCGTTTCCTGCAGTATCCTTCCAGAGGATGTCCGACTTTCCATCTCCGTCAAAATCTCCGTTGCCAATGATCGTCCAGCCATTCCCGATAATCGCAATGAGAGTATTCGTGGTAACGGCATACCCGTTTATCGTCCATAAAGTGACACCTCCCGATGTGTCTTGCCAGAGGATGTCGGCTTTACCATCGGCATTGAAGTCTGCCACTGCGGCGAGGGTCGACGTACCTGGCGAATTCCGGACCGAGCCATAACTCACCACTGTCGTGCCATCCATCAACCAGATCGCTACATTCCCACCCGTATCCCGCCAGAGAATATCCGACTTCCCATCACTGTCGAAATCGCCGCTTCCGACGATTGTCCAGCCCAGCCAAACATTCCCGATGAAGCTGTTCGTGGTGATGTTGTAGCCGTTCATTAACCAAATGGATACATTTCCGACGCTGTCGCGCCAGAGAACGTCCGACTTCCCATCACCGTTGAAATCTGCGACCGCGGCAACTGTCGAGGATGTCGGTACGTTGCCTATGGAACTGTAGCCGGAAACGGTCGTCCCATCCATCATCCAGATCGCCATATTCCCATCTGTATCTCGCCAGAGGATATCCTCTCGACCGTCGCCGCCGAAATCTCCCGAACCGACAATGGTCCAACCGATCCAAATGTTCGCGATAAAGCTATTCGAAGCGTTGAACCCGTTCATCAACCACATCGATACATTTCCAGCGGCGTCGCGCCAGAGGACATCGGCCTTTCCATCAAAGTTGAAGTCGTGAGTTATTTTTTGGGGATTGACCGAAAAGGTGACGGCATTACTTATGCCGCCCGAAACTGTAAGCGTAATGCTTCGAACACCCAAGCCAGCAGTGGACGCAATCGAGAAGATCGCCGTTGCCGATGTCGCGCTGGTGACATTGATACTGCTAACCTCAATTCCGTTTCCCGGATTCACCTCCATCCCCGCGAGAAATCCGGCCCCGATCAGCGTCACGGGAACGGTAGCCCCTGGCATGCCGGCAGCAGGAGAGACTGAGAGCAAAGTCGGAGGAGCAGGAGATGCAGGAGCCACGGTGAAATCGATCCCGTTACTTGTTCCTCCAGACGTCGTGACGGTGATGCTTCGAACACCCAGGCTTGCAGTGGACGCAATTGTAAAGTTCGCCGTTGCCGATGTCGCGTTCGTCACATTGATATTGCTCACGGCTAATCCGCTCCCGGTAATCACCGTCAGGCCCGCTGCGAATCCGGTTCCGATTAAAGTTACGGGAACTGTGGCGCCCTGACTTGCACTTGCGGGGGTGATCGAGGTCAGTAACGGAGGACTTGGAATTGAGGCCGTCACAGTAAAATTCACCACGTTACTAGTTCCGCCAGAAGTCGTTACGGTAACGTCCCGAACACCCACCGCAGCGGACACGATCGAAAACGTAGCCGATGCCGCTGTCGCGCTGGACACCTGGATATTGCTCACGTTAATCCCGGTTCCGGCGTTCAAGGTCAGGCCAGGGATGAAACCGGTTCCCGTAAATGTGACATTCACGATTGTCCCTTGACCTCCGGATGCAGGATTAAGGCTCGACAGAGTCGGAATCGGGTCCTTGAAGGTTCGAAACTGGAATGTCCGGCTTCCTCCGGAATCGAACGCGACGGCATAAGAGTGCGTGGCAACGTCTGCAATCAGCGCAATCGTTCCATCCTGGTCGGTGGTTTGAGGATCCCCAATGAACTCATCGGCCACATTTCCGCACGGTGGCCCTTTCGTGCATTTGTTGGTCTGAAACACGGTTGGAGGACCCGGGAGTTGAGTGTATGACGTCAATACGACTTGTCGTGGGTGATGGAACCCCGCGTTGTCACCATTAGAAACAATGATGACGTGAGGTGAGAGATCCTGGATGAAGGGAAGTATCGAACTGGTGTCGGATCCGTGGTGGTCCGCGATGTAGACGTCGACATCTTTGACGAGATCGCGATCCGCGATTTTCTGTTCGGTCGGGCTTTGGATATCCCCACCAATGAAGTACCGGAAGGTGCCTAATGTAATGAGCAGCGAGATGCTGAGGTTGTTCTCGTCGTTGTTCACTCCGGTTGGATTTTCCCCAATCACCAACCCGCTGGAAGAAATACATGTGACTGTCATGAGAGGATCCAACTGCAACGTCATTCCACGCGTCAATTGGTGTGCCCGATTTCCCACAGCAGCCTGATAGTCCTGGAAGGTGACCTCACTGAGTTTGTCTGCGGGCAATAAATTCTTGTCGCCACGGTCATATGCGTCTCGAACAGGAACGCCAAGATCGACAAGATCGTCAATTCCGCCATAGTGATCCTCGTGATAATGAGTATCGACAAAGAAATCGATAGCGCTCACTCCGGCACGGTCCATCACCGTCTTGATCCGCCCGCCCATGCCGTTCTTGCCGCTGTCGACAAGCAGTGTCTTACCTCCTGGTGCCACAAACAGCGTCGCGCTCGCCTGCTCGACATCGATGTGATAGATCCGCAGTTGCTGAGCAGAGAGAGGAAGAGACCAGAACAACAAAAGAAATGAAAGACACTGGGCGCGCTTCATTTGGGCTCCGATGTTGGCAAAACGATGGAGATTGGAATGGAGCAGCATGACACAAGCGGGCGCGATAGCAAGAACCGTCTACGTCACAGAACCCGAGTTCGCATTCCTGTATGTTCATTCGTTGTGCCCCTTCTGGGAAGCGTGGGTCAGGAATGGAGTGTTCCAATCGGAAAAGATCGAAAAAGAGGAGCCGCAATAGCTATTTCGGGCGAGTGGCCTTAAACCGGAGTCGTGTGTAATCGGCGGTCCAACAGCCTTGACCGTCGCGCAGCACGGGTACAAGACGGGCTGTGACGTCGTTCAAAAACTGATCCCGTTCCGCAGTGGGCAGCGCATCGGAGAATCGGTTGGCGAAGGTTCCGAGCCACCCTCGCATGCCTGTCGGAAGCGGAGTCGGCCGCGGAATCAAAGCGACATAGTCCGCATGAAAGCCTGCTCCTTCAAGTCGCGCACGATATTCTTCAGCCGTCGGAAAGTACCAGGGAATTCTCCCCGCCGCATCGGTGACGCCTCGACGCTCGAGTTCTGCCAACAGTGCAACCACCACTGCGGCGACACATCCATGTCCGCCAAATTCTCCGACGAAGCGTCCGCCCGGTTTCAAGGCACGAAATGCACCGGCCACGCATGCATCTGGATGTGCTTTGATCCAATGCAATGTGGCGTTCGTGAAAACGGCATCAAACTCGGCCTCAAACGGAAGCGCTGTAGCGTCGGCCATTCGGGCATCCAGTCCCAATGCCCGAGAGGCGGCAATCATTTTTGGTTCGGCGGATGTGCCGGATGGAAATAGTATCGACCGCTTCCTGGCGGTACGACAGATGTCCTCACGATTTCGTAATTGGGACAGCGCTGGAGTTTTGACTCAATCTCTCCAGAATCTGGCGTTGCGCGGTCCCGCTGGTGAGCCTGACATAGTTGGGAAGCATATCTTCGGTTGCCAGTTCAATCATGATGCGGTTTTCAATCCAGAACTCGTAGAGTTCGAAGAGACGCACCTCGGCGCTTGGACCGCGCCAGAGGTTTTTGGTCCGCCAGCCCTCTCGCTCCCCGATGCGCTCGATTGTCGCCCGATCGGCCTTCACGGATACCAGCGCATGGAACGCAAACGACGGCGGCGGATCACGGAATTCCACGTCTCCCATCTCGTCGCCTTTTCCGGGAACCAGAGTGGTGCGTTCGGGATAGACCTCGATGCCGGTGCCGTTGCCGTCGTCTGCATAGGCAACCCAGGAATCGGGAATCGCCCCAACGAAAGGTCCAACATAGCCGCCGAACAGTTCTCCAAGAACCCGCGCGACACGCTCAGGATCACGGGCCGGAATCGAAATATGATGAATCATGGTCCCTCCAATTAATCAGTTGAACTGACCAATATAATCAGGCAAACTTACTATCGTGTCAACATCGAATTCTGACGATAAAGGCCAGACGCTTGGTTCCCTGCTCCGCGTGGCTCATTCCGCGATGATCCAGGAATACAGCCAATGGCTCGCGGCATCACCTTACAAAAATATTCAGCCTGCTCATGCCTCTGCTCTGCAACCGTTGTGGGAACGGCCCGAAGGTATACGCCTGACCGAACTCGCTCAGATCGCGCGCATCACGAAGCAGTCGATGGGGGCGCTTGTCGATTCGCTGGCAGCAGGCGGCTACGTGGAACGTGTGGACGATCCCGATGACGGTCGGGCATGGCGGGTCTGCCTTACGGCCCGTGGCCGCGCGTTCGGGCGTGATGTGCGCAGGTTTGGCCGCCAGGTTGAGGCTCACATTGCGGACCAGATGGGCGCAGAAAAGCTCGAAGAACTTCGTTCGACGCTGAAACTTCTGGCTGCCTCATTTAAGACCGAGTGATGGACAGCACATCCTATGGCTGTTGCCGCACCAGCATGAGCGATTGCCTCTACTGAGGCTTCTAACGCCGCCAGTAACTCGCAATCACGAAAATCGCCACAATAACCAGGGCTGACGCGAGGCCGTAATTCCATCGGCGCTGAATCTGCATAGCCTTGAGGGATCGCTCTTTCTGAGCGTTCAACATCTCGACGACTGTTTCGAAATTCTTGTCGATTTCTGAGCGGTGCCGGTTCAGTAGTCCAATCACGCCGGAGATGTCGGCTGGGCGAGCCACCTCCTGTACAGGTTCCTCGGGCTCACTCGGAGAGCTCATGGCGTCGCGTAGCAAATTGGCCGCAATACTTAACCAGCTCATTGGCGCTTCAAATCCTCGAAAGTATTTTAGTCTCTTGATGGCGGGATTCCGCTTCATTAGCGCAGAATTCCTTCTTGCAGCCGCTGCAATGCATTTAGTGGTTGGCACGTTCTTCGGGGGACTCGGTGTCCTGAAGTTCGCGCTTGAGCAATACCAGATAGACACACGACAGCAAAATCGCTGCCAGAACTGAACTGATAATTCCTGCAGGCTCTCCAGTGCTGTACCAGCCCAGGGCGGGACCCAGCACGGCAGGCACTATGGAACCTGCCATAGCTACAGCTACGGCAACTATTCCTCCAACGGGATTGCGCTCAGGTGTCAACATCATCGTCCCGATTCCAATGAGCAAGCCGATGACGATCATCCAAAGCATAGGAATCTCCCCTCGTTTTGAAGTGATGGCCCTGGACCAGTTCTTTAAAGACAAGCACTTGGATACCAATCATTAGTTCACCGAGTCTCGTCACAGAAAATCGATTTCAGGGACTTCCAGGTTATAGAAAGACCTCAGCAACTATTATCGGCAGGCCTCTCCATTCCCATTATTCAGCGATCGCGGACCGCGAGCAGTGTGGTCTGTGCAAAGCAGAGCTTCTTTGCCAGACGAGAAAGCAAATGAAGCAACTTATTCCTGGGACGTGCTATGGAACTCTACCGAAGTGACTGGCACAATTTGGCCGGGCGCAAAACTGTCTTTTGTTTCTGTTATGGAATCACATTCACGGGTACCTACATCATGGAGTTCACGATTGAGGCTTTGGGTCCGTCGACATTTACATTGGGCGGCAACTCTTCCGGATTCGGAACGATATTGAATGGCGGCACGAAGGTTCTGAACGGGCAGTCGAGGGTGTCACTGATCTTCAAGGATCTGCCGCCTTCGACGGAATCTTTCGGACTGCTACAGCAGACGTCAGGCGGCGTCTGGCACTGGTTTTCCATTCAGGTTCGTTTCCCGGACTTAGTGATTTCGCAGTAGTCCGCCCCGAGGTCCAACGACCTTCGGGCGGAGGTTGCAGTACTTCTGTCGGCTGCGAATACTTCTACTGACATTCTGGAATCGGTTGGTGCGCGTTACGGCTCTCGATCGAACTTATCGAGCGCGTCCAGTTCGCGCTGAAACTTGCGGGCTTGCCGTCTCCATAATGGAACGGCGACGAGCAGCAGCAATACCAATGCTGCTGGGTAAGACAGCAAGTCACGGACGGACGGATTGAATCCCCTCATTACAATCAGGAACTGCAAGAGCGCAACGAGAATAACGATGCCGAACAACCAGGGCTTAGCAGAGTAATTGCGCCGTTTCTCTAGTTCTCGGCGATAGAACGCGAGGCACGTTGCAAATTGTGCTCCAGAAGGCAGGCTTGGCCTCCTACTGGTTCGATACGCCCCTAACCAAAGAATGGCCACGGCGATCGTAACGATAATCCGCTCGGCCGGGCCGGCCTGCGGTAGAACGGCTAGCCCTATGAGGCCAATCAAGGTGAGCAAGGATGTGAAAATCAAACCAACTATTGTGTCTCGTCGAATCTCCGCCGCAAGCTTTTCGGCTTTGGCGCGGACTTCCATAGACGACATCTTCTTTCCTTTCGTCTCGAGGTTTCGCCAAATGCTTTTCGCGTCATTCTTCGGAGGCTGGTCGTTCATAGCTGCTCACCCCCAGCGTGAAATCGGCGGGCCAATACCTTCTTGATTCGGTGAATTTGAACGCGGACGTTGTTTGTGGAGATGCCTATGATCTCGGCGATGGATGCGGCGTCCATGTCTTCCAGGTAGAGCAGCATCAACTCGCGATCAACCGGATTGAGCCGATGGATCAACCTCAAAAGTCTATCTGTGTTGAAACGCAGGTCATGTTGTTCGGCATCGTCGATCCGGTCCGGCATAGAGGCGAGTTCCTCCAGGCTGACGAGGTGTAAGGTGGCACGGCGTTGGCGGGTGATGTAAGACGTCGCCGTGTTATGGGCAACACAATAGACCCAGGTCCGCACCGAACACCGGGCCTCGAACGTCTTGAAGCTGCGCCAGAGTGCGATATGAATCTCCTGGAGCAGGTCACCGCGCTTGTCCGGACGCGACTCATAGGCATACACGAGTCGCTCGAGAGCACGACCGTAAATTGCCGCGGCTTCCTCGTAGAGATCGTCCTGCCTCATTGACCAGATAGTGTGCAGGCGTTTGAGGGCATTACAGATTTATTTGTCGCTTCTATCGATCTCTCCCCGACTCCTGGTAATTCGGCAGGCGCGCGCGAGCCTGTCCAGGAAGGCGGGTATCGACCCAACGCTGGTGGCGGCGACCTTCTGGAATTGGTAGCGGAAAGTGACGCGGAGTGAGTGATTACGACGCTCGCTTCCAGCGCACGAAATGCGATAGCAAGCTCGATCTGAATGGATCCCGCGACGACTTGAGCAAACGGTCCGCTAAGAGGTAAATGCGGCTCTTAGAATCCGGCCTTATCTGTTCGACTGGCGAAACGCCTATTTTGAAAAGAAGGCAATCTTTGCCTCTTCGAATATGTCCGCGGAATTCTGGCTTTTGCCCTTATTGAAAAGAGGCTGCTGAGACAGTGCAATGGAAATATCCTTCGACTTGTCGGGGAGTTCGCTCCCGAGAGAAGACGGACGTTGCTGCGGATTCGAGTCTAATGTCGAATTGTTCACGGTTTACCCTCCATGGTTCGTGTTCGGCGGAAGCCAGAATCGCATCGAAGTAACTATTCTCGAATAGTACAAATGGCGCAATGAGAGGGCCCATTGGTGCCGCGATCTTTTACGTGCTCTATGATATCCGCTGATGTGAAAGTTCAACCATCCTGATAGAAACGTCAATACGTTCCACGTGAAAGCCGTGTCGCACCAGCAAATCACGAAAAACGCCCGTCAACCGCACCGGTATCCAAAGCGTGACCGCGGCTTCGAGCGAAACGGATTGCTCGTTCGTGGACCATTTGGAACTACAATTTCAGGTACCTGCTGATCAATCCCGTATTTCGGAGGCTCCATGTCGATACATACCGATGAAGAATTTGAAAAGCTAAAGGCTATAGGAAAGATCGTTAGATGTTCATTGGACGAAATGTCTGCAGCCGTTCGAAGTGGAATCACGACGCTGGAACTCGATCACATAGGACTTCGCATGCTCAAACAACATGGGGCGGAGGCGGCACCTCCAAAGGTGTACGGGTTTCCAGGCGCCGTTTGCATTAGCGTTAATGACGAGGCAGTTCACGGAGTGCCCGGCGGGCGTAAATTGCTGGAAGGCGATCTTGTCAAGCTCGACCTTGTAGCCATGAAAGACGGATTTTTTGCAGATGCCGCCATGACAATCCGCGTGGGCAAAGTCTCCAGTACTGCCGATGACCTGGTGCGATGTGCCGAAGCTGCGTTTTGGCGAGCGATGAATGTTGCGCGGATCGGCTTTCGCACCTGTCACATCGGTCGAGAGGTGGAACGAGAAGTTCTTCATCGAGGGTTTAAGGTGATGCCGGAATTTGGAGGACATGGAGTCGGCCGGACAATTCATGAACATCCATCGGTTCCCAATTTCTACGATCGGAGCGCCTGGACAAAGCTATTCAGTGGACTCGTTATTGCTGTGGAGCCAATTATTTCGGCGGGAAGCGGAGAAGGCGTACTGATGCCCGACCGGTGGACCGTCCGGACGGCGGACCGCAGCCTTTCGGCCCACTATGAGCACACTATAGTTATCACCAAAGGGAAACCCGTCTTATTAACAGCCTGAAGTTTCTTAGATCTGGAAACAAGAAACTCCGGCATGAGCACGATGACACACTTTATCCGGTTGCTTCTTGTTCGACGCACATTTCTCAATGGTGCCAACGAGCCCATTCTCAGTTTGTAGATTCTAATTTGCTGACGAGAATGGGTGATCAAGCACTTGAATCAGGCTCTCCCCCTTTCGAAGTACCGTCCTTTTCACACTTCCGCCTGCGCCGAGTGGATCAGCACGCAAGGTCACGCCAGGTGGCTGCATTTTTACCTGGTACGAGCCGCTCGCATTTCCGCAATGTTCTCGATCTGAATTGTGCGGGCCGCAACACTCAATGCTCGCGCGGCAACGAGGTCTCCAGCCACGCTTTGACGTATCTGCGGATCGATGGATTCGAGAATCGACGCCAGCTCATCGACGAGGCTCAACAGCTTTTCATCGACGGAAATAACACTTTGCGCAGTCAGCCTGCTTCGATGCCGCAGGAACTGCAAGAAACGCTCGGAATCGTTGTCGGAGCCTTCAATTGCCGCATCGATGTGTGCGAGGAGCTGGCCCCGGGCTTGAAGTAATTGGACATTCGTGGGGGTGTGCATCAATGTAATCGCGGCAGCCTTCGCGGCGCAGGCCGCGGCGAGTGCCAATGCGATTGCACCTGCTGCTCCGGATCCAATGCGCCCGTCGTCCGAACTCAAATCACGAAGAAAATCTTCTAAACGAGCATCTCGAGTGTTGATCCTATCGGCCATAAACGGAGTGTCCCATAAAAACTTTGAACCTGCCCTGTATTCGGATACACCAGTTACGCAGTCTTGAGACTCGATTCCCGATCGATCGTGGTCTTGTAACGGATCGAGGAATGCATTCCCAGTTGATTATAGAAGCCTCCTTACCAGTGCACATTCCACCTTTAGCGTTTTGAAAGTGCTCTCCATCGCTGGCCGGACGTGTAAGACCGCCCGGCAGCATTTATTCCACAGCTCCACTACGCCACTACCCGCTTCGTTTTGGGAGATTTTTCGCCAAGGAAGCTCAGGAGTTCGGTGTTCACTTCCTCCGCATGGGTCCAGACGATGCAGTGTGGGCCACCTTTGACGACATGGAGGCGAGCGCCCTTGATAATCCTGGCCGTGCGCTGTCCTGCTGCGGCAATGGGAACAATCCGGTCGTCATCGCCGTGAATGACGAGCGTCGGTAAATCCACGCGACTCAGATCTTGCCGAAAATCTTCATGCCACGTCGGAACACATGCGAGGCTTGCGGTCGCCGATGCACTGGCAGCCACGTTCCAGCTGGCACGTATTGCCTCCTCACTCACGCGCTTACCCAGGTACACGTCGGTGTTGTAGAAATTCTTGAAGAACTCCGTGAAGAAAGCGAAACGGTCTGCGGTGATAGCTTTCTTGATACCCTCAAACACGCTTGCATCCACGCCTTCGGGGTTGTCATCGGTCTTCAGCAGGAACGGAGGCACGCCACCGATGATGACGACCTTGCTCACCCCACTACCGCCGTATTTCCCGAAGTAACGCGCGATTTCGCCGCCGCCCATCGAGAACCCCACGAGCGCAAAGTCCCGCAGCTTGAGGTACGAGACCAGCGTGCTTAGATCTTCAGCGAAGGTGTCGTAGTTATATCCGACTGTCGGCTGGCTCGACTTGCCGAAGCCTCTGCGGTCATAGGTAATGACCCTATATCCCGCATTCAATAGCGCTGGAATCTGCTTCTCCCAAGAGGCGCCGCTCAAGGGATACCCATGGATCAATACCACTGGCGTGCCGCTTCCATGATCTTCGTAATAAAGCTCAAGATTCCCAGAGTTTTCATTCCCGACCTGAACGTATGGCATACGTTCCTCCTTTCAGTACGGACTATCCAGCACTTCGACCGTTTTTGCAGCTGGAAATACGGTTACCCGCGGCAATATCGTAATTGATTGTCGCAAGCAGACCGTTCGGAGCGGCGACATAACCGACATCTACGTTCAAAGGCGGTGCTGAACGACTCATCGATACAAGAGGAAAACCAAGCTATGGAACTGCTCGTTTTAACATGGATCAAGCATAGTTGAAGCCGCGAGTCTCACGATGAGGATCTTGAATGTTTTCCAGGTGCTATGGGTTGGAAGTTGCAGGCAACACCGGCGCTTTACCCGGCCGCATGGGACCTCATGATCGAATCGGAAATTAAGCCGTCGTGAAGCGCAGGGGGCCGCATAGGCATCCAACTTAAATGGGAGGGCGTAGTTCCAAAATCGGATTTACACGATTCTGGAACCCCGCGTATTGGCTCTGGGATTTCACAGTAGCTGAACTCCGCTTCAAACCTATTTTTGTTCTTTGGCTTCGGCGGCTTTCTTGTCGGCTTCTGACTTTTCTTTGGCAGCTTTTGCAGCGGCCTTGTAATTTTCGTAGTTCTTTTTTTTCAATTCTTCCGCAGCTTTCTTTGCAGCTTGCTTATCGGCTTTGGAAATGTTCTGTGGGCTTGGCGACGCTGGGGTCTCCGCCGCAATTGGCATTGAAAGAGTCGCGGCAAACACCCCTGCCAGCGCCACTCGCGTCCATCGGTTGATCATTAACGATTCTCGTGTGTTCTAAGTTCCCACCTTTGCGATGGTATCCAGGAATTATAAGAAGGGGACATGAATGCAAAGTCGAAAACGTCGTTGCCGAGACGGGTATCTACCCAAAGGGCAGGGTAGAGGCATGAAAAATCACTCGTGCAGCCGATTGGACGCGTAGATGCGGTAAAGAGGATATAGACTCGGTCAACTTCAACAGGCCCTGGGTTGCTGATTCTGAGCAATGATTCAATCAAGGAAAAGTTCGCCAGGCGGTTTAGAGTGTCCCCGTGGCCACCTTGCTTGAGCTATCCGGGGGGATTAGCTCAAGAGTCCAACCGCGGGTGACGACGAAAACAGTAAGCTGACTTTCGCCAGCAGTTGTCATGGATGTGTAATTTACTCATCAGGAAATTAATTATTACCAAACCGCCGAGTGACGATTAACGAGAAGTCATTGGTGCAGCCGGGTGGAAATCCGAAAGCAGCAAACTGAATTTGATCTGAAAAAAGGGGGGCCTTTTCGCGATTCGTGGGTCAAACTGTCGGACAAACCCCGCAACCCCGAGAG
>Ga0210380_10000751_pt1 | contig 13750 bp, 10 predicted proteins | sample PLM4_5_coexredo_FD_155476 | JGI IMG/M metagenome (GOLD analysis project Ga0210380, IMG submission 155476) | Groundwater sediment microbial communities from an aquifer in East River, Colorado, USA - PLM4_5_coex redo | ecosystem: Environmental > Terrestrial > Soil > Riparian zone | place: USA...
TTGCCGACACCCTGACATTCCAGACCGGGATGCTTGACTGCGATCTGCTCGATCGCGCGATGACGGCGTCGAAGCTGCCGTGGACGACCGATCAGAAGACGGCGATCTCCGGCTACAGCCACTGGGACTACTGCATCAACAACAAGCTCCGCTACGCGGCCGTGTCGGCGGACATCAACTGCGACGCGACGACGATCCCGCAGTCCATGCGGTTCGAACCCGTGAGCAATCCCAAAGGCGTCCGCTGCACGTTCCAGGACAGCCTGGTGAACGTGTTCGGGCGCGACCCGAAGACCGGCTTCGCGCGGCGGCCGTTCGACAACGTTGGCGTGCAGTACGGCCTCAACGCCTTCAACACCGGCAAGATCAATTTCGCCCAGTTCCTCGATCTGAACCGCCTCGCGGGCGGCCACGACATCAACGGCAACATCGTCGCCGAGCGGACGGTCGCGGATCCGGATGCGCTGCGCGCGGCGTATGAGACGGGCCGGATCACCGACGCGGCGCACGGCCTCAGCATGATCCCGATCATCGACATGCGGCCGTATACCGAAGGGCCCGGCGGCAACGTCCACGATACCTACTCAGGCGTGATCGCCGGCGCGCGACTGGTTGCGGCCAATGGCGATGGAGGCAATCGGATCTCACGCGTCTACGAGCCAGGCGCATCAATCGTCAAGGCGCAGGACGACAACCTCGACATCCTGGACAAGTGGCTCGCGGCGGTCGCGCGCGACACAGCTCCGGGAAGCCAGCGCGAGAAGGTGCTGCGCAACAAGCCGGCAGGCCTCACCGATTCGTGCTTCACCGCGAAGCTGGACGAGATCAAGGACGCGTCGAAGTGCAAGGCGATGTTCCCGGTGTATGGGAATCCGAGGGCCGCGGCCGCCGCACCACCCACCGGCGACATCGTAAAGTGCGAGCTGAAGGCGATTGACAAGGCGGACTACAAGCGGCCTGTCACCGATGCGCAGCTCACCGGCTTGCGCGCTGCGTTCCCGCAGGGCGTCTGCGACTACAGCAAGAAGGGTGTTGCGCAGCGTCCGGCGCAGACCTGGCTGTCGTACCCGGCGGCAGCGGCGCAAACCGCCACCACAAGGTGAGTCGGGATTCGGGATTCGGGAGTCGGGAGTCGACGCTCGAGGGCAAGACGCTCTTCATCACCGGCGCGAGCCGCGGCATCGGCAAAGCCATTGCGATGCGCGCGGCGCGCGACGGCGCACGCGTCGTCATCGCGGCCAAGACCACCGAGCCACATCCGAAACTACCGGGCACGATCTTCACTGCAGCGGATGACATCCGCGCGGCCGGCGGCGAGGCGCTGCCAATCCACGTGGACGTGCGCGATGACGCACAGGTGGAGCACGCCGTTCAGCAGGCGGTCGAAGCCTATGGGGGAATCGACGTGCTGGTGAACAACGCGTCGACGATCTCGCTGACCGGCACACTCGAGACGCCGATGAAGCGGTTTGACCTGATGCATCAGGTCAACACGCGAGGCACCTTCCTCTGCACGCAGAAATGCCTGCCGCATCTGAAGCGCGCGCCCAACCCGCACGTGCTCAACATCGCGCCGCCGCTCAACCTCGATCCGCGGTGGTTTGCGCCGCACGCCGCCTACACGATCTCGAAGTACGGGATGAGCCTCTGCGTGCTCGGGATGGCCGAGGAGTTCCGAGCGCAAGGGATCGCCTTCAACGCCCTGTGGCCGCGGACCGCGATTGACACCGCGGCGATCGTGTATCTGGGCGGTCCGGCAGTCGCCAATCGCTGCCGCAAGCCGGACATCGTCGCGGACGCGGCCCACGCCATCCTCACTCGCGATTCGCGGACGTGCACGGGCAATTTTTTTATCGACGATGCGGTGCTCCGCGACGCCGGGGTCGCCGATTTCGCCCAATATCGTCAGGAAGGCATCGAGGACAGCGAGTTGCTGCCTGATTTCTTTGTGTAGGCGGACCTGAAGGTCCGCCTCTACGTTTGTGGTATTTTTGCGGCGCCATCGTAACAGGGTCGTAGAGGCGGGTCTTCAGACCCGCCTTGATGAATTGGAGGCAGTATGTCGAGAAAGTTCGGATTGCCGTTGATCTTCGCCGGTCTCATGGCGCTGGCTGGCGGGTCAGTAGCCACCCAGCAGCAGTTTCCACCTGGCTACGTCGATCCAAAGCCGCTTCTCGACGCCGCGATCCAGGCGATAGGCAACGACAAGCTCAATTGCGTCACCATTTCCGGCACCGGCTATAACGGCGCAGTCGGCCAGCAGAAGGAATCGGGCAAGAACGTCGACTGGCCGCGCCCCGACTCGCTGGCGAACTACACCCGCACGATGAACTGGCAGACGCGGACGATGAAGGAGGAGTTCGACCGCAAGCCGGGCCTCGTGCCTGCCGCGTGGAAATATGGCGTCGGCTGGCTCCACGGACCGCTGCAGCAGAACGCGCATCAGATCTTCATGCTGAACGCGTCGGGCCCGAAGGCGTTCGCGTGGCACATGGACGGCCCGACGGGTCAGCCGGTGCCGAATGAGCCTGACGTCGCCGAGGTTTTCCCCGTCGAGCTCTGGATGAATCCGCACGGCTTCCTCAAGGCCGCGCAGATGCCCGGCGCGAATCCGGTGGCGACCTGGCGGTGGGAACTGGGCGAGATGGGCCGCGACGGTCCGACGGCCATTCCCGAAAAGATGTACGTCGTGCAAATCACGGCGCCCGGCGGGTTCAAGATCGACGCGACCATCAACAAGGAGCACATGCTCCAGCGCATGCACACGCTGGTGCCCGATCCCACCCTCGGCGATCTGAACTACGAGCACGAGTTCACCAACGACAGCTACATCGACGCCGGCAACGGCATCAAGTTCCCCACCGGCTGGCACTCGCACGAGGGGTACGACGACAACTTCCAGGGACAGAACATCAGCGCCGGCCACAACGCGTTCGGCGGCCAGCTGAAGGACGTGAAGGCGAATGTCTGCCCCGACGCCGTCGCCGTGCCGGACGCCGTTCGCAACGCGCAGTTCCCGGTCGAGCCGACGATGACCAAGCTCGCCGACGGCGTGTATTCGTTTGAGCGGAGCGGCTACAAGAGCGTCGCCGTCGAGTTCCCGCGGTGGATCGCGATGTTCGAGGCGCCGCGCAGCGAGGATTTCAACCTCCGCGTCATCGAGGCTGTCGTCAAGCAGATCCCCAACAAGCCGATCCGCTACATCGTCAATTCGCACCAGCACTTCGACGTCGCAGCCGGCCTGCGGACCTACTTCCACATCGGCGCCACGGTCATCACGCATTGGAGGAACTGGGAGCTCTACAACCGCGACGTGATCAACTACGCCGCGCGGACGAAGCGTCCCGACATGACAGCGCTATGGCCGCCGACCGAGCTGGCCGAGGGCTACTACTACGAGACGGTGCGTGAGAACCACACGCTCGAGGACCAGGGACGCGTGATGCACATGTATTACGTGAACCCGATTAACCATGCGGAAGGCATGTTGATGGCCTACCTGCCGAAGGAGAAAATTCTTATCGAGAACGATCTCCTCAACACCGACTGGCCGACGCCAGCGATGCCGACGCGCGAGATGAACACGCTGCGCACCGAGGTGAACACGTTGAAACTCGACGTGCAGCAGATCGTGCCGATTCACGGCAAGCCGATCGCGTGGAGTGACTTCCTGAAGATGTTCCCCCAGCAACCGCGGCAGACAGCGAGCGCGGGGAACTAGTTCTTTACCACGAAGGTCACGAACGTCTCGAAGAACACGAAGTCCATATTTGGTTTTCGTGAACTTCGAGACCTTCGTGCTTTCGTGGTTTTTTTATGGAGACAGCAATGATTCGCACCACCTTACGTATGGCGGCTCTTGGAGCGGGCACCTTGCTCGCGCTCTCGACGCTCGCCTCCCCTCCATCGTTGGCGCAGGCGCCGGCCGGCGGGGCTGTCGCCTTCACGAACGCGCGCATTATCGACGGCACCGGGCGCGCGCCGATTGAGAGAGGCACCCTCGTTCTCACCAACGGCCGGATCAGCGCGGTCGGTCCGACGGCGTCGGTGATGATCCCGGCTGGAGCGCAGCGCATCGACGCGGCCGGCAAGACGATCGTGCCGGGCTTCGTCAACGCCCACGCGCATCTCAACGTCGACAAGGGCGCTACGCTCCCCGTGCGTGACGACCTGATTCGCCGCCTCAAGGTCTACGCGATGTACGGCGTCACGAGCAACGTCAGCCTCGGGTCGACGCCCGCCGACGAGCTCGAGGGCATCAAGTTGATGCAGGAGCAGGATCACGCGGGGCTCGATCGCGCGCGCCTGTACACCGCGGGACTGAACGCCGTCGGCAAGACACCGGAGGAAGCACGGGCGAGCGTGAATCGCCTGGCGGATCTCAAGGTGCAGTCGATCAAGTTCCACATCAACGGCAACCCAAACGACATGAACGAGGCGACTTGGGGCGCCATCATCGACGAGTCCAAGAAGCGCGGACTCACGACGTCGGTTCACGTCTACTACCACAAGGACGCGAAGGCGGCGATGGATCACGGCGTCAACATCATCGCGCACAGCATCCGCGACCAGGATGTGACGCCCGCGCTCATCGCGGAGATGAAGCAGAAGAACGTGTCCTACATTCCGACGCTGACGCGTGACCTCTCCGTATTCGTCTACGAGACGACACCCGACTTCCTGAAGGATCCCTTCTTCCAGCGCGGCATCGCGCTGTACCGGGAACAGATCCCGATCGTGACGGCACCGGAGTGGCAAGAGAAGGTCCGCAAGGATCCGACGGCCGCGCAGATCAAGAAAGCGATCGTGCAGGCCGAGCGCAACGTGAAGCTGCTCAGCGACGGCGGCGTCACGATCGCGATGGGCACCGACAGCGGCGTGGCGTCCAACCCGGGCCGCTGGCAGGGCTACTTCGAGCAGGTTGAGATGGAAATGATGAACAAGGCCGGGATGACGCCGATGCAGGTGATCGTCGCCGCGACGGGCAACGGGGCGAAGATCTTCGGCCTCAAGCAGGTCGGCACGCTCGAGGCCGGCAACTGGGCTGACCTCGTCGTTCTGCGCGCCAACCCGCTCGACAACATTCGCAATACACGGATGATTGACTCCGTCTGGATCGGGGGAGCGAAACAGGCTGACGTAAAGCCGGTTACGGGGACAAAGTAGAAGAACGGGACCCGGGATCGGGGATCCGAATCTGCGCATGTAGGGCCGGCTTAGCCGGCCCTACTCTTGTACGGACGGATAATCACGTTGATGACGCTCGAGCAGCGGACGACGAAAACCGTTGAAAGGGGTGAGCCGTTCCCGCTTGGGGCCACGCTCGCTCCCGACGGAGTGAATTTCGCGCTCTATTCCCAATACGCCACCGACGTCTTTCTGCTGCTGTTCGACACGTCGGACGGAAAGCCGACCGACGTCATCCATCTCAAAGAGCGTGACAAATTCATCTGGCACGGATGCGTCAAGGGATTGCGGGCGGGCCAGCTCTATGGCTACAAGGTCCGCGGCGAGTACCGGCCCGAATGGGGACGGCGGTTCAACGACGTAAAGCTGCTCCTCGATCCGTACGCCAAGGCGGTGACCGGGAAGTTCCGCAATACCGACAACCTGCTGCTTGCCTACGATTACCAGCCCGGCGCAGGCGAGCGCATTCCCGACACCCGCGACAACACGACGGTCGTTCCGAAAGCGATCGTCGTCGACGATCGCTTCGACTGGCAGAGTGTGCGCGCCCCCAAGCTCGCATTGCAGCAGCTTGTCATTTACGAGGTGCACGTGAAGGGTTTCACGGCGCACCGATCGTCCGGCGTCGGGTCGCCCGGCACCTATCTGGGGTTCATCGAGAAGATCCCGCATTTGAAACGGCTTGGTATCAATGCCGTTGAGCTCCTCCCCGTGCACGAGTACTACGTGGACGACTTTCTCGTCGACCGAGGCCTCACGAACTACTGGGGCTACAACTCGATCGGGTTCTTCGCACCGGAATCCTCCTACGGCAGCGGGAAGGGGCCAGGCTGCCAGGTTGGGGAATTCAAAATGCTCGTCCGCGAGCTTCACCGGGCAGGGATCAAGGTGATTCTCGACGTGGTCTACAACCACAGCGGCGAAGGGAACGAGATGGGCCCTTCGATGTGCTTCCGAGGGATCGACAACCCATCCTATTACTCCCTGACCGGCCCGCCGGACGCACCGGGGCGCTACTACATGAACTACACCGGCTGCGGTAACAGCCTCAATTTCGACAGCCCCGCCGTTATTCGACTTGTGATGGATTCGCTCCGCTACTGGTTCGAGGTGATGCACGTTGACGGATTCCGCTTCGATCTCGCGTCCGTGCTCGGGCGCACGCAGGACGGCACCTTCCGATCGTCAGCGGGCTTTTTCGACGCCGCGTCACAGGATCCGGTGCTGAACCGCGCGATCCTGATTGCGGAACCGTGGGACATCGGGACGTACCAAGTGGGCAACTTTCCCGTGGACTGGTCCGAATGGAACGGGCGATTCCGCGACACGATGCGGAAATTCGGCAAGGGCGACGAGGGACAGCTGGGCGAAATGGGCTGGCGTTTGACCGGATCGGCGGATCTGTACGGCGAGGACGGCCGCTCCGCGTACAACAGCATCAACTTCGTCACCTGTCACGACGGCTTCACGCTCAACGATCTCGTCTCGTACAACGCGAAGCACAACGAGCTGAACGCAGAGCACAACCAGGACGGCGCCGACGACAACAACTCGTGGAACTGCGGCGTCGAAGGCGAGACCAACGATGTCGCGATCGGGGCACTGCGGAAGCAGATGATGAAGAACTATGCGTGCTGTCTCCTCTTCGCGTCCGGGACGCCGATGATTCTCGGCGGCGACGAATTCGGACGCTCGCAGGGAGGTAACAACAACGCGTACTGCCAGGATAACGAGATCAGCTGGTTCAACTGGGATCTCGTGTCGAAGCACGACGATCTCGTCGAGTTCTATAGAAAGGCGATCGCGTTTACGCGACGGTTTCCTGTGCTCCAGCGGAGGAAGTTCCTGCTCGGCAGGGATTTGGACAACGACGGCGTGCCCGACTTGAAGTGGTTCGGGCCGGACCAGGGCAACCCGCGGTGGAACGATCCGACCGCACGCACAATCTGCTATCAGCTCGATAGCAGTGAGGATGGCGCCCGCGTGACGGTCGACCGGCTGTTCTTCATCCTGAACGCCAACTACGAGTCCCAATGGATCGCGCTGCCACGACTCGTTTCGCCGCACGGCTGGTACCGCGCGATCGATACGAGCCTGCCGAGCGGAACCGACTTCGCTGAACCACGCAAAGAGGTCCGTGTCGACCCCACCGATCATTACATCGCCAGTCCGCGAAGTACGGTTGTGCTGCTCTCGCGCTGAAGTGACTGGACAAGTAGACGGGATCGGGGATCCGGATCCGATCTGGGTCGGGTTGAGCCGCCTACCGGGGACGCAGAGTCTGGCCTCGGCGTGGCTTCACGTTCCCGACTTTTTCTCCAGCCTGATGGCCCGGCGACGGCGCAGACACCTTCGACAGCTTTCCCTCTCGCGCGAGCCGATCGTAGGCGACGTCCGGTTCGGGCGGAGTGCCTGCCTCCTGCTCCCAGTGGGCGAACGACGCCTGGTCACACCAGCGCAGCAACTTCGGCATCGCCTTGACGTGAGCCCCGCTGTTGCGGAACGCCCGCATCGCGTCGGCGCTCTGCCAGACCGTCGACGTCCAGAACGCCCACTCTGAATCGTTTGAGAGCCACCCGGTTATGAATCCGGGCGCGCGACGCGCCTGCCGAGACGAGGCGAGCGTGTAGACGAGAAACCCGGGGAACGACCACCACGAGGCGAGATGGAGGCGCGTCACAGAAACGAAGGGCATGGCGGTTACAATCTCGGCATGAATAGCGCGCCGCAATTGTACAAGTGGGACGACATGGTACTGGAGAAGGTGACCGACAAGATTTCCAGGAAATACGTGGCCGGTGACCGGGAGATGGTCGCGCAGATTTACCTCACCCGCGGCGCCATCGTTCCCACCCACTCGCACGAAAGCGAACAGCTCACGTACGTGCTCACTGGAGCGCTCACGTTCACGCTGGATGGACGCGACATCACCGTTCGCGCCGGAGAGCTGCTCCGAATCCCCTCATGGATGCCGCACAGCGCAGAGGCGGTCGAGGACACGTTCGAGCTCGATCTATTCAGCCCGATTCGTCAGGACTGGATCGATGGGACTGACGACTATTTCCGCAGGTGACTGCGGCTCTGCAGCGGCGGGGCGCGCCCCGTCCTATGCGTATGTTCGTCGTCGACGACCGAGCGCCAGCCATCCGACCAACGACGCGATCGCGGCAGCAATGGCACCCTTGCAGCCGGGAATCAGCCAAGATGGCACGCACTCAGAGACCCGGGCAACTTACAAATCTGCACGTACGCACACAATATTGTTAGTGACGGGCCGCGCTTCGCGGCAGATCGGGCCGAATACTGAGCCTGGTAGCTGGTCTGTGACTTGCGCATTCGACCTTAGACATGGGCCGCAGGATCCTGCTCGTTGACGACGACGGTGCCACCCGGTGGGGACTGGTTGCCCTGCTCGAGGAGGCTGGATACACAGTCATCGCGGCCACCACGCTGCACACGGCTAAGCAGACCCTTATCACGGAAGAACCAGACCTGTTGATCACCGACATACGACTGGGCGCGTACAACGGCCTGCACCTGGTGGTGGCGCGGCGAACTCCGATCCCCGCGATCGTGATCACCGGCTTTCCCGACGGCGCACTGGAAGCGGAAGCTCGCAGGATGGGTGCGGAATTCCTGGTGAAACCGATCGCGCCGGCAGAACTTCTCTGGCTCATCGAGCGCAAACTGTCGGATACGACGGCAGAGCCGTTTCAACCAGCCCGGCGCTGGCAGCGCAAACGTCTGACGACGGATCTCCCCGCGCAAGTGGATGATGCGGCGGTCCGGATCGTCGATATGAGCTACGGCGGACTACGACTGGCGGTGGACCGCGCGCCAGGCGTGGTGCTTGCGCCATCATTCCGCGTGACGTTCCCGACGGCGGCGGTATCCGTCAGCGCGCGCGTCGTCTGGCAGGAAGCTCACGAAGCGAGCTGGGTCTGCGGCGCCGTGATCACCGAAGAAGCCGAAACCACCTGGCGCCAGCTGGTGGACGCGGCTTCATAGTCGACCCGCAATCGCCCACCTCACGCCGCCTCCTCGGCCGATACCTGCCTTTCTCGCCCGGCAAACAAGAACGGATGTCCACAGTTGCGACATGCATATTCGCTGTACCCGTGACGCGCATCGATGAACCTGATCCAGTGGCCGAGGAAGAAGCAGACCAGCGGATGACGAATGACCGATTCGCCGTCGCGATGCTGGACGAACGTGTGCCCGCAATGACATGCGTATTCGGTCCCTCCATTGCGCGACGCCACCACGTGCACGTGATGTCCGAACAAACCGCAGAGATACCGCACGCGCTTGTCGAAGCGAGCGCTCGTGTCGTACGGATCCGCGCCAAGCGCAAAGAGGAGCGGGTGGCCACAGCGGACGCACGCGTACTCCGCGTGGCCGTCGCGCACACCGACCCGCTCGTACGTGTGGTGCCGCAGAAAGCACGAGAGCGTGTGCCCGACACGGACGACGCGGGTGTCGTCTCCCAGCCACTCTCGCGCACAACGTGTGCAGGCGCGCGCGCGGTGACGGTAGACCCGGTTGTCGACGGCGTGACCCCAGGCCCAGCAGAACATTCGACGGAACATCAGCACCTCCCTGCCCTACAAGGTGCATTCCGCGTGAAAACCGGCTCACGCCAGAAATCGTAAACAGACCAGCTTTCGCGGCGTATAACAGGACATATGCGCAGGGTCCTCATCGCGGTCGGCGTCCTTGGCTCCGCGACGGCTCTCCTCCTGGCATTCGCGGCGGACGGCAGATCCCAGAATTTCCGCCGGGTGCGGGTTCGCGACGGGGCGCACGCGGCTCTGCCGCGCGTGGCTCGAGCCCCGGACGACAACCCGGGTAACGCGGACAAAGTCGCGCTCGGCCGTCTGCTGTTTTGGGATCCGATCCTCTCGGGGCACAACGACGTGGCGTGCGCAACCTGCCATCACCCGCAGTTCGGGTATGCGGAGGATCGCGATTTGTCGATCGGCGTCAACGGCACTGGAATGGGCTCGGGACGCCGCTTCGCGGCGGGCAATACTGTTCCGTTCGTCAAGCGGAACAGCCAGACCATTCTCAACACCGCGTTCAACGGGATGACCCGGCAGCAGCACCCATGTTCTGGGACGTCCGCGCGCGTGGCCTTGAGGCACAGGCGCTCGAACCGCTGAAGGCCTTCGAGGAAATGCGCGGCGATGCGTATCCGGAGGACAAGGCGATCGAAGCGGTGGTGGCAAAGCTGAACGCGAACGCCGAATACCGGCAGCTGTTCGCCAGAACGTTCGGTGGCCGTGAGGCGATCACCGGTGCCGCCGTGGGCAGGGCGCTCGCGACATTCCAGCGCTCGCTGACTGCGACCAACGCGCCGTTCGATCGCTATATGCGCGGCGACCTTACGGCCATGACCGACGCGCAGGTCAGGGGCATGGAGCGGTTCGAACGGATTGGATGCGGCAATTGCCACGCCGGTCCGATGTTTTCGGACTACAAGCTTCACGTGCTCGGTGTCCCCGACAATCCCCAGCTCCCGGCGTCCGATTCGGGCGTCGACGGAACATATGCCTTTCGCACGGCATCGCTGCGCAACCTCACGCACACCGCGCCCTACATGCACAGCGGCATATTCACCACGCTTCGCGACGTGCTCGAGTTCTATGACGACGTCTCGGGACGACGGGGGCGCGCGCGGAATGGATACGTCAGCCGGGAGCAGCTCGACCCGCTATTGCGGCAACTTCGAGACCCAGACGATCGGGCCGGCGATCTGATCGCCTTCCTCGAGTCGCTCAGCGACGACTCCTTCGACCGCACGATTCCAACCAAAGTCCCCAGCGGCCTGCGGCCGGGCGGCAACATTCAATGATGGACTCCCGGGGCTTCATGCCCGGTGCGCGCGACGTATTCGACATACGACCCAAGGTAGGCATGCGGCTCAGCCTCGGTGCCGCTTTCGCCGCCCAACTCCAACACACGGTTGCTCAGCCCACGAAGGAACGTCCGATCGTGTGAGACGAACAGCATCGTCCCCTCGTAGTCGTCCAGCGCGTCGACGAGCATCTGCTTGGTCGCAAGGTCGAGATGGTTCGTCGGCTCGTCGAGCACGAGGAAGTTCGGCGGGTCGAGCAGCATGCGCGCCATCACGAGGCGCGTTTTCTCGCCGCCTGACAGCGCCCGGATCTTCTTGTCCACGTCGTCGCCGGAGAACTGGAATGCGCCAGCCAGGCTCCTGAGGACGCCGATCGACTCGTTTGGAAAATCGCGTTGGAGCTGCTCCTCGATCGTGAGATCGGGATCGAGGAGGTCGAGCGCCTGCTGCGCGAAGTAGCCCATCTTGAGGCTGGCGCCCAGCTGCACGGCGCCGGCATCCGGAGTCACAGACCCAGCCACCATCTTGAGAAGCGTCGACTTCCCGGCGCCATTCTTTCCCATCACGCACCAGCGCTCGCCTCGCCGGATGTTCAGGTTGAGGTCCTCGTAAATCACGCGCCGGCCGTACGCCTTCTTCACATGCTCGATTGTGACGACCTGCTCACCCGATCGCGGCGGCTGACGGAAATCGAACGTCACGACGCGGCGGCGTTTCGGCAGCTCGATCTTCTCGATCTTCTCGAGCGCCTTGACGCGGCTCTGTACCTGTGCGGCCTTCGCGGCATGGGCGGCAAACCGCTCGATGAAACGCTGCTCCTTTGCCAGCATCGCCTGCTGGCGCGCGTACGCCGCCTCACGATTGGTTTCGCGGATCGCGCGCTCGCGTTCGTAGAAATCGTAATTACCGCTGTAAACCGTGATCTCGCCGCCGTCGATCTCGGCGACCTTGGTCACGATCCGGTTCATGAACTCGCGGTCGTGCGACGTCATGAGCAGCGCGCCCGGGAGCGACGTGAGGAAGTCTTCGAGCCAGACAATCGACTCGATATCGAGGTGGTTGGTCGGCTCGTCCATCAGCAGCACGTCTGGACGACCGAGGAGCACCCGCGCCATCGCGACCCGCATCTTCCAGCCACCCGACAGCTCGCCGACGTCGCCGTCGATCCGCTCGTCATCGAAGCCAAGCCCGTGCAGGACTTCGCGCGCCTGGCTTTCAAGGGCGTAGCCGCCGAGATGCTCGTAGTCCTCCTGGACCTGGCCGAAGCGCGCCAGAATCCGGTCCATCTCCCCTGCGCGATCCGGGTCGCCCATCGCATGCTGCAGCGCCTCGAGCTCGTGGTGCAGATCGCCGACGCGTCCGCTCCCGGCAATCGCTTCGTCCAGGACCGAACGGCCCGACATCTCCTCCACGTCCTGCCGGAAGTAGCCGATCGTGAGCTTTTTCGGAACGGAGACATCGCCGTCGTCCGGGGATTCCTCGCCGACGATCATCCTGAAGAGTGTCGTCTTCCCGGCGCCGTTCGGGCCGACAAGACCGATCTTCTCGCCGGGGTGGAGCTGAAACGACGCGTCGACGAACAGCACCTGCCGTCCGTACTGTTTGTTGATGCGGGAGAAGGAGATCATTCGTTCCTTGATGATAATTGGCGGGCCGCGGTTGCGCTAATTCCCAACATCCAATTGCCAACTCCCAAGGCGATTGCGCTCCAACGGTTCGACGCATGAAATCCGGGAACTGCTCGTTCTCTATGAACGGGGTCACCTTGAAAGTTGGAAGTTGTGACTTGGGAGTTGTCGACGGCCACCAGCGGCCGAGGCTCGGCCTAACGGCCCGCGATCGCCGCTTGTGGCGGGAGCGTGGGGACGGGTCCCGGCCGGCGCTCGCCGATCTGCTGCCGCCACATCGCGTAGTAGAGACCCTTCTGCTCGAGGAGCGATGCGTGCGATCCGGATTCGACCACGCGGCCGCGTTCGAGCACGAAGACTCGGTCCGCATGCATGATCGTGGACAGCCGGTGCGCAATCAGGATCGTGATGACGTCCTGGCTCGCCGTCACGTCACGGATCGTTTCGCCGATCTCCTCCTCGGTCAACGAGTCAAGCGACGAGGTGGCCTCGTCGAACACCAGCAGATGGGGATGCCGCAGCAGCGCCCTCGCGATCGAGAGCCGCTGCTTCTCTCCACCTGACACCTTGACCCCACCCTCGCCAATGACGGTGTCGAGCCCGCGATCCGCGCGCGCCAGCAGGCTGTCGCAGGCCGCCTGGCGCAGCACGGTGAGGCACTCTTCGTCGGTGGCCGTCGGGTTCACGAAGAGCAGGTTCTCGCGGATCGTTCCCGAGAACAGCTGCGTATCCTGGGTGACAAAGCCGATCTGCTCTCGCAGTTGATTCAGGTCGACGTGTGCCGCCGAGTGACCGTTGTAGAGAATGTCACCAGACCCCGGACGGTAGAGACCGACGAGCAACTTCACGAGCGTCGTCTTTCCCGCACCGGACGGTCCGACGAAGGCAATCGTGTCGCCGCGCGTCACCTCGAAGGAGATGTCGACCAGCGCGGGAAACGACGCCGATTGATGCTTGAAGCTGACATCGTCGAACGTCAGCCGGTTGAGATCGGTCAGCGGAACCGGGTTCACCGGTCGCGGCTCCTTGGGAATATTCAGGATCTCCTGGAACTTCCCAAGCGACACTTCCGCCTCGC
>Ga0210380_10000752_pt1 | contig 13720 bp, 10 predicted proteins | sample PLM4_5_coexredo_FD_155476 | JGI IMG/M metagenome (GOLD analysis project Ga0210380, IMG submission 155476) | Groundwater sediment microbial communities from an aquifer in East River, Colorado, USA - PLM4_5_coex redo | ecosystem: Environmental > Terrestrial > Soil > Riparian zone | place: USA...
TGGCGGTCGCGGTGGTGGTGGCGGACCCGCTGTTGCGGGTAACCGTCAGGGTCCCGCGGTTTCCAGCATGGAACTGATTAATCTCCTGCTTGCAGCCGGTGTCGATCCGAATGCGCATCTCATTGCACGCCGCCCGGAAGTCGGTTCCGGCGGTCGTTTCAGCGATCCCATGCTCAGTACAGGAACCACGCCGTTGTATCGCGCAGCAATGAACACTCCACCGGACATGGAAGTGATCCGCGCACTTTTGGACAAAGGTGCTTCCCCGAACATTTTTGACATGGGAATCACCCCGTTTCTTCTCGTTGCCGGTGTTGAGGCTGGCGGGCTGGGCGGCGGCGGAGGACGCGGCGGTGGCGGAGCGCCTGCAGCGGTGAATACGGAACTTCTCGACCTGTTCCTGGCGCATGGTGCAGACATCAATACCAAGGTCACCGGTAGATTGAGCTACTCCATGCGGCTGTCACGAAGTGCCGGTTGGCCAAACATCGAAGGATTAACGGCACTTCACACCGCCGTCTCGGCGGGCCGTACGGATATGGTTCGCTACCTGCTCGATCACGGAGCACGAGTCGACATAACCGACGTCTCCGGTAGAACACCGATCGACGTTGCCAAGGGTGTTGCCGCCAAGCCCGCTCCGGCAAACTTTGGTACGGCAAACATTCCTGCTCCCGTGATCGCCGGTGAGGACAGCACACTCGCTGCCTCGGGCTCCAATTCCGCTGGTGGTGGTCGGGGCGGAGCGGCGCCGCGTCCAGCTTCTGCGGAGATCCAGGCGATGCTCGAAAGCGCTGCTCAGAAAAAATAGATATCAAAGAAGTAGAAAGTGAAAAGGGCCGGGGAGCGAACCCAGCCCTTTTCTTGTTCACGGTGTGTCTATTGTCGGGAGACCTTGCGATGCAGATCTGGATCGCAGCACGCATGGCAAATTCGCCACCTCTGTACTTCTCGCTTTGCTCCGTGGTGGACGGATGCTTCATTTTGCTGAACACGGATTAACGGGTCCGAAGTCGTGTTCCAGCCAGATTTCGAAGTAGTTGCGACCGCAACGCTTAAGCCTTTCCAACTTAGGGAGCGGGTGTCGGGTTTGGCGCCTTTCCGTCGAGCACATACACATACACTCGTGGCTTGACTGCCGGAGTTCCGCTGGGAGGAGGCGGCACAGGTGTGCCGGGAGGAGGCGCGAAAGCCGGCGAGGCCGGGAGCCCTTGCCCGGACATGACGGCAACATATTGCTTGTTGTCCAACATGAACGTGATGGGCGGACCTGCCTGACTTTGCCCGATGGCGATTTCCAGAAGTTTTACGCCTTTATCGGCGGTGTACGCATAAATACGTCCGGGCCCTGTCACTTGAAACACGAGATTACCAGCAGTGGAAAGCACACCTCCGCCGCTGGCACCACCGACGGGCGCCGTCCATATTTCTTTTTGCGTCGCGGGATCCCAGGCCGACAACATGTTGCGAAGGGTTGCCTCACGTGTCGGACCGATCGTCTTCGGCACGACATTCGGCGGGCGTGCGGGAGCTCCGGGAGCTGGCGGACCACCGAACAGAGCCCCCAGATCAAGACCCAGATTCATGGCCCCCGGAGTGATTTTGAAATTCGGGTCCGTCGTGTAGTTAAACGTACTGTCCCCGATGATCGGCATGTAAACCAGGCCCGTTGCGGGATTGAACGCCATCTGTGCCCAGCTGTGCGCGCCACCGCCTGTTGGAGCGACTGTCGCGCCTCGTTCAGCAGAATAGTAGGCGTCAGGATTGATATTCGGTCGTCCCGTCTTCGAATCGATGCCGGAAGCCCAGCTCACCTTCGAAAAAGGTTCGCCCGAAATAAACTGGCCGTTGGTGCGATCGAGCACATAGAAGAATCCATTCTTGTTGGCCTGCATGATCACTTTGCGGACGCGGCCATTGATGCGGATGTCTGCAAGCATCAAGTGCGCCACGCCGTCGTAATCCCAGATATCGCCGGGCGTTGCCTGATAGTGCCACTTGAGTTGTCCGTTGTCGGGATCGACGGCAAGAATCGATGCAACATACAGGTTGTCCATGGGCTTGGCCGTTTTTCCCTGTCGAATTTCATTTGGCCACGGCGTGCCGTTCCCTGTTCCAACATAGAGAAGATCGAGATCGGGATCATAGGCCATTCCGTCCCAGACGGAGCCGCCGCCGCCCATCTTCCACCATTCTCCGGTCCAGGTCTTCGCGGCCTTTTCCAGAGCGGGATTCTCGAACGGTTTCTTCGGATCGCCAGGAACAGTGTAGAACCGCCAGAGCTCTTTTCCGTTGTTCGCATCGAACGCGGAGAAGTATCCGCGATACGGCGGAAACTCCGCGCCTGCGTTACCGATAATGATCTTTCCCTTAACGACGCGGGGAGCCATCGTCAGCGAATACGCGATATCGTCTTTCGGAGTGGTCAGCACAGACCACAGCAGTTTTCCAGACGTTGCGTCGAGGGCTTCGAGGCGGCCGTCGATTACAGGAACGATGACTTTGTTTTCGTAGAGAGCGACACCACGGTTCACGACGCCACAGCAGATGCGGTCCGTGCCGGGAATGTCGAGCTTGCGATCGACCTTGGGATCGTAGCGCCAGATCTCTTTGCCCGTGCGCGCGTCGACGGCGAACGTGATGCTCCAGTTCGTAATACCGTACATCACGCCGTTGGAAACAAGAGGGGTGGCCTGCTGGCCGCCGCCACCGTTGCCCACTTCGTAAGTCCACGCCAGGCCCAATCGCCCGACATTGGATGCGTCAATTTGTTTCAGTGGGCTATAGCGCTGCTCGGCGTAGTTCAGTCCGACCGTCAGCCATTCTTCGCCGGTCTTTCCGGAACTCTTCAAGGCAGCATCTGTGACTTGCCGGTTCTGCGAGCCGAAAGCGACCCATGTCACTGCAAGCAGGACGGCGACAACCAACAACAAGTTCCTTCGATGTGAATGCATATTGCTTTTCCCCGGTTCACTCACATTAATACGAGTCAAACTGCCATATGTTTCATTGCGGTTGAAATTTTGCCAGGCCTCTCAACTGATCGCCGATCAAAAGCGCGTCACTGCGCCCTCCGAGCGATAACCTCCTGGGGGACATTCGAGATCTTCTTGAACTGGGAATAACCGGCAGCCAGTATACAATCCCATCATGCCTGGCGCCCCCTTGTACCGAATTCATGATCTGCGATTCGCCTACGCCAAAATGCCCGTGCTGAACGGCATTTCGACAGAGATCGGTGTTGCAGACTTCGTGGCTTTGGTCGGACCCAATGGGGCGGGAAAATCCACCTTCTTAAAAATTCTTGCAGGACTGAATCGCCGGTACACCGGCACCGTTGAATTCGAAGGTGCGCCTCTTGCGAAAGTGACGGCGCACGAGCTGGCGCGCCGCGTGGCGTTTGTTCCCCAGGAGACGCACGTGGTATTTCCGTTCAGCGTAAATCAAATGGTCCTGATGGGACGCGCACCGCACCAGTCCGCCAGTCTCTTTGACAGCGGCATCGATATCGAGCGCGCTGAACACGCCATGCAATTGACCGATACTCTCGGTCTTGCAAAGAAATCCTTTACCGAGCTCAGCGGCGGCGAACGGCAACGCGTTGTTCTCGCAAGTGCGCTGGCTCAGGAGCCGGAAGTGCTGTTGCTTGACGAACCCACGGCGTATCTGGATCTCAAGCATCAGATTCATTTTTACGATATCGTCGAACGTCTGAACCTGGAACATCGCATGACGATCGTTAGCGTGACCCACGATGTGAATCTTGCCGCTCGTTATGCCCGCCGGATGATGGCAATGCGTTCCGGACTATTTGTGGCGGATGGCGTTCCGGAATCGGTTCTAACTCCCGAACACTTGTATGAAATCTTTGAAGTCTCCGTCGACGTTTTCAAAAGGACCGATGGCCGAGGCAGCTACATCATCCCGGCCTGAGACAGGCGGCGGACTGTCGGTGCGTCGCTTCATCGCCGTCGTCGGACCGTGCGTCCTGCTGTTCGCCGCCGTTCTGCTGATCGCACCGTTGATCGGCGATCGAGGGCTTTCTCTTCGAGGCATCTTGTCTGGCGGCTCGACGGATCGCGACATTCTGGTCCTCGTCCGGCTGCCTCGCATTCTCTTCGGTGCACTTGTCGGTGGCGCACTGGCCGTTGCCGGTGTTCTGTTTCAGGCCCTGCTTCGAAATTCACTGGCGTCTCCATTCACGCTGGGAATCTCAAGCGGAAGTTCGCTTGGCGCGGTTATTGCGATATGGCTCGGATTGGATGTGGCCTTCCTCGGCCTGCCCGTGATCCTGTTCGCCTTTGCGGGCGCCCTGCTCACCGTTCTCCTGGTATTTTTCATCGCTCGATCCAGCGGCGGCCTGCCCACATTCACTCTGCTTCTGGCCGGAGTGACGTTGAATTTCATTTTCGGAGCGCTGGTGCTGTTTTTTCACTACTCTTCCAACTTTGCGCAGTCCTACATGATGACGACGTGGATGATGGGCAGTCTCAATGTCGTCGGTTATACACCGTGGGTGAGGACAGTGCCAATGGTCCTGCTTGCGGTCGCCATTGTGATTGCCTTATCGCCGAAATTGAATCTTCTGGCGGCGGGGGAGGACTGGGCATCCACAAGAGGAGTGAATGTGCATCGGATGAAATCATCTTCTTACTTCATCGGTTCGGTTCTTACCGGAGCTGTAACTGCATTCAGCGGACCCATCGGGTTCGTCGGACTCGTCGTTCCCCACACGCTTCGAATGATTGCCGGGCCGGACCATCGCGTTCTTGTGCCGGGTTCATTTTTTCTGGGCGCTGCCTTTCTGGTATTGTGCGATACCGCCGCCCGCACTCTGTTGTCTCCAGCGGAAATTCCCGTCGGTGTCATTACGGCGCTGCTCGGTGGTCCGTTCTTTATCGCCCTGCTGAAGAGAAAGCCGGGAGAATTGTGGTGAGAATGAATCTGAATCGGACGCGAGAGAATTGGCCTCCTGACCTGGGAAGGGAGTTTCTCCTTCGCAAAATTATTGTCCTTGGATTCGTTGCTCTTGTCGCCGTTACGCTCTTAGCCCAGAACGTCCCCACGTCCGTCCTGTCGACCGACTCGATGCGCACATGGCTGACGTACATTTCTTCGGATGACCTTGAAGGTCGCGGCACGTTTTCAGAGGGACTTGGTCTTGCGGCAACCTATATCGCAGATCAACTCAAAGACGGCGGCGTTTCTCCCGGAGGCGATCACGGATCCTACTTTCAGCGCGTCCCGGTTCTGGGAATCCGAAACACGGATCGCTCCACGCTTACGGTTGAAGTGAAAGGCCAGACGCGGACGTTTCGAGACGGAGAAGGTGTCACGTTCCAGAAATTTGTTGGTGGACCACGAACGTTCACCGTCGATCAGGTGGATTTTCTCGGATACAACCCCGACTCCACAAAGGCGTCAGACCACAAAGGCAGGGTTGTCGTGTGGCTTGAGTTTCCAGATCCGCTGACATTGCTTGCAGCCGAGGAAGGTGGGATTTCTGCCGTGCTCACGACGGGGTTGGGCACCACATCGGGAGATTCAGGCTCCTCGAATCCGGACTTTGTCACGTCTCAGCGTCTCGATCTGCCACGCATGCCGAGCGTCACAGTGGGACCTGAAGTGCTGGATTTTCTGTTCAGTGCTTCCGACACGAACTATGGCGAGATCCGGACAAGAAGCGGCCGGTCGGAAACTTTGAAGCCATTCGCTCTCAAGGGTGCCAGGCTGACCTTCAATATCGATCCGAACTATCGCGTCGTGAGTACGCAATTTACGCGAAATGTCGTTGGCATTGTCGAAGGCAGCGATCCTCAACTCAAAAGCACATACGTCGCGTTCGGTGCTCATTACGATCATCTCGGATACTCTCCTGGTCCACTCTACGGTGGCTTGACGGACCGCATCTACAACGGCGCGGACGATGATGGTTCGGGGACGACTGCGCTGATCGGTCTCGCCCGCGCATTCGCGCAGGGTCCGAAACCAAAGCGGTCGCTGGTGTTCGTGTGGCACGCCGGCGAGGAACTGGGGCTCTACGGATCGAGATATTTTGCGGATAGTCCCCCGGAAGCGGTGGGCAACATCAGCAACATCGTCACGCAGCTGAACATCGATATGATCGGCCGCAACAGAGACAACAATCCGTCCGAAGCCAGTACGGTGTATGCCGTCGGCGCTGACCGCATCAGTACGGAACTACACAATACGTTAGTGGATGCGAACGCCGGCCTGGCACGGCCGCTGGCGATCAATTTCGAGATGAACGATCCGTCCGACGGCGAGAGAATTTACTATCGAAGCGATCACTTCAGCTATGCCTCGAAGGGAATCCCAATCATCTTCTTCTTCAGTGGCCTTCATCCGGACTACCACCAGGTAACGGATTCTGTGGACAAAATCGATTTCGATAAAATGGCACGCATCGGCCAGCTCGTTTACGAAATTGGCCGACGCGTGGCGAACCTGGATCACGCACCGGCGCGGGATTTCAAAGGACCTCGCGCGGGCAGGGGTTCCAGCGGTAAGCTGTCGACGAATTAAAGGGAATGTAAGGAGATCGGATATGCGGATTATCTGTTTGTGGATTGTCGTCACGGGCCTGTTGTTTGCGGGTATCGCTCTGACGCAGGCACCACCGGCCCCTCAGGCGTCAGCGGCAAATGCGGAAGGCGCTGCCGTGTTTCAACGTGAATGCGCAAGTTGCCACATCAATCCGTCTTTGGATTCTCGCGCTCCCACGCGAGAGGCGCTTGGCGGACGCACAGCAGATTCCATCGTCGCTGCCCTCACGGATGGAGCGATGCGCCTGCAGGGTGCTCGTCTCAGCGTAGAGGAACGTCGTTCGGTCTCGGCATTTTTGACGGCGGCGACAGCGCAAAGGCCACCTGCTGCTGTGGCCGCCGAGTCTGCCGCACTTTGCAAGACTCCGACGCGCGTATCCGATCCAAATACCGGACAGCACTGGAACGGCTGGGGTGGAACTGCGACGAACACACGCTTTCAAACTGCCGAACAGAGTGGATTGACCGCGACACAGGTTGCGAGCCTGAAAGTGAAATGGGCATTCGGTATTGATGGCGTCGTTCAATTTCGCGTCCAGCCTGTTGTTGCGGGGGGCCGAGTCTATGTCGCCAGCGAGACCGGTGCTGTCTATTCTCTGGATGCGAAGTCCGGTTGCACAAATTGGGTTTTCCGCGCGGAGTCCGGTATCCGTACCGCAATTTCCGTGGGACCCCGGGCAGTGTATTTCGCAGACGCAAGATCCAACGCCTACGCTGTCGATGTGGTTACGGGACGGCAGCTCTGGATTCGAAAGGTTGAAATTCATGCTTCCGCTCGCGCAACCGGTGCCCCGACACTCTATGAAGGCAGGCTCTATGTGCCCATCACCGGAGTGGCGGAGGAGAACACCCTTTCCCGCCCGGATTACGAATGCTGCACATTTCGAGGAAGTGTTACCGCGCTGAATGCCGACACAGGCGATGTTATTTGGAAGTCTTACACCGTTGATGAACCGAAACCTCGAGGCAAGAGTTCCTCGGGCGCTCAACTCTACGGCCCTGCTGGAGGCGGAATATGGAGCGCCCCGACGATTGATGCCAGGCGTGGACTGGTTTATGTCGCAACCGGCAACGGTTATGCGGATCCGGCGCAGCCCACAACGGATGCTGTAATCGCGTTCGATCTGCAAACCGGAAAGTTGAAGTGGGCGAGTCAGGTTGCCAAGGACAATTGGGGTATGGGATGCGGCAACGGTCCGGTGAAAAACCCGAATTGTCCGGAAACGGTAGGCCCCGACTACGACTTCTCGGCGTCGCCAATTCTTGCAACGCTGACGAGCGGACGACAGCTCATCGTGATCCCTCAAAAATCGGGAATCGGCTACGCTCTTGATCCAGAAAAGGAAGGCGCTCTCGTTTGGAAGTATCAGGCTGGGCGAGGAAGCGGAATCGGTGGAGTGTGGGGCGCTACTGTGGATGCGCAGCAGGCCTATTTTGCAGTGGCGGATCAGCGGACGCCGGCACCCGGAGGACTGCACGCCGTCAATCTCGAGACTGGAGAACGCGTGTGGTACACGCCGCCAAAGGCGCCATTGTGCAATGCTGGTCCAGGTTGCAGCGCGGCACAGTCGGCGGCGTTGACAGGGATTCCGGGCGTAGTGTTTTCCGGATCTGCCGATGGCGGCTTGCGTGGTTATTCCACGAAGGATGGCGCCATCATTTGGGAATTCAATACAAATAAGGATTTTGAAACGGTGAATGGAGTCAAGGCCAAAGGCGGCTCCATGGATCTCGGCGGACCGGCTGTTGTGGGGGGAATGCTTTATGTAAGTTCCGGCAACGGCGGAATCGTCGGTATGCCCGGCAATGTCCTTCTCGCCTTCAGCGTCGAATAGAAAAGGGGCCTGACGGGTGATACCCCTTTATTGCTGAATGCAATAAAGGGGTATCACCCGTCAGGCCCCTTTTCTTATCCCAACGAAAGCTTGCTTTTGTTCTTCGCCAGCCACTGATCGAAATTCTGCAATTCCGGATTCAGTGAACGCGATACATCCAGGCTGCGCGCCGCCGTGAATTCCTTCTCGAAGTCGCGGTAAACCTGGAACATGTTCCCCAGATCTTCCGCTCCCGGAAATCCAAACCCTCGATAGGCTTCCGGCGTGACTTCGTTGTATTTGCAGTTAATCCCGAGGCCCTTGGAGTACTTCTCCGCCATTTGTGCGCCCGTCAGATGCTCTCCGGCAATGCCCACGGTTTTCCCGACATACTCTTTGCCCTTCTTGAAGATTCCATAGGCGCACTTGCCGATGTCCTCGTTGGCCATGCCGGACATCCGCTTGTCGCCCATTGGAAATGTGATCGTATAAGAGCCGTCGGCCTGTTTCGCTGGTCCCATCCCGAACATATAGGCGTTGTCCCAGTAGAAGGACGTGTTCAAAAACGTTACCGACAGACCGGCGTCCGTGAACACATGGTTGATTTCGCCCTTGGCATCAAAATGCGGGACCTTGTACTTACCTTGAAGTGTCGGCATGCGATTGTCGCTGAGCGGGACCCACTTCCGTGTGTCCTCCAACGTCGACCAGATCACATGCTGAACGCCAGCGGCTTTTGCGGCGCGAGCCATGTTGAGGGCGTTCGCCTGTTCCTTCTCGGGAGAAAAGTGCGCCCAGAAGAATGTGACACAATAGACACCGTATGCGCCTGTAAATGCCTTCGTCAAACTTGCTTCGTCATCGATGTCTGCCGCAACTACTTCCGCGCCGAGCGCTGCGAGCGCCTTTGCCTTGTCGCTGTTCACGTCTCTTGTGATTGCGCGAGCGGTGAAATCACCGCTCTTGTCGGCCATGATTGCCCTTACGAGTCCGCCACCCTGCGCGCCTGTTGCTCCCATCACTGCGATTACTTTCTTAGCCACGTATCCTCCAAACTTTCTCTATTGCGATGTTCAATTAAAATGCTATCCGCCCACTTCCTTGCGAACAATGGCGGCGGCTTCGGCGAGATTGCTGAGTTTCAGTTTAGCAACCATGCGGGCCAGGGGTTTCATCCCGCAGTCCGTGCTGGGGTAGACGCGATCCGCCGGAAGGACCTTCAGCACCTGCCGAATGCGGTCGGCGATCATTTTTGGTGTCTCAATCATGTTCGTGCGGATGTCGAGCACGCCGATTTGCACGTCTTTGTCTTTGGGAAGATTCTTCATGAATTCGATGCCGGCCATGTTGCGGTTTGCATAATCAAGAACGAACTGATCGATGCCGGGAGTATCGAAGTAGTGCGGCAGAACCGTCTGGTAGCCTTCGGGGAAGTTCGCGCTGAGAATGTCATTGCCCCAGGCGTTACCGAAGCAGAAATGCCAGCCGATCTTCGCCTTCACGCCGTCGCAGCATTGCGCGACCACGTCCTTGATCCAGGTGTAGTCGTTCTTGTCGTTGGTGAAAAGCGGCAGCCACGCTCCGAGATCTTCAAATTGCAGATACTTGGCTCCGGCGGCGACCAGATCCTTCATTTCCTTATTGAAGATGGGTGCCAGCGCGAAACTGAGTTCCTTCGCGTTTTTGTAGTGCTTGAAGTAGACGTGCCAGGCCAGATTGGCCGGGCCTGCCCCAACCGATACCTTGACGGGAACCTTCGCATGTTTGCTCGTTACATTAAAGAGATCTGCCAGACGGATCGGACCGTGAGTGACCGGTCCGCTGTTGATGACTCCACCCCAGTCGTCCAGAATCGCCTTCCCCTGACCTTTTGCGGCGCCAATCATGGACGGATGCGGTTCGCGTGCCTGCTCGAATCCACCAATGCGCTCGTACATGTACCAGCAGAACGAGCCAATCACGCCGACGTAGTCGTCGTACCACATATTGCCGTCTGTGACGATGTCGAGACCCGCATCTTCCTGATCGCGTACCACGGCTGCAACGGCATCCTGGTATGTTTCTTCATATGCGGCTTCTTTGAACGCGACCTGGATGTCGCGGCCCAGTAACTGTTGCTTGTACCAGGATGGACGCGGATACGATCCGACCATGGTGGTCGGCAGAACTGTATTGACGATCTTGATGGCCATGATTGGCTGCTCCTTAGGATGACTTGTGTGACCTGAATGGTTGCTAACAGAGCGTTTTACGCTCCGCAAGACCCGCAATGCTATCGCACGCTTCACAAAGACGTCAAGCGAAGGATCTGCACGGTGGCAGGCTGGCCCAGCCTCTTGACCAACGCGACTCGTCCACGCATAATCAGTCGCCGAACAGTGCGTTCAATCGCAATCAATCGATCAACTCGAAAAGCAAAGAGCAGTGGCTGGCATCATGGGAAGGCGTCTGCTTTCGATTTGATCTCACACTGCGGCCGGGTCGGTAGAGGCCAGTCCAAGCCAGTCGAGGGAGGATCCATGCGACGAATTTCAATTTCTGCAGCGCTCTCTGTGTTGGCATTAACCAGCGTCATGACTCTGGGCCAGGCTCCACAACCGGCTCCGAACACTGAGCCGGCGGGCGACGTCGTCATTGGTTCAGGAAGCTTCAGTCCTATCGTTGCGGATCTTGAGAGATCCCTGAAGTTCTACAGCGATCTTGTCGGCAATCCTGCTCCTGCCACGACACCGGCCTGGAGCACAGACTCCGCACTGCTGAATTTTCTCGGCAACCCGACATCGCAGGTTCGCTTTAGTTCGGTCCGAATTCCCGGCTCCCCGCTGACAGTCGAGATTGTCGAGTTCAAAGACGTCGAGCGCACACGGCTTAGGCCGCGACTATCGGATCCCGGTGCCGTGCGGCTGATCCTAATCGTTCGGAGTCTCGATTCGATGTTGGATCGACTCAAGGCACAGGGCGTCCAGGTCGTTACCGCCGGCGGAGCGCCTGTCACGCTCCGCAGTCATGACGCCGGACGTGCCGTGATGATCCAGGATCCGGACGGTTTCTTCATTGAATTGCTGCAGCCAAACACGTTGCCGGATACCAATGCACCTGAAACCAGCAATGTGAGAAGCGCACGCTTCGGGTTAACGGTCAACGACACCGAAGAAACAATGAAAGTCTACCGGGACCTGCTGCATTTCCAACTGCAGATCGATCCGGATTTCAGCAATGAAAAAAGCGTGTTGGACCTGATGAATACGCCCGGCGCGCAGGTTCGCCGCAGTACCGCGAAGGTTCCCGGATCGGCTTTGCAGGTGGAATTTCTGGAATTCCGGGGAGTCGCCCGAAAACTCATCGGCGCTCGGATTCAAGATCCCGGAGCAACCCGTCTTCAACTGCGTGTCCGTGATTCAGACGCGACCGTTAAGGCGCTTGTTGCCGCGGGAGGAACTGTGGTCACGACCGGTGGCAATGGCGGGACGATCCTGATGAGTGGCCTGAGAGTCGCCATCGTCCGTGAACCGAACAATCTTTTTCTCGTGATCATGACGCAGGTTCCACGCCCCGCACCCGGCGCTCCTGCTCCGTAAGAATTAAGGGACAGAGGCCGTGACGCTGCTGTGGGGGGCGTGGTAATCTCGCGCCCAGACAGTATCGGATATCGGTGACGGGGGTCTGAATGCATACTCACCTTGCTCGCTTAACTGTGGTACTGGCGGCTTTGATGTTCTTGCCGCTGGCGATGCCTCAAGCGGCGCAGCCACGAACAACGGCTCAGGACAACGCCGCAGCAGGTCGATTTGATGCGCACGATCTCTCTGGTGTATGGCAGCTTGCGGCGGGTGGCGGCGGGCAGGGGCCTGGCGACAATTTTCCTGCGTTGACGCCCTGGGGACAGTCAAAGTACGACGCCAACAAGCCTGGATACGGCCCCAAAGCCGCACCCGGAGGTAACGATCCGATCTTGAAATGTGATCCCATCGGTTTCCCACGAATACTCTTCGCGATTTGGCCTTTCGAAATCATTCATATTCCGGGAAGGATGCTGATGTTTTTCGAAGGGCAGCACACGATTCGCGAAATCTGGATGGATGGACGCAAACTTCCTGCCGATCCCGAACCGACCTGGTACGGATACTCCGTTGGAAAATGGGACGGAGACACATTGATCATCGAAACAATTGGATTCAATGACAAGACCTGGCTGGGTGCGCAAGGGCAACCTCACAGCGAACAAATGCGCACAATCGAACGGTACCGTCGAGTCGATCCGAACACCATCCAGTTCAATCTGACTATCGTTGATCCGAAGACCTACACAAGAACCTGGGAAGCCGAGCCAAGGCTCATCAAGCCGAGACCGGGCGTGGAAGTTCTCGAATCTTTTTGCGTTGCTTCCGAAGAAGAGGAATTTGCCAGAAGAATCCGTCAGCCGGCCGCTCAGCAAACAGACAAGTAATAGGGTAATGGACCGAACAGGTGTGAAATGAAAAATGGGAATATGAAATCGCTGACTTTGGTCCTGTCTCTGCTGTTTTTGTGCACGTCGGTGTCCGCGCACCACGGGAATTCAGCCTACGATGAGCAGGCGCGAGTCTCCATTAAGGGAGTCGTGACAGAATTTGTATGGACCAACCCTCACTGTCAGATTTATCTGGATGTGAAAGACAAGAACGGCACCGTTGTGCATTGGGGTGTGGAAACAAACAGCCCTGCCATTCTGACTCGCGCCGGCTGGACAAGCCGTTCCGTCAAGCCGGGTGACGAGGTGACCATTGTCTTGTGTCCGGCCAGAAATGGCGCGCCAGTGGCGTATGCCGGATCCGGGGATCCCGGGACAAAGGTCATCTTTTCCAATGGGAAAGAGTTGGACTTTCAGGACAGAACCTCGAAATAGAGAACGAAGGGATGCCCCGGAAGCGGAGAGCCCCGATGATCGTTAGAAACTTCATCGCCGGGAGCTGCAAACGGCTAACCTTCTTCTGTGCTGCTCCTCAATGGAATCCCGTGAACGTCAGTTTCTGCGCGCGCCGGCCGCGCCCGATTTCCGCAGTGTAGATATTTCCCTTCGAGTCTGTCGCCAGGTGGTGCAGCGTTTGGAACTCTCCCGGGTTACTGCCGGTGCGGCCGAACGCGCTGACCTTCTGGAGCGTCTTGCGATTCAGGACGACGATCTGGGAATCGGCCAGATTCGCCACGTATAAAAACTGTTGTTGGGAGTCCGGCGAAAACGCGAGTCCGGCGGTCGTCTGACCGACCGTGCCAATGATCGTCTGCGCGCGGAACTTACCCGCAGTGTTGAAGACCTGAATGCGCTGGTTGCTGCGGTCCGCGACATACACCAGGCCATCC
>Ga0210380_10000754_pt1 | contig 13700 bp, 10 predicted proteins | sample PLM4_5_coexredo_FD_155476 | JGI IMG/M metagenome (GOLD analysis project Ga0210380, IMG submission 155476) | Groundwater sediment microbial communities from an aquifer in East River, Colorado, USA - PLM4_5_coex redo | ecosystem: Environmental > Terrestrial > Soil > Riparian zone | place: USA...
ATTCGAGCGCCTGCAGCAGGCCGTCGCCGTCCTTGAAGGTGAGCGTGGCAAGGTCGAGGCCGTGCCCGGTGCGCGCGCGGATCCAGCCCTTCTGCGACAGCACCACCGTGATCGGCTCCTCCACCACCGTGCGCTCGATCTGTGCGCGCTCCTCCGTCTTGATCAGCGTGCGGCGCGCGTCGCCATAGAGCTTGGCGTCCGCGTCGAGCTCCTTCACCACAAGCTTCTTCAGCTGCTTCTCGTCGCCGAGGATCTGCTTCAGGCCCTTCCTCTCCGCCTCCAGGGTCTTCCTCTCGTCGTTCAGCTTGACGCCGTCGAGTTTGGTGAGCTGGCCGAGGCGGATGTTGGCGATGTCCTCGGCCTGGCGCTCGGTGAATTTCCACCTGCCCATCATCTTCGCCTTGGCGTCGGCCTGGTCCTCGGCGGCGCGGATGAGCTTGATGATCTCGTCGATGCGCGCGTAGGCCAGCAGCCGCCCGAGCACGATGTGCAGGCGCTCCTCGCACTTGTCCAGGCGGTGCTGCGTGCGGCGGCGCACCGTCTGCAATCGCCACCCGCCCCACTCGCGCAGGACCTCGACGATGCCTTTGGTCTCGGGCAGGCCGTCCAGGCCGAGCCAGGTCATGTTCAGTGCGTAGCGCGTCTCGAGGCTGGTGTTGACCATCAGCGCCGCCACGGTCTCTTCCGCGTTCTGGCGCGAGCTGCGCGGCTCGATCACCAGGCGCAGCTTGGACTTGCGATCCGATTCGTCGCGCACCGCCTCGACCTGGTCGAGCACGAACTGCTTGAGGCGCTTTTGCTCCTGGCTGACTTCCTTCTTTCCCACGGAGGGCCTGGGATTGACCAGAGCTTCGATTTCCTCCAGCACCTGGCGGCAGGAAACGCCGTGCGGCAGCTCGGTGACCACGATGCGCCACTGGCCGCGCGCGAGCGGCTCGACGTTCCAGCGCGCGCGCATGGCGATCGAGCCCCTGCCGGTCTCGTAGGCCTGCCTGATTTCCTCCGCGGGCGAAATGATCTGCGCGCCGCCGGGGAAATCCGGCCCCGGCATGATTTCGAGGAGATCCGCGACCTTGGCGCGCGGGTGCTTGATGACGTAGGCGGCTGCGGCGGCGACTTCCTTCAGGTTGTGCGAGGGAATGCGCGTGGAGAAGCCCACCGGGATGCCGAAGGAGCCGTTCAGCAGGCCGAAGGGCACCCGCGCCGGCAGCAGCACCGGCTCGTCGAACTTGCCGTCGTAGTTCTTGATGAAATCGACCGTGCCCTCGCCGATCTCGGCGAGCATCATCTCGGCGTAGCGCGAGAGCTTCGCCTCGGTGTAGCGGTAGGCCGCGGCCGAGTCGCCGTCGCGGCTGCCGAAGTTTCCCTGGCCGTCGATCAGCGGGTAGCGCATGGAAAAAGGCTGCGCGAGGTGCACCAGCGCCTCGTAGGTCGAGGAGTCGCCGTGCGGGTGGTACTTGCCGAGCACCTCGCCGACGTAGCGCGCGCACTTGGCAAATCCCTGCGTGCTGGCATCGCCCATCGCATACAGGATGCGGCGCTGCACCGGCTTGAGGCCGTCGGCGATCTCGGGCAGCGCCCTCGACTTGACGGTGGAGACCGCGTAGCCGAGGTAGGCCTGCGAGGCGTGGCGCTCGATCGGTGCGGCGTCGTCGCCGTTCTCGGGCGTGAAGAGGTCCGGCGTGCGCGTATCCATGGTCACCTGAAGAGGTCGAGTTGTTTGTCAGCCACCGCCACCGCGAGCTCGACGGCCTGCTTCGCCTTGTCGAGGTCGTCGCTCGCGCCCACCCTGCCCGAGGCCTCCCAGGTGTAGCGGCCCTCGCCGGCGAGCGTTACTTTTCCCAGCTTCTGCTTCCCCTGCCAGAGCACGTGGCCCTTGTAGGCCCGCTCCCAGACTGGCTTGGGCTTTTTCTTAGACATCGGCCTCTACAGTCTTCCAGTGCTCTCGCATCCAGTTGCGCCGGCCTTCGGCTTCGCCGGAGTCCATCAGCAGCTCGAAGGTGGCGCGCGCCTTCTGCAATTGTCTGGCGTCGAGCTGCATGCGCACCAGGCGCCGCGTGTCCGGGTTCATGGTGGTTTCCCAGAGCTGCTCGGGGCTCATCTCGCCCAGGCCCTTGAAACGCGAGATTTCCCACGAGCCTTCCTTCACCTTGTCTTTCTTCAGCGCGGCGAGCGTCTCTTCCAGCTCGTCGTCGTCCAGGCAGTACGCGCGCCGTGCCGGCTTGCCCTTGCCCTGCGCCGGGATCTCGACCTTGAATAACGGCGGCTGCGCGACATAGACGTGCCCTGCCTCGACCAGTTTCGGCGCGTGCATGAAGAAGAAAGTGAGCAGCAGCGCCTGGATGTGCCCGCCGTCCACGTCGGCGTCGGTCATCAGGATCACCTTGCCGTAGCGCAATCCCGTCAGGTCGGGGGACTCTTCGGGGCCGTGCGGGTCCACGCCGATGGCGGTGGCGATCGCCTGCAGCTCCTTGTTGGCGAGCACGGTGCGTGAATCCTTGGACATGGTGTTGAGCACCTTGCCGCGCAGGGGCAGGATCGCCTGTGACTCCTTGTCGCGCGCCTCCTTCGCCGAGCCGCCCGCCGAGTCGCCCTCGACGAGGAACAGCTCGTTGCGCGTCACGTCGCCGGAGGCGCAGTCCACGAGTTTCCCGGGCAGCGTGGCGATGCCGGAAGACTTCTTCCTCTCGACCTTCTTGCCCTTGGCGAGGCGCGCAAGCGCCTGCTCGATGGCGAGCTCGGCGATCTTCCTGCCCTCCTCGGGATGCTCGTTCAGCCACAACTCGAAAGCGTCCTTGACGCACAGTTCCATCAGCTTCGCCGCGTGCCGCGTGGTGAGCTTTTCCTTGGTCTGGCCGTGGAACTGGGTGCGCACGATGCGCGCGGAGAGCGTGAAGCAGGCGCGCGCCCATACGTCCTCCGCGATCAGCTTCACGCCCTTGGGCGCGAGCGCGCGCGCGTCCATGAAGGCGTTGATCGCGTCGTAGATGCCGGCGCGGAAACCCGCTTCGTGCGTGCCGCCCGAGCGCGTCGGGATCAGGTTTACGTGGCTGTCGGCGAAGATCTCGCCCTCGGCCACCCAGCCGATGGCCCAGGCCGCGCCCTCGCCCGGCTCGATTTCCGGGACATTGCTCTCCGTGAAGTGGCGCTCGCCGGCAAACAGCGGCGCCACCAGCTCGCGCCCGGCGAGCATGAACTCGAAGTACTGCGCCATGCCGCGCTCGTACTTCCAGCTCTTCTTCTCCTTGCCTTCGACCTCGAGCACCGTGCTCAGCCCGGGCAGCAGGTAGGCCTTGGAGCGCACCAGGTGCTCGAGTTCCGCGAGCGGGATATTGGGCGAGTCGAAGTATTTCGGGTCGGGCCACATGCGCACCACGGTGCCCGTGCGCTTGTCCTTGATCTTCTCGGACCTGAGCTTGTTTTTCAGCTCGCCGCCCTCGAAGGCGATGGCGTGCTTGCCGCCGTCGCGGTAGACGATGACCTCGAGACGCCGGGATAGCGCGTTCGACACCGCCACGCCCACGCCGTGCAGGCCGCCGGAGATGTGGTACACGCCCTCGCCCGACTTGGCGAACTTGCCGCCCGCGTGCAGCATGCCGAAGGCGACTTCCACCGCCGGCTTCTTCTCCTCCGCGTGCATGTCTACCGGGATGCCGCGGCCCTCGTCCTCGACCTCTACCGAGCCGTCCTTGCGCACGCGCACGGTGATTTTCTTGCCGAAGCCGGCGAGCGCCTCGTCCACCGCGTTGTCGATGGCCTCCTGCACGATGTGCAGCGGGTGCACGGTGTGCGTGTACATGCCCGGCATGCGGCGCACGGGCTCGAGGCCCTTGAGGGCCTGGATGGAGGAAGCGTCGTAGACCTGTTTGGCCATGTATCTAGTGGGTTGGTAAATTTCAAACCCTAGATATTGTAGTCCTGTGCCGCAGCGGCACAAATCACACAGAGACCAGAACTACCGGGGAAGGGGCGTCGCTGAGTCTGCAACAAGGCGCGCGTCAGACCGCCCGCGCCTCCTCGAGATCGTACTCGGCCTGCAAGCTCATCCAGAATTGCTCCGAGGTCTTGCATCGCCTCGCCAGGCGGATCGCCGTTTCGGCGGTGATGCCGCGCTTGCCTAGTACGATTTCGTTGATGCGGCGAGGCGAATTCTAGACCCGCAGATTCAAGTCGTAGCGAATTTCTTGATCCGACCCCAGTCCACCAGCTTCGACAGGTCCGCCTCCGGCGGCAATTCGATCGTCCCGCCGCGGATCTCCGGCACCAGCGTGCTTACCTGCTGCGTCATGGTGAGGAAGAAGGTCTGCTCCGCCGCCATCGTCCCGGGCTGCTGCAGGTTGACCAGCGTCCCCAGCGCGCTTTCGGCGTAGATGCCCACCGCGGTCTTCGCGCCGCGCAAGCTGGCCATCGCCGCGATCGCGCGGGTCTCGGCAAGTCCCACGCGGCCGGGCTTGGTGGACAACGCCTTTGCGCCGCACTCGAGGAAGAGCGCCGCGTCCTCCTTCGAGGCGCAACTCCGGTCCACCAGGATCGGGATCGGGCTGGCCTTCTGCAGCGCCTCGAAGTGCGCGTCGGGCTGCAGGGTGCAAGGATCCTCCGCCACCGTGACGCCCGCGCCCGCGAGCGCCTGCACGTAGTCGATCGCCTCGGCGCGCGCATAGGCGCTGTTCGCGTCCACGTACAGCTCCACCCCGCGCCCGACCGCAGACCGGATCTCCGCCAGCGCCCTCAGGTCCACGTCCACTCCCTGCCCGCCCTTCACCTTCAGCGTGCGAAAGCCGTATTTCGCGCACACCTCGGCGGACTCGGCGGCCATGCGCGAAGGCCTTTGCCGCGTCACGGTCCACGCCACGTCGCGCGAGCGTTCCGCGTCCCACAACTTCCACAATGGCTCGCGCGCGATCGCCGCGCGCAGCGTCCAGCACGCGCTCTCGATCATGCCCTTGGCGAGGCGGTTTTCCGGGATGCCGGCGAAGGCCTGCGCCACGATCTTTTCGTCGGTGAGGTCCACCTCGCGCAGGCGCGGGATGAGGATATCCTCGAAGGCGGCGGCGAGCGACCTGGGCGACACGCCGCTCCAGGTATCTTTCAGGGTGCCCTCGGCAATTCCGCCGCAGCCGTTGGCCTCGAGCTTGAGCAGCGCGAACAGGCCCGAGTCCTCGCGCGCGTTGGCCCACACCACCTCGCGCGCGTACGGCAGGCGGTAGAAGTGCAGCGACCAGCGCTCCAGCTTCATCTGAGCTGGTGGCGCAGCGGCTCGCCGCGCGCGAGGCGATCGAGATTCTCCGCGATCTCGCTCCAGCGCCGCTCCACCATGCCGGTGGTCCACGCCGCGGTATGCGGCGTCATCCAGACGTTGTCGAGCTCGTGGAACGGGTGCTTCGAGGGTGCGAGGCTCAGGTTGTCCTTGCTCGGGTAGGCGTTCCAGACATCCAGCGTAGCGCCGCGGATGCGCTTTTCCTTCAGCGCCGCGTAAAGCGCGTCCTCTTCGACGATGGGTCCGCGCCCGACGTTGATGAGCACGGCCGAGGGTTTCATCTTCGCCAGGCGCCGCGCATCGATGAGCCGCTCGGTCTGCGGCGCGAGCGCGGCGGCGATCACCACGAAATCGCACTCGGCGAGGAATTCCTCGATCCTCTCCAGGGGATACTGCCGCTCCACGTGCGCCACCTCGCGCAGCGTGCGGTTGCAGCCGAGCACGCGTGTGCCGAAGCCCCTGGCGCGCTGCGCCACGGCCCGGCCGATGCTGCCCAGGCCAAGGATGCCCACCGTCTTGCCGTGGAGTTCCTCGTTGATCGGCCCGTTGACGCGCCCGCTGTAGCGCCAGCTGCGCTCGGTGCGGAAGCTGTTGTGCGCCGGGACGAAATGCACGTGGCACCAGAGCAGGAGCGCGAGCATCACGTACTCCGCGGTGCCCTCGGCGTGGCCGTAGCAGTTGCACACGCGCACGCCTGCCGGCACGGCGGAGAAATCGATCAAGTCCACGCCGGTGCCGGGGGACTGGATGAGCATGAGCTTCGGCGCGGGCGGCAAGCTCGCGTTCCAGTGCATCGAGATGAATACCTGCGCATCGGCGAGTGCGCGCGCCAGGTCCTCCCGCGCATCGCTCTCGAGGAAGCGTGCCGCGGTCCAGGGCGTTTTCACTTTGGCGAGAAGCGTATCGGTGAGGTGGTGGATGAGCGATCCGTAGAACACGACTTTCATGCGTGCTATCGTGCCTGCGGGGAGAAGATCGGGCAATGGCAATCCAGGTGGAGGTCGCCGCGCCGGGCGCGGACCGGCTCGGCGAATGCCCGCTGTGGGACGAGCGCGAGGCGATGCTCTGGTGGGTGGACAGCCGCTGGCCGGCGGTGAAGCGGCTCGATCCGGCCAGCGGCGCGGTGATGATGCTGGTGCTGCCCGAGGTGGTGGGCAGTATCGCGTTTCGCGAGCGGGGCGGGCTGATCGCCGCGACGAAGAGCGGAATCCATTTCCTCGATGCGGCGGGCGGCGCGCTCGCGCGGGCGGCGAATCCCGAGGCGCGGCTGCCGGAGAACCGCTTCAACGACGGGCGCTGCGACCGCGCCGGCCGCTTCTGGGTGGGCACCATGAGCGACGTGAAGCGCGATCCGGTGGGGTCGCTCTACCGCGTCGACACGGATTTCACATGCATCAAGCTCAGGAATGGGATCATCATCCCCAACAGCCTCGCCTTCAGCCCCGAGGGCCGCACGATGTACTTCGCCGACACCAACAGGCACACGATCTGGTCCTGGGATTACCACCTGGCGAGCGGCGCGGCGACGAACGAGCGCGTGTTCGCCGACACCGGCAGCGGGCGCCCGGACGGCTCCTGCGTGGATGCCGAGGGCTGCCTGTGGAACGCGGAGTACGGCGCGTGGCGCCTGGTGCGCTACACGCCCCGGGGCAAGGTGGACCGCGTGGTCGCGCTGCCGGTGGCGAATCCCACCTGCTGCTGCTTCGGCGGTGAAGACCTCGACACGCTGTACGTCACCACGGCGACGCAGCGATTGACGCCCGAAGAGCTCGCGCAGCAGCCGCTCGCCGGGAGCCTGCTCGCGCTGCGGCCGGGCGTGAAGGGCCTCGCCGAATCGCGCTTTGCGGGATAAAAATCGGGGTCAGAGCCCGATTTCCTGGAGGTATTTCCTCACTCCCGGATGGATGAGTTCCGGCTGCGGGGCGGCGGTGCGCGTGTTGGCCATCGTCGTCTCGCGCGCCTGCGCAAGGCGCGCGGCGAACGGCGCCTCGGCCCGGTGGACGGCGCGCGCGAGCGCGTAGGCGACTTGCTCCGGCAGCTCCGGCTTGGCCAGCACGAAGCTCCAGGAACCCACCGTATCCAGCGGCGCATCCTGCCCGGGGTAGCTGCCCGCAGGCATGGTGAGCGCTTTGAGCGCGCGGTTCCCCGCCAGGATCTGCCGGATCTCGCCTGCGTTGGGCGCGACGAAGCGCCCGCCCGCCTTGGCCACCGCCGCAAATCCCGGCCAGCCGATGCCCGCGCCCCACAACGCGGCGGCGCGGCCCTCCAGCACCATCGCCGGGCCGTCGGCGGCCTTGTCGAGAAAGATCGGCTGCACTTCGACGCCGAGGACCTCGAGCACGCCGCGTCCCATCACCGTGAGGCCCGAGCCCTGCGTGCCGAGCACCACCGGCAAGCCCTTCAAGTTGGCGATGGCGCGCACCGGGCTGTCGCCGCGCACCACGAACATGCCGGGCGAGGAGTACATCGCCACGACGATGCGCAGCCCGGTGCCGGGTTTGGCCAGCGTCGCGCTCGCGATCTCGCCGGCCACGAGGCCGAGATCGAGCTGGTTGGCCTCGAGCAGGGGCACGTTCTCCGCGCTGCCCTTGGTGTTCCTGGTCTGGAGGGCGAGCTTCGGATCCTGCGCGTTCACCATGTCCGCGAACGCATCGCCATAGACCGGAAATCCTCCGCCGGGGGTAGCGGTACCCAGAATCAGGGTCACAAGCAGCGCGCTCACTGCACGTACGCCGGCGCCTTGGGAATCGTCTTGCTCTGCTCCGGATCGTGGTTGATCCAGAGCTTCGCCCCGGTGCGCGCCATCAACTGCTCGACCATCTGCATCGACAGCGCGCTCTGGTCGGCGTTGAAGTTGAGCGGCGGCACGCGCTTCGCGTTCCAGTTCCCCGCAAAGTGCACGACGTCCCCCGAGAGCACCAGCGGCCCGGTCTGCGCCAGGCGCACCAACAGCACCTGGTGGCCGATGGTGTGCCCGGGCGCGGACTTGATCACGACCGAGCCATCGCCGAAGACGTCATGGTCGCCTGCGAGCTTGACCACGCGGCTGTCGCGCAGCCGGGCGTAGTTGGCGGCCATGAAGCCGTACTTCTGCGGCTCCGGCCCGAACGCCGCGTCGTATTCCACGGCCTGGATGTACAGCGTCGAGGAAGCAAACAGGTTGGCGTTGCCGCAGTGGTCGCCGTGCATGTGCGACATCGCGAGGTGCTGGATGTCGGCCGGCGCGACGCCGATCTGCTTCAGCGACTCGGCCAGCGGCTTGCGCATGAACTGCACCAGCAGGCCGCCGAACACCGAATTGCCGTTCGGCAGCGCGGCGAATGAATCCGAGTTGCCCGTGTCCCAGAGCATCCAGCCCTTGGCGTGCCTGATCAGGTAGCAGTGGTTGAGGAACACCGCGCCCTTGCCGGCGTCCGCCGGCGCCCAGCGCGCGAGGTCCTTCACGTGGTTCTCGCCGCAACTGATGACGTACATGCGCTCGACCGTCGCGGGGCGATCCGGCAGCGAGGCGCAGCCCTGCAGCAGCAAGACCAGGCAGAGGAGTTTTTTCATGGTCATCCCAGGGTAGGCATGTTGAGTCCCGGCGCGGGCGTGTCCTGGTGCGGCCAGCGCGTGGTGATGACCTTCGTGCGGGTGTAGAACTTGACGCCCTCCACCCCGTGCACGTGCAGGTCGCCGAAAAGGGAATTCTTCCAGCCGCCGAAGGAGTAGAAGGCCACCGGCACGGGGATCGGCACGTTGATGCCGACCATGCCGACCTGCACCTCGTTTTCGAAGCGCCGCGCTGCGCCGCCCGACTCGGTGAAGATCGCCGTGCCGTTGGCGTAGGGATTCCGGTTGATGAGCGCGATCGCTTCCTCCAGCGTCTGCACGCGCACCACCGACAGCACCGGCCCGAAGATCTCGTCGCGGTAGATGCTCATCTCGGGCTTCACGTGGTCAAAGAGCGAAGTGCCGAGGAAGAAGCCTTCCTTTACCGGCGGGATGCTGCCGTCCAGCACGGCCTTCGCTCCTTCGGTCTTTCCCTTGCCGATGTAGGCAGCCACCTTGTCGCGATGCTGCGCGGTGACGAGCGGCCCCATCTCCACGCCCTCCGCATTGCCCGGCCCGATCCTGATCGCCTTCGCCTTCTTCGCCAGCAGCTTCACCAGCGGATCCGCCGCTGCGCCCACCGCGACCACCGCGGAGATCGCCATGCAGCGCTCGCCCGCCGAGCCGTAGGCGGCGCCGATCAGCGCGTCCGCGGCGAATTCCAGGTCGGCGTCCGGCAGCACCACGGCGTGGTTCTTCGCCCCGCCGAGCGCCTGCACCCGCTTGCCGTGCTTCGCGCAGGTCTCATAGATGTATCTGGCGATCGGCGTGGAGCCCACGAAGCTCACCGCCGAGATCCCCGGATGCGCGAGGATCGCATCCACCGCCGCTTTGTCGCCGTGCACCACGTTGAACACGCCGTCCGGCAGCCCCGCCTCCTGGAACAGTTGCGCCATGCGGATCGAGGCCGATGGCACCTTCTCCGAGGGTTTCAGGATGAACGTGTTGCCGCAGGCGATCGCCATCGGGAACATCCACAGCGGCACCATCGCCGGGAAATTGAAAGGCGTGATGCCTGCGCACACCCCCACCGGCTGGCGCACCGTGTGCGTGTCAACCGCGGTACCGACGTTCTCCGAGTACTCCCCCTTCAACAACTGCGGGATGCCGCAGGCGAACTCCACCACCTCGATGCCGCGTTGCACCGAGCCCAATGCGTCGGGCAGCGTCTTGCCGTGCTCTTCCGTGATCAGGCGCGCGATATCCTTCTGGTTCGCCTGCATCAGCTGCAGATATTTCTGCAGCACGCGCGCCCGGCGCAGGATCGAGGTATCGCGCCATTCGGGATACGCCGCGCTCGCCGCCTTCACCGCCGCGTCGATCGCTGTTGCGTCGCAGTAGGGCACGCGCTTGGTTACCTGGCCGGTGGCGGGGTTGTAAACCTCGCCCATGCGGCCGGCAGGCACCACTGGTTTTCCGGCGATCCAGCAGGGAACGGGTTCGAGTCTCAGTTCAGCGGGCTTGTTCATTGGCAAACTCCTGCGCGGGCGATAAATTCTACGCCGATATACTCGACACTTGACCGCGCCGCTGATCCCCGCCCGCCTCGCCTTCGCCGCCGACGGCACTCCGTACTCGGAGCAGTACGGCGACGTGTACCACAGCGCCGAGGGCGGCGCGGCGCAGGCGCGCCACGTGTTCCTCGGCGGCAACGGCCTGCCCGCGCGCTGGGGCGGCGCGCGCCGTTTCACGCTGCTGGAAACCGGCTTCGGCCTCGGCCTGTCGTTCCTTGCCACCTGGCAGGCCTGGCGCGAGGACGCGCGGCGCTGCGCGCGCCTGCACTACGTCGCCGTGGAAAAGCATCCGTTCTCGGCGCAGGACCTCGCCGTGCTGCACGCGCCGCACGCCGAGTTCGCGCCGCTCGCCGAGGAGCTGCGCAGCGCTTGGCCGACGCCGGTGCCGGGCATGCACCGCCTCGAATTCGAGGACGGGCGCGTGGTGCTCACGCTCGCCTTCGGCGACGCGGGGGAGCTGCTGCCGCAGTTGCGCCTCGCCGCGAACGCCATCTACCTGGACGGCTTCGCGCCGGCGAAGAACCCGGACATGTGGTCGCCCGCGCTGCTCAGGGCGGTGGCGCGACTGGCCGCGCCCGGCGCCACCGCCGCCACCTGGAGCGTGGCCATGCCGGTGCGCGAGGGCCTGCGCGCAGCGGGCTTCGCCGCCGAGAAGCGCCGCGGCTTCGCGAGGAAGAGCGAGATGCTGGTGGCGAGCTTCGTGCCGCAGCGCGCGCTGCGCGCCGCGCCGGCGCCGGGCACCGAGCGCAGCGCGGTCGTGATCGGCGCCGGCCTTGCCGGCGCCGCCGCCTGCGAGCGGCTCGCCGCGCGCGGCTGGGAGGTAACGCTCGTGGAGCGCCACCACGCGCCGGCGATGGAAGCCTCGGGCAATCACGCGGGCGTGTTTCACCCGCTCGTGACGCCCGATGACAGCCACAGCGCGCGCCTTACGCGCGCCGCGTTCAGCTGGCTGCTCGAGCACTGGCGCCAGTTCGATGCGATCGGCGCGGCGCCCGAGTGGCAGCGCTGCGGCGTGCTGCAGCTCGCGCGCGACGCGCGCGAGGACGCCGCGCAGCGCGCCGCGATCGCCGCGCTCGGCTGTCCGCCCGAGTACGCGCAGGTGCTCGATGTCGCCGGGGCGAGCGCCTGCGCCGGCGTGCCGCTAGCCGCGGGCGGGCTGTGGTTTCCGGAAGGCGGCTGGATCCGTCCGGCGAGCCTGGCCGGAGCGCTCATCGCGCGTTCGCGCGCCAGGCTGCTCTACGGCCGCGAGGCGGCGGCGCTCGAGCAGGAGGGTGCGCGATGGCTGGTGCGCGGCCGCGACGGCGAGGCCATCGCCGAGGCCGGCGCCGTGGTGCTGGCCAATGCCGGCGACGCGCTGCACCTTGCGCCCTCGAAGCACATCCGCCTGCGCCGCGTGCGCGGCCAGCTCACCCATCTGCCGCCACTGCACCAGTTGAAGACCGTGCTGTTGCGCGGCGGCATGGTGCTCCCCGCCATCGACGGCGTCTCGGTGACCGGGGCAAGCTTCGACCTCGACGACGAGGACAAGTCCATGCGCGCGGACAGCCACGCCGGCAACCTCGAGCGGCTCGAACGCCTGGTGCCTGGCGCGGCGCGCGGGCTCGACCCGCAAAAGCTCGACGGCCGCGTCGCCTTCCGCACGGTCGCACGCGACCGGCTGCCGCTCATCGGCGCGCTGGACGCGCCGGGGCTCTATGGCGCGTTCGCCTACGGCTCGCGGGGACTGCTGTGGGCGGGGCTCGGCGCGGAACTGCTTGCAAGCAGCATGGATGGCGAGCCTCTGCCGCTGGAGGGCACGCTGGCCGACGCCGTCGCGCCCGGAAGATTCGCCGCTAGAGAGAAGCGCCGCGCAGGATCGCCGGGCTCGCGTCCCTGACGTCCCTCAGTCCGCACAGGGCCATGGTGATGTCGAGTTCCTTCTGCATGATCTCGAGAACTTTCGTCACGCCCGCTTCTCCCATCGCGCCCAGGCCGTAGGCGAAGGCCTTGCCGATCATCGTGCCCCGCGCGCCGAGCGCGAGCGCGCGCAGCACGTCCTGTCCCGAGAGAATGCCGCCGTCAAACCAGACCTCGGTGCGGCCGCCCACCGCCTGCACCACATCCGGCAGCGCGCTGATCGAGGACACGGTGCCGTCGAGCTGCCGCCCGCCGTGGTTGGAAACGATGATGGCGTCGGCGCCGGTGGAGGCGGCGATCTTGGCGTCCTCCGCGTCGAGGATGCCTTTGAGGATGAGCTTCCCGCCCCACAGTTTCTTCACCCACTCCACGTCCTTCCACGACAGCGTCGGGTCGAATTGCCCGGCGATCCACTCCCCCAGGGTGGTGAGGCTCTTGGCCTCGGGAATGCGGCCCTCGAGGTTGCCGAAGGACTTGCGCCGGCCGGAGAGCACGTTCAGCACCCAGCCGGGCTTGGTCATCACGTCGAGGAGGGTGCCGGGCGTAAGCCTGGGCGGCACGGTGAGGCCGTTCTTCAGGTCCATGTGGCGCTGGCCCTGGACCTGCAGGTCGAGTGTCATCACCAGCGCCGAGCACTTCGCCGCCTTGGCGCGCTCGATGAGCGAGGCGGCGAAGCCGCGGTCGCGAAACACGTAGAGCTGGTACCAGAAGGGCTTGGTCACCGCGCCCGCCACGTCCTCGATCGAGCAGATCGACATGGTGGAGAGCGTGAAAGGGATGCCGAACTTCTCGGCGGCGCGCGCGCCGAGCATCTCGCCGTCGGCCCAGTTCAGGCCGGTGAGCCCGACCGGAGCGATGGCCACCGGCATCGCCACCTCCTGCCCGGCCATCGTGCTGCGTGTGGTGCGCCGGTCCACGTTGATCGCCACGCGCTGGCGGAAGTGCAGCGCGTCGAGGTCGGCGCGGTTGGCGCGCAGCGTCGCCTCGCCGTAGGAGCCGCGGTCGACGTAGTCGAAGACCGCCTTGGCCACGCGCTTGCGCGCCATTTCGCGCAGGTCCGCGATGTTGGTCACGACTGGCATGCGCGCAGATGTTAGCACGCGCGTTTCACATCGTGAGATAGAATTGCGCCTCGATGAGCGCCAGAGACGACATCAAGGGCCCGATCCAGGTCATCGACCGGATGATGAAGCTGCTCGACGTGCTCGCCGCGCACCCCGAGCCGCTGGGACTCAAGCAGGTGGCGCAATACACCGGGCTGCACCCATCCACCGCGCACCGCATCCTGTCGGCGATGGCCGGCGGGCGGCTGGTGGACCGCATCGATCCGGGGAGCTATCGCCTTGGCATGCGCCTGCTGGATCTCGGCAACCTGGTGCGCTCGCGCATCAGCGTAAGAGAGCTGGCGCTCCCCGTGATGCGCGAGTTGCACGCGCAGACCG
>Ga0210380_10000755_pt1 | contig 13694 bp, 13 predicted proteins | sample PLM4_5_coexredo_FD_155476 | JGI IMG/M metagenome (GOLD analysis project Ga0210380, IMG submission 155476) | Groundwater sediment microbial communities from an aquifer in East River, Colorado, USA - PLM4_5_coex redo | ecosystem: Environmental > Terrestrial > Soil > Riparian zone | place: USA...
CTGGAAGAGTAATTCCAAGCGCGACGGCTATTCGTTCTTGCACAAGCACTACGCCGGCCACCGCAAGGTTGGTGCCGAGGTCTACAGTTGCGAGGACGAGTTAAAGACCACTGCGCCGGTCATTTACGACGCGTGGTTTGCCGTTAAGGACAAGGTGTTTGCCGGCCACAAGCTGGTGCGTTGCTACGCCAACGCGCTGGCCTATGGCATGGACGGCACCGTGCATTCCGACGCCACTGCGCCTGGAAACTACACCGCCGTTTACTACCCCCATGAACGGTGGTCGCCCAACTGGGGCGGTGAGACGATGTTCTACTCCCGGAGCGAAGATCGCATCATCGCCTGCTTTTTCCCCAGGCCAAATTCAATTGCCGTGTTCGATGGCCGCATACCGCATCGAGCCAATGGCGTGACGCGAAGCTATCCAGGGATGCGGATCACGCTGATGTTTAAGACGGAGAAAGCCAATGCCGTATAGCGACCGCGACGACATCACCGACATGGTCATGAAGCAGCAAGGCGCTAGCCCACTGTCTTATGGTTTGGCTGGGCTTGGTGCGGCTGCACCGGCAATGGCCTCGCCCAGAACCGGGCCGCAGCTTCCGGGTCTGCCACAGACGCCAGCCGGCGGCGTTCCCGGCAGTGGACTAGCGCCAGCGCCGCCATCCAACATGGCGTTGCCGCCACGCCAGCCAATGGGTGCCATGCCGCAGATGGGCGCAATGACCAGCATGGGCACGATGAACGACTTGAGCGCGGCACCGCCGCTGGGCATGCCGCCGCCGGGTGTCAGCAGGCAGAAGCGGATGTTCTAGATGAACGACCGGCAGCGCGAGTTCTTGCTCAAGCTGGATGCCGACAAGACGCGGCATTCAGGCCGCACGCTGTTCGAGCATCTCAAGGGCGTGCATGACTTGCTGCGCGACTGGGACAATCCAACCGATGTCTGCCTCGCCGGTTTGTTTCACAGCATCTACGGCACCAACACGTTCAAGCATCAATCGCTCAGTGATCGCGGCGCGCTGATCGACATGATTGGCGTCAAGGCCGAGTTGCTGGTGTATCACTTCTCCACCAAAGACCGTCCAATGTTTGCCAGCATCGACGCCAATGACATTCGCACCAAGCTGATCGAGATCGAAACCGCAAATCTGTTTGAACAAGGCGGCAATTTCAAAACACTGCGCAGGCTGCTGTTCATGAAGGGGCTAAGCAATGGTGCCAAGGCGGCGCTGAGCGGCGAGGTGGTGTGATGGCTCGCCGCGATGACGACGAACCTGAAAACGGTTGGCTGATGGGGCAGCTTGCGGCGCTGGATGAATACGGTAAGACGCCGCCCGCCAACTGGCCAATCATGGACCGCGATCCATTCGAGGCAGCCGCGCTCCGCACCCGGCAATCGGTGCGACCGACAGCAGGCCGGACGGAAGCGCCAGGGCAGATCCTTGGCCCGGTGGTGCATGCGCTGGGCGAGCCGATCCGCAAGGGGCAAGCTTTCCTGGCAAATGTGCAGCGCGCCAACGCCGAGATGTTTCCGGCGCAGTCCGGCATCACTGAGCAGTCAGCGGATTATGAGCCTACCAAGGCGGCGATCTCCGCCGAGTTGCCGCTGGTTGCCAACTTGTGGGGCGTTGGTGCCGCCAGCGTGCCGCGAGCGTCAGCCGGTGCGCTGGGTAGCAAGCTTGCCGCGCCTGCCATCGTCAGCAAGCCGCATATTCCGCCGGTTGTCACCAAGGTCGATCCGGCGATGTACGAGAACGCGCTGTCGGCGGTGAAGCAGCGCATCCCATTGGCCGAGTTGGACAAAGGCCGCGTGTTCAAGGACAAGGCAGCGCCGGTTGCGGCGGCGGAGCCTGCCGATCTGCCAATTGGCAGCACCGTGGTGTCGCTGCACGGCGACAGGTCTGCGCTGGGCGAACTGGCCCGCGTCGAAGGCCAGCCTGTCGGCAAGGGGCACGTCATTCACGGCGGTGCCGACTTCATCAACACGCAGTCGCCCAACGCGGTGTGGGCGTCCGAGCCAGCCGTTGCGTCCGGTGTGCAGAACCGGGTTGGCGACATCATGGATGTAACGGGCAAGCCGGTGTACGGCTCCTATGGTCCGATGGGCGTGCGCTCAATCGACTTCCAGCCAGCGGCAGGCAAGCTGGCGTTGCAGCAAGTGCGCGAGAACCGCAGCAAGCTGAGCAAGGAAGCCATCGATCTGTTCAACGAGAACATGCGCAAGCAGTGGGGCGGCCCGACCAAAGCGCAGCCCAACAAGCTGGCCGACTGGGCCGCCGTGCCGGATTGGCCGGGCATCACCAACACCAAAAAGGCAACGGAGTTTCTGGAGGAAGCAACCGGCGGCGTGCGCAACAAGTTCGCCAAGATGCTCGATACCGGAGCGATGATGAACGCCGGGATGCCGAATATGTCGGCCATCCGCCACGCCTTCACTAGCCCGGAGATGGCCAACCTTCCCAACTATTCCTACGGCAGGCGCATCGCCAAGCTCAGCCCGGAAGAGGCAATGGGCGGGCTGGCGCATCCGGCATTCGGCAAGAACATTGGCGGCGAGAGCCTGGGCGGCTTTGGTTATGCCACGCCGCGTGAGGTGGCGTTTGAGGACGTGGTCAAGAACCTTCAGGCGCAGGGCAGGCCAACCTCGCAGTGGGATTATTTCTTTGGCGGGCGTATGCCAAAGACCGTGCCGTACCAGCAGGAAGTGACGCAGCGGTGGATCGATGCCAACTCAGCCTTTGGTGATCGTGTGAAAAAGATGGGTGAGCTAGCGGCGTTTGGCGATTTCTCGCAGAAGGGTTTGTTCTTTACCGGCGCAACCGACAAGAAAACTGGAGCGGCGTTAGTGGCAGCAGCCAATGCGCCCAATGATCCGTTCTACAGCGCCGCGCAGCGCGCCGTTGAGAATGCCAAGCTGAGCAAGGGCACGCCGGAGCAGTGGCTGGGTTATTTGCGCAACCAGCCTGGAGTGAAGGCGGAAGAGTTGCAGCATGTGTTTGGCAACTTGCCCAAGGAAGGCATGCTGACCAAGGAACAGATGCAGGCGCACGCGGCTGAGAATGCGGTGCAGTTGAAGGAAGTGGTGAAGGGTGATCCTACTGAAACAGCGAGAATGACGCCCGATAGCCCCAGCTTTGATCCAGATAGAATACAGCGCGCCAATCCAACCAAATACTCCGAATGGCAACTCCCCGGCGGCGAGAACTATCGCGAGACGCTGCTGACGTTGCCGCAAGACCGCAAACTTAATGAAGCCGCCGATGCGGCGCAGGCTCGCGCTAATGTTCTAGGACGCGAGGCTGCCGATCGAATGCGTGAATGGAAAACATTTTCTGAGGAAAACCCGTTAGCTCATCCTAGAAATACAGAGGCTTATCGCGCTTATGCAGAGGCGGCGAAGCAACGTGATGCCGCCATGCAGGAGGCTGCCGAGTTTCATAAACAAATAGCTTCCAAAGAGTTTCAATCTTCGCATTGGTCCGAGCCAAACGTCCTGGCGCATGTCAGAACTAACATTAGAGAAATTCCGCCACAGCCCGGTGGACGCAACGAGCCGCTCAAGTCGCTGCACATTGAAGAGATACAAAGCGACTGGCACCAGAAGGGGAGGACGGCTGGATATAAGACAAAATCTGGTGACCCAGAAATGGATGAAATCAGAAATTTATCCAGCGGCGCTGTCCCCGACGCCCCCTTCAAATCCACCTGGGCCGATGTTGCACTCAAGCGCCAGATCCGCGAGGCGTCCGAGAAGGGCTACGACGCCATTTCATGGACGCCGGGAGAGGCGCAGGCCAAGCGGTACAGCCTGGACGCTCATCTAAATGAATTACAATATCTGAAAAACAGCGACGGCACATATTCGCTTGGCGGCACCATCAGAGGAAGTGGCGAGGGATTTAATCATCCTACAAAACTTACCGCAGACGCATTGCCCGGTGTTGTTGGCAAGGAGATGGCCGAGAAGATCATCAACGGCGAAGGTCGTCATTTCAGGGGCAACCCGGGAAACATGAGAACCTTTGAGGGCGTCGATCTCAAGATTGGCGGCGAAGGCATGCGCGCCTTCTACGACAAGATGCTGGTCGATAAGGCCAACGCCATTGGCAAGAAGCACGGCGCGAGGGTGGAGCAGGCCGAGCTTCCGCAAACTCAACAAAGAGATTTGCCAGAAGGCATGAAGCTGACCCATGTGGACGGCGGTAATTGGCGAGTTGTCGATAGTGACGGGATTTTCATCAGCCCGTCATTCCGCGATGCGGGGCAGGCAATTCCTTGGCTTCAAGCTAATGGTCACTATCCCAAGCAAGATGTTCACGTCATGCGCATCACGCCAGAGCTACGCGCTGCTGCCATGAAGGGCTTTCCGTTGTTCACAGCCGGCGGCGTTGTTGCCGGCGGCACAATGGGCGAGCTTGCGCGGCAGGACAAGTACGGCAAAGACGAGTAAGAAGGCACAACCCCAGGCAGGAGAACGACCATGATGGCGAGAACACCGAGGCATAAGGACGAGGATGAGGAAGATACCGACGTGCTGACCAAGGCCATCAGGACGCGGACCAAGGAAGAAGAAGACGACGAGGTTAAAGCAAAGGAAGGCGCGGAGCCGTTTCTCGCCAGCGACGTGGCACCCGGATTTACGGCTGGTGCTATCCCAGGGGCCGACAAGCTTTCAAAGATCAATCTCGATACGCCTACCTATGGCACCGAGACGCCGCCACGGCAGACGCCGCCTACTAATATCGAGAACTACATGAAGCACTCGCCGCCGAGCTTTCATGACAGCAATGGTGTGAAGATCACCAGCGTTGCGCCAACGCTGTCCGGCATCTCGCCGGCAACAGCGGTGGCGGTCACGGGTGCCGATCTGACGGTGACCGGCACCGGCACCAACTTTGACCGGGCCACCTTTCTGACGGCGGGCGGGGCCATTCTCTCCAATACGCAGTATGTCAGCGCAACGTCGATCACTGCGGTGATCAGGCCGGCGCTGAATGTTCCAGGTGTCGTCAAGGTGACGGCGAAGAACCCTGGCGGCGAGAGCGTGCAACGCGACTTTACCTTCACTTGAGGTGAGAAATGGCGCTTCCCGTAAACACCGTGGCAGCGGGCGGCTTGCCCGTTGTCGATGTCACTGCACTGGCGGCGGTATTTCAAAAGATGGGTGTGCCGGTCAGTGAGGCGCTCCCCGGCAAAGGCACGGCGGTCACCAAGGTGCTGAACTTTGGCGTGCCGGTGATCTTTGTGGTGCCGCCGCCGTGAACCTGATCGAAATCGCGCCGGGGCGTTGGCGGTTCGTCAAGCCGTCATCGCCGCCTGCGCGCAGCGATCTGCCGTGTCCCATGATCATCAGCGACATCATGGACCCGACAGAACAGGTCGATGGCAATTTTTACACGTCCAAGTCGGCGTTCCGCCGGGTTGGAAGGCAACTTGGATTAGTTGAGGTAGGCAATGAAAAGCCGCAAGCGAAGGTTAGGGTCAGCAACCAAGAAGGTGTCAGAAAAGCGCGGCGCGAGACAATCGGCAAGGCACTCGCGCAATACAAAGCGGGCCGACGCGCTAGAGAAAACGCGCCAGAAGTTTAAGGAAACACGTCAGAAGGTCGATGAGTTTGCCAGAACTCATCCTGGCTTCGACAAGCTCGCCAAAGAGATCATTTTTTGGATCGAGAAGAGGTTGAACCTCGATGACGCTTACCGCGTAGCCAAAGTGCTGGATAAAGTTAATGTGAAATTAGGAAGGGCAGAACCATCATGAGCGACACGACACAGCCGTCAGCGCCACCGCCGTCAACACCAACAACCCCACAGGCTCCCCAGGCAGCACCACCGCAAGCCGAGGTGCCGGTCAATGAGACGCCGGTCAATCAACAGACGCCTATTGGCAGCCAAGCGCCGCCCAAGCCGCCAGCCGTGGCGCGGCGTGAGGCGCTGGAGAGTGCCTTTGCCCGTGCCAGGGAGGCGCAGGAGGAGGCGAAGAAGAATGCCCCCACACGCGAACGCCCCGGCATGGGCCACAACAAGCCGCCGGAAGCGATGGCCAAGGAACAGGCCAAGCCCGACAAGATTGCCGAGAGAACCGAGCGCACCAGCCAGCCATCCGAGGCGCAGAAACGCTACCGCGAGGGCGGCAAGTTCGCCAAAGACCCGGCCAAGCCGGTCGAGCAGCCAGCCCCGCAGCCGGTAGCGGCGCAGCAACCCGGCCAACAGGCCGAGGCACAGAAGCCACCGATCAAGCCGCTGGATGAGAAAGCGCCGTACCGCGAGCCGCCGGGACGGTTCAGCGAGCAGGCCAGGACCGAGTGGCACGCCGCACCGGAGAGCGTGCGCGGCGCGGTCTACAAAATGGCCAAGGAGTTCAAGGGGGCCTACGACGCCTACAAGGCCGATCATACGGTGATGGAGGAGCTACGGCCCTATCACGACCTCGCCACCAAGCAGGGCACCTCGCTGCGCAAGGCGTTCGATAACTACTACAACATGGAACAGAAGATCCGTGGCGACTTGGTTGGCGGATTGGACACTATCGTTCAGAACGCTGCACGCGGCATGGGGCTGAAGGGTCCGCACGGCGGGCCGCTGACGCTGCAAGACGTGGCGCTGCATATTGTCTCCATGACGCCGGAGCAGCAGCAGCTTGTGCAGCAGCGTAACCACCAGACATCCGCCGAGATGCAGCTAGGCCAACTGCACCAGCGGCTGGAAAAGCAGGACCAACTGCTAAATCAGATGGTTTATCAACAGCGGTTTGCCGGCACTCGCGCCGAAGTGGACCGTTTTGCCGAGCAGCACCCACGGTTTGATGAACTGGCGGATCAGATCAAGATCGAGCTTGATCTTGGGTTCCCGCTGGAGCAAGCTTATGCCCGCGCAGACAAGCTACGACCGTCCAGCGCACCACAGGCGGCTCAGACCCGCACACAGTCGGCTCAGACCCGAAAGACCTCGATCAGCGGCGCTCCAGACGGCAACGGTGTTGCCAACACACGCCCATCAGCCGGGCAGCGGCGCAGTAACGGGGAAGCGAAACACCCAACGCGACAAGAGGCGCTTGCCAGAGCAATGCGCCGTGTCGGCAATGGCGTGTAAGGGGCAGAAGTAAATCATCGCTCGTCCCTGCGCGCCGGTAAATCGCAAAGGACTGAGCCATGCCTATTCTTCCGGTTGGAACGGAAAGCAATGTTCCGTATCAGCAAGTATTGTCGATGGCGATTGAAGATCGCTCATCGAGCTATCAGGATCTCGTCTCCGACAACAACGCACTTCTGGCGGTGATGCGCGACAAGGGTCTGTGGGAAACCTACAGCGGGCCGCGCATTCGCCAGACGCTGCAAATCGCTAAGCAGACGGCGCAGTGGTATAATGGATACGATGTTTTGCTGAACCCAGCGATCGATTTATTCGCCGACGCTTGGTTCGAGCCAAAGATGGTCGCCGTGCCGATCATCCTTTCCAAGCAGGAGATCCTCAACAACCAGGGCGACAATCAGGTCATGGCTGTTCTCGACAGCTACATGGCCGCAGCCGAGCGCGCCTTGGAAGACGCAATGGACGGCGCGCTGCACGCTGCCGGTGGCGGCAAGCAGTTGACCGGCCTGCCGACCGCGATCCCGACTGTCAACAATTCCGGTGTCTACGGCGGCATCGACCGGGCGCAGAACACTTGGTGGCAGACCAGCGTGTTCGACGCGCAGTCGTTCTATGCCGGCGCGACCCAAGTAACTTCCACTACCATCCGTCCGATGCTCAACCGCATCATGACGACCAACTCGCGTGGCAAGGACTACGCCGATCTGTTGTTGATGTCGCCGCAGCACTACGAGGCCTACGACGCCGCGACGATTGCCATTCAGCGCCAGACCAGCGGCTCGCTTGGCAAGCTGGGCTTCTCGACGCTGGAATACATTGGTGGCGGTAAGCGCAGCACCATCGTGCTGGAGGGCGGCATGGGTTCCGACATGCCGGCCAACGTCACTTATGGCCTGCATACCGACAGTCTGCGGCTTCGCTACAACCCGTCGCGAAACTTCGACAGCATCTTCAAGGGTGAAGGGCAGATGCCGATTGATAAGGACGCCATCGCGCAGTTCATCGGCTGGATGGGCGAACTGACGATGACCAATCCGAAGTTCAATTGGAAACTGATCGACAGCAATCCAGCCGCATAGCGATCTTGCACGATCCGGTTTTGTTGACGCGGGCTGGATTGTGAGAGAGGGGCGGGTGCCGAGTGCTAATGCCTTCCGAGCATTTTGGCATCCGCCTTTTCATCAACAGGAAGGGCAACTGAATGGTTCCGAATGACAAAGGCGTTGTCGCGGTGTTTCGCAATGACGTTGTGAAAAATCCTCGTAAGTCAGCCGAGGCTGGCCGTCCGATCTTTGACGACATCGAACTGGTCGAGCTTCGCCATCCGGCGTCGAAGGATGTCGGCGTCTATCCGGCAATGGAGGGATCGCACTGGGGCGAAGATCCGCTGACCGGCGAGATGCGCCGCATCACCTTCGCCGAGCGGTTCAGGACGCAATACCAGCAATTCAAGGCGCACGACCAGCAGACCAAGAGCGGCACACCGCTCGACTACCTGACGTTTCTGACGGCGGCCAAGTGCGCCGAGCTTCGTGCGTTGAACATCTACACCGCCGAGGCATTGGCGCTGATTGACGGCAGCGAGTTGAAGAACCTTGGCCCTGGCGGGCGCGACATGAAGAACCAAGCCATCGCGTTTCTGGAGAGCAGCAGCGACATGGCCAAGGTCACCAAGCTTGAGGCCGAGCTTGAGGCGGTGAAGGCACGCAATCAGGTGCTGGAAGACGACATCAAGCAGACCATCACCACGCTCAAGGAGCCGCCCAGCGAGTTCGACGGCATGAGCGACGAGCAGATCAAGGATCATATCAAGTCGCTGACCGGCGTGACGCCTAAAGGCAATCCGTCGCGCCGCACGCTCATTCGCATGGCCGAGGAGCAGAAGGGCAACGTGGCGGCATGAGCATCCTGTCGGTGGTGAAAGACGTTTGCATGGCAAACGGCGTCAATCCGCCGACAACGATGTTTGGCACGTCGATCCAGCCGCGCACGCAGGCTGAATTGCTGTCGCTCGCCAACGAGACGGCGCAGAAGATTGCCTACGATGTCCGCGAGTGGCGGGCGCTGAAATCGATCCAGACCTTTACCGGCGACGGCGTGGCGGATCGCTTCGCCCTGCCGCCGGATTTCAAGCGCATGCTGCTGACATCCCAGGTCTATCCATCCGCCTCCACCAACACGCCGCTGAAGTTCGTGCCTGACGCCAACGAGTGGCTGCTGCGCCGGATCAACAACTGGCAGGACGGCTGGGGCGAGTGGACGATTATTGGCGACGACATGCTGGTGTTTCCGATCCTGCAAGCCGGGCAGAGCGTGACGTTTGCCTACCTCAACAAGAATTGCATCAGGCTCGCTGGCGGCGGCTACGGCGATCAGTTCATGAGCGACGGCGACAGCTTCCGCATCGATGAGCGGTTGTTGAAATTAGGAATGATCTGGCAGTGGAAAGCAAACAAAGGCAGCCCATACGCCGAGGACATGGGCACCTACTCCGACGCACTGGTCAATGTTGCCGGGGCCGACACGCCTGCGCCGATCCTGATTGACATTGGCTGGGACCGAGGTTGGACGAGAATAGCCAATGCCAATATCATCCAGCAGTAAATCGTTCAGCCCGCCGGCATTCAACGTGGCGCTGGAAGGCCCGCCTGGACCGCCTGGGCCGCCAGGGCCACCCGGCTTGCCTGGGCCGGAAGGCGATCCCGGCCCGCCCGGCGTCAGCAATGTGCCTGGGCCGCCTGGGGCAACAGGCCCCGCTGGGCCTACCGGCCCCGCAGGGCCTGCCAGCACGGTGCCGGGGCCTACTGGCCCTGCCGGGGCCACGGGTGCGACCGGCAGCACTGGGCCGCAAGGACCAAAGGGCGACACCGGAGCGCAAGGCCCGCAGGGCGTGCCCGGCAGCACCACGGCGTCAGGCACCTCGTTTGCGCCAACCGGCAATGTTGCCGCCGTCACCGTGCAGGCAGCCATCGCCGAGGTGGACAGCGAGAAGATCGCCAAGGCCGGCGACACAATGGCGGGACACTTGTTCCTGCCGATTGCACCAGCCGCCGCCAATGCCGTGCGCAAGGATTACGTTGACGCCTCCTTGCCAAATGCCAACGTCCTTATCAACAGCGACTTCCGCGTCAATCAGGCCGGCTATATTTCTGCCGGTGTACTGCCCGCTGGTGGATACGGTCACGACCAGTGGAAGGGCGGCGCTGCCGGTGGCGATTATTCGTTTACCCAATTGAAGAGCAGCACGCAGATAACAATCGCGGTAGGCAAGACGCTCATCCAACCGATTGAAGACGCTAACGTCAGTGGCGGCTCTTATGTTTTGTCATGGACCGGCACGTCACAAGCACGCGCTGGCGTGAACAGCCTAACACCATCCGGTTCCTATGCGGTCAGTCCATTGTCGATTGCAGGACAGACGGCTGGCACGGTGATGTCGGTCGAGTTCAGTGCAGGGACATTGAGCAACGTAAAACTTGAACGCGGATCAACGGTGACGCCGTTTATCATGCGTCCGGTCGATCAGGAATTGATGACTTGCCAAAGGTACTATCAAAAATGGTCTGCCATTGGTCCGTTCCAAGGTGTCGCTTTTAGCGCGACACAAGGACAAGTAATTGGTTCTGGTCCGGTGATGCGTGGCTCACCGACATTGTTGAAGCAAGGGATAAGGGTTTCCGACGTATTTGCGCTTGGCCATGTTTTGACGGACCTTGCCATTTCCAACGGCCCACCAGCAGTGATGCTGATTTTTACTGTCTCGGGTGGTGGCTTAACTGGAGGACGCCTCTATCGAACGGAGCCGATTACCGGCGCTGATTACATTGCATTCGATGCGAGGCTGTGATGGCGGATTATAAACTCTCCGTCACAGACGCCATCACTCGCACCTACGACGGCGCAAGCATTCCGCCTGACCCGGCCAACCGCGACTACGCAGAGTATTTGCAATGGGTCGAAGACGGCGGCGTGCCTGATCCATATGTACCGCCGCCACCTGTGCCGCCAACGCCAACCAGCGAACAGACAATAATCTACGAGCATGAGAACCGCATCCGCACACTGGAGGGCCAGCCGCCACTGTCGCTTGCCGATTTCATTGTGAGGCTTGCATGAGCGGACACGTCGCATTCCGCCGCCAGCCGGTGCCTGGACAGATGGCGGTCCAGCACCAGATTACGACGCTGCCAGCGCCAATTCGCGGCGTCATCGAGGTCGAGAACTGGGCCTACGTCAAACCCGGCTGCGCCAACATCATCGACAATTGGTTCTGCACCCAGAAGGGCCTGCGGCTGCGCGGCGGCACCGAGCGGTGGGCGAAATTGCCTGACCCGGTCGAGATCGTGCGCACCGGGTTCGACTACGTCAGCGGCAATGTTCATCGCATGTTCGCCGCCACCAGCACGCGAATATTCGACGTGTCGTTTGCCGATAATCCCGTGCCGCAAACGGGTGTCGGCACGCTCACCAACGGCAACTTCAGCACGGCGCAGTTTGCCACCGCAGGCGGCGACTGGCTGCTCGCCGTCAACGACGTTGGCGATTATGTTCGCCGGTTCAACGGCACGATCTGGGAATTTCTCGACACCGCCTACGCCGGTACGCCGTCGCGCATTATCGGGCCTGCTGGATCGCCTGCCGACATCCTTGACGGCAAGGGCCTCACCTACGTCTGGAAATATCGCGACCGGCTGTTCTTTATTCAGGGCGGCACCATGAATGCGTGGTGCTTGCCGACGCACGCTGTCGGCGGCACATTGATCAGCATCCCGCTGTCGGGTGCCGCCAAGCGCGGCGGCTCGCTGCTGTTTGGTGCGGTTTGGTCTACGGATGCTGGAGACAGCACCGACGACAAGTGCTGTTTTTTCACGGACCAGGGCGAGGTCTTGGCGTTCAGCGGCACCGATCCCACAAACATCGCCAACTGGCGGCAGGACGGGCGCTTCGATATTTCCAAGCCGCTGGGCAAGAACGGACATCAGCAGCTTGGCGGCGACGTGCTGGTCATCACGGTTGACGGCATCGTGCCGCTGTCGGCGGTGTTTCAGAAGGACATCACGGCGCTGTCGTTGGCGGCGATCTCATACAACATCGAGCCAATGTGGATGCGCGAGTTAAAGGCCAAGAATGCGCATCCCTGGACGCTCGCCAAGTGGGACGAAGGTGATGCGCTGTTTGTCACTTTCCCAGGAGGCCGGGACCACAAGACACAAACTGTTGGCGTCAGCAATCTGCATACCGGCGCGTGGTCACGCTATGTCGGCTGGGACGCCATGTGCTTCATGCAACTGCGCGGCAGCTTGTTCTTTGGCACCCAGGACGGATTGATCCAGCAAGTCGATAGCACCGGCCTGGACGACGCCAGATGGGATGTCGGCCTGGATCGCAACATAGGCAACACCTACTGCTGCAAGATGGTTGGCGGCTGGGAGATGTTTCAAGTGCCGCCCAATCAAGTGACGTGGTTCCAGGCCAGATCAGCGTTTTTCAGTTCCGCGCACCAGCCGTTTGAGCCGCAGCTTGCCGCCACCACCGACTATGAGTTCAGGATACCGACGCCGCCCAACGCTGGCCCCGATCCTGGCTTGCTGGACGTATGGGACCAGGGGCTGTGGGACGACGCCAAATGGGATCAGGCCGGTGCCGGTATTGCCCCGGTGAAGAACACCATGTGGGTGTCAATTGGCGAGACGGGATTTTCTCACGCGCCCATCGTGCAAGTGACTGTCGGCCAGCAAGTGAAGCCTGATGTTGAGTTGATCTCGATTTCCGCAACCTTCATCCGCATGGCAGCAAACGTATGAACATCGAAGATTTCATCAGGCTGCATTGGATGGTGGTCGAGCGGCTCGACTGCACCAGCCCGTTTATCTGCTGCAACGACGGCGATGGTGACGGCGGTGACGGTGGTGGTGACGGTGGTGGAGATGGCGGTGGAGATGGCGACGACGGTGGTGGAGACGGTGACGACGGCGATGATGGTGACGATGGCGCTGACGGCGCTGATGGCGAAGGCGATGACGGCGAGGGTGGCGAAGGCGACGAGGGTGGTGAAGACGGAGAAGACGGCGAGGGTGCGGAAGGCGAGGGTGGTGCAGCAGATGAGGCCGGCACTGAGAGTGGCACGTCCGATGAAGATGCCGACCCGGAGAGTGATTTTGATTTTAGCGCAGACCCCGGCGGCTACGGCAGCTATGGCGGCATGGACGAGGCTGGGTTTGAGGATTTTGAAGCCGATCCAGGCGTAGCCGACCCAGGCCCCGATCCATTTGCCGATCCAGGGCCTGACCCGTCATTTGATCCATCGCCAGAGATTGCGGGCCTCGATCTAGGCGGCAAGGACGACGACGATGACGACGACGATGACGACGTAGAGAGTGGCTATGGCGCTATGGCTTCTGCCAGCGTCCAAGACCTTGCCGCTGCTATGGCTGAACCCGATCCCGGTCCTGGGTCACCAGAACCTGAGACTGGATCACCAGAACCTGAAACCGGATCGCCAGAACCCGATACGATGGCGCTTGATACAATCGATGTCGTAGGCGGAGCCACCGCTGGCGTAGCCGGTCCAGGAGGCCAAGGCGGCCACGGTGGCCAGGA
>Ga0210380_10000756_pt1 | contig 13692 bp, 13 predicted proteins | sample PLM4_5_coexredo_FD_155476 | JGI IMG/M metagenome (GOLD analysis project Ga0210380, IMG submission 155476) | Groundwater sediment microbial communities from an aquifer in East River, Colorado, USA - PLM4_5_coex redo | ecosystem: Environmental > Terrestrial > Soil > Riparian zone | place: USA...
TAAGCCGCCTTCCCCAGATGAAGCACTGTGTTACTATTGTTGATAAGGAGCTCCCCGGGTGAAATTCAGCATCGCCGCTCTCGCGCTGACTGCCGCCTTTGGCTCGGCCTTCGCCACGGCGGCCGAGGCGCAGAACTTTCCATCCAAACCGATCCGGGCGATTGTGTCATCGAGCGCCGGCGGCACCAGCGATATTTTCATGCGGGTATTGGCGGAGGAGCTGCACAAACGGCTCGGTCAACCGGTTATCGTCGAAAACCGGCCCGGCGGCGCGTTCAATATTGGCGCGCGCGTATGCGCGGAAGCCGCGCCCGACGGCTACACCGTTTGCATGATGTCGGCGGAGCCCGTGGCCTTCAATCAATTTCTGTTCAAGACGCTGCCCTTCGATCCGGCTGCCTTCGTGCCGATTACCCAGTTCTTCTTCCTGACGCAAATGCTGGTGGTCAGCGCGCAGCTCAACGTCAAGACGATCCCCGCATTGATCGCGCTGTCGAAGGCGAAGCCCGGGACGTTGAGCTACGCCACCGCCGCGGTCCCGACCGCCGTCTTCCTCGAACGCTGGAAGGCTGCGGCCGGCATCGACATGGTGCGGGTTCCGTTCCGCGGCGGTGGCGAGGCGGTCACCTCGCTGCTCAATGGCGCGACGCCGGTCGGCTTCTACGGAATTGCCAATCTGCGCGCCCTTCTGGAAGGCGCTCAGCTCCACGGGCTGATGGTCGATAGCGTCAATCGCTCGCCGCTCTACCCGGATATTCCGACCATCGAGCAGGCGACGCGGATGACCTTCAATGGGCGCTCCTGGTTCGGGCTGTTTGCACCTCCAGGCACGCCCGTGACGATCGCACAACGTCTGCAAGCCGAAATCGCACGCATCATCGGACAGCCGGATTTCCGCAACAAATATCTGATCGAGCGCGGACTTGAACCGGTCGCCAGTACGCCAGAGGAATTCGGTCGTTTCGTCAACGACGACCGCGCGGTATCGGAGCAGATCGTCAAGGAGGCCGGGTTGCAGCCGCAATAGCCTCGGCGGACTTCGTCTACGAAATCGCCGGCCGCCGCAGAGAGAGGAACACGCGTGAAGGTGTTGCAATATGCGACCTACGGCGGGCCGGAGGTGCTGCACATCGCCGAGCGACCGAGGCCTGAACCCGGGCCGACGGACGTCTTGGTCCGCGTCCATGCCGCGACCGTGGGCGTGGGTGACTGCAAAACCCGAGCTGGCCTGCTGCAAGGGCACTTCCAGGTCGCGTTCCCGAAAATTCCAGGGCGTTATGGTTCGGGAACGATCGCTGCCCTCGGCACCGAAAACATGGCCCATCGTTATCAAATCGGCGACGCTGTGGTGTTCGCCACGCTTCACACCGACAGCGGCAGCGCCGCCGAGTATGTCTGCGTCGCGGCGGACAAGATTGCTTTGAAACCGGCAAACCTCAGCCATGTTGAGACCGCCGCCATGATCCAGGGCGGGGTCACCGCCTATTGCTGCATCATCGAGGCGGGCGACGTCGCGCGAAATGAAAAGATCCTGATCCACGGCGCCGCTGGATCGGTCGGCAGCGCCTGCGTCGAGCTCGCCTGCCACCTCGACCTGCGCATCACCGCCACCTGTCGTGCCATCGATTGCGATCATGTTCGCTCGCTAGGCGCAGATCATGTCATCGCCTTCGATCGGACCGATTTTTCCGAAAGCGTGCGCGACCAGGGTGTCGTCATCGATCTGGTCGGCGGTGATGTTCATCGCCGGTCATATGACGCTCTTAGACGAGACGGTCGCCTCATTTATCTGAATGCCGCTCCCATCGAGAACCGGGGCTCGCTGTTTGGAGTGCACGTGCGCAATGCCGCGGTCGGCAATGGCCGCCCGCTGCTAGCCGCCGTCTGCCAGCTTGCCGAGCAAGGCGTATTCGCGCCGAGAGTCGGCAAGATGCTGCCGCTCGACGAAGGCGCCAAGGCGCACGGCCTGCTTGAATCCGGAGCGATCAAACACGGGCGCGTTGTTCTCCTGTTGCGCTGAAACATGGCTGCGACTTGCAACTGACGTGATCTAGGCGCTTTGCAATCTATTCGTATCGCGCGGCGTTCCCGCACACATTCGCTCAGACACTGGCCAATTTTCCTATCAGTGTGCGAACTGGATAGCTTGATGCTGATTCTTTATAAGTCGCGAACTGGAAAGGTTGCGACCATTGTACCGTCGGGGATGCTAGCTAGCAGCGCATCGCGCAGGAGCAGATTGAGATTGTTGAAGCGAATTGAGGACCTAGGAACCGCACCCTATGTGACAACTCCCGACGAACTAGCCGTGCTCGTTGAGGTGGCGCGGATGAATGGGCACAGGTTGTTAAGCTGGCAGGTGTCAAAGCTCAGCATCTGCGCTCCGCCGGCGAAGCCATCGATTGCATAGCCGCCGGCCGTCGAAGCCGCTCGTTGAAGATTCCAAAGGAGGGCAAATTGGACGCAACGAAGAGATACCGCATCTGGGCGCAGGGCGCCACTGATCAAGTTGGCCACCGCAACTACCTGGCGCAATTGTTGCCTCACATAAAGGCCTGCACGGATCCCGACTTCGAGCTCGACTTCAAAACCATGACGCCCTCAGTGACGACAGTGCACGCATTGTCGGAATTCCGCTTCTCGCGCGAGGTGATACGCGGCGCCATTCAGGCCGAGCGGGAGGATTATGACGTTTTTTTCATGAACCACTTTCAGGACGTCGGCCTGTACGACGCGAGAGCGGCGGTGAAAATACCAGTGCTTGGCCTAGGTGAAGCGACTTTGCTCCATGCCTGCACCATGGGCCGCAAGCTGGGCCTGTTAGCGATCAACCCCGCCTTCATACCGGCCCATAACGAGCAGGTTTATCGCTATGGGCTGCAACGACGGATTGCTGGAATCCGCGCGATGGAAGCCAGTATCAGCGATTACATGGAAGCTTTCACATCGTCCGCAAAAAAATCGGAACTGCAGGCCATCTTCGAACGCGAGGCGCGTCGCCTCATCGACGGCGGCGCTGATGTCATCGTGCCGACTGGGGGCATTCCCATGATGTTGTTCGGCAAAGAACCGGGCGCCAATGTCGATGGGGCTCCGATCGTCAACGGAGTCACGGTGGTGATCAAAGCCGCTGAAATGGCCGTCAAGCTAAAGCGCCTCGGCGTATCGGTCGCAAGCCGCATCCCGCAGTCAGGCTTTGCGCTGCCATCTGCTCAGACGCTCGAGGAGTTTCTGCGCCATGGCTGATCGTCCATCGCGCATCGGAGAACCTGCACCGCGCGCCATCGTGAATGTCTGGCTGCCGGCCAAGGGCGCGGCTCGCAATCGATGGCTTACGCGTTCCAAAGCCGCCCGATTGCTGTGAGCATGCTGGCGTCGCGAACTTCAAACCCGCCACTGGGGCCCGGACGACGCGCGCCGACCAGGTGAATCAGCGATTAAGCTATTTTCGGTGGGGCCGAATGATATTTATTTGGGTGACCTCCCATTGATGTGGCGCGCGATATCGTGAGTTGCCATCCAAAACCAAAGTACATTCTGTTGCCCGAATACTATATTCGCGCTGAGACCGGGGCTACAGTAGGGCATCGTCAGATTCAGCGCGACGGTCATTCAGCGGAGAAGATCATGGCCAAACTCAGGCATATCGCGATCCAGGTCCCCGATCTCGAAAAGGCAGCGGCGTTCTACGAAGGCGTCTTCGATCTCAAGCGGGTCGCCAAGGTGGAAGCTCCGATCGGCAACGCCATCTCGCTGTCCGACGGCATCATGAATCTCACGCTGCTGCAATTCCCCGAAGGTACCAAAGGCGGCAAGGGCGGTCCGGACTGGGCCGGACTGCACCACTTCGGCTTCGTGGTTGACGATGAAGGCGAGACCGAGCAGAAGATCAAGAATCACGGCGGCGAGTTTTTTATGCAGCTGCCGAAATATCCCGGCGTCGACGCGGAAAAGAAGTTCAAGGACATCAACGGCATTGTGTTCGACGTCTCCGAGCACGACTGGCGGCAAGCCAAAGAAAGCTGATGCGGATCGTCGCCGTCAGAGAACGGACGATTGAGCTGTCATCGGCCACGCGGAACTCGAGCATCAGCTTCGACGCCATGACCGCAAGCGTGATAGCGGTGCACACCGATGCGAGCAAGAACGGCAAGCCGCTGATAGGCTTGGCGTTCGACTCGATCGGTCGCTACGGGCATGGCGGCCTGCTACGCGAGCGTTTCATTCCGCGACTGCTGGCCGCCGATCCGGACGATTACGCGGACGGCAGTGGCAGCGTCGACCCTCATCGCACCTGGGCTGTCCTGATGAAGGACGAGAAGCCGGCCGGCCATGGCGAGCGTTCGGGCGCGGTTGGCCTGTTCGACGCGGCGCTGTGGGACCTTGCCGCCAAGGCCGCGGACGAGCCGCTGTGGAGCCTGCTGGCGAAACGGCATGGCAACGCCAATGCCAACGCCAAGATCGCGATCTATGCCAGCGGTGGCCACTACCGTCCCGAGAACGACATCGATGGGCTGCGTGACGACGTCCGCCGCGCAATCGGTCAGGGCCATCGCCGCTTCAAAATAAAGATCGGCGGCGCGAGCTTGGTTTCCGACTTCGAACGCATCGAGGCCGTATTCGGCCTGCTTGAGCGCGGTATGAGTCTCGCCGTCGACGGCAACGGCACATTTGACCGCGGCAAGACCGTCCAATATCTCGATGCGCTCAAGCCCTATCCGCTGGCATGGGTCGAAGAGCCGGTCCATCCGCTCGACTTCGAGTTGCTTCGCGACATCGCGGCGCGATGTCAGATTGCGCTGGCGACTGGCGAGAACCTGTTCTCGCGCGACGATGCGCGCAATCTCCTTCGCTACGCTGGACTGCGGAAGGATCGTGACATCCTGCAATTCGACATCTCACTGAGCTACGGCGTCGTTGAATATTTGCGCATCCTGGACGATCTTGGCGAGCACGGCTGGCGCCGCGAGCGCTGCGCACCGCATGCCGGGCACCTGCTGGCGATGAATGCGGTCGCAGGCCTTGGACTGGGATTGGCCGAGGTTGCGATGGACACCTCCACGTTGTTTGGAAAGCTCACTGCCGGCGTCCCACTCAGCGATGGCGTCGCGACGCTACCGAGCGAGCCGGGGACTGGATTCGAGCAGATCTCAGTATTCTCGGAGGTCTTCGGCGGTCTGTTGAACTGAACTGCAGGGTACAGAACATCTCATGGAACAGTCGGCCTCACCTCTGACATCTGACGAAATCCGGAGCCTGGTACGGCCGGACCATGTGCATCGCCGCGCCTACGCCGACGCCGCCGTGTTCCAACTCGAGCAGGAGCGCATCTTCGGCCGGTTGTGGATTTATGTCGCCCATGAGAGCCAGCTCAAAATGCCGGGTGACTTCGTCCGCACCCGGCTCGCCGCCTTCGAAGTTCTTGTCACCCGTCATACCGACGGGAATATCTACATGCTGCAGAACCGCTGCCCGCATCGTGGCGCGCGAATCTGCATGGTCGACCGCGGCAACGCCAAGGTGTTCAGTTGTCCATATCATGCTTGGTCGTTCAGGCCGGACGGCTCGCTCGACTCGGTGCCGCACCGCAAGAGCTATCCCGAAGCCTTCAGACTCGACGACCCGCAGAACCATATGCAGCGGGTCGGCCGCGTCGCCGTTTACCGCGGCTTCGTGTTCGCAACGCTGAACAAAAATCCTGAACCGCTGGTCCACCATCTCGGGCAGATGACGGAGATCATCGACAATCTCGTCGACCGCGCGCCAGCCGGCGAGGTCGAGATCGCGGACTCGAGCTTCGCGCTGGAATACCGCGGAAATTGGAAGCTGCATCTGGAAAACGCCGCCGACATTTTCCATCCGAGCTTCGTGCACAACTCCTCGGTTGCGCCGGCCCGCCGCGCGCCGGCCAACGCCTCGATCCTCGACCAGGACCAGACCCGGGAAATGCTGCTGGCGAATGGCTTCGGACCCGCCGAATGGGAAGGCATCCAGCTCAACGGGCTCTCTGGCGGACACGCCTTCATGACCAACATCTACAACAAGGGCGTGCTAGCCAGTCAGGACACCGATCCAGTGGCAGCCCGCTATCGCGCCGCGCTGACCGAGAGGCTGGGACCCGAGCGTGTCGCGCGCGTGCTCGCCATGAACCGGTTCAACAACATCATCTACCCCAACCTGGTCGTCAACGCACAGTACCAGCAGATGCGCGTCACTGTTCCGGTTTCAGTCGACCGGACCATCGTGCACATCCACTGCTTCCGCTTGAAGGGAGCACCGGATGAGATGTTCCACCGCGCGGTACGCTTCCTAACCACCCTTGGCTCGCCAATGTCGATGATTTTCTCCGACGACGTAGAGATGCTGGAGCGCTGCCAGCAGGGGCTCGCCAGCGACGTCGGTCCGTGGATCGATTTCTCGCGCGGCATCGGCATGGACCGACATGGACCGGACGGCAGCATTTCCGGCGCCGCCAGCGAGATGCCGATGCGGGTGCAGTTCGAGGCGTGGGTCAATTATCTCACCGCAGAGGCGGTGTGATGCTGGATTACGAGACGCAGCGCCAGATCGAGCTGTTCCTGTTCGAGGAGGCACGGCTGCTCGACGCCGGAAAGTTCGCCGAATGGCTCAAGCTCTACGAGCCGCAGGGCATCTATTGGATGCCGAGTCAGTCCGGCCAGACCGACCCGCTCAATGTCGCATCCATCGTTTATGAGGATCACGCCATTCTCTCGATCCGCGTGCAGCGGCTGCTTGAGGCGCGCGCATTAGTCCTGACGCCAATGCCACGCACCACGCATCTGGTCAGCAACATTGAAGCACAGGAAGCCGAAGGCGGCGATTTCACCGCGACTGCGGCTTTCATTTGCGTTGAACACCAAGCTGACAAGCAAAAAATCTTCTCCGGCCAGCACACCTACCAGCTCGCACGCAAGGACGATTCATTTCGGATTAAGATGAAACGCGTGGCTCTGCTAAACAGCGACGGCGTTCATTCGCCGATGGCTGTACCGCTGTAGCTCCGGATTTTCCGTTTCAGGCTGTCATGCGGCACATTGGCATCAAACTTGCGGTGCTGTTGGCTGAAACTCTAGAATGAGCCGCAATCCGATACGGGGCATAACAACGATGGCAACCACCCGACGAGCGTTCCTGCAAGCCGCCGCCGGACTGGGCCTCGCGCCATGGCCGGCGCGAGCCCAGGCATTGACCAAGGTTCGCTACGTCAGCTCGTCGCCCGTCTGCCGACCCTATCACGCCTACCTCTATGCCGGCGCGCGCGCTGGCCTGCATACCAAGATTGGCGTCGATCCCGAATTCCTGTTCATCGCGGGCTCAGGCGCGGTGCTTCAACTGCTGATCTCCGGCGACGGCGATATCGGCAACATCGGCATCTTCGAATTCATTGCGACGAAAAAAAAGCAGCCGACGCTGCCGCTGTCTGTCGTGTATTGTCACGATTACAGCTCGTCCTACGTCACGGTCGTTCCCGAAGACAGTCCGATCATGGCAGCGGCTGATCTGAAGGGAAAATCGGTCGGTGTGACGAGCCTCGCGTCCGGCGCCGTCCCGACGATGAAGGCGATGGCGCGCCTGGCCGGCATCGATCCCGCGTCGATTCAATTTCTCGCCGTCGGCCCAGAGGCGCCGGCGATGGTTGCGCTGAAATCCGGTCGCATCGACGCGTATTCTCATTTCATCGGCGTGATTGCGGGCTTGGAAAACCTGGGAATGAAGTTTCGGAGCTTCTCGCCGGACGTGCCATCCGGGGTGTTCGTCACCAGCAATGCCCTGCTCGCCAAGAACCGCGATCTCGTCGTTCGCGGCCTACAAGGCATCGCGCTCAGCACGCGCTTTGCCCAGATCAATCCTTTCGCGGCGGCTCGCAATTACTATGCGCAGTTCCAGGCGCCGACTGGCGATCCCGCCCAGGCTCTCCGCAACGACGTGCACGCGATCGAGAAGACGCTTTCGATTTTCAAGCAGCCGAACGACGGCCATAAATGGGGCGAGATGACCGAAGCCGGCTGGAACAAGCTGATCGCCCTCGCCGGCCCCGAGTTCGATTTGAAGCCCCAGGACACCAAGTTTGCCGACTTTTTCAACGGCTCGCTGATCGACGACGTCAACAAGGTTGATATCGCTACGCTCGCCGAAACGGCCGCAAAATCCGCGCCGGCGCAATGACCGCCGCTTCGCCCGCCCGCCCCGAGACCAGTCATGCGCTCGAGGTGTCGGCGGTCGGGCTGACCTATCGCACCAGCTCGGGTTCGGTCGAAGCCTTGCGCAGCATCACGCTCGACGTCGCAGATGGCGAATTCGTCTCCGTGGTCGGGCCAAGCGGCTGCGGCAAGAGCAGTCTGCTCAAGTTGATCCTCGGCCTGGAACGTGCGACTCGCGGCAGCCTCGCGGTCGATGGACGCAAGATCGCAGGTCCATCGCGCGGCGTCGGCGCGGTGTTTCAGGCGCCGGTGCTGCTGCCCTGGCGGACCATCGAAGAAAATGTGCTGCTGCCGGCCGACGTCATGAAACTCGACCGGCCGCGCGCCACAGAGCGGGCCCACGCGCTCCTTCAGATGGCAGGTCTCGGCGGCTTCGAACGCAAATATCCATACGAGCTGTCCGGCGGCATGCAGCATCGCGCATCCATTGTCCGCGCCCTGGTGCACGATCCGAAGCTGCTGATCATGGACGAACCTTTCGCGGCCCTCGACGCCATCACCCGGGAGCAGATGGCGACGGAGTTGCAGCGGATCTGGATGGACAGCCGCAAGACCGTGATGTTCATCACCCATTCGATCAGCGAGGCGGTGTTCCTCTCGGACCGCATCGCTGTGATGTCGGCGCGGCCAGGCCGTATCGTTGACATATTCAACAATCGGGCACCACGACCGCGCAGCTTCGCCGACCTGCTGTCGCCGGCATTGGCCGAGTTATCCGCCGAGATACGGCGAAGCCTCGACCTCGCCTGCGCCGCATAGACGATCGGGCGAGCCGCATGGCAGACATCGTAAACACCGAACCGAAAGCAGCCGAGGCCGTGCCGCGCCGGCGCGCGAGTGGAATAGCGTGGCGCATTCTGGAGCGTCTGCTGTCGCTCACGATTCTGCTGCTCATCATCGAGGGCGGCATCCGCGGCTTCGAGGTCCCGCCCTATGTGTTTCCCACCCCTTCGGCGATCGGGGTCGCGCTCTATCAGGGCGTGGCTGGCGGCACTTATCTGCCGGCGCTTGCGGTGACGTTGACCGAGATCCTCATCGGCTTCGTCATCGGCTCGACCTGCGGCATCCTGCTCGGCATCGCCATGGTCCAGGTCCCGCTGCTGGACCGGATCGTCTATCCCTACGTCGTCGGGCTGCAAACCGTGCCCAAGGTCGCGATCGCGCCGCTGATGATCGTCTGGTTCGGGTTTGGCATCTCGTCGAAGATATTTATCGTCGCGGTGACCTGCCTGTTTCCAAGCCTGATCAACACCATCGCCGGGCTGCGCGCGGTGGATTCCGACCGTATCGCGCTCATTACCGCGATGTGCGGCACGCGGGCGCAACTGCTGCGCTACGTGCAACTTCCGAATGCCCTGCCCTACATCATGGCTGGGCTCAACACGGGCATCGTGCTTGCCGTCATCGGCGCCATCGTCGGCGAGTTCGTCGGCGCCAAGACCGGAATCGGCGTGCTGATCCTGCAAGCTAATTTCGGCCTCGACCTCGCCTCGATGTTCGCGGTGCTGGTGCTGATTGCGGTCACCGGCGTGGTGCTGAACCTGATCCTGCGGCTGGTTGAGACAAGGCTTTGCTTCTGGAGCGGCAAGGCGACCAAATAAACGTCTTATGAGGCCGCGCGCGCGAGCAGCACGTTGTTGTCGCGCCTCACCTCGAAGACCTTGAGCTTGTAGCCCGGGCAATTGATGCCTTTGCCGTCGCGGAGCCGGAACACGTAATTGTGCCAACGGCAGCGCAACATCGTATCGCCCGCCTGGAGAAACGCATCGTGAAGCGAGCGCTGCTGATGTGGACAGCTTCGTTCGACGCCGCGGAAGCCATCGCCGATGCGAAGCACCAGAATGCGCTGATCGCCGACGCGGGATTGCGCCGGAAATTCGGCGGTGTCCGGGTCGAGACCTTCGAGAACCTGCCAGTCCGCGCTGTGCCTGGGTTCTGAGCCTGCCGGATATGGCTCAACGGCGGCCGGTTGATCCGACATCGTCGCCCCTAGGCAACCTTCCGTTGCGCCGACGCAACCTTGCGCATCCGCTCGAGCGCGAACCCGCGATCAAGCCGCAGCAGGAACAGCCCGATCTGCATGGTGAAGGGATTGTCGAGGAACACGTCGAACACCGCGGTCAGCGCATCGCGCAGCGGAATATTCTGTTCCTTGCGCGCCTGATGGAAGGCTGCTTGCAACAACAGTGACTTTTCGTAATCCAGCGTCTGCACCGAGAATTCGTCCCATTGAATCGGCGCGAGCTTGCCCGCCAGCACACCGAGAAAGGCCACTTGCGCTACCGTGAGACGCTTCATTCCTTCGGGCTCATGATCCTCGGCGATTTGAATGAGCCAGTTCCGCTCGTTCTGGCAGCGCTCCATATCGCAGTCGATTCGCTCGCCGTTCTTGAAGGTGATCGTCGGAACGATACGCTGATCGTACGGGCGCGTGTGATTTGTCGTGTCGGTCAACGTGATCGCGCCACGGTCGACGCGAAACACGGTGATATCCGCCGGCAGACCGGGCTTCAATGTGCCGGCAATGTCGGTCATGCGCAGTGCCTTGGCTGGCGCGACGGTGACTTTCTCGATCGCGTCGCGCAGCGACATGCCAAGCTTCATGCAGCAGGTCATAACGTTCGCCAGCGAGTACGCCGGTCCGGCGACGTTGAACTGCTGGAGATCGGAGCTGATGATGTCCGGGAAAAAGCCTTGCGCCCAGGCGCGCTCGGCCACGCGCCATGAAAAATTGAAGCCACCGAAGCCCACGTCGAACAGCACACCCCGGCTCTTGGCCTCCTGCACGACCGGCAGAATCTTGCCGTCCTTGTCGAGGATGCCGCACTCGTTACCATGATAGACATGAGTGACGATGTCGCCCGCTTCCGACACCCGATAGATTTCATAGGCCGACTCATTGCCGGGCTGAAGCTGGTGTTCGCCGATATGGGCGTAAAGCGGCAGGTCGAGGATTTCCGCGAGACCCTTGCCGATCTTGTTTGGCCCATAGCCGTAGCCGCTGAACGCGCCGACCTTGATGTACCGCAACAAGCCCGGATGCGCCTTATGGAAATCGAGCCAATCGGCGATCGGGATGTTGGTCAGCGTGCGGACATTGGATTCGATGAAGTTCAGCCCGAGGATTCCGAGCGGCCGGATGTAAGGACCGGCATAAAGCGTCGTCTTGGTCCTGCCTTCGAGCAACGCGAGGAACTCGTCGAGTGTGCCTATGCCGGGCCCGCCGGCTTCGACATAAGACGTCACGCCCTGGCAGACACCGATGCTATCGGGATCGGCAAAACCCAGGGTTCCATAGACGTGGACGTGAAGGTCGATCCAGCCCGGCGTGAGATAAGAGCCCGTCAGATCGAGAGTCTCGACATCAGATGGAAGACCGGCGACTGGCCGGATCTTGCCACTCTCCAGAGCGACGTCCTGGACGCCATCGATGCCCTGGCCAGGGTCGATGACATGGGCGCCCTTGAGCAGGACGGGATTGGTTGAGGACTTCATCGATGCAATCCTAGGCGATTGCGCAGCGGTTCCACTCGATCTCGAAAAATGCGCTGCTTACTCCAAAACTACCAGATTTGGATGCAAGATGCGATCCACAACCTTCGTTCCGGTAACGAACCGGACGCGCTCGACACTGTCGTCACTGCCGGGGAGCCGTGTAGGATATGCGGGCCGGTGACGCCGTGATTGCACCGCTTCAATCCGACCAATAGCAGCGCCGCCCTCAACCGATGACGAACAAAGTCTCCACCCCGATCGACTTCGGCGATTGGCCGGGACGGATCGTGTTCGGCCGCGGCGCCGTTGCGCAGCTCGGCACGGTGCTCGAACGTGTGGGCGGAGGCCGCGCCCTGGTGATCTGCGGCTCGACCGTGGCGCGCACCGACATGCTCGGCAAGGTGAAGGCCGGTCTGGGCGACCGGCTCGCCGCCGTATTTGCGGAGGTCAAGGCGCACACACCCGTTGAAATGGTCGAGCGTGGCCTTGCCATGTTTCGCGACAGCGGTGCCGACTCGCTGGTCACGGTCGGCGGCGGCTCGGCAATCGACGCCGGCAAGGCGATTCAGATCCGGCTTGCGACCGGCGGCGATCTCAAACCATACGCCATCCGCTATGCACCGGGCGGCGCGATGGAGAAGCCGCCGTTGCCCAAGCGCACTGTACCGCATGTCGCGGTGCCGACCACCGCGGGCTCCGCCTCCGACGTGATGCCGACCGCGACGGCGCGCGACCCGCACTCGCGGGTGAAGCTCTTGTTCTGGAACGACGATCTGACGCCGTCGGCAACCGTACTCGACCCCGAGATGGCGGTTTACACGCCCGCCGCGTTGACGGCGGCGACCGGCATGACCGCGATGGCCCGCGCGGTCGAGACGCTTTACTCGGCTTATCGGCATCCGATCTCCACCGGCCTGGCGCTTCACGCGGTCCGATTGCAATGGGAGGCGCTGCCCCGTTCGGTCGCGATGCCGCACGATCTCGACGCGCGCGCGGCGTGTCAGATGGCTTGTACCATGTCAGGAATGGCCGCGATCAATGCGATGGTGTCGGTCGTCCACGCCATCGGCCATATCGTCGGCGGCCGCTACGGCTTGCAGCACGGCATTTCGCATTCGATCCTGCTGGCGCCCGGCATGCGCCGCTTGCTGCCGACGATCGGCGGCGACCGATCGTTGCTTCTCGAGGCGCTCGGCGGGACGCGAACGAGTTCGCCCGAACGAGATGGAACCGAATGCGCGGACCGCATCGCCGCGTTTGTCGGCAGATTGCCGCTGCCGCAACGCCTCCGCGACGTTGGCGTCACCGAAGGCGAGCTGGGTGAGATCGCGCACCTGACGATGTCCGACTACATGATGGCGAACCTGCCGCGGCCGATGGCCGAAACCGAGGTGCTGGAGCTGTTGCGGAGCGTGTGGTGACGCCGCTCGAACGCGTTGCCGAATGGATCGCCGAGCTCGCGCCGGGTCGCGTTCCCGCCGATCAGCACCGCCTCGCCCGTATCCGTCTCGTTGACACCTTGGGCCTGATCGCTGCCGCGGCCGGGCACGAGGCAGGGGCAAGCCTCCGTGCCTTCGCCGACGCAAACCCCGGCACCGGCGCAACCGTGCTAATGACCGGCAAGCAAACGCTGGCGGCGACCGCTGCCCTGGTCCACGGCAGCCTGGCGCACGCCCGCGACTTCGACGACACCTATATCGACAGCGTCGTCCATCCGGGCAGCACCGTGATCGCAGCTGCTCTCGCTGCGGGCGAGAGTGTTGACGCGCCATTCGACGCGCTCTCGACCGCAATCGTCATCGGCTACGAGATCGCGGCGCGGCTCGGCATGGTGGCTGGTCGGGGTTTTCATGCACGCGGCTTTCACGCCACCGGCATCGTGGGCCCGATCGCCGCAGCCGCTGCCGCCGGCCATCTCATGCGGCTCCATACCTTGCGCCTTGCCGATGCGATGGGCCTTGCCACCAGCATGAGC
>Ga0210380_10000757_pt1 | contig 13686 bp, 12 predicted proteins | sample PLM4_5_coexredo_FD_155476 | JGI IMG/M metagenome (GOLD analysis project Ga0210380, IMG submission 155476) | Groundwater sediment microbial communities from an aquifer in East River, Colorado, USA - PLM4_5_coex redo | ecosystem: Environmental > Terrestrial > Soil > Riparian zone | place: USA...
CGATGTTTCCAGCCGGCGTGTTGATGAGATAGGAAGAGAGCGTCACCGTGCCGACGTAATAGAGATTGCCGATGATTTTGTGGCCGGGGAAACCGACGCGATCCTGAGTCCGCTGTTCGGTTTGCGGATCCTCTCGCATGATCTCCGGAGTTGCTTGCGCCGTCACGACCGGCGGCGCACCACGCCCACCCCCCGGTGCCTGCGCGGGTAGCCTGGTAGCGGTGAGGGTCATTGTCAGGAGTACGGCGAGTAGAACTCTAGACACGGTCATCGTGTAAGCCTCCGCGTGTGAAATTCGTATCTTAGCGTTGATTCACTCGTCCCCGATCCCGTCGCTTCGATAGACCGCAGTCGTTGTTGCCAGACGCCTCCCGCGGGTGCTATAAGCGCGGCCGGAGGCGATTGTGAGCAGAGCGGTCGCGGCGGCGTTCCTGATCGCGGCTCTCGGTTGCGGGTCCTCGTACTTGCACGCATCGGGCGCGTCCGAACCGGTGTGGGCGTACGGGTTCCTCACACCCCCCGCTCTCGGCGAGGCGGCGCCGTCCCCTCAGGTTCCCGGCGGCAACCGCGAGCTGCGCCCGGGCGAGGAACCGGTTGAGATGAACCGGCCGAGACGCGTGGCCGGAAGCAGCCGGGCCCTTTCCATGCTCGACCTCCGCACCAACCTCAACAACACGATCGACTGGTTTCCAGAAGAGCACCCGCCGATGCCCGACGTGGTCCGGCACGGCCCCGCCAGTCTCGGAAGCCGCAAGGGCGCGTGCGGCGGCTGTCATCTTGCGAACGGTCGCGGACGGCCGGAGAACGCCCAGCCGGGCGGGCTGCCGGCGGCGTATTTCATCCGCCAGATTCGGGACTTCCGTTTGGGCTTCCGTCGCAGCGCGGACTGGCGCAAGCCGAATACCTACATGATGATCGCGCTCGCGTCCGCGATGTCCGACGAGGAGATCCACCAGACGGCGGAGTACTTCGCGGCGAACCAGTGGACGGTACCATGGGTGCGCGTGGTCGAGAGCGAGCGCGTGCCGAAGACGCGTATCGCCCTCAATCTGTTCATTGCAACCGAACGGGAACGCACCGAGCCGATCGCCGGGCGGATTATCGAGGTGCCGGAAGACGAAGAGCAGGCCGAGATCAACCACAATGCGCACTCCGGGTTCGTCGCCTACGTGCCGCCCGGCAGCATCGCCCGTGGCGCACACCTCGTCACCACCGGCGGTGCGCAGATCGTCCGCGGCGAGGTGATCTCACGAAAGACGCTCGCGTGCACCAGCTGCCACGGGCTGGATCTGATGGGCATCGACGACGTGCCGCCCCTCGCGGGACGGTCGCCCAGTTACATGGCGCGACAGCTCTATGATTTTCAGCAGGGGACGCGCAACGGCGCGATGAGCACACTGATGAAACCGGTTGTCGCCCGACTCACAGAGGCAGACATCGTGGCGATCACCGCCTATGTGGCCTCGCGTTCGCCACGCCGCACGGCCACGCCCATCGTCAGTTCGCACTGAGGCGTTTGGAGGGCACATGTCGATCCCAGAGCCATTTGCACCTGTGGCAGAAGTACTTCAGCGCAACCTGAGCATTCGCCACGTCTATGGCGAACCGGTGCTGCACGGCGACACAACCGTGATCCCGGTCGCGACAGTCGCGTATGGCTTTGGCGCGGGCGGCGGCCGAGGTCCGGGTCGTCGTCGGACGGGCTCGCTCGACGAAGGCCCTTCCAGCGAAGATCGCGTCGACGCACAGGGCGCGGGCGGCGGCGGAGGCGTTCGAATGACGCCTGTGGGTGCGCTCGAGATCGGTCCCCAGGGCACGCGTTTCGTTCGGTTTCATCCGCTGTCGGCGTTGTTCCAGGCTGTTGCGGTTGGGCTGGTGGTCGGCTGGCTGCTCGGTCGGCGCCACTGAGGCGCGGAGGTTACGAATTCAAAACGAGCGCAGGGAACGCCTCGCGCCGTAGACGATCACGGCGACAGCGAGCGTCGTCGCCAGCATCACCACCGGATGGTAGTACCACGCAGCGCCAAGTAGAGACAGTAGGCCCATCTCTTGTACGGCGCCGCGAAACCTAGTTGAGCGACGCCACCCGCCGCCGCAGCGTCTTGATGTGCTCCCAGATCTGGTCGTGCTCGGCGCGCGCCTCTCGATCCATCTCGCTCATGCTCGAGAGCTTCAGATAGGTCTGCAGGTCACGTAGCGCGCCGGTGACGTCGTTGAGGTGATAAGCGAGGAGCCCCCGGTCGCGCAGCTCGTTGAGCGCCGACGGCGTCAGGGCCACGAGCAGCTCGGTGACGGTGTGGGCCTGCGGGAACGATCGCATGTGCACGTAGATGCGCTTCAGGTTGAGCAGCATGCGGACGATGATGTCGCGGCGGGAGGCGGGGGCGAGCAGCGACCGGCTGAACGGGACTTCTCCGCCCACGTGCTTCTGCAGCAGCACGCGGCAGTCGCGCTCCGAGAGCAGCGCGCCTCCGTGGAACGGGTCGATGATCAGCCCGCCGCTGGCGCGCTTGCCGATGTCGGGGCACCGCACGAGGAAGTGGCCGGGGAAGTTGACTCCATTGACGTGCAGGCCCGCGCGCCGAGCCACTTCCATGTAGATGAGAGACAACGTGATGGGGATGCCCGTCCGGCGATCGAGCACCTCGTTCAGGCAGCTGTTGCGCGGATCCTCGTAGCGCTCGCGGTTGCCGGTGAACCCCTGGTCTTCGAAGAGGTACGTGTTGAGGGCCCGTACGCACGCGAGGGTCGAGCGGTCGCCAGTGCGCTCAACGTGCGCCGCGATCGCCGCCGCTGCCGCGGCCCCCATGCCGTCGAGCCTGGCGAGGTACGGCTCGGGCGCCAGACGCGGATACTCGATGCTCGCCACGACGAGCGCCGCGTGCGCCACCGCCATGCCCGGCATGTCCGTGGCCGCCGTCAACGCGGTGACAAGTTGGTGCCGCACAGCTGCTCCAGCGCAGGAATCGTCAACGCCCCCAGTCCCTCCACGATCAACTCGGCGCCCCGCAGCTGATCGGCAGCGTAGCTGGTGGTGACGCCCACACAGCGTAACCCGGCTCCGCATGCCGATTCGAGCCCCCACGCCGAATCCTCGATCGCGACGCAACGGCTGGGGTCGAGACTCCGCCCCGCCGCCTGCTGAATCTGCGTGAACGCGAGCTGATAAGGAGCCGGCGAGGGTTTGCTCTCGGGCGTGTCTCCCGACGCCACGATGGTCGAGAAGTGACGAGCGAGGTCGGCCGCCTCGATGATCTCCAGGATCTCGTGACGCAGCGCGCCAGACGCGATCGCGATGGGCACCACCGCGGCGGCCTCGCGGATGAACGCCGCCGCGCCGGGGAAGAGCACATGCCCTTCGTCCAGCATGGCCTGAAGCTTCGCGCCCTTACGCGTGACGAGCGCTCTGATCCGCTGCTCGTCCATCGGAACTCCTCGGTCCCTTCCGAGCGTCGCAAACACCCCCACATCGTCGAAGCCGAGGTAGCGAGCGAAGTATTCGTCGCGATCGAGTTGAAGGCCCTCTTCCTGGAGCGCCTGCTGGAACGCTCTGAGGTGGAGCGGCTCGCTGTCGGCGATCACCCCGTCGAAGTCGAAGATGACGGCCTGCAGGCGTCCGATCACGAGCCGGGCGCCTTCTCCCCGGCGCGGATGGCGGCCTGCAGCCTGTTCGACGCTGGCGGATACGGACATTCCCAGGTGGGGTTGTAGGCGCACGTGGGGTTGTAGGCCCGATTGAAGTCGATGACGTAGAAACCGGTCGGCGTCGGCTTGAGGTCGAGATAACGTCCCGCCGAATACGTGTCGACGCCAGTCGTCTGGTCGGCGAAGGGCACGAAGAGCGAGGTGATGTCCTGCGTGCCGTCTTCGACGAAGGCCTCGAGCGTGCGCGGCTGCCCGAGCAGCGTGAACTCGAGTACCCCCACCCGTTGCATCTTCCTCATCGTCCCGGTGGAGGTCGGCATGTCGAAGACCGGCCTGTCCTCGGAGAGGCGCAGGGCCGCCGGCACGCTGAACGCGGGATCGACGGGGAAGTACTTCAGAGGCAGGAGGGCCGCGCGTTTCTCGACCGGAATCGTCCCGGTGTCTGCTGCGAAGACGCGGTCCTTCTCGGCGCGCCCCTGCTCGATCTCGGCCACGTAGCCGGCATCGACGGGCGCTCCAGGCCCCGAGGTGCACGACACCACGATCCCCATCGCAACGGCGATGAATCCGTTCTTAACCACGAACCCCCATCCACCAACCACCAACCACCAACCACTAACCGATCGCATAGGTCCCACGCGCAATCGTGGCATTGGCGAGCGTCCGGCGCAACGCGACCGTGTTGACCGGCACGGGCTTGAGCACGCGGCGCAGCGCGGCGTGCAGCGTTCGCAGCGTGTCGCCTTCTGCCATCGCCGACAGCGCGTTGGTTGCCGACACGTGCACGCGCTGCGCCGCGTCGTGCACGAACGTCCGCGCTGCCGCCTCGTGCAGCGTCGCGTCTGCTCGTTGCGTTCTGACCGCCTCGCCCGCCCGCAGCACGGCGCTCTCGGCGGCATAAGTGTCGATCAGGATGTCCGCGGCGTTGCTGAGCACCTCCTGCTCGTCGGCCACCTGCGCGCCATAGGTCTGCATCGCCGTGCCAATCACCATCAGCGCGACTTTCTTGAACGAGGCGACCGTGCGGCGGTCCGCGTCGAGTCCTTCGGCGTCGCCCAGGGCCGCGCCGGACGGTGCGAGTACTTCGTCCTGCAGCCGTTTGGCTGCCTGAATCAGTCCGATGTCTCCCTTGACCGCGCGGCGAATGAGCATGCCTGGGACGAGCAGACGGTTGATCTCGTTGGTGCCTTCGAAGATCCGGTTCACGCGGGCGTCGCGATAGTGGCGCTCGGCCGGATAGTCGTGCACGAAGCCGTTGCCGCCGTGAATCTGCACGTTTTCGTCGAGCACGTAGCCGAGCGCCTCGGTGCCCATCACTTTCGCGATCGAAGTCTCGACGGCCAGTTCCTCGAGCGCCGCCGCGACGGCCGTCCCCCCGTGACCGCTCTCGGCCACGAGCGCGTCGATGAGGCCCGCCGTCCGGTACATCATGCTTTCGAGCGCATAGGTTCGCGCCGTCATCTCGCCAAGCTTGTGCTTGATCGCGCCGAAATCCGCGATGGCATGGCCAAACTGCTTGCGTTGCCTGGCATAGCCCACGGCCTCGGCGATCGCCTCGCGGCAGCCGCCGCTGCACATCGCGCCCAGCTTGAAGCGGCCGAAATTCAGCGTGTTCAGCGCCACCTTGTGTCCCCGGCCCACCTCGCCGAGCACGTTGGCCGCCGGCACGCGCACATCCTGCAGCAGGATCGGCGTCGTCGACGATCCATGCAGGCCCATCTTGTGTTCCTCGTGGCCCGACACGACGCCGAACGCGCGCTCGACGATGAACGCGGTGAACTGATCGCCGTCGGCCTGCGCGAACACGATGAAGACGTCGGCGAAGCCGCCGTTGGTGATCCACATCTTCTCGCCGGCGAGCAGCCAGCTTCCGTCCGGCTGCTTCGTGGCACGCGTGCGCGCGGCCAGCGCGTCGGATCCCGCCCCCGACTCGCTCAACGCGTAGGCGCCGATGGTTTCGCCCGACACCAGACCCGGCAGGTACTGCTGCTTCTGGGCCTCCGTTCCAAAGAGGACGATCGATTCGATGCAGAGATTCACCTGCGTGCCGTACGCCGCGGCGAACGACGCCGTGCGAGCGAGACGCTCTGACACGACGAGCGCCGACGCGTTGTCGAGGTCGAGGCCGCCGTACTGTTCGGGTGCGGCCAGACCGAGCAGGCCCAGCTCGCCAGCCCGGCGCACGAGCGTTCGCGCCAGCGCCCAGTCCTTGGTCTCGAGCTGCTCGATTCGGGGCATGACTTCCCCCTCGATGAACTCGGCCACGGTCTGCGCCATCAGCCGATGCTCGTCCGACACGCGCTCGGGCGTGAAGATCGTGGCGGCGTCGGCCTCTTCGAGAAGCCAGGAGGCGCCGCGATGTGCGTGGTTCGCAACGGTCATGCGCGCCCCTTACATTCGCTCGAAGATGCCGGCCGCGCCCATGCCCCCGCCTACGCACATCGTGACGAGGCCGTAGCGGGACTGGCGTCTGTGCATCTCGTGGAGCAGCGTGGCGGTGAGCTTGGCACCGGTGCATCCCAGCGGATGACCAAGCGCGATGGCTCCACCGTTGACGTTCAGCCTGTCGGGATCGATCGGCAGCTCGCGCAGGCAGGCGAGCACCTGCGCGGCAAAGGCCTCGTTCAGCTCGACGAGATCGATCTGATCCAGGGTCAGCCCGGCAATCTTGAGGGCCTTGCGGACCGCGGGTACCGGCCCGATGCCGAACCGCTCGGGCTCGACGCCCGCCGTAGCGTAGGCCACGAACCGCGCGAGCGGCTGCAGTCCGCGTGCCTTGGCGAACGCGGCCGACGTCAGCAGCAGCGCCGCGGCGCCGTCGCTCGTCTGCGACGAGTTGCCGGCGGTGACGCTGCCAGAGACATGAAAGGCCGGCCGCAGCGCCGCCAGAGCCTGCGCCGACGTATCGCGTCGCGGTCCTTCGTCTACCGAAAACGTGAGCTCACGGGCGCTCGGCGCGCCGTTGCCATTGGCCGAGCTCACGCGATAGGTCAGCGGCGTGATCTCAGTGGAAAACCTGCCGGCATCGATTGCGGCGACGGCACGCTGGTGGCTCCGCAACGCAAACGCGTCCTGCTCCTCGCGCGAGATGCCGCATTCGCGCACGTGATTCTCGGCCACGAGGCCGGTACTCAGATAGACGTCGGGATAGCTGTCCACCAGCGCGGGATTCGGCGACACCTTGTTGCCGCCCATCGGAACCAGGCTCATGGATTCCGTGCCGCCGGCGACGATGGCGTTGGAGAAGCCGCACATGATGCGCTCGCCCGCGTAGGCGATCGCCTGGAGGCCCGACGAGCAGAAGCGATTGATCGTGACCGCCGAGGCGCTCACCGGAACACCCGCCCGCAGGCTCGCGATGCGCGCGACGTTGAGGCCCTGCTCGGCCTCGGGCATCGCGCACCCCAGGATCACGTCGTCCACGTCGGCCGGCTCGACGCCGGGCGCGCGACGCAGGGCTTCTCCGATGACGGCGGCTGCCATCTCGTCGGGTCGCACCGTCTTGAGCGCGCCGTTGGGCGCGCGGCCCACGGCGGTTCGCGTGGCTGAAACGATTACGGCGTCCTGCATGAGAAATCCATCAGCAGGTCTTCGAGCGCGTCGCCCACCTCGCCGGCCTGTCCGTCGAAGAGGTGATTGGCGCGGTCGATTTCGACCAGCTCCTTGGGGTCGTCGAGCCTGGCGTAGAACTCGCGGACCCGTTTCAACGGTATCAATTCGTCGGCCTCGCCGTGAACGAGGAACTTCGGCTTGGCCGATCGCGTCGCCGGCGCGAAGTCGTACCGATCCACCGGGGGACCGATGCCGATGAGCGCGCAGATCCGATCGTCGTCTGCCCCGACCGTGAACGCAACGTAGGCGCCGAACGAGAAGCCCGCGGCCCACAGCTCGACGCCTGGGTACTGCGCCGCCACGAAATCGACCGCCGCCTTGAAGTCGAGGCACTCGCCGCGCCCCTCGTCCCAGCGGCCGGCGCTCAGGCCGACGCCCCGAAAGTTGAAACGCAGCACGGCGCAGCCGACGCGGGTCAAGGCCTTGGCGCCCTGGAACACCACCTTGGTGTGCATCGTGCCGCCCTCCGTGGGCAGCGGGTGAGCGAAGACCACCGCGGCGCGCGGGTCTCCGCGAGGAAGGTCGAGGAGCACCTCGAGTGGTCCGGCCGGGCCGTCGATCTGGCGAATCATGACGGGGAACCGGCGTGTTCGGCCGCGAACCCCGACACGAGTGCGGCAAACGCGGCCGGACGGGTGATGAGCCCGAGATGGCCCGTGCGCGCAAGGGTCTCCGACCGGGCATGCGGCCAGATCCCGAGATACTCGCGGGTCAACCTCGGCGGCACGGCTCCGTCGAGCGCATCCTCTCCCGTCACGAGCAGCACAGGTACTTGGACGCGCGCGAGGTCGGCCTCGATCCGTACACCATCGACCAACTGGACCCGTCGAGCCGTTCGGCTAGGGTGCAGCATGTGCCGAAGCGCGTTGAGGCCGATGCGCACCGCCGCGGCCCTGGCGCGCCACGGCGGGTCGACGGCGGCCGCGATCTCCCGGTAAATGCCGAGGGAGGCGACACAAAACGCTGGCAACCGCAACCATGGGCGCTGGGTATAGAACGCGACTCGACTATCGGGCCGCCACGACGGCGGCAGGGCGGACACGAGAATCAGCGAGGTCACTCTGTCGGGATGGCGCACGGCGAAGGCCGACGCGATCAAGCCGCCGTAGGACACGCCGCAGATCGCGGCTCGTTCGAGGCCCGCGGCATCGAGCGCCTCGCCCACTTGATCGACGTAGGACCAGAATCCGCGCGTCAGGTCGAAGTGCCCGCCGCTTGTGGGCTCGTCCGCGAGCGAGAACGTCAGCACCCGTCCGCGTGCCGCCAGCGCCTCGATCGCCGGCCGCATCCATTCCCATCGACCCTGGATGCCGGGAATGACGACGACAGGCGCGCCCGTTCCGCGATCGATAATCGTCAATCCTGGTCCCTGGTCCCCTAGTCCCTTAGTTCCCTAGTTCCCGACTAGTTGCGGAGCGGCTTGCCGGTCTTCAGCGTGTGCTGAATGCGGGCACGCGTCTTCGGCTCGCCGATGAGGGCGAGAAATGCTTCGCGTTCGAGATCGAGCAGGTGCTGCTCGGACACCGTGGAGGGATGCGGCAGGTCTCCGCCGGCCATGATCCTCGCCAGAGTGCGCCCGATGAGCGCGTCATGATCGCTGATTCGTCCAGCGCGCCAGGCAAGGTGGATACCGAGCTTTAATGGCGCGAGCACCGTGTCGCCGCCAACACGAATGGCCGTACGGGGCGCAGGCGGCTGATAGCCTTCCGCGACACGCTGCAGGGCGTGGGCCTTGGCGTCGGCGATGAGCCGTTCCCGATTCATCGTCACCGCGTCCGTGGCGCGGAGGTATCCGAGACGCCTCGCCTCGGACGCGCTGCCCGAGACCTTCGCGAACCCGATGGCCTCGAAGGCGCGCTGGATCGGCGGCAGATGGTCGTTCGATCCCGGCGCCATCTGCTCGGCCGCGCGTGCGACGACTTCCTTCGTCCCGCCGGCCGCAGGAATCAGCCCCACTCCGGCCTCGACGAGGCCGATGTAGCTTTCGGCGGCCGCCTGTACGCGATCGCCGTGCAGCACCATCTCGCAGCCGCCTCCGAGCGCCAGCCCGGCGGGCGCGATCACGACGGGCACGTCGGCGTAGCGCAGTGCGGCGGTCGCGCCCTGGAAGGTACGAACCATCAGGTCGATCTCGTCCCAATTCTCTTCCTGCGCCTCGAGGAGGAGCAGCATCAGGTTGGCGCCGGCCGAGAAGTGCTCGCCTTCGTTGCCGACCACGAGAGCGGCGAAGTTCGCCGACGCCTCTTTCAGCCCGGCGTGCAGCATCTGCAGCGTGTCGCCGCCGATGGTGTTCAGCTTCGAGTGGAACTCGAGGCACAGCACGCCGTCGCCCAGGTCGACCAGGCTGGCGGCCGCGTTCTTCCGGACGATGCCCCGCTGCCGCGCCGACTTCAACACCTGCAGGTCAGGCGCGGCAGGTGCCAGGTCGCCGTCGCGGACCTTGGCCAGGCCGATCGCGTCCATCACCTCGAACGGCCCGAGCTCCCAGCCGAATCCCCACCGCATCACCCGGTCCACATCGTCTGGCGACATGGCGATCTGCGGTGTGATCGAGGCCGTGTACGTGAGCATCGGCACGAGCGTCTCACGCAGAAACGCGCCGACTCTGTCGGTGCCGGCGACGAGCGTCTTGATGCGCTCCCGAACGTCGGGGATGGTCGAGGCCGCGTCGAGGGACGGCAGACGTGGAGAGGAGCGCGGACGGTACTCGAGCGTCCCAGGATCCAGCGTCAGGATGTCGGAGCCGCCATCCGGCGTCTTGATGCGCTTGTAGAACCCCTGTCCAGCCTTCTCGCCGACCATGTGCCGCTCGACCATGGCTTCGACGAACGGGGGCAGCACGAACTCGCCGCGGGCGGCCTCGTCTGGCAGGCGCTCGTGAAGGTTGCGCACGACGTGCGCGAGGATGTCGAGGCCTGCGAGATCGAGCGTGCGGAACGTTGCGCTCTTCGGTCGGCCGATGGCCGGTCCGGTGATCGCGTCCACTTCTTCGATCGTGTAGGCGCTCGAAGCCACCAACGCGAGCGTTTTCACCACCCCATGAAGCGCAAGATGGTTGCCGATGAAATTCGGCGTGTCTTTTGCCACCACCACGCCCTTGCCAAGGTGATGGTCGGCGAAGGCCGACACCGTCTGGACGACCGAGGGCAGCGTGTCTGCCGTTGGAATCAGTTCCAGCAGGTGCAGGTACCGGGGCGGATTGAAAAAATGGGTGCCCAGCCAGTGGCGACGAAAGTCGTCACTGCGTCCGTGAGCCAGCGCGGCAATAGAAATACCGGACGTGTTGGAACTGACGATGGAGCCCGGTCGGCGCGCCGCGTCAATCTGTTCGAGCAGCCCTCGCTTGACGTCGAGATCCTCGACCACGGCTTCGACGATCCAGTCGCAGTCGTCGAGGCGGTCGAGCCTGTCGAAGCCGTCGGTCGTGACGAGCGACCAGGTATCGGGGGTGAACGCGGGGTCGGGCTTGAGTCCGCGCGCGCGTTGCAGGCCCTTGCGCGCGGCGTCGGCCGTCAGGTCGAGCAGCAAAACGGGCACGCCGGCGTTGGCGAAGTGTGCGGCGATCTGGGCACCCATCGTGCCTGCGCCAAGCACTGCTACGTGCCGAGTCACCATGCGGTGATTGTAGTTGGTTGGTGGTTAGTGGTTCGTGGTTGGCAGTTGGTTGGTGGTTCGTGGTTGGTGGTTCGTGGTTGGCAGTTGGTTGGTGGTTCGTCGTTGATGGTTCGTGGTTGGGTATGCTGGAGCGAGTGAACCCGGCACTCGAGATTCTGGCGGCCCTCAGCTTCTGCCATCTGCTCAACGACATGATGCAGTCGCTGATTCCAGCGATCTATCCTATTCTCAAGACCAACCTCCGACTTGACTTTGGTCAAATCGGCCTCATCACGTTGGTGCTCAACGTCACGGGCGCGCTGCTGCAGCCGATCATCGGTTCATATTCGGACAGGCGTCCGCAGCCCTATGCACTGGCCATGGGAATGGGATTCACGCTGGGCGGGATGGTGCTGCTGGCGCGCGCCGACACGTTCGTGACGGTGCTGCTGGCGTCGGCGCTGGTCGGGCTGGGGTCGTCGGTCTTTCATCCCGAGTCGTCTCGGATTGCGCGCGCGGCGTCGGGCGGCCGGCATGGCTTCGCGCAGTCGCTCTTCCAGGTAGGCGGCAACATCGGGTCGTCGCTTGGCCCGCTCCTTGCGGCGTTTCTCGTGCTTCCGCGCGGGCAGGCGAGCATCGGCTGGTTCTCGATCGCGGCATTCGTCGGAATCGCGCTGCTCCTCCACGTGGGGCGCTGGTTCCAGGGCAGCGGCGCGATTCACCGAGGTCGGCGCGTGGCGTCGGCCGCCGACAACGCTGTCTCGCCCCGACGTATCGTCACGGCGATCGCGATTCTGCTGGCGCTGCTCTTCTCGAAGTTCATCTACCTGACAAGCCTCGGCAGCTACTACACGTTCTACCTGATCAGCCGCTTCAACCTGTCGGTGCAGAGTGCGCAGCTGCACCTGTTTCTGTTCCTGGGCGCCGTGGCCGCGGGCACGATCATCGGCGGCCCGGTGGGCGATCGCATCGGACGCCGGCAGGTAATCCTCTGGTCGATCCTCGGAGTGCTGCCGTTCGCCCTGGCCCTGCCGTACGCCACCCTCTTCTGGACGCGCATCCTGAGCGTCGTCATCGGCCTCGTACTGGCGTCGGCCTTTTCGGTGATCGTGGTCTATGCGCAGGAGCTGATGCCCGGCCGCGTCGGCATGATCGCCGGCCTGTTCTTCGGCGTCGCCTTCGGCATCAGCGGGATCGGGGCCGCGGCGCTCGGGTCGCTGGCCGACCGCACCGACATCTTCTTCGTGTACCGCCTGTGTTCGTACCTGCCGGCCATCGGGGTGCTGGCCCTGTGGCTGCCCCGGATCGAGACGCCGTCGCCGCGATTCATCGAGCTGACACCGGCCCTCGCGCCAGCGGTCGAGTCAGGCATGTCGGGCCGCCTCCCCCCTTCACACTGATCTCGTCGCCCGCGTACTCGACCACCGTGAGGCCGGCCTGCTCGATGGCCCGTCGCGTTCGCGGATTGCCACGCAGCATCACGCAGACCCCGGTGCCCAGCGCGAGGACGTTGGCGCCCATGCTCTCGAACTCGTCAGCCGGCACCTCGATGAGACCGTACCCGCGTCCGACCAGCCATTCGCGGAAGGGGACGGAAAGCAGCGGCGAGTAGACAACGGCCTGGTCGCGGCTCACCGGGCTGATGAGCGACATCAGGTGGAAAACGTCGCCGGGACCACGCCAGTGGGGAAGGGGCACGACAACGAGCTCGTCGATCGAGTCGCCGAGCAGGGCACGGAACTGGCGGATGCCCTCGTCGTTCGTACGGTACCCGCGGCCGACCGCCACCGTGCGATCGTCGAACCAGACGACGTCGCCCCCCTCGAGCGTGCCCGGCTCGAGGATTTCGCCGGCAATGGGGATGCCGAGGCTGGTGAAGGCGTCTCTCTGCGCGGCCGGTTCGCCCGCCCGCAGCGCCTTGCCCATACGGCAGACGATCATGCCGCGCGCCGACACGGTCGACGCGTCGCGCGCGTAAATCGAATCGAGCGTCGTCCGGCTGTCGCGTGGAAGCAGGTGGACGTCGGCCCCGGTCGAACGCAGCGTGTCGAGGAAGGTGTGGAACTCCTCGACCGCCGCAGCCAGCACTGGCGGCGACGTAAACGCGAGTGACCTCCACTCGGTAGCGACGATCTCGGCGCTGACGAACGCGTCGCTCGGATACTTCACGAGCACCGACGCCAGTCGGCCCACCTCCGACAGCATGTCTACTTCCAGCGCGTCAGGATCGACTCGCGGTCGAACAGTCTGATCGCGATTCCCATCAGCACCGCGTTGAGCGCGACGAGAGCGCTCGATATCGCGACCACCGTGCCGGCGGTGAGATTGACGAATCCGGCGAACTCGGCAACCATCAGCGCGCTGATCGGCATGATGATGAGCGCCCCGATCTGCTGCGCGCTCCGGACGTCGTTGACGCGGGCCGACACGCAGACGGTGAGCTGCAGCGCGGCCAGGGAGGCGAGCGGGGAGAACAGGAATACGGTCAGCAGCGCGCGCGGAGCCAGCAGCGTCCGGTAGACGCCAGGCGCCGCCGCCACCGCAACCCCGCCCAGATACAGTGCGAAACCCACCGTCACCAGTGCCAGGCCTGGCAGCAGCGCCCCGAGCACCTTGGCCGCGAGCAGTTCGAACGTCGTCAGCGGCGTGGCCAGCAGCGGTTCGAGCGTGCGCGCCTGTTTTTCGCCCACGACGGCGTGGGCGGCGACCGCCATGGCGCCGGCGACCGGCGCGAGGACGAGCAGGATCAGGAAGCGCTGAAACAGGTACGCCTGGATGGCGCCCTCGGGGGTGAGGGCGCGAGTGGCCGGCTGCTCGCGGTACATCTCGATCGCC
>Ga0210380_10000758_pt1 | contig 13681 bp, 10 predicted proteins | sample PLM4_5_coexredo_FD_155476 | JGI IMG/M metagenome (GOLD analysis project Ga0210380, IMG submission 155476) | Groundwater sediment microbial communities from an aquifer in East River, Colorado, USA - PLM4_5_coex redo | ecosystem: Environmental > Terrestrial > Soil > Riparian zone | place: USA...
GCAGCCCCGCGGCCTTCCCCGCGATGTCCCACAGCGCCATCTCGACCGCGGCCTTCGTGAACGGGTTCAGCTTGATGATGAAGTCCATGGCCCGGCGGCCGGCGGTGATGTCGCGCGGGTCTTTCCCGATGAGTTGCGGCGCAATGTACTCGGCGATCGCGGCCACAGTTCCCGCTTGCGTCTCGCCGGACCACAGCCCCGAGATGGTCGCCTCGCCGAGCCCGACGATCCCCGCATCGGTGTGAACCTTCACGATGACGTACGGCGACACGACGTGTTCGCCGTGGGCCGTCTTCGCGGTGAGCCCCTTTTTGAGCGGCACGCAAACGGGGATCGGTTCGATGCGGGTGATCTTCATTGGAGGTCTTTCAGGTTCTCCTCCATTGCGCGAATCTGGTTTTCCAGATCGGTTTGAAGGTCGCGCTGGGTCTGGACCACTTCCGCGGGGGCCTTGTCCGCGAAGGCGGGGTTGGCGAGCTTCGCCTTCACGCCGTCGAGCTGCTTCCGCTTCTCGCCGAGTTGCTTTTCAATCCGTTTCGCTTCCGCGGCGGAATCGATAAGCCCTTCGAGCGACACGAACGCCTCGAACTCGGGCCGCACGACGGACCCGGCCTGCTTCGGTTTCGTCACGGTCGGCGATGCGGTGAAGTTGGCGATGCCGGCGAGCGGGCCGATGAACGCCGCCAGTTCCGTGAAGTCCTTCGCGATCGCGTCCGCGGCCTTTACGGACACGTCGAGGCGGGTCTTGTCGTCCACCTGATAGCGGTTGCGGACCTCGCGAACGCCACGGACGAGTTCCTGCATCCGGGCGAAACGGGCCTCCACATTCGCATCGATCCACGCCGCCGGGTACTCGGGCCACGCGGCGATGACCACGCTTTCGGTCGGCGCGGCGGGTGAAGGAAGGCCTCGTTGCGGGGCGGCTTCGTTCAGGGCGTGCCACAACGACTCCGCGAGGAACGGCATCAAGGGTTGAACCAGCCGCAGGATGCCGTCCAGCACACCGACGAGCACGCGCTGCACGGCCGGCCGCGACGCCGGTTCCTTGAGCCGGCCCTTCGCCATCTCGATGTACCAGTCGCAGAACTCGGACCACACGAACTCATACAGCGCGGCGGACACCTTGCTGAACTGGAAAGCCTCCAGCGACTCGGTCACGGCCTTCGTCGTGGTCGCGAGGCGGCTCAGGAGCCACCGGTCCTCGGTGGGCAGGCTCCTCACGTCGATCGCGCCGGGCGTGTAACCCTCCAGGTTCATCAGAAGGAACCGCGTGGCGTTCCACAATTTGTTCGCGAAGTTGCGGCCGACCTCGAAGCGGTCCGAACCCTGCTTCGCGGTGGGGAGTTCGGGGTCGTCCGCGGGCCACGGGCCGCCGGGGCGGAACGGCTTCTTGCACTTCGGACAGGCGAGCTTCTTCGTCCGCATGTACATGTGCTCCTGCTTCACGGCGACGGCTTCGCCGCAGTGCGGGCACACGTTCGTGATCGGCAGGCGGCTGTCCTGCGTTTCGCCGGCCAGCGACACCATCTGATAGCGGAGCGCATCCGTGCCGTAGAGTTCGATGATGTCCAGCGGGTCGATGCCATTCCCCTTGGACTTCGACATCGTTTCCCCGAAGCCGTCGAGCATCTTGGGGTGAACGTACACCTGCGTGAACGGCACTTCGCCGAGGTTGTAGAGCCCGGTGATCACCATGCGGGCCACCCACAGCGTGATGATGTCGCGGCTCGTGCAGAGCACGCTGGTGGGGTAGTAGTACTTCACCTCCGGGGTCGGTTCCGGCCAGCCGAGCGTGCTGTGCGGCCAGAGCGCGGACGAGAACCATGTGTCGAGCACGTCCTCGGATTGGGTGAAGCCTGCAAGAGCAAGTTTCTGCTCGATGTCTTCGTGACCTGCGTTCACACAGACCATGAGGCTGCGCTGATTCTTGTCCGTCGAGTCCGCCAGAGAGTAGAAGAGTCCTTCCACTGGCTTGGAGTTCAACCTGATGATTCCGGTAGCGAAAGAATCGTCCGGCTCGGGGATCCTTCGCATCTCCGTACTTCCATGCACGGTTGTGCCCCAGCGATCCTCCGTGAGAGCAAAACCGAGGTCTTGAATCTCTCTCGAAGTTCGCCGACCTGGCTCGTCACCAAGGTCAAATGTCTTGCTCCACACTGGGATGCGATGGCCCCACCAGAGTTGGCGCGAGATGCACCAGTCGCGCTTCTCGCCGAGCCAGGCGAGATAGCCGTCCTTGTAGCGTTCCGGCGTGAACTTCACGCGGCCGCTCGTCACGGCGTCCATCGCCATCTGGGCGAGGCCCGACTTGCCGTCGCGGTCCGCCATCCTCACGAACCACTGATCCGACAGGTACGGCTCGATCGGCGTCTTGCTGCGGTCGCTGTACTTCAGCGGAATCACACGGTCTTCCTTGCCTTCGAAGAAGCCGGCCTCCTCCATCTCCTTCGCCACGGCTTCGCGGGCCTTGTAGCGGTCCAGGCCCGCATACTTCCCGCCCTCGGCGTTAATCGTGCCGTCCGGGTTCAGGATGTTGATGATGCCGATCTCGGGATGCCGCTGATAGCAGGCGTAGTCGTTGGGGTCGTGGGCCGGCGTCACCTTCACGCAGCCGGTGCCGAGTTCGGGGTCGGCGAGGATGCCGTCCGCGATGATGGGAATCTCGCGGCCGGTGTGAACCTGAAGCGCCTTCTTCCCGATGAGGTGCGTGTAGCGTTCGTCCGACGGATGCACGCAGATCGCGGTGTCACCGAGCATCGTTTCCGGCCGCGTGGTTGAGAAGCGGATAAAGGAGCCGGAAGCGTCAGCGACGGGGTATTTGAACGTCCAAAAGCCGCCCTTGGTGTCCTCGGTGTAGGTCTCGTCGTCGGCCACGGAGGTTTGCAGGTGGGCGTCCCAGTTCACGAGACGCTTGCCGCGATAGATGTAGCCGTCGCGGAACATCCGGAAGAACGTCTCGCGCACGGCCTTCGCACAGATCGGGTCCAGCGTGAATCGCGTCCGCTGCCAGTCACACGACGCCCCGATCTGCTTCAACTGACCGAGGATACGGGCCTCGTACTTGTCCTTCCATTGCCAGATGCGCTTGACGAGTTCGTCGCGGCCGAGGTCGCGGCGCGTCTTCTTTTCCTGGGCGAAAATGATCTTTTCCACCACGGCCTGGGTGCCGATGCCGGCATGGTCGGTGCCGGGCATCCACAGCGCGTTGTACCCCTGCATGCGCCGCCAGCGGATAAGCACGTCCTGCAGCGTGTTGTTGAGGGCGTGGCCCATGTGCAGGGCGCCGGTCACGTTCGGCGGCGGGATGACGATCGTGAACGGCTTCCGGCTCGCATCCGGTTCGGAGTGGAAGTAGCCCTTTTCGTCCCAGAACGCGAGCCAGCGGCTCTGGGCTTCTTTGGGGTCGTACGCCTTGGGGAGTTCGGTTGGCATGGTGGTTGAATTACGGATTCATCCGCAGATTTCGCAGAGGACACAGATTGCAGAACAGGAAAACGGACACCCGACCGAAGTGTGGGTTCAGTTTGGTTTCTCAATCTGCGTCATCCGTGAAATCTGTGGATTAAAAACTCTGCGGATTTGCGAGCCGTGTTCACGACGTCGTGGCTGTGGCGGGAGAGTTCCACGAACACGCCGCCGGTGTAGTTCGCCGCGCGGAGGCCCGCGAACGCGTCCGCGAAATCGACTTCGCCTTCGCCGAACATCACGTGATCGTGCACGCCGCGCTTCATGTCCTCGATGTGGACGTTCCACAGCACGTGCTTCCACGCTTCGAGATGCCGGCTCACTGGGAGTTCGCCTTGGCAGACCAGATGCCCGATGTCCACGGTAAGGCCGAACGCGGGGTGATTCACTTTCGCGTGCAGTTCGGCGAACTTGTCCATGGTGTCGATGAACATGCCGGGCTCGGGCTCGAACGCGAGGCGAACGTCATTGACGGCCGCCCAATCCGAAAGATACTTGCAGCCCTCCACCAGACGGACCATCAGATCGGAAGAGGATGCATCGTCCAAGGGCGAACCCGACCAGAAGCTGACACAATCGGCCTCGAGGTCGCCTCGCCCGGCATACGCGATACAGTCTTGGAGAAACGTGATTCTTCGCCCGCGTTGATCGGCTGTCGGGCTGATTAGTGTCGGTTGATGCTTCCGTTTGGGATCGAGCAGGAACCGCGCGCCGGTCTCGACAACACATCGCATTGCATGTCTGGTCAGGGATTGGCGCACCTGCTGGATTCGCCCAGTTGGATCCGGTTCGAACGGATCGAGATGGTGCACATCGAGCGTCAGGGCCACGCCGCGGTAGCCGAGCTCGGCGAGGATTTCGATCGCATCCTCCAACCGATGGTGGGCGAAGCCGTTAGTGTTGTAGCCGAGGTACATGATGCTCCAGTTTAGCGGCAATTCCTTTTTTGCGCGCGCCTCGGCTTCACCTGTCGTCTCTAATTGTGAAGTGGCGAGGGACGCATGAGCGAGACCGACACCGCCCTGGTGATCCGGGCGCGGGACGGAGACCGGGCCGCGTTCGAGGAACTGGTCCGCCGCACATCGCGGCTGGTCTTCGCGCGCCTGTTCCTGGACACCGGGCACACCCACCGCTCCGAAGACCTCCTCCAGGAAACGCTCCTCCTCGCCTTCCGTTCGCTTCGTAAACTCGAAAACCCCGCGCAGTTCCGCCCCTGGCTGCTCGCCATCGCGCACAACGTGGTGATCGACGCCGCGCGCCGGGATACGCGCCAGAAGCGCTCGACCGGAACCAACGGCACGGCGGAACTGGGAACCGTGCCCGCCGGCGGCCTCTCGCCCGAGGACGCGGCTCAGCGTGAAGAACTGCGGCAGGCCGTGCTTTCCGTGTTGCGGTCCATGCCCGAGGAGTACCGCTTGCCGCTCACGATGCGGTACATCACGGGCGCGGATTACGACACGATCGGCGAACAGTTGGGGCTGACGAACGGTTCGTTGCGGGGACTTCTGCACCGCGGATTGAAGATGCTGCGGGATCGCTTGCCGCCGGAGTTGGCGAACTGAAAGGGACTATCATGTCCGATCACATTTGGGCGCAGGAACAGATTGCAGCGCACCTGGCCGGCGGCCTCGACGCCACCGAGAAGGACCGCCTCGACCGGCACGCGAAGGAATGCCCCGAGTGCGCCGCTGCGCTCGAAGCGGCAACGCACTTCGACCGCGGGCTCGGCACGCTGTTCGCGCCGATGCGCCCGAGGCCGGGCCTCGAGGACCGCGCGATCCTGGCCGTACGGGTGGCCCCGAAGCCGCACGCGATCTTCTTCCTCGGCTGGCCGCGCCGCGTCACGGCCGCCGCCGCGGCGATCATCGCGCTCACCACGTTCGGCGCGCTCGCAGCTTCCATGATGAACGACGGCAAGCTGCCGCTGCCGGGACAGGCGAGACTTTCCTCCCGATTGAGCGATGCGCGCATCGCACGCGAGTCCGAACCGATGGCCCCTGCGATCCTCAGCGGACTTGATGACAGCAAGAGTCTGACGAACGAGGACCCCGGCTTGGAATCGAACCTCGATAAGCTCGCCAAAGAGACCGTGGACGACATCACCACCCGGTTCGAAGACCGTCGGATGGCCAAAGTCGCCAAGGATGCGGACGTCACCGCGGCAGACCCGAATGCCAACCTTCCGGCACTCTCGGATGAGGCGAAGAAAGTCCGCGAGAGCTCCCTCCGGAACGGTCGCGGCGAGAGCGGAGCGGCCAGATTCAACCAGAACGGCCCGCTCCCGCAGCATGGCGGCTTCGCCGGCGGCGGCGGATTCGCCGGCGGCGGGTTCGGCTACGGCCTCGGCGGGATCGGCCCCGGCGGGGGGTCCGGCGGCAACCCGATGGGCCTGTTCAACTACTACTCCGGATACAGCGCGCCCGGAATGGGGCAGCCGGGGCAGCCTGTTCCCGCCGATCCATCTACCGTTGTCGTAGCACCAACTACTTCTCCTCCCCCGCCCGGCAAGACGGGCCCGGTCAGCGGCACCCCGTATTACAAGCCCAGCGAGGAGTTCCACGCTCACCTCGACGCCGAAGGGACCCGCGCCAAGACCGAAGGCAAACCGGACGGCCGGCCCCGGCCGGCCGACGACGGCAAGGGCGACAAAGGCGACGGCAAGGAGATCCGGGATGCCCTCAACGGCCAGCCAAAGGCCGATCCGAAAGGCTCCGGCGTCGGTTCCAGCGGCGGTCCGCCGGCGGTGGGCGACCCGCCGCCCGTGCCCGAACCGACCCGCCGCGTCGTGATCCGCTCCGGCGACATCGAGTTCGAAATCGAGTCCTTCGACTCCGGGCTCGCCACGGTCACGCAACTCGTCACGAAGATCAAGGGCGCGTTCATCGGCACCGTGAACAGCGACAAGCTGCCCAACGGCAAGGTCAAGGGCTCGATCGTCGTTCGCACGCCGCCGGAGTTTCTGGACGGGCTCGTGCTCGACCTTCGCAAGGAACTCGGCAAGGGCGGCGAACTGAAGAGCGTGAAGCTCGCCAGCGCGGACGTGACCAAGCTGTACACGGACCTGGAGAGCCGGCTGCGGGCCTCGCGGGCCATGGAGACGCGGCTCCTCGCGATCATCAAGGACGGCAAGGGCGAGATCAAGCAACTGCTCGAAGCGGAACGCGAACTCGGTGTGTGGCGGACGAAGATCGAAGAAGCCGAGGGCGAACTGCGTTACTACGCGAACCTCGCCGCGCTCAGCACGCTGACCATCACTCTCGCGGAGAAGGAAATCCGCGCGGCCGTCGGCGTCACCGAAAACGAACGCGTCCAGGCCGGCGTCGAAGTCGAGGACGTGGACAAGACCTACCAGACCGTGCTGAAGGAGATCGTGGACGCGAAGGGGCGCGTGACCAAGTCCGAGTTGAAGCAGCTGTCCGCGGGTCAGTTCAATGCGACGCTGAACTTCGAAGTCGCGCCGGAGGCCGGCGGCCCGATCCGCGATCGACTGCGGCAACTCGGCCGCGTCGCCCGCCTCGAGATCGACCGCACCTCGGCCGCCGACGGCGGCGCCGTCGTCCCCAAGGACGCGAAGATCAAGCGCGGCGACACCATCTTCATGGTGCAACTCTACAACCTCGCGAACATCGCCCCGCGGGAAACGGCCACGCTCTCCGTCGCGGTGCCGGACGTGGCAGCCGCGTACAACGCGATGCGCGACGCGATCGCCAAGACCGCCGCCCGCGTCCAGGTCGCCCAGCTGAACGAGACCGACAAGACCAACATCACGGCCCAACTCGACTTCGACGTGAAGCGGACGGACGAAGGGACGATCCGCGCAGCGCTCACCGCGGCCGGGGAAGCGACCTCGCGCCAGGTCGGCCGCGCCCCCGAAAGCGACAACGTCACCGACACGAAGATTCTGTACAAGGTCACGCTGTACCCGGCGGCGCGGCTCCGCCCGCGCGACGCGTTCACGCTGCAGATCGCGGTAAACGACGTGCCCGCCGCGTACACCGCGCTTCGCGAGGCCGTCGTCGCCGGCAAGGGCCGCGTGCTCGCTTCGCAACTGGATGAGAACGACAAGCAGAACGTGACGGCGTCGCTGGACTTCGACATCCGCCGCACGGAGGAGCCCGCTGTGAAGGGCGCCCTGGAGTCGGCCGGCGAAACCGTCTCGCGGCAGATCGCGCACGCTCCGGAGAACGAAGCCGCCACCGATTCGAAGGTTCTCTACAGCGTCCGGCTGCTCCCCGCGAACCGCCTCAAGCCGCGCGAAACGAGCGTGCTCGGCCTCGAAGTGCCGGACGTGGACCGGACCGTGAAGCAATTCATCTCCGAATTCAACGAGGTTAAGGGGCGGCAGATCGACGCCAAGACCGGCCGCGAGCGGAACGGCAAGACCACGGCGCGGCTCGTGTACGAGGTGCCGCTCGCCACAGCCTCCGGCCTCGTGGAACGCTTCAAGTCAGACGGCACCGTGCGGGTGCTGAACACCTCGCGCGATCCGCAGGCCCCGGAAGGCAAGTCCGCCACGGCCCGCATCGACGTGACCCTCTCCAGCCCGGACTCGATTGTCCAGACCGAGGACGGCCTCTGGCAGCCCGTGAAGAAGGGCCTGTCGTACAGTGCGTCCGTGCTGCTCACGAGCCTGACATGGGTTGTGTTCGGGCTATGCGTGGTGCTGCCGTGGGCGGTGGTGGGCTACGGCGGCTACCGCGTGGCGAAGCGAGTGACGCGGCCCAGCGCGGTGGAGGTGCCGAGCGCACCCGCCGCGCCGGCTCACGAACCGCCCACTGCGTCGTAGATGATCCAGGTTGACAGCACCCACGCGTTCTGACCATCATTCTCCCCGCGGGGATGGGCTTGCTACGTAAATCACGCAGCAAAGCCCCGCGGGATGGGACCCGCTCGCCATTCACTTTTTCATGGATGAAGCATGTCGGACGTGCTTGCTTCGCTGCTGGCGCGCATCCAGGCGCGCACCGCCACCGTCGGCATCATCGGGATGGGGTACGTCGGGTTGCCGCTGGCGCGGGCCTTCGCCCGCAGCGGCTTCCGCGTCCTCGGCTTCGACATCGACCCCGTCAAGGTCTCCAAACTCAATGCCGGGAAGTCGTACATCAAGCAGATTCCCGACTCCACGATTGTGGGCATGCGCGAGAAGGGGTTCGAAGCGACGGACCGCTTCGACCGGCTCGGCGAACCGGACGCGATCCTGATCTGCGTGCCGACGCCGCTCACGGAATCGCGCGAACCGGACCTCAAGTACGTGGTCGATTCGGCGCACGCCGTCGCGGCGCAGCTTCGCGCCGGGCAACTCGTCGTGCTCGAAAGCACCACGTATCCCACGACCACGCGCAAGGTCGTGCTGCCGATCCTCGAACGCACCGGGCTCGTTCCCGGAAAGGACTTCCTGCTGGCGTTCAGCCCCGAGCGCGAGGACCCGGGCAACGCCACGTTCTCCGTGAACAACATTCCCAAGGTCGTGGGCGGGCTCGACGAGCCGAGCGGCGCCGCGGCCTGTGCGCTCTACTCCGCCGTCGTACCGCAGGTGGTGAAGGTGAGCGCGCCGGAAGTCGCGGAAGCGTGCAAGATCCTCGAGAACACCTACCGCGCCGTGAACATCGCCCTCGTCAACGAACTCAAGGTGCTCTACGACCGCATGGGCATCGACGTCTGGGAAGTGATCGACGCGGCGAAGACGAAGCCCTTCGGCTTCCAGGCGTTCTACCCCGGCCCCGGCCTCGGCGGGCACTGCATCCCCGTCGATCCGTTCTACCTCACCTGGGTCGCCCGGCAGTACGGGTTCAACACGCGGTTCATCGAACTGGCCGGCGAAGTGAACACCGGCATGCCCGAGTTCGTGATTTCGAAGGTGGCGGATGCGCTGAACGATCGCGGGTTGCCTCTGAAGGGAAGCCGGATCGCGCTGCTCGGCATGGCGTACAAGAAGGACGTGGACGACCCGCGCGAGTCGCCGTCGTTCGAATTGCTCGAACGGCTGGTGAAGAAGGGCGCCGACGTGAGCTACAACGACCCGCACATCCCCGCGCTGCCGAAGATGCGTCACTGGCCGAACCTGGACGCCATGGCGAGCACGCCGCTCACCGCGGAGTATCTCGGCGCACAGGATTGCGTGCTGATCGCGACGGACCACAGCGCGTACGACTTCGACTGGATCGTGTCGAACAGCCGGCTCGTGGTGGACACGCGCAACGCGACGAAGAACATCAAATCCGGTTGGGAGAAAGTCGTGCGTGCATAAGGCGATTCGCACATGACGAAGCCCATCGTCTTCCTGCTCGGCGTCGGCACGGCGCTGCTGTTCGGATCACTCACGGCCCACGAACCGGCGTCGAGGCCCGCGAAAACGGCCGCCGAGACGGGCTTGCCGGATCAGGTAATTCGGGAGGCGATGGAACAACTCAAGACGGGCAACGTCGCGACGATGCTCGAAGTCCTGACCCGGAAGTCGGTGCTCCCCGGGGAAGATCTCTCGCGCACGGTGGAAGTGCTCAAGTCCGGTCGCACCTTGTTTTTCAATCGGGAGAGCGGGAAGCCGATCGGGGAATGTGAACTGATTCGCAAGGAGCGCGTCGGGGATTCGCTGATGCGCTTCGTGATACTGGAGAAGCTGGAACGGGCGGTCATGATCTGGACCATCCGTTTCTACCGGCTCAAGGGCGAGTGGTACTTTCAAGGGTTCGATGCAAGCGACAAGGCCGACGTTTTTTTCCAACCGGCAGCGAGATGAACCGCCATGCCGAGCAAGCCGATTCGGATCAGCCGGCACGCGCGGTTCGAGATGAAACGACGAGGGATCAGTCGAAACCAGGTCGTCGGGATGGTCCGCGCACCGGACCAAGTCATCCCGTCCACACACGGGCGGGACGTCTATCAGGGCTTGATCGGCCGAGCCGCCAGAATGCTGCTGCGTGTCGTTGTGGCGGAGGGCGACGACGCCTACCATGTTGTAACGGCCTACAAGACCAGCAAGATCGACAAATACTGGAGGGTTCCGTGAAGGTCATCTACGACAAGGAAACCGATTCCCTCTCGATTATTCTTCGACGCGGGAAAGTCGCGGAGAGTGATGAGGCGCGGCCGGGCGTCATTCTCGATTACGACAAGTCCGGCCATTTGCTCTCGATCGAATTGCTCGACGCTTCGGAGCAGGTCCACGGGCCGCAATCGGTAGAGTTCGCACTCGCCGCGGAATGAAGCGCGGGACTCATCGATAAAAAGAGCCCGTCACACCTGAACGGAGCCCTGCCGCGGCGGGACGAAGCCGCCGAGCACGGCCAGCCATCGCGCCGCGGACCAGAGCAGGAGCACACTCACGGCCGTCACCACGAATACCGTGAGCCCCGCGTTCAGGTAGCCGCTCGTTTCGCCCTTCTCGATGGACGCCGCGAACGGGCCGGTCACCATCTTCGCCGCCGCGGTCAGGGTCGTGCTGCACACGAAGAGCAGCGGCGGAATCGTCACCCACACGTACTTCCCTCGGCCGTTGTTCACCAGCCACGTCGTGACGAGCGCCAGCGCGAGCGCGGCGAGAATCTGATTCGCGATCCCGAACATCGGCCAGATGGTGGTGATGGTGCCGCCGTGCACAAGGATGCCCCATCCGGCTGTAACGACCGCCGAGGCGAGAATGGCGCCGGGCAGCCAGTCGTTCCGAGCCATCGGCTTGTACACGCGGCCCGCGGTTTCCTGAAGCAGGAACCGCGCGATGCGCGTGCCGGCGTCGATGGTCGTGAGGATGAACAACGCCTCGAACATGATCGCGAAGTGGTACCAGTACTTGAGCAGCCAGTCGCCGGTGACGCCGAGCGTGTTGAAGGCGTCCGAGAAGATGACGGACATGCCGACGGCGAGGGTCACGGCGCCGCCGGTGCGGCCGCGGAGCGATTCGCCGCCGACCTGCTCTTCCACTTTGCCCAAGTCGAGGTGTTGCGGAGCGTTGACGTTCACCGCGTGCAGCCGGTCCGAACCGTAACGGTCGTTCACGTCCTTCAACTGCTGCGTGTACTTCGGGGCCTGGTCGATGGCGACGTTGATGTCGTAGTAGAGGTCCGAGGGCAGGCTCGCGGCGGCGATCAGGGCCACGGTGCCGACCAGCCCTTCGATCAGCATGCTGCCGTAGCCGATGGTGCGGATGTGGCTTTCCTTCTCGATCATCTTCGGCGTGGTGCCGGACGACACGAGCGAATGGAAGCCGCTGATCGCCCCGCACATGATGCAGATGAACACGAACGGAAAGATGTTCCCGGCGAAGGTCGGGCCGCCGTTGACGAACACTTCGTTGAGCATCGGCGCCTGGAGCGGCGGGTTCGCGACGCAGACGCTGACGACGAGCAGCCCCACGGTGCCGATCTTGAGGAAGCTCGAGAGGTAATCGCGCGGCCCGAGCAGCAGCCACACCGGCAGCACCGCGGCGATGAAGCCGTAGATCGTGAGCGCGAGGATGGTCTCGTTGCGGTCCAGCGAGAAGATGCGTTCCAGGGACGAGCCGGGCACCCACCCGCCGACAACCACCGCGGCGAGCGTCATGAACCCGCCGATGAGCGAAGCTTCGACGACCCGCCCCGGCCGGATGCGGTACATCCACAACCCGGTGAGCAACGCGATGGGAATGGTGCACGCGATGGTGAACGTGCCCCACGAAGAACCGGGCACGACTTGGGTGCAGCCCTTGGGTAACGTCAGCGTTGCGGGCTGGTGGTACGGTCCCAAACCGTGGCTATGCACAGTGTAGATTCGCGTATCGTTGGCCTCTTTGACATGCTTGAAAAACTCCTCCGCGATGTACTTCACTTGAAACGACTCGGAGCGAGTCGATTCCGTCCCATTCGCCGAGTAACGAACTTTGCAACCTTTCGGAAACTTGAACGTGATGAAGTCTCCCGTTGCACGGCGAGCATCCGCGAACGTCGGCCCTTCGCCGGCCGGAACCGTGATTTGCATACCGGCCGGCAATTTCACCTCTTCACCACCCAGCGCCTTCACCACCACGAAGCCCAGTCCTGCCAGCGCGATGATCACGATGAACAGGATCGCGATGGAGGCCAGGATCGCGGCGGGCATGCCCAGTTCGTGGCGCGCGATTTCCGCCAGCGACTTGCCGTCGCGGCGGACGCTCGCCGCCAGCACGAGCATGTCCTGCACCGCGCCCGCGAGGCAGACGCCGATCACCAGCCATACCAGCCCCGGCATGTACCCGTACTGGATGGCGAGCACCGGCCCGATGAGCGGACCGGCCCCGCTGATCGCCGCGAAGTGGTGCCCGAACAGCACCCACTTGTTCGTGGGATGGTAGTTCTGGCCGTCGTTGAAGCGGTGGGCCGGCGTGACGCGGGAATCGTCCAGCGCCGCGACCTTCGCCGCGAGGAACTTCGAGTAGAACCGGTAGGCGATGGCGAGGCAGCAGAGCACGACGATCATCACCGGCATCGCGTGAAGGATGAGCCGGCCGGACGGGTCGTGGTGGTAGAGCGAGACGGCGAAGAGGTTCATGGGGAAAGCGTACACGCAAACCGTCGCCGGGTGAATGGCGGGTCGGACACGGCTTGCCGTCGAATTCGCAGTGAGCGATGATGGCCTTGGAGAATCGCATGGCGACCATGATGTTGCAGAAGCTGTTTCGACTCCCGGCCTTCGACGACTTTCCGGGGCCATTCGCGCATCGGGCCACTGCGGTCTCGCGCGAACTCCGGGAACATTGGGAGCACACATCGCGCGATGCGGCTGCGAATCGTGCAGTCGATGAACTCCACGCCGCGCGCGACGCCTACCGGGATCTTCTGGAAGGCCACCTCAAGCTGCTGGAAGATTACCTCTCGGTCGCCAGGCTCCACCAGTTGCATCTCGATCCGTCGTCAGAACGAATCCGAGAACTCCAGGAAGCGTTCACCGGCTTGCAGCAACTCCACAACGAACTGTTTCCGCGCTGGCAGACACTCGACGACCTTCGCGAGATTCTGCGGAGCAAGTTCACGCTTCCTTCGGTGAAGCTGGACGAACTCGCAGCGAAGCATCCACCACCTCAATCCTGGTTCGACGAAACCATCGACCCGTTCACTGCGGAGTGAGTCGTCATGACGGCGACGTTCTCCCAGGGAAGCATCGTGTGGGTCGAGATCCCGGATTCGCACGGCGGCAACGTGAAGAAGCGGCCGGCCGTCATGGTTTCCGGGGACGTGGATTCGAACGGATTCATCCACGTCGCGGCCAT
>Ga0210380_10000759_pt1 | contig 13670 bp, 26 predicted proteins | sample PLM4_5_coexredo_FD_155476 | JGI IMG/M metagenome (GOLD analysis project Ga0210380, IMG submission 155476) | Groundwater sediment microbial communities from an aquifer in East River, Colorado, USA - PLM4_5_coex redo | ecosystem: Environmental > Terrestrial > Soil > Riparian zone | place: USA...
GAAAGTGAGTGGAGCATTCCGAAGGCGGAAGCGGTCCCTCCCCCGGGGAAAGGGGAGCGCGAGGGGAAAGGGTTTCGCGGCAGTTTCGCGGCAGTCCCCTACTCCTTTGATCCTCCCTTTTTCTGAAAAAAGGTAAAATGTGGTGCATGGGTGCTACAACCGCCACGGAAGGCCCGTAAACATTGGTCAACTTTGTAGCACCACCCCCCCTTGTAGGGTGCATGGGGTGCATTTTGACCTTTTCGCCGGATTTTTCCGCTGGCGCGGTTTTGGCGAGGCGGGGAGGGTCGCAGCGCCGGGTAAGAGGGACGCGACGGCAGGAGTGCCCCGCGAAGCGCTGAACCCGGAGGCGTGAGGCAGTACCTCCCCGAACGCGCAGCAAAGCCTCCAATTGGCCCGCTGCGCGTTCTTTTTTCCCCTCGCGCTCCCCTTTCCGGGGGGAGGGACCGCTTCCGCCTGCAAATGCTCCACTCATCCCCTTCCCTCAGTGCCGGCCGTTGCCGTTTGAATGGCCATTGACGGCGGGGAGGGTTTCGGCCGGTCTGGCAATCTTCCACGTCGTGTACCCCCCGCTACGCTCTTTGGTGACCCGTTCCGGATGCTTCTTGGCCAGCTTGCCCAACTGCGATCCACACTGGCCGAACCCCTTGAGGCATTTTTCAACTTCAAACGCGAATTCGCTCGCGCGAAGGATCTTCTCAAGGTCGATTGCCGCCCCGCCCCATTCACCGCGGGGAGCGTCCCCCTTGGCAGGTTTGAACAAGACCTCGTCAATGAGCCGGAGCAATCGCACGTCGCCGCTCATTTCCGAAAGCTCTTCCAGCAAGTCCGCGTGCTGCCAGGCTTTGATTCCGAACCTGTCATCGCGCAATTCCGTGGGGACGGTTTTGAACGTCCGCAAAAGCCAGGCGCGGATTAGGGGGATCTCGTCTTTTACCGTTTTCCAAAGGCCCGCTTGGTCAAGCTCCCCTTCGTTTCTCGTTTCCGTCAGTAGGGATCGTGTTCCGGAAACGACACGGAATTGATTGAACGCTTCGTTGACCCGGTCGCAGTGGAACAAAAACATTTTGTCCTCAATGCTTGGCTCAATGGGCGGGGAAACTGCCAGGTTCTCCGGCTCGTCGTTGACGCTGATGGTGACGCGCCGGAAAATCGGCAGGGACAGCGCGTCCTTTGTCTTGCGATGAATCGCCAGGTTGCGATTGACGGTTGCCTCTTTCAGCGCGGCGCCAAAGTCGCGCCTGGTGCGCATGTCTGTCGTGGAGCGCGGATCCTCAATTGCCCAATGCTCCGCGCCGGCCAAGTCATAATTGAACGTCGTTTTTTGGAACAGGTAGAGGGACGGATTCGCGACGCGTCCGCCCAAGACCTCCGTCACGATGCTTTGCAGAAGACTTTTCCCGCATCGATGCGGGCCGGCGAAGATCAACACTTGCCCCGGTTGGAAATCGCCCCGGCGCAACGAGCGCAGAGCAATTGCCAGCCAGTAAAAAAAGTAGTCCGCTTGACCGTCCGGCAAAAGTTCCGAGACGAAAGCGCGGAAGAATTTGGGAGCCGGACTAGTGGCAGGGACAAGATCATCCCACACGCCGCCCGCTTCATCGGTGACGAGGAATTGCCGGCCGCTCCCGTCAGTGAAAATCCCGCTGCGATGTCCGCCGAGTGAACCCGCGTAATCAATCAACCGCGTGTTCATCGCGTTCCAAAACGGCCAATCGATTTCCCGAATGCCGTTCCAATAACGATCCTCGCGCAGTCCCAGCGTCGCGAAGTGTAGTTTCAACTCCGCTTTTTTCAGGTTGATGAATCGCCCCTTGAGTTTGAACCAAAACGATCCGTCCCGCGTGTCCATATAGACACAGATTTCGTCCGGAGGACCGTCTTTGATGGCAACTGGTTTTGCGGGTTGCCGGCCGCGCGGAGGGCCGACTAAAACGGGGTTAGCGTGCGTGTGATTTTGTCGCATGGTGTGCTGTTGCACACCACTCCCCTGCTCTGCCCTGACCTAAGCTGCTTTGGAGTCAACAATGCAGACATTGTGCGCAAGAACGCTAGGTCAAGGGAGCCGGAAAATGGCGTGCTCAAAATGATGTTGGCGGTTGTTAGCTGCTTTGGTGCTTTATGCCGCCGTGGCGACGCGTGCTTTAGTCGCCTTGCGGACATTGCGCCGAACTGACTTCAGCTTGCGCTTGCTGCGTGATTTGCCGCCAAGACTGCCGTTTATCTTAGCGCCGATGGTGCGAAGGACGATTGCTTCGCTTTCGCTGAGTATGATTTGCATCGGGCGGAATCACACAACGTAAGCGCTTATGATGTCAACGGACAATTCCAGCGTTGACGGCCGCGCTGACGGCCGTCAGCCTGTGCCCACCATGAAAAAACTTCTCCTTGTGCTTCCGTTCCTCGCGTCAACGTCAGCCTTTGCCCAACTTCGCGTTTTTACTCATACCGCAATTTCAACCAACGAGTTTTGGGTCACGAACAACGTAGTCGTTTTAAACGGTCAAGCGGTGCGCGTGTCTGCGTTCAAACCGATTTCTTGGGCTGGCGGGCCAAGCTCCTTTTGCTCGCAAGTGAACCTGCTGAAAGGTGGGCAATCGTGGCAGGTTGTGATCGGCGACGTGATCCAAGGGCCGGCGACGTTTGAGCTTTGGGCAGCGCCGAGCCATCCCGCGCTTTTATCGTTGGAGCGTTGGGCCGTTCCTCGTCACTGAAAGCGCCTTGTCGCGCTGGCGTTGCCGGTGTCCCCACAATTCAAGCTCCGCTTCCGCCGCCCGAATTTTTGCGATGACCTCCGCCGCGCCGTCTTCATGAATGTCTTGGGCTAGGTGCGTGACGGCATGTCCCAGATCGGCGCGCGCCTGTTGGAAGAAGTAGGTCATTGAAAGCGTCTAGCAGAAATCCCCCCCGGCCGTCATCGTCGAAAGTGGCGAGGCTCGAGGCTCGATGCTGTCGATGTCTTTCTGTCCGGACAGAAATTTGATCCAGGCTTTCACGGTGAGCCGACACTCACCCGGCCGTCAGGCGAGACACTGTAGCGGATCGAATTGGTGAGCGGGTTTGCCCGAACGAAGTCCAAACTCCCGTACGGTGTCATCACGCGCAGCGAAACGGTTGCCGGGTCTTTGGCAAGCTCCCGGGCGAGCTTTGACATTCCGGACGGGCAAACGCACCCGGACCCGATTAGAACGGCCAGGAAGGCGAGCAGGAGAGTTTTCATTTGGAGTTGTTACCGTCTGCCGCGACGAGCAGGCCCGCCCCGGAAAGCCCGCCAATCACTTTGGCGATGACGTCGGAGTGTTCCGGCCAAACGGACGCCGCCACGGTCAAGGCAAGCACGGCAAAGCCCATTGCCGTTGTCCTCCAATGGCGCATTCTCCGTTGGAACTGTGTCGTTGATTCGTGCATACGATGACGATCCCTCCACCCCCTACTTCTTGAGCAGGCCATTGAACGCGCCGAACCGGAACGCCAGGTAGATTGCCGCGCCGATCCACAGTTGCCACGGGACGATTCCAAAAATGGTCCCCGTTGCTCCGCTGATGGTGTTCCCTACCCCGTTCCGGATGTTGTCCACCCCTTCACCCCACCCGATGATAAACGCGTCGTTGACCTCGCCGCCGACGTCATCAATTCGATTGTCATCAATGTGCCCTTGCGCCTGCTGAAACCAATCTTCGCCACGTTGCTCCCGCTGCTTTTCATTCAGCGCGCGCAATTCAGCGTCGAGACGGTCAGAGCGCGCTTGCTCCTCCTCACTGTCAAAGCCGGTGAAAAAATCGAGGAATGCCATAAGGTTTAAGGGGTGTAGAAAAGACCGGCGCCACCGTTCCAAAGATCGTCAACGTCCGTTGCGGAAAGCACCTTGTTGAAAATCGCGATTTCATCAAGTTGGCCTTCAAAGGCAGTGCCGCTCATTCCCGATGGGGCAGCTGTCAACCGTCCAATTTCCAGCGGGAGTTCAGTCGCGTCAAAAGTCGTTGTTTCAACAAATATCTGACTTCCATCCAAGTAAAGTTTCCCCTCATGTCCGACGTTCCTAGTGAGGACAATATGGTGCCACGCAAGATCGTTTGGAAATTCTGGGTTCACGCCCCCTGAGCCGTATACCACTATCAGGTAAACCGGCCCGCAATCGTCGAAATTCGCCATGGCAAAATCGCCGAGGCAGATCATTTTTCCCCCGTACGTTGTCACCTTGAACCAGAAGGAAAGGGAGCAGGGTTCAGGGTTGGCAAAGCTCGCGGTTTGCAATCGGCCAAGAGGTTGAGCCACAAAATCGACACACACGCCGCGCTTTCCCATCGTGTTCGTTGCAACTGGATCGCTGGTTTCGATTAGATCAAGCGATCCGATTGTGTCCTCGCGAGTTTGCCCGGATGCTTCTCCAAGCGCGTAATAGTGGATACAGTCCCCCCAATCGAAAACCCCTGCCGACGCGCGCGGGTGAGCGTTGGCCAGGCCCGCCAGGCCACCGAACGCGGGAGCGGCCGGAGCTTGGAACGTGACGACGAGCGCGAGTAGTGCAAACAGGGTTTTCATGGGCAGGGGAAAAAAGTCCAAGTGACGAGGGTGTTTGATCCTTCGCTGCAACCGTTGGCCACGAATCGAAACCCGTTTGTCAGCGTGTCCGGTGCGTTCGTTCCTGTTGATCCGACAAAATGGAAATGATTCGTGACCGGCGAAAATTCCAACGTCCGATCCGCCCCTGACAGGTTCGTTGCGTGCAGCGTCCAGTAAAGCCCGACGGTCGGGTCAGTGACCATCACGCCGCGAATGCTCACGTTGGTTTTTACGGCAATCACAATCTCGCCGTTCGTAGCGATCAACGTGAAGTTCGTCAGCGCGCCGCCCGTGCCGGTAACAATCGTGCGCCGGGGTGCCCGGGTGAAGTTCGTTGCGAGCGCGGGATTGACTGCCAGGTTGTTTGCGAGCGCGTCGTTCGTCGCCAGGTTTGCGGCCAGTGCGTTGACGGTGACGGTTGCGTTAGTCGCATCGTGGATAACGGGAAAATAGTCCGCATCGTGGATCGTCAACGTCGGCGTCAGTTCCGAAAATTTCACGGTGGCGGCGACGCCTACGAGCAGGCAAAGCGCGCCGATCAAAAACAGGGATGGTTTTTTGTTCATTCGAGAGTCAGGGGTGTTCCGCCTTCGGTGGTTAATGGTGCGTCGCCTTCCGTCCCGGCGAAATTGACGGTTGCGGGATCAAACTCATTGGAGAACGCGGACGGCTCGCCATGGCCAATGGCGCGCACGCGATAGCGGCTTTGCGCTTCAGTGCCGAACGTGTCACCCGATCCTTCCGTGACAAATTCCTCGCCACCTTCCGCCGCAAGGGTGCTCGTCTCCGTGATCGCGGTGTCGTCCTGCCATTCGATGATCCCGCTGTCCAGCGTCGCGGCCAGGAACCATTCAGCGCCGTCATTGCGCCAGACCTCATGCCCATAACCGCCGTCCGTGTTGTCCGTGAAGCGGACGATCCGGGGGTTGCCGGTCGCGTAACAGTCGGACGGAGCCGGCCCCGCTTGCGGATAGGGAAGGACGTTCCCGCCTTCGCCGGCCGCGGCCGGACTGAAAATCACGAAGGGATAATCCAGTCCGAAATTCATCATTCCGATTTCGAGCGGATTTAACCGGCGCGTCCAGAATCCGACTGAGCAAACAAGACCGATGAACGATCCGTAGCCAGGTCTGGCGCCCACGCGAAAATTGGCGTTCAACCTGGTGCGCGTCCCCATTGCCCCCTCAACCGGGTTGATCGTCGTCGGGATCCGATAGTTGGCCGTCCGTTGCTCGCAAACCCGGATCCCAGCGTTGCCGGTCAGTGAGTCGTAATAGCACTCCACGAAATACCAGACGCCGCCCGTCACGAGCGCACCGTCATTGTCGTTGATGACTTGGACGCCCGGGCTTCCGGCAATTGTCCATTTGAAGGACAACAGCGCGGGATCATACTTCAAATCCCAATAGAACGTTCCTCCGCTCGAGTACGACAAAATCACGCCGTCCCATTCGGTTGTTATTTTCACGAAGGCAACGATGGTGAAGCTGCCAACCGGATTGAAACTGCCGCCGGAGTCAGTGCGCCCCATGAATGAAGCGGGAGCAAAAAGGCCCGCGCCCCGATTGTCGCCGCCCCGGGTGTTGTCCGCATCGAAGGTCACGCCACTGCCGACAATCGGCCCGCCGGCCGGACCTTGATCAAGCCCGGTGACGCCCGAAACGAAAGAGCCGGAAATAAGTCCGTTGTAGTCGCCAATCGGGTACCAACTAACCAGACCGTTGATCGGGGCAAAGATATTGAAGTCGCCGCCCAAACCGGAACGCTTCCCCAAAAACATTCGCGGGGAGGGTGCATTTTGGATCTGGTACATGTCCGGATGAATCACGCGTAAAAAATCTCACAGACGATCACTGACACGGTTGCGGAGTCGCTGGGATTGCGGACAAAAAGATCGTCATTGGTGAAAATGGTCACCGCCTGTTGTGCGAAAACCAAAGCCGCATAACCGCCGTCAAGCTCCGCCCCCGCCGCGACGCCGACGCCGGTCCGTTCGGAGCGGATCTGAATATTGTTCGATCCAAGGTCCGGAGCCAGTGCGCCGGGGTTCGTCAGGATGAATTGCCGCCGATGCTTTGGAACCTGCCCACCGGGAAACATGATTTCCGAGTTTGGCTTCAGGGTGTAGCGCCGAGATTTGACTTTCGTCGGCGGGTCATAAACGAAGATTACTTGGGGTGGTGGCATAGGTCAGCGGCGAAAAAGGAAAAACAGAGCGACGACGGCGACGATTGCGTAAAGCCCCACGCGCACGGTCTTGCTCGTGATGTTGGCTCCGTCAGAAACTTTGGTTTCGGCCAGCTCGCGAGCGAACCCCACCGCCTCAAGGGACAGGTTGGCCTGACTCTGCAATGTCCGGTCGAGAATCTCGCTTGCCCGTTGGATCGCGCCGTAGTCCGTGGTGACGACGGAGACGGAATTATCCTGCCCGGTGACAGCAATCCCGCTTTGGGTGATTGCCGCGCGTAGGCTCCCGTCACCGCCGTTTATTCGCGGGCTGAACGCGTAGGCGCCCTCCGCCTGGTTGATGGCGGAATTGACGTTTGAGACGCGGGAGCGCGTGTCTGACGACGATGAAAAAGGGCCGATTCCCATACGTCATTTAAGACCGGCCGTTATTCGACGAGGAACACCGCCCACAGGCCGACGATCTCCGGAGGTTGGACGAATCAACCTGACCGCTCCGCCTGGGACGGGACTTCCCTGCCCTCCCGTTTCCGCCCGGGGTTGGATCGTCGAGAAAAGTTCCGTGTAGGGGTTGGACGACGGGTTGCTCGCCAGGTCGAACCCGCCGCGGCTTGGGGAGCCGGTGTCAGCGCTGGACGGCGGCGACGAAGAGCGGAAGAGATACCAGCCCAGCGCAGCGAATCCAAACGCGAAGAGTATTTTGGCCCATGTCATTTGCGCGCGACTACGATCAAGGTGAGCAGCACGACAAACGCGATTGCGCTCAGGCCGAAAACAATCAGCGGCGACGGTCCGTCCCCGCCGCCGCCGAACCCTCCAAAATTGTTTCCGGACGTGCTGGACGATGACGAGGAAGTGGCCTTTGGTGAACCGCCACCACCGCCACCACTGCCCCCGCCACCGTCGCCGGAGCCACCGCCTAAAAAGCTGCCGAATTCGTCCATAGGTTCACACTTTCCGAATCACAAACACGATGGCGACGGCCGTCACCGCGCCGACGATGGCCAACAGGAGCCAAGGCGGGGTTGGTTTCTTGCCGCCAACGATCGTATCTCCAAAGAGATTCCGAAAATCGAAGCTCGCGCCGCTCGTCGCTGAACTACTGCCGCTCAGTGACGCACCGATGTCATACCCGCCGCCGCCGCCGCCGCCGCTCATAGCGGTTTAGGCCGGCGCGATCGCGGGCTTCTCCGGTTCCTTCTCCGGCCAGGCCAGGTCAACGAGCGCAATCAGAATCTTGTCTTGTGCGCTGGGTCCGGTGCTGCTCTTCACTTCGTTGATCGCTTCCTGCAATTCGGGGGATGGTTTCGGGGGCATGGTTACTTTCGTTTGAACATCAGCACGGCGACGATCACGAGGACAACCGCCCCGCCGATGTAGAGGATTTGAGGGTTCAGTCCGCCAACGGCCGTTGGCTTCTGGATTGACGCGGCCGGCTTTGGATCCGCTTGGCCTTTGACCGCGTTGATTACTCCGGTCGCGTTGTCCGCAAAGTCTTCGATGCTGTTCAGCCAGTCGAAGCTGTTTTGTTCCCTGATGCCGGCGGCCGGCGAACCGATGGCCGGCGCGCCGCGCAAGGCTCCTTCCCTGCCACTCTTGGCAGTGTCGGAAAACCCGCGCGTGACTTGTCGAGGCATTGCGTTTTTGGTGTCCAGTTACGGGACGGCCGTTTACTCCGGAAAGCCGATCCGCTGGTAAATGGTCGAGAGGTTGCGCGCGGTCGCGGTGTTGCTCACGACGGACAGCTTGAGGTCTTGAATGCGCCGGCCGTCCGGTCCCTGAGTGGGGAGCGCGGAATTGAGGAAGTCATCGTGATCGAAAACGATGTCGAGCCGGCCCGCCACGGGCGTCATCCCGTAGTGAGTGAGGATCGCGTCATTCTCGGATTTGGTGACCTCGCGAATCACAAAGTTGTCAACCTTGAGCGAGTACGAAAGGAACGTTCCGCCGCCGTCCGTGATGTGGATCGACTGGTAGTTGTCCCGCACGGGAAAACTGGCGATGCCGTAATCGGGCGTCGTGCCGGTGAGCGGCAGTTGCACCCGGTCCCACTTCGTAATCAATCCCATGGGCTGCTGGACGTTCCGGCCGTCCTGCTGAACGATGGAATTGTCGATCTGCGCAATCACGCTCAGCGTCGTTGGAGCGCTGGACGTGATGTCGATCTCCAACTGGAAGGAGTCGAGATTTCCCGTGCCCCACGCGAGCAGGTCTTGATCGCGGTTGGCCTTCCGCCACGGCTCCGCCAGGAAGATCGGCAGGATGAACGTCGTGGTGCCCTGAACGCCGTATTGCGAGCCGTTCAAAATGTTGAGCGCTTGCAATTCCGTGTAGGTCATAACGCGTTGCACCTTGCCATTCACCTTCAACCGCATTTCGGTGATGTGAGTAGTGGCAGACGTGCCGGTCCCGCTGATTTCCAACGTGTGATAGCGCGGGCCAATTGGCAGGTTGCAAACCGCCGTGCTACTCGCTGCCAGGCCAATCAGGCTTGGGCATTTGATCCATCTTTTGACCATATGAAAAAGGGGTTTTCTGGTGGGGGTTGGTCAGTGGGAAAGGCTCCGCCAGGTCAGGCGACGGGGAGTCCAGTCCGGGGGGCGAGGAAGGTGTTGTAAGCGTAAACCGCCGCGATGGCGATGAGCGCTTGAATGCCGATTTTTTTCCAGTCCATACGATTCGTTTTTTCGTTTTCGGCCGCACAGCGCGGCGCACGGGAAAAGGAATCGGCGCGGGTGAGGAACCCGCGCAGTTGTGACTTTCGTAGCTGTGACCGCCCTTAGCTGTGACCCGTATCAGTGCTTGCCGGAGAGTGCCCCGTTCAACTTGCTGAGCTTCACCGCAAGCTCTTCGCGGCATGACGCCACGGCTTTCCTTCGCAAATTCCTGACGTGAAAATCCACGGTTGAAAGGCTCACCCCCAAACGATTGGCGATGTCCTTCCGGGTGTCATACTTCAGGAGCCGGACTGCGATCTGTTTTTCGCGCGGGGTGAGATTCATCTTTGCGGCCAGTGCCACGAACCCGGTTTTTTCTTCTCATCCTCCCCACAACGGAGAACCCAAAGTGAATCCGTCCCGTCCAAAAAGACTTTGAGAGTCGGCAACAGCTTTGTCGGGGGTTGGAAAAGCCCGGGTCCGCCGACTTCCTCCACTTTTACGACGAGAGCCGGAAGGATGTCCCACGCTTTGACCGGGTTTCCAATGTGAGCTTGCGCGCCCACTGGCCATTCTCCGGTCAAAATGCGTTCGGCGATTGTTCCCCCGTTGGTCCGCCGCCGGTTGATATTTTCGGCGTCCTGATGGCTCAGGACATAAAGCACGATCCGCCCGATTGTGATGTTCATTTAAGAAAAAGCCGCTTGTGTCTGTTGGCACGCGCGCGCCGTTGCCCTGCCCGCCGCTTTTCGTCACGCTCCTTTTGCGTCATGCCGTGCGCCTCTCCGGTTGGTTGTTTCCTTTGCCGTCTCGCGTTGCCGCCAGACGTATTCCCCGCGCTTCAAGACCTCCACGGCGCGCGTGTCGAAAGACTCCCTGTCCAGCCACTTCAATTGATTCGGGTCAACGTGCTGGAAAGTTATGATGTCCGTCGTTTGCGCCCGTATCAGCTCGTTGACCGTGGACACGCGCTGCCCGATCATAATCACGTCAAACTTTGCTCCGCGTAGTTCGTCGAGAATTTCGGAAAAGGCAGGACAGAGCGGGGAATTCCGGTGCGCGGTCGTGACCTCAATTTCCTCCACGATGATCAACTTGCCCCCGGGCAATTGCTTGCCGACGTTCGCTACCCATGTCGCCCAAAAGTTGAACCCGCCGATCCGGTCCCCCGGGTACATTGGCGCGGAGTAGTACGCGGACGGCCGTCCCTCCATGACCGCACGCCGCAAGCCAGGCTCGTCAACGCATTTGGCCCATGACAGGCCGTTTGGGGGTGCTGCGCTGTACTCCCGTTTCCAAGTCTCAAAAGCGAATTTCCAGCGTGCCCGGTGAGCAATTGCCAGCTTGCGGGCGAACGTGCTTTTGCCCTTGCCGGACATTCCGGACACCAATTGATGAACCGCAACGTGCGATAGGTCCATCAGGCGTCACCCGGTTTTTGTGGCGAGTCTTCACCCCGAATTGTCTCCACGTCCTTCAAGGCAACTCTCACAAATCTTGGGTTGTCCAGAAGCTCCGCCATGAACCCGGGGATCAAGCGCCCGGCGAGATTCGCCGCCGTGGTTAGCAATTGGAGCATGGCGAGAAGACACAGGACGGCACCCGCTCCCGCCCCCAAGACAAAGGAAAACCAGTTCACGCCGCCTCCCTGTGCGTCACAGGCCCGGCCGCGCGCAATTGGTCCCCCTGAGCTTTCACCGCCTGAGCAATGCGGGCGATGTCGCCGAGCCACAGAGCCGGGTCGATGACCAATAGCTTGCCAAAAAACCGCATTGCCGCCTCCGGATTGGTTTCGGCCCACGTCACAATTGCCTGTCGAATGCGCCGCTCCCTGTCCTCCTTCATGCGGACGGTCTGAGCCACGGCTTTTGCCGCCTCCGCTTCGCGCAATTGGTAGAGTGCCCACCATTCCATTCCCGTTACCGCCACATCGTTCGCCAGGTCAGTCGTGAGCGCAGCGCCCGCCTGCAATAGCTCCGCGCTAAATGCCGGGGGAGCCGGAGCAATTGGCACCAAAGGCTCCGCATACTCCGGCGCGCCAGGTAACGCACCGGCGCCAGCGCCCAATTGCTCCACGGGAAGCTGTCCGCCTGGTTGGCATTGGGGAGGAAGGTTCCGCGGCCGGCGGTCCCGGCCGCGACGGCGACGGCCGGAGCCGGTTTGCTGTTCGATAACAATCGCTTTAGCGGTGTCGGCAGCCTGGTTGACCCTCGCAATTGTTCCAGCGTCGAGAGCAATTGCGCCGTCTGTTGCCGGGTTATTTGCCGGCGGGGTTGCGGGATCGGGGGAAGCGGCCGGTTGCACGTCGGACAAAGCGGGAGGGGGCACAGGCTCATTCATCGTGTGAAAAAGCTCTGGCGAGAACGGAGTGCGCAGACTTTGGCGATCCCGGGGGAAAGCCCGGGGCGTCATCACACGCCGAAACTCGCCAAAGTCTGCCCACCATTACGGCAATTGCGGGCTGTTGCTTGAGACGAAAAAGGGGAGGGACATTTTAATGTCCCTCCCCTGCCCTGCTGGCGGGAGCAATTGATCAATTTCCGCCGGCAGTCCTCGTCATTTTTGGCGAGGAAGGCCTTGCCGTCATGGTTTGATCTTTCGGCAGTTCCACAACAGCGCCAGCACGGTGCCAATGACTAGCCCGATGGGGAACCAAACGTATAAGTTTTCGGGATTCATGATCGGCGGGCCCCCTCGTCAGTGTTGACGATGACAGCTGACAAATTGTTGACCGCATCGACAATTGCCGCGCGCTCCAATCGGGGGAGCTTTTCCAGTTTCAAACGCCACCGATACTTTTTGCGCTTCACCCGCTCGCGCTCCCTGAAATCTTTTCCAAGGTAGCGGTAGTCGTGCAGCGCCCACGGCAATTCGAAGTTGCACCAGCAACTTTCTACAACAGGCCCGCCGTGTGTCTGCGCGGGGTAGTCCACGCGTCGCCAGGTCCGGAGCTTGCGATCGTATAGGTCGCTGCGATAGCCGGTCAAAAGCACCGGCACGCGATGCACGGTGAGCAGGTCCACGACACGCAAAAGCTCTTCGTGCTGTTGATCGGTGAAGTCGTGCTCATAGTAGCGATTGGTTTTGTCGCGCCTGGTTGAAACGAGGTAAGGCGGATCGCAATAGACAACCGTCCGCGTGTTCAGAGTTTTTGCATTTTCACGCAACCATTTTAGGCCGTCGCCGTGAATGACCGTTACGCCGGCGTCATCGCTACCTTTGGCGAGGGCTGCGGCGACTGCAGCATCGATGTCTATGACGATGGTCGAATGCGCGCGGAGCTTCCGCCGCGCGACTTGCGCGGATCCGGCGAACGGCTCCACGTAGGTATCGTGGGGAGGCATTTGATTGATGATGGTTTGCCAAACTCCGTTGCCGCCTTTGGAGCCGGGGAAGTCAGTCAGATTTTTCATGGTTTTTTGTCGTCGTCGAAGTTGTGTGTGACCTCCGGGGGAAGTCCAAACTGTTGAAAAAAACTGGCGGACAATTTGCCAGCGCAGTACGACGCCCCCGATTTGGAAGGCAGGCCGGACACTTTCACCGTGATTGATAGCTGCCAATCGTCCCGCGTTTGGGTCGCTTTGCAGTCGAAGGTTTCAATTTTCATTTTGGGTTTTGCTCGCAAGCTGAGCGCATTTGATCAAACAGTTTTTGGGTTAGCGTGCAGTGCGGCGGCGCGGGTTCTCCCCCCGCGCCGTCTTTGCGTCCGGGGGGTTCGTAGCGTCGCAACCATCGGCGCAAGGTCCGATCCGTGTGCGCCAGCGCGCCAGGCAATTGCTGCGCGTAGTCTCGTTGCCGGCCGTTCATGCGCCCTCCAATTGGTTGACTCTGCCCTCCCTAGCCCAGTCGAGGATCACCCGGCCGAGCGCGCCGGGAAGCCAGTTCTCCGCCTGGACTTCGCCGGCCGCAACCGCTTCGGTGAAGTCCGGCCAGTAAACGCTGGTGACGATGCACTCTCGCATTTCGTCGAACGTGCAGAAACGAAGCTGCGCGCACAGGAACGCTTCCGTTGCGACGATGGCGATCCCTGAGATCGCAAGTTTTACATTCAGGGGGGTCATTTTTGCCTTTCGCTTTTCCCCGCGCGCCGCGCCGCACAGGGTTTTGGTTTTGTCGTGGCCCGCACGCGGGCGGGGGAAAGTGAGTGGAGCATTCCGAAGGCGGAAGCGGTCCCTCCCCCGGGGAAAGGGGAGCGCGAGGGGAAAGGGTTTCGCGGCAGTTTCGCGGCAGTCCCCTACTCCTTTGATCCTCCCTTTTTCTGAA
>Ga0210380_10000760_pt1 | contig 13666 bp, 6 predicted proteins | sample PLM4_5_coexredo_FD_155476 | JGI IMG/M metagenome (GOLD analysis project Ga0210380, IMG submission 155476) | Groundwater sediment microbial communities from an aquifer in East River, Colorado, USA - PLM4_5_coex redo | ecosystem: Environmental > Terrestrial > Soil > Riparian zone | place: USA...
CTTTGACCCCGACGTAGGGTGCGGTGTTGCCACTCGCCAATGTGGAGACCATCAGTTTGGGAAAACCAATTGGCAATGCGCGCATCGCCGCCGTGGCAATCGCCGTCCCGCCGCCGCCGCCGAGCGAGATCACGGCGTCAATGCGTTTCTCCTGCGCCAGCTTTGCCAGCACGATCGGCGCGCCACGCGACATCGCTGCCACCGCTTCGCCGCGGTCGCGCTTCGCAACGAGCGCCGCGGAGTCCACGCCTGCGGCTCTCGCGACTTCGACGCGAGTGATGTCCGGTTTAAGACGCGGTTCGCCAAGGGAGCCGACATCAATCACCAGAGTTTTGTGTCCACGCTGGCGAATCAGTTCGGCGACGAAGCCATGCTCCTCACCCTTCGTGTCCATCGTTCCCAGAATGGCGATTGTGGGCATGGCTGTTTTGCGCCTCGGAGATTTCCACTGCTCAGCGCGCGATCTCTTTGGCTTCTTTGTTTCCGCACCACAACACCGCATTGCGTAGAAGCTGAATGTAGGCCGCGTGATTGTGCGCATCGCCATCGTGACCGAGCGTGAGGCCAACGACCCGAGCCTTCGCGTGCTCGACGATGAAGACCTGCGGATAATCTTTGTTCTTCGTTGGCGAATGCGCCGTGGCGAGAACTTTGATCGGCGTGCCCTGCGGGTCGGGCTCGAACCAATACAACTCGTCCTTGATTGTGAATTTCGCCGGAACTCCGCGCAGGAGTGCGTGTGTTGGCTCGGTGACAACAACCTCAAATTCGCCGAGCGGATTGTGTCCGCGCGCGCCGCCGCCGACGAGCGTGCGATTGTATTCCGGCCAATCTTTCCAGTTGTACCAAAGCCCGGGATGCAGGCCGATGAAACCTTTGCCGCTCTCAATGTGCTTCGTGATCGCTTGCTTGGTCGCGTCGTCTCCCCACGGCTTGTTTGCGCTGACGATCAACACGTCCACGCTTGCGATCACGTCGGCGAGGCCGCTGGTCGTTTCGGTGTAGTTGGCGCTGATTCCGCCGGTGGCATTGAGCGTTTTTACGTCGGCTTCGTTGAACCACTTTTGATAATCATGGCTCGCGCCTCCGCCGATGATCAGCACCTTCAAACCCGCGCCCCATTGCAACGACGGCGCAGCCGGCACGATTGAACTGGATTGTGCCGACCCGGAGACCACCGCCCCTTCGCCGGTTTCAACGGTGATTCCCACGAACGTGGGCGCGACTTCATTACCGTAACTGGCGAGCGTCAACTTCTCCACCACGCCCCGTTTCGTGAGCGGCTTGGCGAAGTAACGCAACTGGCGGCCTTGCTGCAACAATTCATCCAGATTGGCGAGCGCTTCCGAACCGGGCACGTCGAACCGTCCGACGTAATCCGCAATCTCGACGCCATTGCGGAGGACGATTTCCTCCGTGTCACCACCGGCAAAATGCGCCGTGATCTTTGCGACAGGTTCGTCCTTCCTGCCAAGCGGAAAACCCCAGCCGCCTACGCCGCCGAGGAAATGCAGTTTCGTGGCCGGCAGGCCGACCTTCACTTCGACTTGTCGGGGATAATTCCGCGACATGCCCGCGCCACCTTGCAGAACGATCACGTTTTTACCGGTCGCGGTGCGCTGCGGATTTACGATGTCAAACGGCACGTCACGATGCTTGATCGTGCCCCATTTTTTGAACCGCAACGATTCGTCACGGGATTCCGCCATCTGGTAAATGCCACGCGACGTGTCCGCCGTGAATGCCGCGCTCAAATCCAGAATGCGGAAACGTAGTTCGTCGGCACAAAGGAACGTCAACAGGTCGCGCAAATTTTCCGCGCCGAGTTGCTCGAAGCCTTCCGGCATGAGCGAGCGCGTCGTGCTGCGCCGCGACGCAATGTTGTCTTTCCGGATTTCTGTCTCGGCGGTCTGGTTGCGCAACACAACGACGCTGTTGTTTTCGCGAAGCACAATGCCGTCGTAACTCAATTCGTCCTTCGTCTCGATGCTGACTGAGACGAAGTTCGGTTCGACGACGCGATTCGGATCGAGAATGTGGACGATCAAATCCTCCGGCCCGTGCGCACCCATCCCGGTGAGATTCGGCGCGAAGTCCGCACCCTCGCTCTTAAAGCGATGGCACAGCGCGCAGTTTTGCGTGAAGACCTTCGCGCCGTTCGCCACGTTACCGGGCTTGATAACTTCGGGCCGCAGCTTCGCGATCAGCGCGTCCTTTTCTTTTTGCTCCGGGCCTTTGAGGGCGGCGATGACTTTCATGGCGTTGGCAGCCACGGCAGAATCAGAATGTGTGCGCAAGCGGTGCAAATTCGCCGGCCCGAGCAATGACGGATCAAGTTTGCGATCCGCAAGCGCTTGAACGACCGCGCTCGACCAGTCAACGCGTTTGAGCAATTGCCCGAACGCCGCTTCGCGCAAGTCCTGGTCAAGCTTGGGCAAAGCGGCGAGCAACGCATGCCCGATGGTAGTGTCGGTCGTCGTGCCCAACGCTTCAATCACCCGACGCTTCAAAGTCGTACTCGCGTCACTCGTCACGATCGCCGTCACTGAGGGAACAATGTTCGCGTCGAGCGCGCACACGCCGAGAAGGTTGGCCGCCATCTGCCCGCGCTCTTCGTCGGACAGTGACTTGTCGGCGAGCCGCGCCGCCGCTTTGCCTACCGCGGCTTTGGCGACGTCGCCGACCTGTTCCACAAAATTCCAGCGAGCAATCAGCGGCAGCACAGCGCCCGTCGTCTGATCGGAAGCCAGCAATTGTTTCAACGCATTGCCGAGTGCCGCGTCCGCCGCGGGCTTCACGTCGGGCTTGAGGTTTGCGGCGAGCGATTGCAACGCAGCGGCCTTGAGCACGTCGGCAGACGGAGGCTTGCCGGCAATCGCGAGCACCAAGCCGCGCGCGGAATCAGAATTGTTCTGGTTCGCGATCTGTCGCGCGAGTTGCGAAACCATTCCGACGACAGCTTCGGGATTCTTAGCGTCCAGCGCGGCGTCCAGAAATCGAAGCGGGTCTTTCGCGGTGATGGCGAGCGCGGCGGCTTCGAGATGCGGATTCTGAAACGTCGGCCATGCGGCGACCAGCGCGTCTGCCAGTTCGCGCGTCGGAGTCAGCGTCGTTCCGGCCGCGAGCGCGTTGATGCGGACGCGCTGATCCGAATCGGCGAGCAATGCGCGCACGAGTTCGGCCGGTGGTTCATTCGCAGAATTATCACGCTCGGCGGCGATGCGCATCGCGTTTTTGCGGACGACAGCGTCAGAGTCTTGCGCGGAGGCGGCCAGCAAATCGTTTTCGAGCAAACCCACGTTATGCAAAACCCAGAGCGCCTGCATCCGGCCGTAAGCCGTGCGGGCGGTGGCGGCTTTATTTTTGAGCGCGTCGGCAACGGAACGCCCAGCGCCTTCGCTCAATAACCGATTGGCCGTGGTGCGCACCCAGCCGTTCGCGTGGTCGAGCATCTCAACAAGCCTGGCTGGATTCTTCGGATTGAGATCAAACGCAGGCACGGCATGCGCCTGCTTGTGCTGAATGCGATAGAGCCGCGTGAAATGGTGGTCGCGATCAGGCCGGACGGCGGCGTTGTGCGCGCCGTGCGGCGTGCCGCGCGTGTCGTTGTGCGCGGCGATTTGGTTGTAAAAATCCACGAGATAAAGCGCGCCGTCCGGTCCAACGCGGCTGTGAATCGGCTTGAACCAGTAATCGCTGCTTGTCAGAAAATGCGTTTGCTCGCGTCCAGATTCGCGGTGGCCCTGATAGCTCACGCCGTCCGCACCAACGAATTCCTGGTGCATCAACCACACCGTCGGTTCGTGAATGAAAAATGCCCACGGCGGACCTTGCCATTTGCCGGGCCACGCGCCGCCGTCGTAAATTGTCGAACCCGCCGAGGCGGTGAACTGGCCGACCCAATCAATTTGCAGATACGGCTGGCGGTTCTCGAAGCGCGCGGGAAAAACTTTGTTCTCCTCGATAATGGGTTTGACCGCTCGCACGCCGGGCACGCCCGCGCGGCTGAGAATTTTTTCCGGCAACACGAGATGCAGCATCGGCTCGCCGCAGGTAGCCGTGCTGAAAAAGATTTCTCCGTCCGGCGCGACTTCGCAGCCCCAAGTGTTACACGAGCCGGATGCGACTTGTTCTAACGCCGAGCCGTCGGGCCGAAAGCGATACAAACCTGCCGTGATCTTCCCGAATCTTTTTTTGCCGTCGCCGGAACTCACATCGCCCGCGCTATAACCGACGCTGCCGTAAATCCAGCCGTCCGGTCCCCAGCGCAGATTGCTGGTGACCGCGTGCGTGTCGCGAGTGCCCCAGCCGGTGAAAAGCACCTCGGTCCTGTCGGCTCTGCCGTCGCCGTCGGTGTCGCGAATCCAAAGCGTTTGCGGGGCTTGCGAAACGATCACGCCATCTTTGTAGAACACGAGCGAGGTCGGGAGTTCGAGGCCGTCAGCAAAGACGGTCTTTTTGTCCATCACCCCGTCGCCGTTTGTGTCTTCGAGAATTGAAACGCGGTCGCGCGCCGGTCGCCGCTCTTCGCTGTTGACCGGAAATTTGGCCGGCTCGCGCGTGCGCCACGGCGATATCCGGTCGTCATTCTCTCTGATTTCGCGGCCGCCGGGATATTCCGGCGTCTCCACGACCCACATCCGGCCCTGCGGATCCCAATCGAGCGACATGATTTTTTCGGCGAGGTTTTCATCGGCGATGTGAGAGATGTTGAACTCAGGATGAAAATTGAAAGTCTTCATCGCTTCCTTCGCAGGACGCGGGCCACCGGGCGGGTAACGCAGTGAAGCGAGTTCGTCGGGCTTGCAGAATTCATCCACGTCGGCACGCTTGCCGGCCCACGCGATGCCGCGAAGCAACACAGTGCGATACTGTGGCGCGTTGAATGATTCGTATTCGTGGCCGGGAATGCTCACGAACGCGCGGTAGGTCGCCGTTCCATTCGTCAGAGTTTTTTCGTAAGTCCAGATTTGCGGCGCGATGATGTGGACGTTGTGAAAGCTGGTCGCCAGCACCCCGGCGTCCGAAGCGATGTCCATGTCGTAATAGATTTCGTCTTTCCAATCGAAGTTCGAGAGGCCGCGACTGATTGGGTGATCGTGATCCAGCCATGACAGGCCGACATCGCCTTCGAACCATTTGGTGGCTTTCTCCTTCGGCAATTCTGGCGAAGGCCAGCGCCACGCACCACCGATGATTTTTTTGATCCATTCGTGCTGATCGCCGCCGACCACGCTGGCGTGAATCACCACTACACCACCGCCGCGCGCGAGAAATTTTTCGAATGCTTCGCGGTCGTCGCCGACAATTTTCATTCCGTCCTGTGCGTGGATGACGAGCACGTCGGTCTTTTCGAGTTGGGAAGCGTCGGGAAATTCCATGGCGCCTCCGCACTTCGCGCCGCGTTCGTTGAGGAGTTGCGTCCATTCTTTGAGGAAGCGCGGATGATCATGCTGGCCCGGACCATGAGTCTTCGGACCGCCACGGATGAAAATGCGGAGTGGCTCGGCGGCTTGGGCCGGAAGAACGCAGCTGAGCAAGGCGGCGGCGAGGAGAAGAGAGGTCTTTTTCATCTTGGTCCAGGTTACAGAGCTACCGTTTTGCCCGGCACGGCCACGGGATAGAATCCCTCAGCATTCGACACCGCTGGCGGAGACGTTTCCCAAGTGCAGGCGGTCGGGACGATTTGCAGTTTCGAGTTGAAGGCGTCTTCCCATTCGATCAACTCGCCGGAGTAAGTCGCCATGCGACCCATGATCGCTGTCATGGTACTATAAGCTCCGAATTCCGCTTCGTTGTAGGGTTTGTGGTTACGAATCGCATCGAAAAGATCAACGTGCTCGAGTTCATACGCGTTGTCACCCTTGGCCGCGCGATAACGCCACGGGCTTGAGCCGGTGATGGAGAAACCGTTGCGGTCATTGAACAGATCGGCTCGGCCCTTCGATCCTTGCACATGCTCGGAAACGGTATGCCAGATGCCGGGAATCTGGCTGCACTCGCTGAACATCCGAGTGCCGTCGGCGTACTCAAACTCGACGAAGTGATGATCGAAAATCTGCCCGTGCTCTTTGCTGGTGCGGACCTGGCGTCCGCCGAGTCCACTAGCGCGGACGGGGTGAGCGCCCTTAACCCAGTTGCACACATCAATGTTGTGGCAATGCTGCTCGACAATGTGGTCGCCGGAAAGCCAGGTGAAGAAATACCAGTTCCGAATTTGATATTGCAGCTCGGTCTCACCGGCTTCGCGCGCCAAACCGGCGCGCGATGTGCCGCGCCAGTAGCAACGCATCGCCTGGATGTCGCCAATCGCGCCGTCCTGAATACGCTTGATCGTTTCGAGATAGCCAGGCTTGTGGTGGCGTTGGAACCCAACGCCGACTTTCAGGTTCTTCTTTTTTGCTTCTTCGTTGGTGGCGAGCAGACGGCGAATGCCCGGCGCATCGGTGGCCAATGGCTTTTCCATGAACACGTGTTTGCCCTGGCGAACTGCCTCCTCATAATGCTCGGGACGAAAGCCCGGCGCCGCGGTCAGCAGGACCACGTCGGCGAATGCCATCGCTTTCTTGAAACCGTCCAAGCCGACGAATTGTTGTTCCAGCGGCACGTCCACTTTGTCCGGTTGTTGTCCTTTGAGCGTGACCAGGCTTGATTGAAGTCGAGTTTGAAACGCGTCTGCCATGGCGACAAGTTTGACATTGCCGGTCTTGAGCGCTTGATCGGCGGCGCCACTGCCACGGGCACCACAGCCAATCAACGCGAGTTTCAACGTGTCGTCATTTGCGGCGAACACCGACCTCGGCAGGCTCAAGCTGCTCAAAAGCGACAGGCCGGCGGCGCTGGTTGTGGTTTCGAGAAACTTCCGGCGAGTGAACGTGGATTCGTCCTGCATACGCTTGGAAGGTGTATTCATTGAATCAAATGTAGTTCGGTGCTGCGGGAGTCAAGCAGCTCTTTCTTCAACCGCACGTCGGCAAACCATGTTTCTCTCGCAACGACACCCACGGCTCTTCGGTGGAGACGTCCACGATGCCCGGCTCGGACGCATTGGCCGGAGCGAGGATCGCCAGAAAGACGAGCCTCTCGCGGAAGGGATTGTAAGTGCCATGCACCTCGCCCTTCGGGACCAAAACCATTTCGCCCGCGCCGAGGATGCGATGCTGCCGGCCGATCCATTGCTCGGCACGACCGGAGAGAACGTAAATGATTTCTTCACGCGTCGGGTGCGTGTGAAAGGGATGTGACCGTCCGCCTTCCATGTTGGCGCGGACCATAAGCAATTCTTTGTTCGGCACGACATCCGAGCGGCAAAGCCATTCCTCCAACGTCCAAGGCGATACAAAGTCCACCTTCTCGACGGCGGTCACAAAGCGACGTTGCTCAAGACTCATAACACGAGCCGTTTTTATTTTCTGTTCGCCTTGCCGAACGTTTTGGCGGCGGGCGCTTTCAATTTCTTGAACTCGCGCGTCAGGTTCGTCAGCGAAGCCTCGACGCCCATGCGTTCCAGCGAACTAGCGCCCACGAAGCCGACAGAATCCGTGTTCTTCATCACACGATCGGCATCCGCCGGCGTGTTGATCGGCCCGCCGTGAGCGAAAAAGAAAATGTCCTTCCGCACTCGACGAGCGGCATCAATGATTTCCTGTGTCCGTTTGATCGTGAAATCCCAGGTCACGACCGCTTTCTTCACGCCAATCGAACCGCCCACGGTCGTGCCAACATGCGCTATGATTGCATCCGCACCCGCTTTGGCCATTTCGACGGCCTCGTCCGGCGTCGCGACATACACAATGGAAAACAAATCCATCCGTCGGGCGAGCGCGACCATCTCGAATTCCTTCTGCACGCTCATCCCGGTTTCTTCAAGCACGCCGCGGAAATGGCCGTCCACGATCGTGTGCGTGGGAAAGTTGTTCACTCCACTGAAACCCATCTCCTTCACCCTGCCGAGCCAATGCCACATGCGTCGGCGCGGATCGGTGGCATGGACGCCGCAAATCACCGGCACTTCTTCAACCACCGGCAACACTTCGTATTCGCCGATCTCCATGGCAATGGCATTCGCGTCGCCGTAGGACATCAAGCCGCACGTCGAACCGTGGCCCATCATGCGAAAGCGGCCGGAGTTGTAGATGATGATGAGATCCGCGCCGCCGCGCTCGATGAATTTGGCGCTGATGCCTGTGCCCGCGCCGGCGGCGATGATGGCATGGCCTCGCTTGAGCGTGACGCGAAGTCGTTCGACAACTTCCTTGCGCGTGTAAGGATTACCTTTTCCAGTCCAAGGGTTCGGCATAATCGGATTGTATTAAGAGCAAATACTAATCGTTTAATCAAAGGTTTGTCTGTGGCCATTTCTGGCCACGGGCTCGCCACTTGCGAGCGCTGAAATTCAGAAAGGGCGGTTCACTTGAACCGCCCTTCCAATATCCGACCAAATTGGTTACTGCTTCAACCCACCTTGGCAGCCGATGTGCCTTCAAGATGCACAGTTTTATAGCCGCCAATGGTTTTGAAGTAGAGCAGCATCAAGAGATAGATCAGCGCCATGGTCACGGGAATGAGCGAATCCGCCTTCAAGGTCTTGCGGTCGCCCGTCTGATCGGAGGCCACAATGGCTTTCTGCGCGTCAGTGCGTTCCTTAGCTTCCTTCGCTTCGGCGAGTTTTTTACCATCAATGGCGTTAACCGGAGCGAAGATGAGGAACTTCGACGCTTCAGTAGTCTTCACTTCTTCATAAACAGCGGGAGCCGTCGCCTGTAAAGTTTCCGCAGCGAAGCGATCTTTGCTGTAGCCGAGGCCGGGACCACCAATCAAGCCGGCCGACAACATCCCGATGCCGCCCATGATCGAAATCGCCACGGCCCCGGTGCGCGGGAAGCGGTCGGACGCGACGGCGAGCATCGTAGGCCAAAAAAATGTTTTCCCGACCGCGTAAATGCCGAGCGCAATGAGTGCCATGGCGAAAGTCTCCATCCGGCTGGCAAGTTGCAGGCCGACGGCAGCGAGGATGGAACACGTCAACAACAGGCCGACGGGCGAGAGTTTGAGACGTCGCTCGATGAAATCCGCGCAGAAACGCAGCGCGAACATGATGGCGGAGGTCCACAGGAACAGCGCCTTGCCTTGCTGCGAAGTGAACAGGTTGCCGGTGATGTTTTGAATCCAACCATCGGTACCGAGTTCGACCGCCCCAACGAGCGCATGAGCGACAAACAGGAAGAACAGCAGGATCGAACCGATGGAGAATTTCGTCATGATCCCGACCACGACAAGCAGCGCGCCCGAGATTGCGTAAGCCGCAGCCTGCGGGAGACCGAGATTGCCTGCGAAAAATAGCGACAGCAAATAACAGACAACCGCCGCGCCGAGCAGGCCGACGTCCTTGAACATTTCGCCGAGACTGCTGCCCTTTTCCGACGCTTCGGATTTGGGCATGTGTTGGCCGAAAAACATCAGGCCATAGCCGACCGTTGGGATGAGATAGAGCGCGAGTTGATATTTCCAGTGCCATTGAAGTTTATCATCGAGCAACCAACCCGCCGCCACGCCGAGAATCATTCCAAGCGGCCACGAGGCGTGAAGGATGTTCAGGTAGTGCGTGCGGTTGTTGGGAAACAAAGTGGCGACCAGCGGATTGGCAACGGCCTCGAGCGTGCCATTGGCAAAAGCAAAAATGAACATGCCGATGGTCAGCATCCGATAGGCGTTGTCCGGTGAAGTCGCGCCAAAAGTCACCACCGCGGACAACACGTGCATGGCGAACGCCGCGATGACAAGTTTGCCATAACCAATCTTATCGCAGATGACTCCGCCGATGATGATGCCGAAACAAAAGCCGGTGAATCCAGCACCGCCAATGGCCCCGAGTTGCGTGGCCGTGAAGCCAAATTCTTTGCCCCAGTTGTCGAAGATGCCGCCGCGAAGCGCGAAGCCGGCTCCGGCAGCCAGAATGGCCATAAAGCCTGCCCATAGCAGGCGCTTTGCGTTAGGCGCAATCGCTTCGTTACTGACTTGAACGTTGCTCATAGTTGGTTGGGTGGTTGGGTTTGGGTGCTTGGGTACTTCTCAGAGCGTAAACGCCGGCAATTTCACAATCGCGCCGCCTTTGAGCGCGGACTCGTGGGCGCAGAGGCCGACGCAGGTCCAGTTCGCAGATTGTTTCGCGTTCGGGAATGGATCGCGTTTCTCGACGAGCGCCATAGCAAATTCGTTCGCGAGGTGCGGATGCGAACCGCCGTGACCGCTGCCTTGCGTGAAGCTCAGGTGTGTTTTCTTGGAAGAATCATAAAATCCGTGCGTCGTGTATTTCGCGATGCTCGTCGGGAGACGGTTCGCGAAGTCAGGACACTTCACCGGCTTGGGAATTTTTGGCTCGGGCAATTTCGCCGTGTGCACCACGAGTGGTTCGTGTTCGACCAGCGGCCACTCGACGGCTTTTTTCGTTCCGTAAACATCAATGCTTTCTCGGTACTGCCGCGCGGTGTCGAACAGGCTGCGGATGATTCGTGCGCTCACATCGCTGCCACGAAATTTGATGTGCGCGGTTTCGACGGCGAACGGCGAGCCATATTTTTTGATCAGTTCCTTGCGAATCGTTCCGCTACCGAAACACGAAACGTATTCCGCCGGCTTGCCAATCAATCCGGCAACCGGACCAACGCAATGTGTCGCATACCACATCGGCGGCAAACCCGGCCAGTAATTCGGCCAGCCGTCCATGTCCTGCTGATGGCTCGCCTGCACGAATTGGAGCTTCCCGAGTTCACCTTTGTCGAGCAGGTCCTTCATGAAGAGATACTCCCGCGCATACACGACGGTTTCCATCATCATGTATTTCAGTCCGGTGCGGCGCGCGAGGTCCACAATCTTTTTGCAATCCGCGATGTTCGTGGCCATCGGCACGGTGCAGGCAACGTGTTTGCCGGCCTTGAGCGCGGCGATACTCATCCACGCGTGATCTGGAATCGGCGAATTGATGTGGACGACATCAACATGCTTGTCCTTGAGCAACGCGTTGAAATCCTGATAGCGCACCTCGACACCGAAGTAGTCGCCGACGGTGTTGAGCTTTTTCTCGTTGCGCTGGCAGATGGCGTAGCAGTTTGCATGAGGATGCTTTTGCCAAAGAGGGATGAATTCTGCACCGAAACCGAGACCGACAATTGCGACGTTAATTTTTTTCACGCTCATTCGCCAAAGTGGTTCTGACTCGAATCCGCGTGGCATACCCGAAAATGCCAAACTGCGGAATGCGCGCAATACACCCGCCCGCCGTCGAAGTGTCAACGGAAAATTCCGTGCCGGCGCCGTTTGCCGGCTGCATTTCTACTTCGCGCCACCGTGCGACAGCAGGAATGCCATCAAATCGTAAAACTCATCCGCCGTCAGCGCTTCGGAGAAATTCGACGGCATGAGCGACACCTGCGATTCGCGGCGCTCGGCGATTTCCTTTTTCGGCACGGTGATCTCCTTGCCCAATGAATCCACGAAGACGATTACTTCACCCTCTTCGCGCCGCTGCAATCCAGTGATCGAAGTGTCGTCCCTGAGCGTCACATTGCTCGGCCGAAACGCCGGATCAATGTTGCGGCTCGGATCGAGCACATCTTCGATGATGCGTTCGAGTCCACGATTGCCCACGCCATCGAGTTGCGGTCCGACGACCGCTCCCTGGCCGTCGAGTTGGTGGCAAATCATGCACGCCTTTTCGAACACCGCGCGGCCGTGTTCGCCCGAAGGACGCGCGCCGGCAAAACCCGTGCGTCGTTCGTCCATTTTCTTTTGCAGTTCTTCGCTCACGGGTGAGACGCCGTTGGTCAAAGCAGCATAACGCTTTTCAAAGCCCGGTAGTTTCGCCGCAGCAAGCTTTTCCCTCACCGCGCGATCGGTGATGACTTGGGGAGGAATCTTCTTCTGCTCAGTGAACGCGAGCAACGCCTCCGCGCCCGGCGCATTCCCTGCAAGCGGCACAGCCAGTTTGATCTGCCAGCGCTGCGACGCCTTTGGCATCACTGCCAGAACCGCCGCGCGGGCAGCATCCGAATTCTGTTCCGCGAGCACGACCGCAAGTTGTTCGCGAAATTCTGCCGGCTCATTCGTATCACCAAGTCTTGCGGCTGCCATCGGAACGTATTTTTCAGCGTCCAAGGCGAAAATCGTTCGTGCCGACGCCACGCGGAAATCATCGGGCGTTTCCGCGTCGCCAAACGCCGCGGCGAAACGCGACGCGAATTGCGGCAACGGCACCGTGCGCGCCAATTCCGCCGCGCTCTGCTGCCGCTGTCGATGCTGGTTCGGGATGACGTCAGGCATTGCGACTACGGCTGGGTTGAATCGTCCTGCCGCGAGCCAGGCGAATGAGTGGCCGGCGTTACCGTCCACGATTTCGAGGAAACCCTGCTCGCCTGCATGTTTGCTCAAGTCCCACGTCACGGGCTGTGCCATGTCGCTGCGCGGCGGACGCGAGCGTGCGAGCACATTGGTCGTGCCCGCTGCCATGAGCCGGATCACATTTCGATTGAGCGGCGGCTTGTCCGGCGAACCATCGTGGCCGGCGAGAAAGAACGTGAGCTTCGACGGAATGGTGAACGATCGCGAACGCAAAATGCCCGTGAGCGATTCGCCGCCGGCCGCCAAGCTGCAAAGAAAGATGGATGATTTGTCCCCGTCGGCGGACGTGCGTTTCTCCAGCACCCACGGATCGCCGTTGGCGTTCTTAAAAGGGACTCGGACCCACGGCGATTTCGACTCATCGGCAGGTTGGAGAAGTTTTTCCGTCAGCTCGGCAGCCCACGCTCGCAATGATTCGTTCAACTTCGCGCCCCGTTTCTCAAGGCCATCCTGTACGGCTTTGAAGAGCGTAAATTGCGTATCTGGATCGTAGCCAAACTTCGCGCGGGCGAGCTCGGCGATGGCGTCGAGCTTTTCCTCGGGAGCGTAACGTGCGATGTGGCGGAGATATTTCAGCAGCGATTCGCGCGGCTCGGAAAATTTCTGGAGGTATTGCAGAAGAAACGCCGCGGATTCTTCGCCGGGAACGCCGAGTGCGATGCCGGCCATGGCTTTCGACTCCGCCTCGCTCAAGCTCAACGTCTCCAGGTGCGGAAACGCGCCGAACGCGTTGAGATGATTTCGCAGCGCCATCCGGCAGACGTGCATCAATTCACTGTCTTCCGCCGGAATCTTTCGGCGCAAATCCATCAGTCGGTGGATCGGTTCGAAATCGCCATGCTCTGTGCCGTGCGTGTGCTGGCCGAGCGCATCAGCGGCAGCGCGCTGGACGTAGGCGTCCTGGTCGTTGAGCGCGGCGAAAACCAGTTGGCGGTAGAGTTCGGGCAACATTCCACCTTCGCGAAACGATTCGGAAAAAATCCGCATCGTGTGGACGCGCACGGTTCGGTCTGCGTCATGCGCGGCGGCGACGAGCGTTTCGGGCTTCAGTGCGCCGAGGCGGTGAAGAATCCACAAGCCGTGAACTTTTTGGTCGGCGATGGATTTTTTCGCGCGCAACATTTTTTCGACGGGACGAATCGCCCGCGATCCGAAGCGGTCCACCAGTTCGTTCATCGCGAGCATTCGGCGGGCAATGTTCGGATTTCCGAGTTCTGCGACAAGGCCGCTCGCGCTGCTTGGAAGGGTTAACGGATCGCTTACGGCACGG
>Ga0210380_10000761_pt1 | contig 13664 bp, 8 predicted proteins | sample PLM4_5_coexredo_FD_155476 | JGI IMG/M metagenome (GOLD analysis project Ga0210380, IMG submission 155476) | Groundwater sediment microbial communities from an aquifer in East River, Colorado, USA - PLM4_5_coex redo | ecosystem: Environmental > Terrestrial > Soil > Riparian zone | place: USA...
CTTGATCGGCGTCAGGCGCCTGACGTCGATCTCGGTAAGCGTGGCACCATTCTCGGAAGGCACGTACGCGCGCGAGCCGTCGGGAAGAAACGCGATCGAGCGCGGTCGCGGACCGACCTTCACAGACGTGGCGATCTTTCGCGCCGCCAGGTCGGCCACGAACACGGCCCCGTCGGCCTCGGACGTGACCCATACGCGCTTGCCACCGGGCTCCACCGTCACACCTTCAGGCTCGTCGCCGACCTTGAAGCTCTGAATCAGGTGACCGTCGCTGGTGTCGATGACGCTGAGCTGAGCCGTATCCTCGTTTGCGACGTACACCTCTTTACCGTCTGGGCTGATCGCCAATTCCTCAGGATCGGGGCCGGAAGGCAGCACCTTGACCAACTTGCGTTCGCGGACGTCGACGACGCCGATGCCGTCGGCGCTGCGGTCGGGCGGCGGCAGCTTCGACTCGTCGACCCCTGGCCCCGCGACCGGCGATCCGCTCAGCGCGATGTAGAGGAGCGTTCGATCCGGGCTGGCGACAATTCCGCGGGGCCGCTTACCGAGCGCGATGGTTGCGATGACCGCGTTTGTGGCGGCGTCGATCACCGACAGGTCGCCGCTTGTTTCATTCGTCACGTAGACGCCGACGCCCGGCGGGGGAGCAGGGGCTGGTGCTGCCGCAGGTGCCGGCGTATCCGTTGTGGCCGGCGGCTCGGATCGACCGCACGCGGCGACGCCGCACACAAGGACAAGAGCGCTGACTATCGGGCGACAGTTCATGGTCCCTCCTCGGCGGGTCCAAAAGGACTCGCCCTACCGATCCAATTACCGCCCTACATGCGGACAGGCGTTGGCCGGGTCCTTGGTTCGGACCCGGCATACCGTTCCGCGAACCACTCTGACGGCGCGTCGACGTAGGAGCGATCGAGCTCGGCGATCGACGGACATCCTAGCAGCCGCATCGTGCGAACAACGTCGGTCCGCAGGATCTCGATCGCTCGACCGACGCCGGGTCCACCCGCCGCGCCGAGCGCCCACGCATAGGCACGACCAACGAGCACGGCCCGCGCGCCAAGACACAGCGCCTTGACGATGTCGCCGCCGCGCCTGATGCCGCCATCCATGAGGACCTCGATCCGCCCGTTGACCGCCGCGACAACCTCGGGCAGCGCACGGAGACTTGCCGGGACACCATCAAGCTGACGGCCTCCGTGGTTCGAGACGATTACAGCGTCCGCGCCCGCATCAATCGCGTGCCGCGCATCGTCGCCCGTGTGGACGCCCTTCACGACGATCGGGCCCTTCCACGCGTCGCGCATCCAGCGGAGATCCTGCCAGGTGACGATGGTCTTTTCGAGAATCACGCCGACGTCACCGCACGGCATCGCGCCAATGCCCGGCAGCTCGACGTTCGGAAACACCTTCGGCGCTCCATCGGTAAGGTAATCGATCACCCAGCGTGGTCGCGTCACGAACTGCCAGACATGGGGGATGCTTCCCCAGAAGTCGCCACTGAGCAGCGGGCGCGCGCCGTACCGGAAATCGCGTTCCCGCATCCCCGACACCGGCGTGTCAATCGTGACGACAAGGGAGGAGTACCCCGCGGCACGCGCGCGCGCAAGCGTGGCCTCTGCGACGTTACGTCCGCCGGGGACGTAGAGCTGATACCAGAGGGGGCCGCTGGTGCCTGCCCGTATTTCCTCGAGGCGTGTGCCCGAGAAGGTCGACAGGATGTAACCGGTGCCTGCTGCGTTCGCCGCGCGCGCCGCGTGCACCTCGCCACGCGGATAGAACATCCGGCAGAAACCGACCGGCGCCAGGATGAACGGGAGGTCGAGCGTGGTTCCAAGCACCGTCGTCCGCAGATCGCAACTCGGAACCGCTACGCACTGGCGCGGGCGAAAAGTGACGTCGGAGAAAGCGCGGCTGTTCTCGCGCAGCGTGATTTCGTCTTCCGCTCCGCCGTCGATGTACGCGAAGACGACAGCGGGAAGCCGGCGCTTCGCCAGCCTCCTCAGGTCGCTGATGTTGACGACGCGAGGAAACATGACCGAGCGCGCGAGGCTCCGGTCGGACTTCATGCCTAGTCGGCGAACACGACAGTTCGTGTGCTGGTGTGCGACCGGAGCACGTCGGACGTGAGCTGCTTGCTCAGATAAACCTTCGACTCGCGGTTGTCGTACGGGTTGACCTCGTACTTGACCACGTTGAACTCGAGCTGGTCGAGCGTCCCTCGCATGTCGTAGAAGCGATTCTTCGTCTTGACCACGACTTCGTGGTACCCGGACGCGTGCGCCCACGCCTCGGACTCCTCGGTGAGCGCGCGGAAGTGTCCCTGGCCGCGCCAGTCGCGCCTCGTGCCGCCAATCCAGCTATAGAGGACCTTGCGGCCCTCGAACCGCACCGCGTTCTTCAGCCGCGCGACGAGATCGGTGAGCTTTGGCTCGTCCTCGCGTTCGCGCAGCTCGTGGACGATCTTGTACGACACGGGCACGACGAGTCCGGGGTCGGATGGCAGCGGCGCTTCGGCCATCAGGATGAGGCTCTCGCGCTTGCGCAGGCGGTTCATGATCTCCTGCGCGGTCTTTTTGCGCGGGAACTCGCCAAAGTGCTCCTCGATGTACTGAATCTCCAGCGCGCCCGTGTCGAGCGGGTATTGCTTGATCAGATACTCCAAACTCGCTCCATGGTGTTCTGCCGAATTCTATAATGCTCCGCCGGACCCATTCTGACCGATCCCTCCGACGAACTCACCCGCCGCACACGTCTCTGGTGGGAACACCATCCGATGGATTACTTCGGACATCAGGGACGTCCCGACCTGTCCGACGACGAGATTGCGCGCGGGTTCTTCAGGCGTATCGATGCCGCGTTTTATCGCGCTGCCTGGTTTGCGCAGCCGCCCGGCGAGCCGCTTTTCGCGGGGCTGATCGACTACCGTTCCCTGCGCGGGGAGCGGGTCCTGGAGGTGGGGTCCGGGCTGGGCGCCATCTCCGCGACGCTCGCTCGCCACGGGGCGCAGGTCACGGCTCTTGATCTGACCTGGACGGGCGCCTCGTCGACCGCGCGCCGGTTCGCGCTCGACGGCACCCACGGCTCACCCGTCCAGGGCGAGGCCGAACGGCTTCCGCTTGCTGACGGATCGTTCGACTTCGTCTGGTCTTGGGGGGTCATCCGGCGAAGGCCATCGCTGAGATGCACCGTGTGCTGCGCCCCGGCGGTGAGGTGCGCATGATGATCTACAACCGCCACTCGATCTACAACTGGCTTGGAATCATCGCGCGATACGGCGTTCTGCGCATGCAGTTGCTGCGTCACTCGGTGCAGGATCTGTGGAACCGGTACTCGGATGGCCACGAGGTCGGCGGCTGTCCTCACGTCGGCTATTTCAGCGCAGGCGAGCTCCGTTCTTTCATGACGGCCGCAGGCTTCGATCTCGTGGAGCTGCGCGCATTCGAACAGAAAACCGTTCTGACGCACTTCGTTCCTCCATCGATGCGACCAGCGATGGAGAAGATGATCCCAGACAGCCTGATGCACGCGCTCTTCGGGCGGCTCGGGATGCTGTTGTACTGTCGCGCGCGGAAAAGAACGACGTCCGCCTGAAGGCGGCCCAGCCGCTTATGAGCTCATCAGGTGGATGTCCTACCCGACGAGAGACGGGGCACATCCCTTGCTGGCGCTGACCTCATAAGGGGGACACATGATTCGCCAGACCATTGTTCACGTCGCACTCGTGCTGAGTGTCGGAGCGGGCGTTGCCGCCGCGCAGTCCGCATCCATGACACTGGGCACGATCCGCATCACCCAATCCGTGCTAGCTCACGGCCAGCCGCTTGCGCCAGGGACCTACGACGTGCGGCTCACTGGTGAATCCCTTCCGCCGAATCCCGGTCAGTCGCCGGACGCGGTGCGCGTCGTCGAGTTTGTGAAAGACGGCCAGGTCGTCGCGCGCGACGCCGCGGAAGTGATGACGGCAGAGGGATCTGTGATTGGGACGGCGGGCCGCGCGGGTTCAAAGCCGCGGGTCGAGATGCTCAAGGGTGGCGAGTTCGTTCGCGTCTCTGCGACGCGTGACGGAATGCGCTATCTCATCTATCTGCCGATGGCCAATGCCCAAAGCTCGAAGCTCAATGCCCAATGACAAACGCTGTTGAGCATTGAGCCCTGAGCCTTGACTTCGGTCGTCAGCATCATGCCGGCGCGAGCGAGGGCTCGTAGGCGAGATTCGACCCGAGCCAGCGCTCCGCCTCTGTTACGGGCATGCCCTTTCGCGCCGCGTAGTCCTCGAGCTGATCGCGGCCGATACGGCCCACATTGAAGTACTTCGCGTGAGGATTCGCGAAGTACAAACCGCTCACCGACGCCGCGGGCGTCATCGCGCAGCTCTCCGTCAGCGAGATGCCCGTGCGCTCTGCGCCAAGCAGAGAGAACAGCTTCCACTTCTCACTGTGGTCGGGGCACGCAGGGTAGCCGAAGGCGGGACGAATACCTCGATATCTCTCGTGCACGAGATCATCGGCTGTGAGCCGCTCCTGCGTGCCGTAACCCCAATCCTTTCGTGCGCGCGCGTGCAGATATTCCGCGAACGCTTCCGCCAGCCGGTCGGCAAGCGCCTTGACCATGATCGCGTTGTAGTCGTCATGGTCGGACTCGTAGAGCGCAACGAGCTCCTGTGCGCCGACGCCCGCTGTCACCGCAAACGCGCCGAGGTAGTCGGCGACGCCGCTGTCGAGCGGCGCGATGAAGTCCGCGAGGGAGCGATTCGGTTTGCCGTCGCCGATGTCCTCCTGCTGTCGGAGCATGTTGAATCTCAATAACTCGCCGGGACCCGGGATCCGGGATCCGGGATCCGAGTCGTACACCACGATGTCTTCCCCGCCAGTGTTCGCCTTCCAGAACCCGTAAACGCCTCTCAGCGTCAGCAGGCGATCGCGTACGATTCGACCGAGCAGCTCTTGCGCATGCTCGTAGAGCTCGCGCGCGGCGGCGCCGTACTGCGGATGATCCAAAACCGCCGGGAATCGTCCTTTCAATTCCCACGCGGAAAAAAAGAACGTCCAGTCGATGAACGGGACCACGTCTTCGAGTCGCACATCATCCAGGAGGCGTGACCCGGTGAATGACGGCGTCGCGATGGCGTCCGGGCGCCAGTCCAGCCGGAGCCGATTGGCTTTCGACGCAGGCCATGTCAGCAGAGGACGGCGACGAACCGCGCCATGCTGCTCGCGGAGCCGCTCCTGTCCGGCGCGATTGGCCTGATCGAAGTCGGGCCGTTGGGCGTCGCTGAGCAGTCTGGCGACGACGTCAACCGCGCGCGACGCATCGAGCACGTGCACGACCGGCTGGCTGTATTCCGGCGCGATCTTCACGGCGGTATGCTGGCGGCTGGTCGTCGCGCCACCAATCAGCAGCGGGAGTGTCATGCCCCGGCGCTCCATCTCGCGCGCGACAAAGACCATCTCGTCGAGTGACGGTGTGATGAGCCCGCTCAAGCCGATCATGTCGGCGTTCTCGTCGAGCGCTGTCTGAAGAATCTTCGCAGCCGGCACCATCACGCCAAGGTCGACGATCTCGTAGTTGTTGCAGCCGAGCACGACCGCCACGATGTTCTTGCCGATATCGTGGACGTCGCCTTTCACGGTCGCCATGACAACCTTGCCCTGTGCCCTGTGCGTTTCGCCGCTCAGCCGCTTCTCCTCTTCCATGTACGGCAGGAGGTAGGCGACCGCCTTCTTCATCGCGCGCGCGCTTTTCACAACCTGCGGGAGGAACATCTTGCCGGCGCCGAACAGGTCGCCGACGATCTTCATCCCGTCCATCAGCGGTCCCTCGATCACGTCGAGCGGACGCGCGAGTGTCAGCCGGGCCTCCTCGACGTCCACCTCGATGAAGTCGACGACGCCATGGACCAGCGCATGCGCCAGGCGCTTCTCGACGGGCGCATCGCGCCACGCCACGTCGTGCACCCGTTTCGTGCCGTCGCCTTTGACGGTGTCGGCGAATTGCACCAGCCGCTCGGTGGCATCCGGGCGCCGGTTGAAGATCACGTCCTCGACGTGCTCGAGGAGATCCTTCGGGATGTCTTCGTAGACGACCAGCTGACCGGCGTTGACAATCCCCATGTCAAGACCCGCCTTGATCGCGTGAAACAGGAACGCCGAATGAATGGCCTCGCGGACGATGTCATTGCCGCGGAAGGAGAATGACAGGTTGCTGACGCCACCGCTGATTTTCACCCCTGGACAGGCGGCCTTGATGATCTTCGTCGCTTCGATGAAGTTGATCGCGTATTCGTTGTGCTCTTCGAGACCGGTCGCAATCGCGAGGATGTTCGGATCGAAGATGATGTCGACCGGGTCGAACCCCGCCTGTTCAGTGAGCAGGGTGTACGCCCGCCGGCAGATGGCGACCTTGCGGGCGACCGTGTCCGCCTGTCCCTGCTCGTCGAACGCCATGACGACGACGGCCGCGCCGTAGCGGCGAACGGTCCGCGCTTTTCGCAGGAAATCCTCTTCGCCTTCCTTGAGGCTGATCGAATTGACGACGCCCTTGCCCTGGACGCATTTCAGGCCGGCTTCGAGGACGGTCCACTTCGAGCTGTCGACCATGATCGGGACGCGCGCGATGTCTGGTTCCGTGGCGATCAGATTGAGGAACGTCGTCATCGCCGCTTCCGAATCGAGCATCCCTTCGTCCATGTTCACGTCGAGGATGTTCGCGCCGCCGCGCACCTGATCGAGCGCGACGTGCGCCGCCTCGACGAAATCACCGCTCGTCACGAGCCGCGCGAAGCGCTTCGAGCCGGTGACGTTGGTGCGCTCGCCGATCATGATGAAGTTGGTCTCGGGGCGGATCGTCAGCGTTTCGAGCCCTGCGAGTTGAGTAAACGCGTTGGGATTTGGGACTTGGGATCCGGGATCCGCGATTTGCTCCCGCGGCGGAAGACCGGTTACAGCCGCCGCGATGGCCCGGATGTGGTCTGGAGTCGTGCCACAGCATCCCCCGAGGATGTTTACGAAGCCTGACTCCGCGAAGTCACGTACGAGCCTGGCCGTCTCGTCGGGCAGCTCGTCGTACTGGCCGAACGCGTTCGGCAGTCCGGCATTCGGATAGCAGGTGACGTAGGTCTCGGCGATGCGCGACAGCTCCGCGAGGTACGGCCGCATCTCGCGCGCACCGAGCGCGCAGTTGAGTCCCACGCTGAACGGCCGCGCGTGCCGGATCGACGCGTAGAACGCGTCGAGTGTCTGTCCCGATAGCGTCCGTCCGCTGCGGTCGGTAATCGTCACCGAGATCATCAGTGGCAGTTGGACCCGCTTCTCCTCGAACACGTCGAGAATGGCGACGATCGCGGCTTTCGCGTTCAGCGTATCGAAGATCGTCTCAAGCAGGATTAGATCGGCGCCTCCATCAACAAGGCCGTGTACATGATCCCGGTAAGCCTCGGCGACCTGGTCAAACGTCACCGCGCGAAACGCCGGGTTGCCCACGTCGGGCGAGATCGACAGCGTTCGGTTCGTCGGCCCGATTGCGCCGGCGACGAACCGCGGGTGCTCCGGCGTCCTTGCGGTCCATTCATCGGCCGCGGCCCTGGCCAGGCGCGCGCCCTCGCGGCTCAACTCATACGCCAGCGATTCGAGCCCGTAGTCGGACTGCGCAATCGCGGTCGATGAAAACGTATTGGTTTCGATGATGTCGGCGCCGGCCGCAAGGTAGGCGCGGTGAATCTCGCCGACGACGTCGGGGCGCGTGAGGATGAGCAGGTCGTTATTACCCTTCAGGTCGCACAGATGCTCGCGAAACCGCTCACCGCGGAAGTCGGCCTCGGTCAGCTGGTAGCGCTGGATCATCGTCCCCATCGCGCCGTCGAGGAAGAGGATGCGTGTGGCGAGAAGCCCGTGGAGTCGCTCGATCGTCGTCATGCGTACCGTTTGGATTTGGATTGGGATTTGGGCTTTGGGCTTTGGGATTTGGGCTTTGCCATCTGCGTCTTCACTCCGCTTGCGATAAGCACAGCAAACGGATCGCCAGCCTTGCTTGCGCCGACGTGGACTCGCACGTCGGTCAATCCGGCGGCGCGCAGCATGGAGTCCAGCTCCGTGCTCGAGAAACCGAGGTGGCGATCGCCAAAGCGGTTTCGAACCCACGTCTGGTCGTGTTCTCGCAAATCGAGGATCAACAGGCGGCCGCCCGCCCGCAGGACGCGCGCCGTTTCCGCGATCGCCCGCTCCGGGTCGCTCGCATGGTGCAGCGATTGCGAAAGCATCGCGACATCCACCGAGTCGTCTCGCAGTGGCAGGCGTGAGAGGTCGCCCTTTTTCCACTCGACGTTCTCGACGTGCCGTCGCACGGCGAGCGCCTTGGCGCGCTCGAGGACTTCATCGGAGCGATCGATGCCGACGACCGTGCGGGCCCACCGCGCGGTCTCGAGGGTCAGATAGCCTTCGCCGCAGCCGATGTCGGCGACGTCGAGCGGCGGCAGGAGGTGGCCCAGGGCGCGCGCCCAGGCCGCCCAGCTGCGGCCTGGCACGAGCTGTCGGGGATCGCCGTGCGTCTCGAAGTTCTCCTTGCGGAGGCGCAGCACCTCCTGCATGCGCGCCTCGTCGGCGCGGACCGCGCGATCGGATGCGCCCGATTCGAAGTGCGCGTCGAGCAGCGTCCAGAGCGAACCGTTGCCATTGCCCCGCGCGTCCTCGGCGACGGTGTAATAGACGAAACCTGCTTCGCGCTCTTCAGTGACGAGCCCGGCGTCCTTCAGCAACCCCAGATGGCGGGACACGCTGGATTGGGCGACGCCGAGAATCCCGGTGAGCTCCGTGACGTTGAAACGGTCCTGGGCGAGGAGGCGCAACAGCCGCAGACGCGTCGAGTCCGAGAGGAGGCGAAAAAGCGCTGAAGTCTGCTGCATTGCATCTCTAAATATACATATATCGATATGATCACCTCAACCCCCGGATCCCTTGGGTCGACCAACTCTTGCATTCGCGCACGGGATCACCTCGAATTTCCCAAAAAAGCACGTGCGAATATGCTTAGCGTCACTGGTTCTGTGCATGGTCAGCACTGAATAAGGTCACAAATTGCAAAAAACCGATTCACATCTTCGAGATAGACCATCGAATATTGCGAAGTGATCACTGTTTCGTGCATAATCTGAACTTCCGCGCCGCTATCCGAGCCCGCAGCGCTTTCATACCAACGACAGACGCACGAGTAGAAAGGCAGGCCGTAACAATGGGATCCGCAGCACTCTCAGAAGCCGTCAAGAGCATCCGCGACTGGTCGATGAACGAGGGGCGCACCTCCTCGTTGACGACGGCCAAGGCTGCCGAGGCGTTTGGCAGCCTCGTATTCAACGACAAAGCGCAGCAGGAGCGGTTGCCGAAGGGGGCGTATCGCGCATTGCGAGCCACCATTACTCGTGGAGAGACACTCGATGTGTCGACCGCCGACGCGGTGGCGACCGCGTTGAAAGACTGGGCGGTCGAACACGGCGCGACGCATTACACGCACTGGTTCCAGCCGCTCACGGGCATCACCGCCGAGAAGCACGATTCGTTTCTCGCACCCTCCAGCGACGGCAGTGCGATCGCCGAGTTCCGCGGCAAGGAATTGATCAAGGGCGAGCCTGATGCATCGAGCTTCCCGTCAGGCGGCATGCGCTCCACCTTCGAGGCCCGCGGCTACACGGCATGGGATCCCACGAGCCCGCCCTGGCTGCACGTCAGTGGCAATAGCGCCACGCTCGTCATCCCGACCGCGTTCGTGAGCTGGACCGGCGAGGCGCTCGACAAGAAGACCCCGCTGCTCCGCTCGATGGAAGCGGTCTCGAAGCAGGCCGTTCGCGTCCTGAAGCTGTTTGGCTCGACGGCGGAGCGTGTGTTCGCGACGTGCGGTCCAGAGCAGGAATATTTCCTCATCGATCGAAACTTTTATTTCGGACGTCCTGACCTGATCAACGCCGGCCGCACCCTGTTCGGCGCGACGCCCCCGAAGGGCCAGGAGATGGAAGACCAGTACTTCGGCGCCATTCCCGAGCGCGTGCTCGCCTGCATGGCCGAAGCCGAGCTGGAGCTGTACAAAGTCGGCGTGCCGGTGAAGACGCGCCACAACGAGGTCGCGCCGAGCCAGTACGAAATCGCGCCGGTTTTCGAGAACGCCAACGTCGCCGCCGACCATCAGATGATGACGATGGAGACATTGACGAAGATCGCGCCGAAGTACGGCCTCGCGTGCCTGCTGCACGAGAAGCCGTTTGCGGGCATCAACGGCTCCGGGAAGCATGTCAACTGGTCGCTCTCCGACGAGTTCGGCAACAACCTGCTGGGTCCGGGAGACACACCGCACGACAACATGCAGTTCCTCGTGTTCTGTGCAGCGGTGCTCAAGGCGGTCGACAAGTGGCAGGGTCTGCTCCGCGCCAGTATTGCGAGTGCAGGCAACGACCATCGCCTCGGCGCGAACGAGGCGCCTCCCGCCATCCTATCGGTGTTCCTGGGCGACCAGCTCACCGACATCTTCGAGCAGCTCGAGAAGGGCAGCGCGAAGTCGACCAAGCAGGGTGGCACGCTCGACATCGGCGTCAGCGTCCTTCCCAAGCTTCCACGCGACGCCGGCGATCGGAACCGCACGAGCCCATTTGCATTCACCGGCAACAAGTTCGAGTTCCGCGCCGTATCGTCGGGTCAGAACATCGCGTTCCCGAACACGATGCTGAACGCTGCAATGGCCGATGCGCTCGATTCGATCGCGACCGAACTGGAAGGCGCGAAGGGCGAGGATCTGAACAAAGCGGTCGCCAAGCTGCTGACCAAGATCGTCAAGCAGCACAAGCGGATCGTGTTCAACGGCAACAACTACTCGCCGGCGTGGGAGAAGGAGGCCGGTAAGCGCGGTCTCCTGAACCTGAAGAACACCGTTGATGCGTTGCCGCAGCTGATCAAGTCTGAGGCGACCAAGCTGCTCGACAAGTACAAGATCCTCAACGAGCGTGAGATTCACGCCCGTTACGAGGTCTTCCTCGAGAACTACAACAAGACCATCAATGTCGAGGGGCAGTTGATGGTTCTCATGGCGAACCGCTACATCCTTCCAGCAGCGCTCGAGTACCTGAAGCGGATTGGTCAGAGCGTGACCGCGGTGAAGTCGGCCGGGGGCTCGAGCGTGCAAGGCAAGAAGCTGCTCGGGAAGTATGCGAAGCTGGTCGACAAGTTCAAGGCGCAGTCCGACGCGCTGTGCGATCTCCTCGAGCATCACAGCGCAACGTCTGCCGAGAAGCACGCGAAGTACATGCGCGACAAGATCGTGCCCGCGATGGCCAAGCTTCGCGTCATCGGCGATGAGATCGAAGTGCTCACGCCGCACGAACTGTGGCCGCTCCCGACCTATCGCGAAATGTTGTTCGTGAAGTAGTTCAAAACGTTGTCAGGGAAGGGGCGGGTCCTCAGACCCGCCCTTGTTTACGCACGCAGGCCACGAAGACGAATTGGCCACAAAGATCACGGGGAATACTGCTACTCCGTCTGTGTGGCCTGCCGTGGCGGTGGCCCCTCGTCCCGTCATCACCTCGAATACGGGCGCAAGCGCACGGAGCATCCGCCCGGAAGACCTTCGAGACCGAGCGTTCCGCCCCCGAAAAAAGGAAGGCGTGGTCGTAAAGCTGGTACCTATCCTGCACGCCTGCACTGTCGACCTTGTCCGCCGTGCGACTTGCGTAAATCAGAGGTCCCGGAACGAGGGCGAGAGGATCCCATCGGGCATGGATTTCCCCGGGGGTTTTGCGCGAAATGCGGCTCGCGTGTGAAAGCACGACGCACGTCATCGCGAAACCGTGGTGCCGAAGAGCTGTTACGCAGACTGTCCGATCCGTTCTGGTTCCAAGCATTTGGCCGCGTTCTCGGCATTGAGCTGAGGCGAAATGGCACGCGGACGGATGACCCGGATGCAGCGGAAGGCTCGTAAAGCCAGTACGACGGTACTTGTAAACAGTTACGGAATGCGGCGGCGTACATAGACGACGTGGACTCCGGGGTTCTGGATCGAATCCAAAGTTCCGGATGGGGTAGCGGCTTCGGCGTCCAACCGGGCCGCGCTTCAAAACAGGTAGACCAAGCGATCCGGCGATAAACCGGGTCGTGATTATGCGGCGGTCAAGAAGCGAATGGGCATTCTCGAAAAGCTCCGTCCAACACCTCGCTGGAAACACACCGATCCCTCCGTGCGTGCGGCAGCTGTCTATGAGCTCGGGCCCGACGAAGGCGACGAACTGCGCGCGCTCGCGCGGGAGGACCCCGACGCGCGCGTCCGCCGCGCCGCGGTCACGCGGATCGACGACATCAGCGTGCTCGCCGACGTGGCGCGGACGGATCCCGACGAGGACGTTCGCAATGAAGCGATCCGCGGCCTCGCCGGACTCGCCGCCGAGGCGGACGACGTGTCGAGTGCCACCGACGCGGTGCGCCAGCTGCTTGGGCTTGGACGGACGAAGGAAGTCGTTGTCGTCGCCCGCGCCAGCACCAGCGCCGGCGTGCGCGCGGCCATCGTCGACCTGCTCGAGGATCAAAAGGCGCTTGGCTCGGTGAGCCGTCACGCGCAGGACAACGAGACTCGGCTGCGCGCCCTGGCGCGGATTGCGGATGCCGAGGAGCTGCTCAACGTCGCGCTGAAAGCCGAGCATACCGACGTGGCGGTGGCCGCGCTCGAACGCATCAACGGCCCCGAACAACTTGCCGCGATCGCTCAGCGGGCGCGCAACAAGGTCGCCGCGCGGCGGGCGCGCACCAAGCTTCGCGCCATCGAGGAGCCGGCGGAACCGGCGCGCGAAGAATCGGCGCCGATGACCGCTGAGGATCGCCGGCGGGCCATAGAACTCCTGCAGCGGGCCGAATCGATCGTCACGGTCCCTGATCCGGGAGAGGCGGCCGCGAGGTTCGCGGAAACCCGCCTGGCCTGGGCCGAATTCCAGGCGGACGTCGTGGTCGATTCAGGCATCGCGCAGCAGTTCGAGGCGGCGTCCGACGCGGTACGAGAGGCAATCGTCGAGCGGCAGCGGGAGCGCGCGGCGGAACAGGAGCGCGCCGAAGCGCTTGCGCGCGAGCAGGCGGATCGCGTGGCGATCTGTCAGCAGATCGAAAACCTCTCTGGCGATGACGCCAACGATCGCATCGCCGAGCTCAAAGTGCAGTGGGACGGCCTTCCACCGATGCCGTCGGAGTACGCCGCGTCGCTCAACCGCCGGTTCCAGGATGGGTGCCGCGCGTACGAGGATCGCGAGAGGCGCCGGATGCTTGCCCGGGCGGCCGCCGGGCGCCTGGAAACGCTGGCCACTGAGCTCGAGCAGCTGATCGCCTCGGACCAGCCGTTGGAAGAAATCGTCGCGCGGTGGCGTGGCCTCCGGCGCGACGCGGACGTGCTGCGGGAGCACGCCTCCGCCAACCCCGACGCTGCGGAGCGCCTCGAGAAATCGATCGCGACCATCGAGGAAAAGGAACACGAGCATCAGCAGCGCCGCGCGAAGGTGGAACAGGACAATCTGAAGCGGTTGCACCAGATCGTACGGCAGGTCGAGACGCTCGCAGGCGGCGAACAGATGTCGCTCAAAGCGGGCGACCGCGCGCTGCGCGACATCCGATCCGCCATAGACGATCGCGCGCCGCTGCCATCGAAGAAGGATC
>Ga0210380_10000762_pt1 | contig 13655 bp, 9 predicted proteins | sample PLM4_5_coexredo_FD_155476 | JGI IMG/M metagenome (GOLD analysis project Ga0210380, IMG submission 155476) | Groundwater sediment microbial communities from an aquifer in East River, Colorado, USA - PLM4_5_coex redo | ecosystem: Environmental > Terrestrial > Soil > Riparian zone | place: USA...
CGCCAGTACGCTGAACGATGTGCGCGGGCCGCTTCTCGCGTTGGGGCTGCTCGCCGAACACAGTACGCCCGACGCTCTCGCCACGCTCATAAATGTCGACGTGGCGCGCTGGAAGGAGCTCATCACAAGTGCCCGCATTACTGTGGAGTAAAAATGCTGGTTAGAGTCATCCAAGTCCTGTCGAGGCGGCCTTCGTTTGGGACCGACATCTGATGGCGGAATATTTGGAATATGCAGATGCGGCCGGACTTTGAAGAAGGGGTCGATGTTGTCGTTGTCGGGTCGGGGTCCAGGGGCTGTGCGGCGGCGTTAGCGTTTCACGATCATGGCTTTCGAACGATACTTCTAGAGAAGGGAGCCGTTGCGGGTGGGGGCACGGCCTACTCAAGCGGCGGCATTTGGATTCCAGCCCGGCCGGCGGCTCGGGAACGTGATCGACCTGCTTTCTTGTTGCTGTGTTCCGTAGAATCCACCCGACGAAAAGCGACGGTATCTTTCGAAAAATAAGCACTGACGGTGCGGTATGAAGCGGCCCATGCATCTCAATCTCTTTGTCCAAAGTCGCGGTCATCATGAGGCCGCATGGCGACATCCGAAATCATCGAATTTGTCGCTGACCGATATTCAGTACAGCGTGGAAATGGCACAGAGGGCAGAAGCTGGCTTATTCGACTCGGTTTTCTTCGCCGACGTCCTGGGACTGTGGAATGACGTGCAGACCACACCATTCAATTGGCTTGAGCCGCTTACGACCCTTGCGGCGCTTGCTATGGCGACGAAACGCATCGGTCTGATCGCAACAGCGTCAACGACTTATACCGAAGCCTATAACCTCGCTCGACAGTTCTCTTCGCTCGATCACATCAGTCGGGGTCGCATTGGGTGGAATATTGTTACGACTTGGTCGCCCCAGGCTGGCGGTAATTTCGGCAACATTGGTGAGGTCAGTCATGCCGAACGTTACGCGCGCGCGGAAGAGTATATGACCGTCGTCAAAGCATTGTGGGACAGCTGGTCGGATGACGCGGTTCTCGATGATCGTGTTGCGGGTCGCTATGCCGATCCCCAGCGCGTGCGGCAGATCAACCACGCGGGCAAGTATTACAAAGTCAAAGGGCCGTTGAATCTTCCTCGGTCGCCGCAGGGTCGGCCGGTGCTCGTGCAAGCGGGATCATCGGATACCGGCAAAGGGTTCGCGGCCCGTCACGCCGAGGCGGTATTCACTGCTCATCTCGAGAAGGCGACCGCGAAAGCCTTCTACGAAGATCTGAAAAAACTCGTTGCGGCTGAAGGCCGTGATCCCAGTCAGGTAATAGTTCTGCCGGGGTTCAGCCCGATCATCGGCTCGACAGAGGCCGAGGCGCGTCGGTTTGCCGACGAGCTTAATGGGCTGTCCGATCCTGAGGTCGGCCGAAACCGCCTCTCGCTGCGGTTCGGTGGTCATGATTTCTCGCATTTGCCGTTGGACAAGCCGCTCGTCGCGGGAGATTTCCCGGATCCGAAGACCAATGAGGCATCACGCAGCCGAACCGAAGTGATTGTCGGATTCGTCCGTGAGCAGCGACCCACACTCCGTCAGTTGTTGGCAAAGCTTGCCGGAGCGCGCGGACACTTTGTCTTCGAAGGTACGCCAGAGCAGCTGGCCGATCTGATGGAGGATTGGATTGGTGATGGGGTTGCTGATGGATTCAACCTGATGCCACCGGTTTTGCCGGAGATGCTTGACGTGTTCATTGCTCAAGTGATTCCGATTCTGCAGCGCCGCGGACTGTTTCGCACACAGTATGAAGGGGAGACGTTGCGCTCGCACTTCGGGCTTGCTCGGCCTGTTGCTTAACTTGGGGGAAGAGGCACGATGAACATTGAACGCCGACGGTTTCTTCAACTCGCGACGCTGGCAGCGGGGTTATCCGCGGTCCCGCATGTCGTGAGTGCACAGAATTACCCCGATCGGCCGGTACGGATGGTCGTTCCCTATGCACCTGGCGGCCCGACTGACATCATCACCCGTTTGATCGCCCAGAAACTTTCGGAGCGGTTGAGTACGCAATTCTTCGTCGAAAACATAGGCGGCGGGGGCGGCAATATCGCCATGGGCCGCGTGGCCAAGATGCCGGCTGATGGCTATACACTCCTGATGGTCAATCCAAGCTATGTGGTCAATCCGACGCTTCACGCCGACATTCCGTACCGTTTTGAAAAGGACTTCGACCCGGTCTCGCTCGCCGTGCTGACGAGTCTGGTGATCGCGGTACATCCGTCGGTTCAGGTTCAGACCCTCGACGACCTTGTGGCAACCATCCGGGCTAATCCTGGAAAATTCAGCTACGCGTCGCCGGGCACTGGCACGCCAGGCCATCTCGTTGGCGAGACCTTCCGCCTCTCGCTCGGCCTGGACCTCGTACACGTGCCGTTCAACAGCGCGGGGCTCGCGGTGGGATCCGCGGTGGGCGGTCATACTCAGATCTGCTTTGCCTCGCCATCGCCCGCGGCGCAGCAGGTGATTGAAGGGAGGCTGCGCGGCCTCGCCGTGACAAGCAAGGAGCGCTCAAGGGCGCTACCGGATGTGCCCACCACGGCGGAGGCTGGCTATCCCGCGATCGCCGGCGACAACTGGCAGGGCATTGTTGTTCCAGCTGGGACGCCGAGAGGCGTTATCACTTTCCTGCACCGCGAGCTTGTTGCCCTTATGAAGCAGTCCGATGTCAAAGACCGTCTGGCTGTGTTGGGATTTGAACCTGTCGCCGGCACGCCAGAGGCGTTTAGTCGGCATGCGAGGGCCGAATTTGATAAGTGGGCGAAGGTGATCAAGGATTCGAACATCAAGGCGCAATGACAAGCAGCGCGACGGTTACGCTGCAGCCGTCCTACGGCGACGACGGCAGCGCTTACCGCGTTCCCCACATCCCGCGCATGGTCGCTTGCACGTCGATAGGCGCGCGGGCGGGGCGCGTCACGCTGTCGCTGGCCTTGCTTTGCGGCCAGTACCTGCTCTGGAAATACCTGGTAAGGCCATTCGGGATAAAGCGCGTGCGCTGGGCATAGACGTGACGGTCACCGAGGCCTCGCTGGCCATGCGTGAAGAATCGCTGCGGCACCATGATATGCAACTGGTCCTTTGCCCGCGTCATGGCCACGTAGAGCAGCCTACGCTCTTCTTCAATTTCGGGCGTTGACCCCGTAGCCAAGTCCGAAGGCATGCAGCCATCGACCGCGTTTAAAACAAACACCGAAGTCCATTCCTGTCCCTTGGCCGAGTGAATGGTCGAGAGGATGAGATAGTCCTCGTCGAGCAGCGGCACGCCGGCTTCGTCGCTCGTTGCATCCGGCGGATCAAGCGTCAGTTCGGTGAGGAAGCGTTCCCGCGTGGGATAGCTCGCCGCGATTTGCGCCAGTTGTGTCAGATCGGCCTCGCGATGCGCCGCATCTTCATATTGGTGTTCCATATGCGGCGTGTACCAACGACAGGCGAGGTCGAGTTCGGCGGGCCAGCCCACCGCGCTCAGATTCAGAGTGCTGATCGTTTCGACAAATTCCTTCCAGTGTTCCGCGGCTGCCGCCGGTGGCTTAAACGCGCGGAGGGCGTTGGACGGGTCTGCGCTGGCCGACATGACATCGAGCAGCTTCGCCGCTGAGCCCGGCCCAATGCCCGGAAGAAGCTGCACGACACGAAATCCCGCGACGCGATCGCGCAGATTGTTCGCCCAACGCAAGGCCGCCAGCACGTCCTTGATGTGGGCCGCTTCGAGGAACTTCAGGCCGCCGAATTTGACGAAGGGAATATTCCGCCGTGTCAGCTCAACTTCGAGCGAGGCGCTGTGGCTCGAGGTACGAAACAGCACGGCCTGAGCTTTCAGCCCGATGCCTGCCTCGCGGTTGGCGAGGATAGTTTCGACGATGTAGCCGGCCTGCGCGTTATCGTCGGCGACGTTCACGAGCGCGGGAAGATCGGAGGAAGGCCGGTCCGACCAAAGGTTTTTCGTGAACCGCTCCGAGGCGAGATCAATGACGGCGTTCGCCGCGACAAGGATCGGCTGCGACGAGCGATAGTTTTGCTCCAGCGTGATCAACGCGGCTTTCGGCGTGAAGTGGCTTGGAAAGTCCAGAATGTTGCGAACCGTGGCCGCGCGGAATGAGTAGATCGACTGCGCATCGTCGCCGACGACCGTGAGGCCGCGCCCCGTCGGTTTGAAGTTCAGCAGGATCGAGGCCTGAAGGCGGTTGGTGTCCTGGTATTCGTCGACCATGACATGATCGAACCGCGACGAAAGATCGTCCGCGATCGATCTCTCCGCCATCATCTGCGCCCAGTAGAGCAAGAGGTCGTCGTAATCGAGGACGTTCTGCTTCTGCTTGGCTTCGACATAGGCAGCGAATAGCTGCCGCAGCTCGCTCTCCCATTCGACGCACCACGGGAACGAGCCGCCTAGCACTTCGTTCAACGGCGCTTCGGCGTTCACCGCCCGCGAGTAGATCGCAAGACAGGTCGCTTTCATCGGAAAGCGCTTTTCCATCTTCGAGAAGCCGAGATCGTGACGCACCAGATTCATGAGGTCGGCGGAGTCCTCGCGGTCGTGGATCGTGAACGCGGTGTCGAGGCCAATTTCGAGCGCATACTCGCGCAGAAGCCGCGCGCCAACTGCATGGAACGTGCCGGACCAGGCAAGGGCGTCTGTCATCACACCGGCCTTGGGCCCCAGCACCTTGGCCGTGATGCGCTCGACACGGCGCCGCATCTCCGCCGCGGCGCGGCGCGAAAAGGTGAGCAACATCATGCGGCGTGGGTCGACGCCCGACACGATAAGATGCGCCACGCGGTGCGCCAGTGTGTTGGTTTTGCCGGAGCCGGCACCTGCAATGATCAGCAAAGGTGCTACCTGTTCGAGGTCACCACATCCGTGTTCAACCGCGCGGCGCTGGTCGGGATTGAGGGCGGAAAGATACGACGCGCCCGCGCGGCCAGGGACGCCACGAGCACCGCCTTCGCCATTTAAAACCACTTGATGGTGCTGCATTTTTCGCCTTGCCCCGACTCGCCCCGTCATAGTACAAAGCATGAACAACCTTTAAAGTCGATTTAATTCAGCCGGCAGGTGTCGCGGTTTGTGCAATCTCTACAGCGTCACCAAGGGGCAGGCTGCAATCATTGCCTTGACGCGCGCACTCCGGGACACGAGCGGCAATCTGCCCTCGATGCCGGGTGTTTTTCCGGATTATTCCGCCCCGATTGTGCGCAACGCGCCGGATGGAACACGAGAGTTGACGCCGGCACGCTGGGGCATGCCGTCCTCACAGTTCGCGCTTATGCAATCCACGAAAAAGCGCGCCACGAAGCTTGAGTCCAAAGGCGAGCCTGTCGACTTCAAGCAACTCGTACGCATGGAGCCGGACAGCGGCACGACGAACATCCGCAACGCAAATAGCAAGCACTGGCAGCGATGGCTTGACGTGTCTCATCGCTGCGTCGTGCCGTTCACGTCGTTCAGCGAATTCAACAAGGCCGAGGGTGGCGACATCTGGTTCGCTTTCGATGAGACGCGGCCATTGGCTTGTTTCGCCGGTATCTGGACCAATTGGACTTCTGTTCGGACCGTAAAGGAAGGCGAGACGACCAACGACGTGTTCGGCTTTCTGACCACGGAACCCAACGCCGAGGTCGGTGTAATTCATCCCAAGGCGATGCCCGTAATTCTGCGCACCGCAGAGGAAATCGAGGCCTGGATGACGAAGCCTGCCGATCAGGCATTGAAGCTTCAGCGGCCCTTGCCGGACGGCAGCCTGCGCATCGTTGCTCGAGGAATTAAGGAGGATGGAGAGGTTGCATAGCGGCGCCGCCATTCTTCCGGGTGGCAAACGTGTATGGTGATGCGGAGCGGGACCTCTAAATAGGTTGACTTGCGGCCAGCTGAATTCGCTAATCGAAAAGTCCGGGCGAGGCCGTACTAGCGGGCCATCTTTTCCAACCGTTCTGCCAAGCCCCGCAGCTCCCAGGAGCGCACGAGTTCGGCTGCCTTCTTCCATGTCGGCTTCTGGTCGCGGACCGCGGGGATGGGGGCGCGTGAGTCCATGGTCGCGATGCTGCGATAGAGCCGCAAGGCGTCGGCCTGGGCCTGGAGCTTGCCTTCCGCCAGCAACGCTTCCAGGGAACCGTATTTGCGAATGAGCCCAGCCCCGCCGACCGCGCCAATCCCTTTGGCGCCAGGCAGCTTGTCCGATGGGTCGCCGCGCAGAGCAATGAAATCCGGCACTTGCTTCGGCGTAACACCGTACCGTGCAATGACCTCGGCCGGTCCGATGCGCTCTGTCTTACCGGCGCGCGCGGGAAACAGCACCGTCGTGCAATCCGACGCCAGTTGGAAGGTGTCGCGGTCGCCGCTTGCCACGATCACCGTGCCTTTTCGCTTCTCCTCGGCCTTGACAGCCGCAGCGAGAAAATCATCGGCCTCGTAGCCGGGAGCCCGTGCATTGGTAAAACCGCAAGCCGCGACGAACTCCGGCAAGATCGCCAGTTGCTCTAGCAGTTCCCCGTCGAAAATCCGCCCGCTTTGGTAGGGCGGGAACGCCTTGTGTCGGTAGGTTGGAACGTCGAGCGTGTCCCAGCCCACGAGAACCGCGCGCGGCTTTTCACCGAGATAGAAGCGGATCAGGAAATTGGCGAAGCCGACGACTGCGCCGCCGCCCTTGCCGCCGCGCATGCGGATCGATTTCGGCAGGCCGTGATAGGCGCGATGCGCAAAGGAATCGCCGTCAACCACCAACAGCGGTCGGCGAGCAGCATGTGCTCTCTTCATGCGTGGCGCCGCGGTTTTTTTCTTCGCTGTTGCGCGTGCCGCTCTGGTCGCCGCCGGGCGCTTGCCCTCCCTTAGTATGACCCAGGCCGGTGCGTGGTCGCTCGCACTGGGCTTGCCGCGGACGGCTCGATCCACCCCGGCACTCTCCAACTGCCGCGCGAGTGACGGGCTGAGCAGCAGATGGTCGAGACGCAGTCCGGCGTCGCGCGGCCAGCGGTTCCGCATGTAGTCCCAGTACGTGTACATGGGCTGGTCGCGATGCAGCGTACGGATTGCATCGGTCCAGCCTTGTTTGAGAAGCGCCGCATAGGCCGCACGGCTCTCCGGCTGCACCAAGGCGTCATCGTCCCATGATTTGGTCGGATAGATATCCTGCGGCGTCGGGGCCACGTTGTAGTCACCGGCTAGAATCACCGGCACGCCTTCAGCCAGCAACGCCTTGCCGTGCGCGGCGAGGCGCTTGAACCATTTCAGCTTGTAGTCAAACTTCGGGCCTGGCTGCGGATTACCGTTCGGCAAATAAATGCAGCCGATGAGCAAGCCCTTTACCGCAGCCTCTATGTAGCGGCTTTGGTCGTCGGCTGGATCACCCGGCAGGGCGTCGCGCGTCAGGATCGGCTCGGCGTCGCGCGCCAGGATAGCGACGCCGTTCCAGGTCTTCTGCCCTTTCCAGACCGCTCGATATCCGACACCGGCCAGCGCGTCGGTTGGGAACGCCTTATCCGTCGCCTTTAACTCCTGCAGGCACACGACATCGGGGCTGGCCGCCCTTAGCCATTGCAGCAGGTTCGGCAGGCGGCGGTTGATGTTGTTGATGTTGAAGGTGGCAATTTTCATCCGCCTTAGCTAAGCCGAACAATCCAGAAAAGTTCAATGCTTCATCGGAGAATCCGAGTCTGCCAGATCGGTCTCGTCGCGAAAGTTAGCTAAAGTCGTTGTGCCCGGTCATGAGAAGCAACGATATTCTATAATGGATATTGTGCGCCTATCGCTGCAGCGGCCAAAGCGAAGTTCAGCCTCGAGTTCTGACCGAATTCGACAATGATCTCGTCAGCGTCGAGCCGCATTCAGCCGCTATTAATCTGGTCATTTACCCAGCGGAGACCGGTTCGAGGAGCAAATCGACGCCGGTCGCGCCTTCGCCAGCGACATGTATGATCAGTGGGTTGATCTCCAACACTGAAACACTGTCAATCGTGGCAGCGCCGAAGCGCGAAATCGCCGCGATTGTCGCTGCGGCCGCGTCGATGTCGTAAGGCCCTTGGCCGCGGAAACCGCGCAATATTTGGCCAGCGCGAGTTTCATCGAGCATCGCTTTGGCGGTGGCCTCGTCGACTGGCCCCAGGCGTTCGCTCGATTCATTCAGCAATTCCACGAACATTCCCCCAAGGCCGACCACCAGCAGTGACCCGAACCCGGGGTAGTTCCTAACGCCGACGATGAGCTCAATGCCAGGCTTGGCTTGGGGCTGCAGCACAATCTCTTTCCGCGGTGAGTGGGAAACGTGATTCAGCTTGGCCAACAGGTCGACGAACGCAACGGAGATCTGTTCCCCATTGGCGAGACGGAGCCTGACCAGCTCATGTTCAGATTTGTGAAGTATGTCCGGCGCACAACCTTTCAGAACGGCGGGGAGGCCGAGGTGCTGCGCGGCCCGGACCGCGTCGGCAGCAGAGGCAACCGCCATGCTTTTAAGCATCGGAACGCCGATCGAGGCCATGAATGCAAAGCGCATAGATTCATCCATGGCGGCGCAACCTGACGCGAACGCTCGGCACTGGGTCTGCAACGAGGTAGAAACCGATGAAGGGATCGTGGGCGGCGCCGCCTGCAACCACCGAGTAATCGCCGTCATTCCGTTTCGAAGCCCCGAAAGGTAGGCGATACCGCTGCCATCGAGCATTTGCGAGACGCCAGCTTCGCGCGTCCCGCCCGATGAATCGCTGATGAGCGCAAACGGCTTTCCAGTCCGTTCAGCAACGCGGCGAAGAACCTCCGCCACCTCTATGCTGATGCTTCGCGCTGGCTGCGGCATGATCGTCATTGCGATCATGCCTGCAGCTGGATCGGACGCCACGATGTCGAGTGTCTTCTCGAAGCGCTCGGGGTCCCAGCCGGTGCCCCAGGCATCGATCGGATTGCTTGGATTCCACCACGCGGGGTAAATACCCTTGAGCCGCGAGCATGTCTGCTCCGAGAGGGGAGCCAGCTGCAGTTTTAGGTTCTGCGCCATATCGGCGAGCAGGGCGGCGTGGCCGCCCGAAAATGTAATTGGAACAACCCCCGTTTCCGCCGGCGGCTTCGGGCGCGCCGAAAACATCGCGGCGGTTTCGATCATTTCATCGAGATCGTCCACCCGGACAATGCCGACGCGCCGGAAGTAGGCGTCATACAGAGCATCCTCTCCGGCCAGCGCCCCGGTGTGCGCCTGCACTGCGGCGCGGCCCTTCTCGCTACGCCCGACCTTGACCGCGATAATAGTCTTGCCTTTGGCGGCCGCCGACAGCGCAGCCTGCGCCAGCGCGGCCGGCCGGCGTACCGCTTCAAGCGTCAGCAGGATGACCTTGACACGCTCGTCACGAACGAAAGCTTCAAGATATTCTGCGGTGGTCAGCATTGCCTCGTTACCGCCGGAGACCACATAGGCGCAGCCGAGACCCGCGATGTCGCGAGACAGCATGTTGGCTAGCGATCCGCTCTGGGTGCAGATCGCGACGGCGCCGCGCTTAGCGCCTTCGTGTGGGACGAATCCGCAGAGATAAGCATTCCCGAGCAAGCTCATGACGCCATTGGTGTTGGGGCCGCACAACGCCATGCCGGATTGAGTGGCGATGTGCACCATCTCGGCTTGCGTCGCCGCGCCTTCCGGTCCAGCGTCGGCGAAGCCCGCTGCATTAACCACCGCGGCGCCAACACCGAGGCGGCTTGCCTCCTCAATCACGGCCAGGACGCCCTCCGAGGGCAGCGCGATGAACATCGCGTCGATCGGTCCGGGCACGTCGGATAGGCTCGGGTAGCACTTGGTGCCGAGAATGTCTGGGTAGCGCGGATTGATGGGATAGATCGGGCCTTCAAACCCGCCCATTTGCAAATGCCGGAGCAGACGTAGCCCGGTCGAGCCTTCGCGCGCTGACGCCCCGACGATGGCGACAGATCGGGGTCGCAATAGTTTTGAAAGTTCTGGATCGGACATTCGAGGCGAAGGCTATCCCTGCAGCCAGGCTTCGAACCGCCGCTGCGCCGCGACCGAATTCTTGCTCCACCACTCGTAGTTCATGATGTGTGCAATCTTCGCGTTGGCCGGCGACAGCGGCAGTTCGCTTAAGATATCCGGAGGCAGCAGGCTGTAGGCTTTCTCGTTTTGTGGCGAATAATAGATCATGCGGGCGAACACGGCCTGCGTTTCAGCGCGGCCGATGATATCGAGGAACTTCATCCCGCCTTGGGGGTTAGGGCAGCCAACCGGCACGAACCAGCCCTGGTATCGCCCGTCCTCGGTGATGGCCTGATTCCAGATGATCTTGAACGATGCCTTGCTCTCGATGATCGACTGGCTGGCACGGCCGTTGGCCATATAGATGAGGTCGATCTCGTCCTGCTCCATCAGTTGCTGCGCCTGCGAGTTGTCACTCCACCAGGTTTTGATGTGCGGCTTGATCTGATCGAGCTTGCGGAACGCGCGGTCGAGATCGGCCGGGTAGAACTCGCTCTCCTTGACCCCGTCGGCAAGCAGCGCCGCCTCGATCATTTGCAGTGGCTGGGTGCGTCGTAACGCGCGGCGCCCGGGAAATTTCTGAACGTCCCAGAAATCGGCCCACGAGTTGGGATGATTGTCGCCAGGCCATTTCTTCGTGCTGTAGCAGAGCAAGTTGGACTGAACTACGAAGCCGACGAGATTGGGGAAGGAAAGTTGGACCGGCGACAGCGCGGTGCGATCGACGACGTTCCAGTCGATCGACGTAGCCATCTTGGATTCAACCACGAACATGACCTGGTCCGTGACCGCGAGCGTCGCGTCGATCTGCTGCGCCTTGGCGTGGTGCATCGTACGAATCTTGGCGAAATTGTACGGCTCTTGGTATTGCACCGGCGCTCCGGTCTTGGTTGTGAACGGTTTGCAGAAGGCCTCCACCATCGCGGTCTTGTAGGTGCCACCGAAGCTCATGATGGTCACCGGATCGGCCGCCTGCGCTTGCCGTGGCATCATGCCGGCGAAAGTGGTCATCAGGACCGAGCCTGCCACGGTGCGGCCAAGCGCCGTGATAAAATCGCGCCGGTCCAGATGCCTGGTTTCCGTCAGCAATTTGCGCAAATCTGCGCACATCTGCTCTACATCGTTATCGCGAGTGGTCATGAGATCACCAAGTCGATTCATTCGAATTGTTTGAACTGTGCGTCGCGCCACTGGTTGGCTTTGCTCAAGCCCTCGGTCCGCCGGATTTCGTCGAACCGATCATATTCCGGAGAACTTTGGGCGTCCATGATGGCGGCGGCCTCGACGCCGTAACGCAAAGCGGCGCGCTGACCCATGATTTCGAATGTCTCCCTCAGCGCGCGCTTGTTCCATTGCAGGCATGACAGCGCGACCCGCGACATGCGCTTAGCGATCTTGAGCGTCTCGCGCGCCAGATAGGCCTTCGGATAGACGCGTGTCACCAGTCCGATCCGCAGCGCCTCCTGGGCGTCGAACATATCCCCGGTATAAATCAACTCGCGGCAATGATCGCCCACGATCCAGGGCATGATCATCGTAGCAAGTCCGTGGGAGAAGCGCGCCTCGATCGCACCGAAGCGGGCATCGTCGGAGCAGTAACGGATATCACACATCTGTGCGAGTTCCATCGCGCCGGCGAGGCAATACCCATCGATCACCGCGATCGTTGGCTTGGAGCAGTCCATCACGCAACGCGTGAACTGGTAGGCACTATCCATGCGCTTGCGCCATTCCTCGACGGACTTTTCCTGCTCGCTCTTAGCCGATTCCTTTTGATCGTATCCGGTTGAGAACGCGCGGCCACCGGCGCCGGTCACGATGATGATGCGGACCTCGGGATCCTGATCTGCGCGCGCCACTGCATCCGGAAACTCGTTTCGTAGCTGCTTCCCAAAGGCATTCATTCGGTCCGGCCGGTTGAGAGTGATCACGGCGACCCGATCATCTACGGAGTAAGCGATATCTTGGTAATTCACGACACCCTCCAACGTCACCGCTTTCAGACAGTCTCGGCATACTAACGGTGCCGCTTCTTGACAAACAGGGTCGGCCCGTAAATCGTTTGAGGCACCTTGATGATGCTAGGAACTCGTCAGAGAAGCGGGATGATTGGCGTTTTGGACCCCACGACCCCGCGCGGCGCTAAAATCCAGCTGCGGAATCTGAGCAGGCGCTTTGGCGGGCAGGCGGCGGTCGACGACATTTCGCTCGATGTGCCGGCCGGTTCGTTTGTTTCGCTGCTCGGGCCGAGTGGTTCAGGCAAGACCACGACCCTGAACCTTATTGCGGGGTTTCTTGCCCCGGACGCTGGCGACATTCTGTTCGACGACCGCTCGGTTACGGACGTGCCGCCACACCACCGCGACATCGGCATGGTGTTCCAATCGTACGCGCTGTTTCCACATCTCGATGTCGCGCAAAATGTAGCGTTTCCGCTCAAGATGCGCACCAAGCTGCCGAAGCCGGACGTCGAACGACGTGTCGCTGAAACGCTCGCGCTGGTGCGAATGGAGGACTTTGGCGGGCGCTATCCGCGCCAATTGTCTGGTGGACAGCAGCAGCGGGTGGCGATGGCGCGAGCGCTGGTTTCGCATCCTCGCTTGCTACTGATGGATGAGCCGCTTGGCGCCCTCGACAAGAAGCTGCGCGATCAGATGCAGTTCGAAATCAAGCGCATTCACCGTAGCGTTGGCACGACATTCATATACGTCACGCACGACCAATCTGAGGCGCTGACGATGTCGGACCTGGTGGTGCTGATGAATCGCGGTCGGATCGTCCAGACAGGAGCGCCGCGCGAACTCTACAGCGAGCCCGCCAATGTCTTCGTCGCGGATTTCATTGGCGATTCTAATCTACTTAATGGAAGCGTGACCGTGGTTGAGGACGACACTATCACGGTTGTGCTGGACGCTGGCGCGGTGATTGAGGTCTCCCGACGCGATAGCACCTCGTATGCGCCGGGCAGGCGGGTTGTGGTGGTGCTGCGGCCCGAAGATATCACGGTGCACACCCCAGGCACGGCCGCACCCGTATGCCTATCGGGCACGGTCGCTGAGATCGGCTATCAGGGCGATAGCTGCCGGCTGAACGTCACGGTTGGTGGCGAGGCCATCAAGGTCAAGGTCCCACCTTATCTCGCGCTAGCGGGGCATCCCGGATTGGCGGTCCAGTTGTCCTGGGAAAGCAGTGCGGTACGCTTGCTGAGCCTCGGCCATCGGGAGAAGGCATGAGCGCATCCGCAGTCGCATTCGATCGGCGCCGAATTTCTCGTTTTGCGCTGTTTGTCCACCGATCACACGCCGTGCCCTACCTTCTGTTACTTCCATGCGCAGCGTGGATCGTGATTTTCTTCATTGTGCCGTTGGTGCTGATGATTGGGCGAAGTCTCACCCATGAAGGGTTTTCGACGGTGGTCTACACTGAGCTCATGACCTCGCCGCAATACATTAAGGTCATGATTACCAGCCTCAAGATCGTGACTCTGACGACCATTATCACACTACTGATCGGCTATCCTATAGCGTATGCGCTCACCATAAGCGGCGCCTGGACTCGGATTGCGATTCTCACGCTGGTGACAATCCCTTATTGGGTAGACGTGACCGTCCGAAGCTTTTCTTGGCTGATAGTGTTGGGCGATAATGGCA
>Ga0210380_10000765_pt1 | contig 13586 bp, 9 predicted proteins | sample PLM4_5_coexredo_FD_155476 | JGI IMG/M metagenome (GOLD analysis project Ga0210380, IMG submission 155476) | Groundwater sediment microbial communities from an aquifer in East River, Colorado, USA - PLM4_5_coex redo | ecosystem: Environmental > Terrestrial > Soil > Riparian zone | place: USA...
GGCGATGAAGGCGCGCAGGCTCCCGAGTTCGGGTTGGCCATCCGGCCCGTCGAGGGCGACGCACACCAGCCAGCGCGCCACCGCCAGCGGAAGGAACGCCTGGGTGGAATGCGGGTGCCGCTCGAGCATCGTAATGCGGAACGGCAGCGTGACCGGACTGCAGTGAAAGAAGGCGAGATTCGGACGCGCGTCAGTCCGAACATTTTCGAGCCGCGCCGCGTGATCGAAGCGGCGCGCGGTTTCGAGGTTGACGAGCCGGCCGTCGTCCACGCCGGTCGTACCGACCACCTCTCCGAATCCGGCGAACGACTCCGCGAGCAGCGGCTCGGCACGAACGATGGTGATGCGCGATTCGACCATCACGAGCCCCGGTAGGTTGAATATCCGAACGGCGACAGCAGCAGCGGCACATGGTATTTCGGACTGTCGGCGGTGGCGGTGAACGTGATCTCGATCACCGGATGGAAGTGCGCCACGCCGCCGGCGGCGAAGTATGAGCGCACGTCGAAGCGGAGTCGATAGGTTCCGGGCTGGGCGTCCTGGCCATCGGGCAGCAGCGCCGCGACCCGCCCGTCCTGGTCGGTGGTCCCGCCTCCCGCCTCCCGCCAGTTCCCTCCCGCCTGCCGCTCGAGCGTGACCGCGATGCCCGCGGCGGGCCGGCCCTGCGCCAGGTCGAGAACGTGGGTGCTGATTCCCATGCGCTACCCCCCGTTGCCCTGCAGCCAGCGGCCCATGCGGAGCCGCGTGATCCGGACCTGCTCGCCGGCCGCAATCGCGATCTCGGTCGCGCGATCGTGCGCGAGCCGCTCGTCCAGCCAGTCGGCCAGCTCGCGCGCGCCGCGTCCGCTCGCGCACGCGAGGAACACGAATCCAAACTTCTCGCGATAGGCCTGGTTTCCTTCGCGCAGACGCTCGCGCGCCTCCCCGGCATCGCCACCGAGCGCCGACTGCTCGCCGTTCGACCAGTCGGCCGACTGCGCGGTCGCAGCCGCGGCCGCCTTGGTTTCTCCGAGCGCCGGATGCGCGGCGAACGCTTCGAGCCACGCCGCTTCGTCGAGCGAGGCGAACGCCTGATCGGTGGCCGCGAACCACGCGCGCACCGATGCGAACGGCATCGCCGCCGTCATGCGCTCGGCGAACGCCCGGGCGCCGCACAGCGATTGGAACAGGAGGAGCCGCTCCTGCGCCTTCAGCCCGTGCAGCACGCCGAGCGCATCGAGCTCGCCGGCGGTATCGAGCGCATGACCATACGCGCGCAGCCGATGGACACCGCCGTGCGGGAAGATGTGCACCCGCAGGTGCGTGACCGGCCGCGCGAGCGTCGAGTCGAGCACCAGCCGGTGGTGCGGAATCATCGGCGCACGCGCCACCAGCGGCGCCCAGCCCGCCTCGGTGGCGAACCGCGCGCCCCGCTCGGCGGGCGCGAGCCCGGCCGCGTCGAGACCCTCGACGTGCAATGCCTGCGGAGCGTTGCCCTTGAAGAAATGCGTCTCGAGTTCGAGCCGCTCGACCACGCCGCGGCGTCCGAGCGCGATCACGCACCAGTCCGAGCCGGGGGTCCGGCGACGCCGGGTTTCCCAGCCTTCGCCCATGTGCGCGCCGCGTCCCGGCAGCAGCAGGTTCATCGGCGGGCCGAAGAACGCATCGCTGACCGCCGCGATCGTCCCGCCGTTCTCGAGCGCCGCCAGGTCGACCGAGGCCGGCCCCCAGAACAGGTGCGGATCGGGCAGCACCTTGCCGAGCACGCGCAGGCGCGCCACCCCGCCGTCGGGATGGATGCGGAGCCGCACGTGGCTCGCACGCGCGGTCGGCGCCGCGGGGACCAGGACGTTGTGCGTGTCGGGCAGCACCTCGGAGCGCGGGATCACCTCGCGCCACGCGCGCCCGCCGTTCGCGTCCGCATCGCCATTCGCGACCACCGGCAGCGCCAGCAGCTCCTCGACCGGGGTCGCGGCCGGCAGGTCGAGCACCTCGACCGACACCGTCTGGGGCGCGTTGCCCTTGAAGTGCGTGGTGTCGCACAGCACCGCTTCGATCGAGCCCGGCGTGCCGAGCCGCACGATCACGAAGTCGTGCCCGGGGGTCCGGCGCCGCTGCGACTCCCAGCCGTCCATCCACTTGCCGCGATCGGTGTACGCACCCTCGCGCCACTCGGGAGCGCCCGGCTTGAGCAGGTTCTCCTTGGCGGCGAAGTATTCGTCGGTCGCGTACAGGACGAACGATCCGGTGGCGTCGAGCGAGAGATCGGTGGTGTGCGCGAGCGACGGCGAGACGGCCTGGGAATGGGACAAGCGTTCTCCTCGTGCCTTCAGCGGTGGACCGCGACGAACTGTCCGATCGGCTGCGGCGACGGCCCGTCGGTCCGCGAGTACACCGACCGCCCCCGCACCCACGTCCCGTGCACGACGCCCCGCAGGGTCCGGCCGAGATACGGCGTGAGCGGATGACGATGGAACAGCGACCCGGGTGTGACCGTGAACTCGTCGTCCTCGTCCCACACGACGATGTCGGCGTCGTGTCCGGGAGCGAGCCTGCCCTTGCGGCCGGCCAGTCCTGCCAGGGCGGCCGGCCGCTCGGCGGTCCAGCGTAGCATCGTGGCGACATCGTGTCCGCGTGCGCGCGCCCCCGTCCACGTCAGCGGCAGCAGGAGCTGGAGCCCGGCAATCCCCCCCCACGCGGCGAGGAAATCGCCGGTGTCGCGCTCCTTCAGCCCGGCCGGACAGGGCGAATGATCGGTGGCGACCAGGTCGAGAACGCCGTCGGCGAGCGCGATCCACAGCGCCTCCCGGTGGGTGACGTCCCGGATCGGCGGCGCGCACTTGAACTCGGTCGCCCCGTCGGCGACGTCGTGCGGCGTGAACGTCAGGTAGTGCGGACAGGTTTCCGCGGTGAGCGGCAGACCTTCCTGCCGCGCCGCCGCGATCCGTGCGAGTGCGCCGGCGCTCGAGACGTGGACCACGTGGATCGCCGCGCCGTGCGCCCGACAGCGATCGATCAGCAGTTCCACCGCTTCGACCTCGGCCGCCTCCGGACGCGTTGCGAGCCAGGTCGCATACGCGCGCGGATCCGCGCCGGGCCGCGGCGTCACCCGCGCGAGCGCGTCCGGCGACTCGGCATGCACGAGCAGCGGCAGACCCAGTTCGCGCAGCCGTGGCAGTGCGCGATCGAGGTCGTCGGCGCCGACGTGCGGGAACTCGTCGACGCCCGACGGACATAGGAAGCACTTGATCCCGGCCACGCCGAACGCCGCCAGCTCGCCGAGGGCCTCGACGTTGCCGGGAATCAGCCCGCCCCACAGCGCGACGTCGACGTGCGCCTGGCCCGAGAGCGCAGCACGCTTGACCTCGGCGCCGCGCAGCGTGGTGGTCGGAGGGATCGCGTTCAGCGGCATGTCCACAACCGTCGTCACGCCGCCCGCGCCCGCGGCGGTGGTCGCGGTGGCAATCCCCTCCCACTGGGTGCGTCCGGGCTCGTTCATGTGGACGTGCGCATCGATCAGGCCGGGCGTCATGAGCCGGTCTCCGGCCTCGATCATCCGCGCCCCGCCGGTCTCGTCGAAGTGCGCGATCCGGGTGATCCGCCCGTCCTCGACGTGGACCGCGGCGGGCCGCACCGCACCCTCGACCAGCACCCGCCGGCCGCGGAACACCAGCGATTCGCCGGGCGTTCCGCTCACCGTTTGCGCTGCTGGTAGGCCCACGCGCCGAGACGCGTCCGCTCGTCGTCGGTCATGCCGGTCAGATTGCCGAGCGGCATGGTCTGCGTCTCGACCACGCGGGTGATGATCCGTTCCGACCACGCCGTCATCTGCTCGGGGGTCTCGAGCATCACGCCGTTCGGCGGCGCAGGAAACGCCTGGTTCGACGGCCTGGCGGCGTGACAGGTCACGCACCGCATCTGGACGATCGCGCGCGCCTCCTCGACCGCCACCGGCGCATGCGCGGCGAGCGCCCGCACCGGCGCGCTCTCCCCCGGCGGCGCGGTCATCACCGCGGCCACGGCGAGGCTGGCGAGCGTGCCCGCCACCACCCAGCGGGACGTGCGGGTGCGGAAGTTCATCATCGCCTTGAGGCCCGCGCCGGCGATGAACAGCAGCGTCAGCACCGCCCACGCCTGCGGATGCCCGAAGAAACTCGGGAAGTGTCCGGCCAGCATCGTGAACAGCACCGGGAACGTCAGGTAGTGATTGTGGATCGAGCGCTGCTTGGCGCGCACGCCGTGCGTGGTGTCGACTTCGGTGCCGGCACGGGTCGCGGCCATCATGCGGCCCTGGCCCGGGATGATCACCAGGAACACATTCGCGGTCATGATCGTGCCGAGCATCGCTCCGACCAGCAGGAACGACGCGCGCGGCGTGTAGAGGTGGGGCAGTCCCCACGCGAGTGCCGCGACCGCCACGGTCGCGACCGCACCGAGGGCGATCGCCGAGCGCGCGACCGGCGTCCGCATCAGCAGTTCGTAGACTCCGACCGCCACCGGCAGCAGCGCGAGCGAGATCCAGAACGCCGGGCCGTGCGCCAGCGGTGCACCCGCGTTCACGAGCTGCGCCTGGCTGCCGAGTCCGAACACCACGATCAGCAACAGCACGCCGCTGATCCAGGTCGCGTAGCTCTGCCACATGAACCAGAACAGCCGGTCCGGCAGCGCGGCGAGCGACTTGTGCTTGAGCACCTCGTAGAAGCCGCCCGAGTGCGTCATCCACAGCTCGCCGGTCACGGTGCCGGCACGGCCGGGGGCGGGACGCGAGAGGCTGGCGTCCATCCACATGAAGAGGAACGAGTCGCCGATCCACATGATGGCGGCGACCACGTGCGCCCAGCGGAGGAAGACCTGCAGCCACTCGACCACGATCGGGGGCATGCGCACAGCCTAACGGCTGGCGGGCGGCTGAGAAAGCCGCCGGGCCTATTGAATAATCGCGATGCGGCGCTCTTCGGTCTGTCCCGCGGCTTCCAGACGCACGAGGTACACGCCCGCGGGCAGCCCCGAGGTGCTCCAGCGGGTTTCCTGGCGGCCGGCCGTCAGGGGTCCATCGATCAGCGAACGGACGCGGCGTCCACCAATGTCGAACAGCTCGGCGCGCACGCGACCGTCGACCGGCAGCACGAACTCGATGACCCGTTCGGTCTCGCCGGCGCCGGGATTCGGAAACACCGAGAACGCCAGCGACGCGCCGGGTGTGCCGGGCGTGATGCCGGTCGGCTTGGTGGTGAACCGGAGACGCCAGCTCTTCATCTGCTGGCGCGCGAGATTGTCGAACACGCCGTTGGTGGTGAACGGCACGGAACCGAGGTCGGTCTCGATATGGGTGACGCTGCGCGCATTCGAGATCGAGCGACCCGGCAGGCGCAGGCTCAATGGCTGCGCCGCGTCGGCCAGGTTCCACACCCGCGCGATCACGTCCATCGACGTGCCGTCCATCGCCGGCTTGAATGCCCACAGGAGCACGTCCTGCTGGTCGACCGAGACCAGCGAGAACTGGCCGGCCGGCAGCGGGGACCACTGGCTTCCGGTGCAGCGGCCGGAGACCAGCGGATTCTGGTGCTCGAGCGAGAAACGCATCGACGCGGCGGCGTTGAAGACGCCGTGGGTGCGGAACGCGTAGCGGTTGAGGAACGACGAAGTGCCGCCCTGCCCGTCGATGCCGAGCGCGGTGCCGTCGACCTGCATGCCGACCACCGCGCGAAACCGGTTCGAGGTCGCGTCGAGGGTGGTCGGGGTCGAATTCCCGAGCGAGAAGAACGGGCTGTCCCAGCTCGACACCGTCACGCCGCGGGTGTCCTGCGAGAAGTCGGCGAAGTGATTGAGCGTCAGCCAGTCGGTGCGCGCGTTCTGGTCCGCGTAGTCACCGCCGGCCGACTGGCGCGCGACCTTCGCGATCATCCCGACCTCTTCGTGACGCCACACCCCGCCCGGCAGGTCGAAGCGCGATTCCCAGGCCTCGGTCTCGCCGAAGTTCTGCGTGATGCGCCCCTCGACGTCGATCCGGTCGAGCGGGGACGCGTAGAGCGTGACGCGGGTCGAATGGGCCGGCGATCCGCCGGCCGTGACCCGCAGCGTGGTCGAAACCGGCCCGGTGTTCTCGATCGTCACCGCTCCGTTGCCGTCACCGAGATCGTGGATCGCCGCGCCGGCCGCAACCAGCTGGCGGCCACCGTCCTTGAGATCGATCAGGCTGGTGATCTGTCCGCGGGTGCCGAGGGTGATCCGGTAGTACGGGTTCTCGAACGTCGGCAGCCCGACCGTGGCCGCATCCGCGAACGGCTGCCCGGTGCCGGACCGGATCTCGAACACCTTGTAGCCGACCGACGGAACGTCGGTCGCGAGGATTCGAAGACGCTGCTGTCCGTCGACGGTCACGGCCTGCGACGGGACCTCGGCGCCGGTCACGACGTCGACCACGTACCGGGGGGCCGCGGTCGACACGGTGAGGTCGACGACGTCGGTCCGCTTCCACGACAGCGGGTTGAAGACGTAGTGGTGCTCACCCCAGTTCGGGGTCGAGATGTGGCTGCCGACCTTCACCAGCGCGTCCGCCTGAAGCTTGTCGGCGTAGCCGGTGATCGCGCGCTCGATCTTGCGCTGCCACGACAACGGATTGAAGACGTAGTGGTGCTCACCCCAGTTCGGGGTCGAGATGTGGCTGCCGACCTTCACCAGCGCGTCCGCCTGAAGCTTGTCGGCGTAGCCGGTGATCGCGCGCTCGATCTTGCGCTGCCACGCCGCGCGCTCCGCGTTGGTGACACCGGGACCGTCGGTCCACGAGTGCTCGTAGTAGAGGCCGCACGAAAACATCGCGCTGTCGCGCGCGCTGGTCCGGCCGTCCATGAACGACGAGTCATTGAGCAGGGCCACGCACGCGAGCGCCTCGCCGGTGCGCAGCTTCTCGATCCCGCGCCGGGCGCTGGCGGTCACCTCACCCATCGACGCCGTGAGCAGGTCCCACTCGTTGCCGAACGATCCGCCGAACGATTCGAGCTCGTCGCCATGCCGGGCGACGAAGTCCTCGAAGAAATCGACCTCGTTCGAGACCACCACCGTGCGCGTATCGTCGGTCGCATCCTGGGCGGCCTCGATCAGCTCGTCGGTGGTGCCGGCCAGGTCGTCCCACCCGTATCCGAACGCGCCGGCCACCGAGTACGGCCAGCGATCGAGGAACTCGGAATTCGACGACATGATGTCGATCGCGTTCCACGAATCGCGCGCCTCGGCATATCCACCGATCGACTGGCTGCCGAAATCGAGTTGGCTGTTCCACTTGAGGACCACCGACTGCCCGTCGGGTCCCTGGAACTTGTAGATCTCGCGCGGGCGATCGGTGGCATCGATCCGGGTGGCGCAGTCGCAGATCCCCTTCCATGCGTACTTCGCGCCGCATCCGGCCCACAGCGATCCGACCCCGCCCGGCAGCGTCTGGTTCTCCATCGGGATCACCAGCGGAAAGCGCACTCCGAACCGGCGCTCGAGCTGCCCGGCGTACAGGTTGGCGCGGATCACCGCTTCGGCCGGCATCGCGCCGTAGAGCTGGACGACCGCATTGAGCGGAACCGTGATGTCGCCGGCGCGGATGTGTCCGATCAGACGATCGAGCTGCGCGGGGGTGCGGTTGCGTTCGTACTCCCACACCCAGATCGATCCGTCGCAGTTGAACCGTCCGCGCAGTCCGGGCTGGTTGCCGGCGGTCGCCTCGATCTGATTCATGTAGTAGTCGAGCGTGTTCGTGAACACGCCGCGATACGTCACGTCGTTGCCGCTCCACATGTAGTCGGAGTGGTCGTCGTTCGCGAGATAGATGACGTGCGGCGCGGCGGTCGTCCGGGGTGCGGCCGGGGTGGACGTGCGCGTCGACAACGGGCGCGCGGGACGCACCCGTTCCACCGCCTCGTCACGCCGGGGCAGGTGATGGGCAAACGCAGGAAACGCAATCAGTGCCGCGAGCCCGAAGCTCACGGCAAACGCGCTCGCGGATGCGAGCGTACGTCGAACCATTCATGCTCCCGCTTGCGGCCGGAGATTCTGCTCGTTCAGAGCACGTGCGGAAGCCATCCGTGGCGGTGGTACCACCTCCGCCGGGGACCGGCTCTGCGTGAGGAGCCGGGACTCGAAGGGCCCAAAGTGTAGCCCGGCGGGAAGTTCCGCGCCAGCAGGGAACCTTGGGCGGAGGCCGGGGCCCCCCGAACAGGGGGCAGGGGTCGGGCCGAATTGGGGGTCGGGCGACCCGGTCAGACCAGGTTGTGGAAGACCCTCTGGACGTCCTCGTCCTGCTCCATCAGGTCGACCAGCTTGAGCACCGTGGTCGCCTTGTCCTCCGGCAGCTGCACGGGTGTGACCGGGATGTACTCGGAGACCGCCGAGGCCGGAACGATCTTCCGGTCCTCGAGCGCCTTCTGCAGGTGGCCGAAATCGGCGAACCCGCACCGGATGACGAGCAGGGGCTCACCCTTCTCGCCGACGCTCTCCCCCATCTCGTCGAGGCCGTGATCGATGAGGTCGAGCTCGAGCGCTTCGGCGTCGATCCCCGCCGGATTCAGGCGGAACACCCCCATCTTCTTGAACTGGAACGCGACGCTGCCGGTCGCCCCCATGTTGCCGCTGAACTTGCTGAAGATCGAGCGGACGTTCGCGACCGTGCGGGTCGGGTTGTCGGTCGCGCACTCCACCAGCATCGCGACGCCGTGCGGACCAAAGCCCTCGTACACGATCTCCTCGTAGTTGGCCTGGTCATGCCCCGAGGCCCGCTTGATCGCCGATTCCACCTTGTCCTTCGGCATGTTGATCGAGCGCGCGTTCTGGATCGCGCGCCGCAGCGCCGGATTCCCGTCGGGACTCGGGCCTCCGGCCTTGACCGCGATCGTGATTTCCTTGCCGACGCGGGCGAACGCCTTGGACATGCGGTCCCAGCGGGCGAACATCGTGGCCTTGCGCGTTTCGAAGATGCGTCCCATTTTGGTTCCCGATTCAGGGGTGGCCCGGCCGAAGCCGGTTCCGATAGCGTCCGTTCGACCCGCTAGTGTGCTTCGGGCGGGGTATATGAGACAAGCAGGCCGGGTGACACAGGGAAGGAGCGCTTCATGGCGATCGATCGCGACTACGTTCTGGGGACTCATGACGACGAGATCGCCCGGCTGGGCATGCAGCACGACGTGTGGCGGGAGCGGGCGATCGATGCCTGGCAGCGGGCCGGGATCGCGCCCGGGCACACCGTGCTCGACGTCGGATGCGGCCCCGGATTCGCGGCGCTCGACCTCGCCGGGATCGTCGGCACGCATGGCCGGGTGCTGGCGGTCGACCGCTCGCGACGCTTCCTCGAGTCCCTGGTCCGCCTGAGCCACGAACGCGAGATCCACTGGGTCGAGGGCTTCGAGCAGGACCTCGACCACGGCGACCTGCCGGGCGACGGCCGGGCCGACGCGGCCTGGTGCCGCTGGGTGTTCGCGTTCGTCCAGAATCCCCGCGCCCTGCTCGGGCGCATCGCGCGTGCCCTCCGCCCGGGCGGGGCACTGGTGTTCCACGAGTACTTCGACTATTCGACCTGGCGCCTCGCCCCCCGCTCCCCGATGTTCGAGGAGTTCGTCGCGGTCGTGATGGCGAGCTGGCGGGCAAGCGGCGGCGAGCCCGACATCGCGCTCGACCTGCCCGCATGGCTCCCGCAGGAAGGGTTCACGATCCGCTCAGTCCGGCCGATCGTCGAAGTGGTCTCGCCGGCGAGCCCGTGGTGGCAGTGGCCGCGCGCGTTCGTCGAGGTCAACCTGCAGCGGCTGGTGTCGATGGGCAGGCTGGAGCGCGACCAGGCGAGCGCGATTCTCGAGGAGTTCGTGCTCGCCGAACAGGACCCGACCCGGCTGATCGTCACGCCCGGGGTGCTCGAGGTGGTGGCAACCCGCAACTGACCGACCAGAAGTTTGCCGGATGGCGGTCGGCTGGATTTGACCAAATCGAGACACCAGAATTCCAGCGTCGGCCGCACAATCCGCCCATGCGCCCCCGGTCACACAGGCTTGCGTTGTGTCTCGCGCTCTCGATCTGGACCGCGTTTCCCACGATCGAGGTGTGCCGGCTGTCGGGTGTCGGAAGCGCTGCGGCATGCGATGAAGCTCCGGCCGCACGACGCACCGCGCACACCTCCGGGTCGGCCGTTTCCGCGCATCAGCCGCCGATGGCGCCTGCCGCGTGTGCGGTGCGCTGCGACGGGAAGCGCGAATCGTTCCGCATCGCCGGCCACGCCACGACCGCGTCCCGAAGCACCGAGCGCAGTTGTGCGACGGCGTCCGGGACGTGCGATCCGCAGCAGGAGCCGGTTTCCAGCAACAACGGCGAACGGGTGTGGTGCGTCGGTCCGCAGACCGATGCCGTCACCACGAAGAGCGCTTCCATCTCGCTTCCGGTCGCTCCGCTGTGGTTCGCGACCATCGCAGATCCGAGCATCCTCCAGCGGCCGTTCCGCGCGATGGGCGAATGGGCACGACGCAAGTCGCCCGCGCCCCCCTCGGCGGATCGCAATGCGCCGCCGCAGAGCCGCGCCCCGCCTCTCTGGGTCGGCGAACTGCTCTGATCCCGTCGCGCGGCATCGCCGCGCGCCCAATCCAACTTGAAACAGGAGGTACGCCATGAAGCGGACCCTGGGTCTGCTATTGGTCGTCGCCGCTCTTTCGTCGGGTGCCCTCGCGATCGCGGGTGACACATCGACGCGGAGCGATCAGTGCCCGGTGTCGTGTACGCCGGGGCCGGGCTGCGGTCCCGGCGCCTGCGGCATGTCCACGGGCTGCTGCGACTAGCAGCAGATCATCCGCCGCCGGACGGCGGTCTGGCGGCATCGCGCGGCGCGGGCTTCGGCCCGCGCCGTCGCGTTTCCGGGATCAGTGGCCGGGAAGGCCGGTCGGCGAGGAGAACGAACCGGCTCCGGTGTCGAACACGCGACCACCCTTGATGATCATCTGGACGCGGCGCGTGTTGCCGATCGCGACCGTCGGGTCCGCGTCGAGCACCACCAGGTCGGCGACCTTGCCCTTCTCGATCGTTCCGGAATCGTCGTCCCGACCGAGCGCGCGCGCGCCGTTGAGGGTGGCGGCGGTGAGCGCGGCGAGCGGCGTCAGCCCCGACTCCACCAGCAGCTCGAGCTCGCGATGGAGGTTCGCGGTCGAATCCTGCTCCGCCAGGATGTCGTCGGTTCCGGCCACGATCGCCACTCCCCTGCGTCCGGCGAGGCCGGTCGCGGCGCGGCAGAACGGCAGGATCTTCTGCAGCGACGGCTGGGCTTCGGCGACATAGAGCGTCGGTTCGAGCATCACCTTCCTCGACCGCATGCGATCGAACAGCGCGCCGAGGGCGACGCTGTCGAGCGCCGGAGCCTCGAGCGCGCGCAGCGCGGTCCGGCCCTCGTGGTAGGTGGCGGGCACCGGGCGCTGCGTCTCCCAGATCAGGTACATGGCGTGCGACAGCACGTCCACGCCGGCGTCGACCGCGTCGTGAGGCCGGGATGGATAGACCGTGGCGTGCGACCACACCGTCAGGTGCTGGCGGTGCGCCTCGCGGACGACCGCCGCGATCCGCTCGGGCGGAAGATCGGCGTAGATCTTGATCCCGGTGGCGCCGGTCGCTTTCGCCGAAGTGATCGCTGCGCGCAGATCGGTGGTGTCGCGAACCGCGCGCAGCCACGGCAGCTCGCCGGGCACCCCACCATGCGCGGACGCGATCGTGCGCGGATCGCCGAAGAACGAGGGCCCCGCGAACAGCGCCGAGAACCGCACCCGCGGGACCGCGACCTCCGCGCTGTCGGACCAGCGCGCCAGCTCGGCGAGCGCGATCGCATCACCGCCCATGTCGCGCACGGTCGTGACGCCGCCGCGGAACGCATGCGCGAGCGTCCGGCGCACGTTCGCGTCGTGGCCGGTGGGATCGGTCGCGACGTGCACGTGCGCGTCGATCAGCCCGGGGATCAGCCAGCGTCCGGTGAGGTCGATCTCGCGGGCTCCGGACGGAGTGTGAACCGTTCCGCGCGCGACCTTCGCGATCCGGCCGTCGTGGATCACGACCGTCGCGCCGGCCACGGGGAGACCTCCGCGGCCGTCGATCAACGTCAGGTTGCGGAGGACCAGGTCGGAAGCTGCTGACTGGCCGATGGAAACGACGAACGTGGTGCAGAGGACGAGCGGAACGACGATGCGTCGCAGACTACGGAAGTGGATGGGGGTCATGGTGGCAGCATGGTAACGTCCCGCGCTCATCCGTTGCGACCTTCGTCCCCGTTCCGGAGGTTCGACATGTTCCGTCCGCGCGTCGTTCCGGTGCTGATTCTCGCGGCGATCCTGCCGTCGTTCGCGCTCGCCGCGCCCGCCGCGAAGTCGTCCCCGAAATCCACCGATCCGTTCGACCAGAGCCGCTACACGGGACTCGAGTGGCGCAACCTCGGCCCCGCCCGCGGCGGACGCGTGACCGCGGTGACCGGGGTGCCCGGCCAGCGCAGCGTCTACTACTTCGGCGCGACCGGCGGCGGCATCTGGAAGAGCGTCGACAGCGGGATGAACTGGACCAACGTGTCCGACGGCGAGCTCGGCACCGGCTCGGTCGGCGCGGTCGCGGTCGCACCGTCGGATCCCAACATCGTGTACGCCGGCATGGGCGAAGGCTGCATCCGCGGCAACGTGTCGCATGGCGACGGGGTCTACAAGTCGTACGACGCCGGCAAGACCTGGAAGAACGTGGGCCTGCGTGACTCGCGTCAGATCGGCCGCATCCGCATCCATCCCCGCGATCCCGATCTCGTGTACGTGGCCGCGCTCGGGCATCCGTTCGGACCCAACCACGAGCGCGGCGTGTTCCGCTCGCGCGACGGCGGAACCACCTGGTCGCGGGTGTTGGGCGTCAACGACAGCACCGGCGCAATCGACGTGGTGATGGATCCGAAGAATCCGCGCGTGCTCTATGCCGGGACCTGGCAGGTGCAGCGCACGCCGTGGAGCTTCGAGAGCGGAGGCGCCGGCAGCGGACTGTGGAAAACCACCGACGGCGGCGACACGTGGAAGCGCCTGACCGGCGAGGGGCTGCCCAAGGGCGTGTGGGGCCGGGTCGGCGTCGCCGTGTCACCGGTCCAGCCCGATCGCGTGTGGGCGATGATCGAGGCCGAGGAGGGCGGGCTGTTCCGCTCCGACGACGCGGGACGCACCTGGCGACGCACCAGCGAGGATCGCAACCTGCGCCAGCGCGCCTGGTACTACTCGCACGTCTACGCCGATCCGCGGAACCCAGATGTCGTCTACGTGCTCAACGTGCAGATGATGCGCTCGGGCGACGGCGGCCGCACGTTCCGGCCGGTCCCCGGACCGCACGGCGACCATCACGACCTGTGGATCGATCCCGACGATCCGCAGCGGATGATCAACGGCAACGACGGCGGCGCGTGCGTGTCGTTCGACGGCGGACTGTCGTGGTCGTCGCTCCTGAACCAGCCGACCGCTCAGTTCTACCACGTCATTACCGACGATGGATTCCCCTACCGCGTCTACGGCGCGCAGCAGGACAACTCGACCATCTCGATCCCGAGCCGCACCGACGGCGGCGGGATCGGCGCGACCGACTGGTATGCGGTC
>Ga0210380_10000766_pt1 | contig 13581 bp, 10 predicted proteins | sample PLM4_5_coexredo_FD_155476 | JGI IMG/M metagenome (GOLD analysis project Ga0210380, IMG submission 155476) | Groundwater sediment microbial communities from an aquifer in East River, Colorado, USA - PLM4_5_coex redo | ecosystem: Environmental > Terrestrial > Soil > Riparian zone | place: USA...
GCCTGCGGAGAAATAGCCATGCCATTCACGCTCAACGTCAACGGGAAGTCGACGACGGTTGATGTGCCGGCGGACATGCCGCTGCTGTGGGTCCTGCGGGACGTGCTGGATCTTCGCGCCACGAAGTTCGGCTGCGGCATCGGCCAGTGCGGCGCCTGCACGGTCCACCTGAAGGGTGTGGCGGTGCGCTCGTGCCGCACGCCCGTGTCGGCCGCGGCTGGCGCGGCCATCGTGACACTCGAAGGTCTCTCCGCCGACGGCTCGCATCCACTGCAGAAGGCATGGGAAGCGATCGACGTGCCCCAGTGCGGCTACTGCCAGGCGGGACAGATTATGTCGGCCGCCGCGCTGCTCCGCTCCAACCCGAGGCCGAGCGACGCCGACATCGACATGGCCATGAGCGGAAATCTCTGCCGGTGCGCCACCTACATACGCATCCGTGAAGCCATCCATCGCGCTGCAGGCAACGCGACGTCCACCACTGCGCAGGTCGTCACACCTGCGATTCTGCGGACCTCGAAGGTCCGCGCCGCATTGTAGGAGGTGGCCGTGGATACGCCAATGCTCGATCGTCGGTCGTTCCTCCGCGCGACGGCGCTCGCCGGTGGCGGGATGCTGCTGGCCATCTACTTCGATCCGGCGGACGTACTCGGGCAGGAAGGCAGCCGGGCACCAGCAGGAGGCGCGGCGTACAAGCCGTGGGCATTCATCCGGTTCGATCCGAACGGCACCGTCACGATCCTCAGCAAGAACCCCGAGGGGGGCCAGGGCGCCAAGGCGCATCTGCCGATGCTCGTCGCCGACGAGCTCGACGTCGACTGGAAGGACGTGACCGTCGAACAGGCACCGCTTGATGAACAGAGCTTCGGTATTCAGCGCACCGGCGGAAGCACCGCGACGCCAATCAACTGGGAACCGCTGCGCCAGTGCGGCGCCGCCGCGCGGCAGATGCTCATCACCGCCGCCGCGCAGACATGGGGCACGCCGGAGGCGGAGTGCACCACGGCATCGGGCCGAGTGCGCCACGCTGCGTCCGGGCGCTCGCTCGGCTATGGCGAGCTCGCCGCGCGCGCCGCCGCGTTGCCGACGCCTGATTTGAAGACCGTCAAGGTGAAGGATCCGAAGGACTACAAGATCATAGGAACCTCCGTGCGCGGCATCGATACACCCGCGATCGTGCGGGGGCAGCCGATCTACGGCATCGACGTGAAGCTGCCCGGCATGCTCTACGCGGCGTACGAGAAGTGCCCGGTGTTCGGCGGCAAGGTCGCGACGGCGAACCTCGACGCCATCAAGGCGCTGCCCGGAGTCCGCAACGCGTTTGTCATCGAAGGGGGACCGGATCTCACGAGAACGTACCCTGGGTGCTGCATTGGCGTGAGCCTCCATGGCGGCGTCGCGATCGTCGCGGATACCTGGTGGCACGCACAGTCGGCGCGCGCCAAGCTGCGCGTGACATGGAGCGAAGGCCCGACAGCCGCGGACAGCAGCGACGGGTTCGCGAAACGCGCGCTGGAGCTCTCGCAGCAGCCTCCGGCAATCAAGCTGTACAACGACGGCGACACGGAAAGGGCGCTGCAAGGCGCGGCCAAGGTTGTCGAAGCGGCGTACTTCTACCCGTTCCTCGCACACGCATCGCTCGAGCCGCAGAACTGCACCGCGCACTACAAGGACGGCAAGATGGAGATCTGGGTCTCCACGCAGACGCCGCGCGAAGGCCGGCAGGTGGTCGCGCAGAACCTCGGTATCGCCGAGAGCGACATCACTGTCCATTTCATGCGCACCGGCGGCGGGTTCGGACGCCGCATCCTCAACGACTACATGGCGGAAGCGGCGTGGATCGCGCGCGTCATGAACGGGACGCCCGTCAAACTCGTGTGGTCGCGCGAAGACGACATGCGGCACGACTTCTATCGTCCCGCGGGCTTCCATTTCTTCAAGGGCGGGCTCGATGCATCGGGCAATCTGATCGCCTGGCGACAGCACTACGTGGCATTCGGCGAAGGCGAACGCTTTGCACCGAATACCGCGATCGGTCCGGCGTCGTTCCCAGCCGGGTTCATCCCGAACTTTGCATTCAACGCCTCGTTGATGCCGTCGGGGATTCCGACAGGCCCGCTCCGCGCGCCGGGGACCAACGGCACGACGTTCGTCTACCAGGGCTTCATCGACGAGATGGCGGTGGCCTCTGGAAAGGATCCGGTCGCGTTCAGGCTTGCCCTGCTGGACGTTCCCCGCAAGCTGCTGCCGGGTGCCAACGATCGGTTTGACGCCGAGCGCGCGAAAGCCGTGTTGCGGCTCGCTGCTGAGAAATCCGGATGGGGTACACGTCAACTGCCGAAGGGAACCGGCATGGGCGTCGCCTTCCTCTACGCGCACCTCGGATACTTCGCCGAGATCGCCGAAGTCAGCGTCGATGCCATGAGCCGCGTAAAGGTGAACAAGGTGTGGGTGGCCGCCGACATCGGCAGCCAGATCATCAACCCGCTCAACGCGGTACACCAGGTACAGGGCTCTGTGATCGACGGCCTGAGCTCGCTGATGGCGCAGGAGACGACGATCGAACGCGGGCGCGCCGTGGAAAGCAACTTCAATCAGCACAAGCTGGTGCGGATGCGGGAAGCACCGCGGGATATTGAGGTGCACTTCCTCAAGACGGCGAATCCGCCAACCGGCCTCGGCGAGCCGGCGCTCCCGCCGATCCTGCCCGCCGTGACCAACGCGATCTTTGCCGCGACGGGAAAGCGAATCCGCTCCCTGCCGCTTGCGAAGAGCGGGTTCAGCTGGGCCTAGAATGCGTCAGGCCAGACAAGCCACGGAGACACGAAGTCACGGAGATCAATTATTTCTCCATGTCTCCGTTCCTCCGTGGCCTGTTGAAGTAAGGATTCGCAATTCAGCATTCAGCATTCGTATCGCGTGACAGGGAGGATGATCGTGAAGCACCTGCTTTGGGCTGTTGTCGCATGCGTCGCGTTGGGAATGGCCGTTTTCGCCGCCCAGGCCCAGAACCCACCGCAAACACCCCCAACCGCGGACCCCTACGCCAACAATGCCGTTCCTGGGGCGACTCAATTCCCGTTGGCTGCTCCGGCTGGCAAGGACAGCAACTCGCGGATGGTCGCGCCTCCCGGGGCGCTCAACCAGGGTCCCTTCGATCCTGCAAAATGGAAATACGGGGACGCGTTCAACGCACCCGCCGGCGCGAAGGTCTGGAACCCGGTGCGGCTGAAGATGGTGCAGGGCGGCAAGGTCACCGGGGGAACGCTGTTCAGCGCGACCGATCCAGCCACCTACTGCGCCATGGCCAATGCCGGCTACGACTTCATCTGGACAGAGATGCAGCACGACCAGCACGATTGGCAGGCGGTAGCCCGCATGTGGCGGACCTGCCCGACCGCCAAGGCCGTTCCTGGGGTGCGGGTCGCCTACGCGGATGAACGCGAGATCCAGCACGCGCTCGATGCCGGCGCGCTGGTGGTCGTCGTGCCGACCGTGGATACCGTTGCCGAGGCGATCGAAGCGCGGAACTGGACCTATTTCCCGCCGCTCGGCCGGCGCAGTCAGGGCGGCGGCCAGGCGTTCGACGCCGCGATGTGGGGCGGCGTTCCTGGCGGCTATCGCAACACGGCCAACGACAACGTCGTGCTGATTCTGATGATTGAAACGCTCGAAGGGCTCAAGAACGCCGACGAGATCGCCAAGGTCCCAGGGGTGACCGCGGTCTTCGCGGCGAGCGGAGATCTCGGCAACTTCTCGGGCTACCGTCAGGGCACGCCGGATTACGAGCGCGCGATCAACATCGTCCACGATGCCGCGTTCAAGGCGGGCGTGCGGCTCTGCGGCCCTCTGGCGTGGCGCGACCGTCCCGACTTCACCTGCTTCCAGGCCGGCAGTGAAACGGCCGCGCTCGCGCGGGGCGTCGCTGCCGAGCTTGGTCCGCTGGCAAACACCCAGGCAAAGCCCGAGGTCGGTCCATATGCAGCCCCAGCGAAACCTTAAAGCGCTGACCATGAACGCCATACGCTACGTTCTCTCCGGCGTTCTCCTGTCCTTCTGTCTTGCTGGCTCGCCACTGATGCTCGGCGCGCAGGGGGACTCGACGCTGTACGTCGTGAGCTACCTCGAGGCGGCGCCGGCATCGCAGCGCCAGGTCGCGACAATGCTCACGCAACTCGCCGACGCCAGTCGCGAGGAAGGCGCGATGCGCTACGAGGCCCTGCAGCGCACGACTGAATCAAATCAGTTCCTGCTTCTCGAAATCTGGAAAGATCAGCGGGCGCTCGACACGCACACCGGCGCGGCGCACACCAAGCGGTTCCGGGAACAGGTCGCGCCGCTGCTACTCGCGCCGATCGATGAACGGTTGTGCACGGCGACGATCGTGGCGGCGCCGCCGCGCGCGGGCCGTGGCACGGTATACATCGTGACGCACATCGACGTGCCAGGGACGAACCGTGACGCCGCGCTGCGGTTGATGGGACAGGTCATCGATCAGAGCCGCAACGACCGCGGCAACGTGCGCTTCGATGTCGTGCACCAGAAGGACAGGACGAACCATTTCACGGCGATCGAGGCGTGGGCGGATCAGAGCTCCAGCAACGACCACCAGCTGGCCCCGCACACGCTCACCTTCCGCCGGGGGATCGGCCCGCTTCTCGGGGCTCTTTATGATCAGCGGTGGTATAGGCCTCTATAGAGCCGGCAAACGCCGGGAGCTCGTGGTCTGAGATCGATCGAGGTACAACTATGAAACGCGTGTCGTACGGAATCGCACTTGGAATCGTTCTTCTCGTCGGCTCATTCGTTTCGGCGCAGAACGCAACCGGCGGTGGACAGCAGGCGCCGCCGCCCATGACCAATCTACAAGTCTGGCCAACGGACACGTCACGAGCCGTCGTCCTGCAGTTCATGAATGCCTTCAACGATTCGCTCGGCGTGCAGTGCAACTACTGTCATGTGGAGCAGGGCGGCCGGCTCGATTTTGCCTCGGATGAGAAGCGAGAAAAGAAAGTGGCCCGTCAAATGATCCTTCTGCGGGACTCCATCAACGTGGTTCTCCCCGCCATCGTGGGCAAGCCGCCCGGGATTGGGCCTACCTCAGGCAATGGTCGTCCCGGGGCACCGCTCCGCGTCCTTTGCCGCTCATGCCATCACGGTCTCCCGGTTCCCATGGCGATCGCCGATGTGGTCACCGACGCCGCGACGAGCGGAGGCGCCGCTGGTCTGGCGAAATTCAAGGAGCTTCGGACGAAGTACTACGGTGGGCAGGAGTACGACTTCAGCGAGAACGCTCTCCTGACGATCGCGCAGCGCGCGATCACGGCGAAGAATCTCGACGACGCAATCGCATATCTGCAGACCAATCTGGAGTACTACCCGAAGTCGGCGCGGACACATCAGGCGATGGCGCAGGCCAGAAACGCCAAGGGCGACCGACAGGGGGCGATCAAGGATCTCGAACGAGCGTTGGAGCTGGATCCGAACAGCGCGCAGGCCCGGAACCAGCTTCAGCAGCTCCGTGGACAGTAGGGTCGCGAGACCGAGCACTGTCTGACGCGCAGACGAGAGACGAACGCCGACGAGAGACGGGCCACGGAGACACGAAGGCACGGAGATTCACTTTTCTCCGTGTCTCCGTTCCTCCGTGGCCCGTTGCTGTCTATTGTGTGCCGCCCGTCGGCATCTCCATGACGCTGTGATCGGCCGTGGCCTTACCCGGGAGGTCTGGTAACCCGCCGCCCTCCATCTTGCCGCTCACGGTGTGAAACTTGTTGCCGATGAACGCGACCGCGTTGCCGTGCACCGCTCCGGGCAGCGACGGCAGGATCTCCCACCGGTTCGCGACGGGATCGTAGGCATCTAACGAGCGATACGCGGCGTTGTACCGCTCATTCTGGATCTCGCCACCCGATACGTAGATCTTTCCGTTGTAGGTCGCCCAGCCGCCGCCGCTGCGCGGCGTCAGCATCCGGGCCTTTGCAACGCCCCACGTGTCCCTCGCTGGATCGTATTCCTCGACCACGTCAGTGTTGCTCGACGTCGTCACGAAGCCATGGCCGATGCGGCCGCCGATGACGTAGATCTTGCCGTTGACCACGCCCGAGAACGCGTGATTGCGGCCGGTCGGCATCGGGCTCTTGTTCGCCCACGTGTTCGTGGCCGGGTCGTACATTTGATTCGTGCCGAGTACGCGCGCGGGCCCCTGGCCGTTGAACGCCGTGTCGGTCGTGTTGTCCATCGTGGTGGCGCCGCCCAGGACGTAGATCTTCCCGTTCACGTTTTCGGCGATCGCGGAGCAGCGCTTGCCCGGCATCGGGGCGAGCGCCTTCCAGGAGTCGGCGACCGGGTCGAACTCCCACGCGTTGTCGACCGGCGCCCAGCCGCCGGCGCCCGGACCCGTGAGCGGTCTCTCGCAGCCGCCGAAGATGTAGATCTTTCCGTTAAGGACGGTCTGCGCCTGATGGTGGACCGGGACCGGAATCGACTTCTTCTTCGTCCATTTGTCCGCCGCCGGGTCGTACTCGTAGACCATCGCGGCCGCCGGCTTGCCGCCCGTGGCAAAGCCGCCGATCACGTACATCTTTCCGTTCGCGGTCGCTCCGTAGAGCTCTTCTTCCGGCTCAGGAAAGGGCGCCGCTTTCACCCAGCGCAAGTTCGGATTCTGCGCGCGAAGGACCACTTGTGTGGCACCTAGGCCGCCGACGATCGCAATGGCGAGAGCCGCAATCGAGATGGTTCGTGTCTTCATCTGCATACCCTCGCTAGTTCGTCCGCGGCGCCGCCGCGGGCATTTCCATCACGCTGTGATCGGCGGTGGCGTCGCTCATCTGGTCGGGCAGCCCGCCGTTCTCCATCTTGCCGCTCACGTTGTGCAGCTTGTTGCCGATGAAGGCCATGGCGTTGCCGTGCACTGTGCCCGGCAACGCCGGCAGGATCGTCCACGTGTCGGTCGCAGGCTCGTAGGCCTCGAGCGCGCGGAACGACGCCATCACGTCCCGGGAGATCCATTCGCCGCCGCCGACGTAGATGCGCCCGTTGTAAGTCGCCACGCCGCCGCCGCTGCGCGGTGTCGACATCCGCTGCTTGACCGTTCCCCACGTGTCGGTTGCGGCGTCATATTCCTCGACGACGTCGGTGTTGCTGCTGAAGGGGATCATGCCGGCGGCCAGACGTCCGCCGATGACGTAGATCTTGCCGTTCACCGCGCCGATAAAGGCATGGTTGCGCGAGGTCGGCATCGTGCTGCGGCTGGTCCATGTGTTGGTCGCCGGGTCGTACATCTGGTTCTTGCCTGTAATGCGCGTCCCCTTGCCGTTCTCGAACGGCTCGATCCCGCCAATCAGGTAGATCTTGCCGTTCACCGTCTCAGCGACTGCGGAGCAGCGCTTGCCTGGAATCGGCGCCAGCGCCTTCCACGCGTCTGCCGCCGGGTCGTACTCCCAGGCGTTCTCGACGGCGTCATCGCCGCCGATGCCCCTCGTGCAACCGCCGAACACGTAAATCTTGTTATTCACGACGGTCTGCGCCTGATGATGCACGCGCACCGGGATACCCTTCTTCTTCGTCCACTTGTCCGGACCCGGGTCGTACTCGTAGACGAGACCGGGAGGATTGCCGAACGGCATGTAGCCGAATCCACCGATGACATACAGCTTGCCGTTGGCTACGGCGCCGTACAGCTCTTCCTCCGGCTCCGGGAACGGTGCCCCTTTCACCCAGCGCAACCCGCCCGGGGCTTGTCCCTGGGCCTGTGCTTGCGTATGCACGACACCGATCAACGCCGCCACGAGCGACGCGGCGGCAAGCACCATCAATGAACGTTTGACACTCGAGGGCATGTGCCGCTCTCCTTTTTTCGTCCGCGTCGGATTGTACATGCACTGACGAACCTGAAACACCGTGCTGCCTCGCGCGTGTTGAAGAGCCCTGGCTGCGGCGATACACTGCGACCGCGGAAGTGATGCTGAGCTCTCAAGTTCTTGGAGACTACTCGTTGAGTGCCTTCCTGCGTCGGAGACCTGTGATGCGATGCATGACCGCAGTTGGGCTGATGCTCGTCGTGCCGCTACATTGCGAAGCACAGGGACGCTTGATGCTGCTGGAACGAGCTCCGCCCGAAGCGGTCACGGCAGCCGATTCGTCATCAAGCCTGGGTGCAGCGCAAGCGTCCGGGCCACGGTCCAGTGGCCGTGATTCGCTACTGAATGGCACCGTGACCGGCTTCGCCGTGGGTGCGGCGTTCGGGATCGCGTTCGTGTATGCGATTCGCGATTCCGATCTAAGTGCCGGCCAATTCGCATATAGCGCGCTCGTCTTCGGTGGCATTGGGGCCGGCGTGGGGTTGGGTATCGATGCGCTCCTCGACCGCAATTCGAGCGTGGTTGCCCGTTCGCCTCGGCGTGTCACGCTCAGCCCCAGGGTGTCGCGGAGGATCGCCGGAATTCGCGTCATGATGCGATGGTAGTCGCCACACAAGGATTCCTTCGCCATGCCGCTACTCTTTTCCTACGGCACTCTCCAGCAAGAACACGTGCAGCTGTCTACCTTCGGAAGGCGGCTCCAAGGGCAAAGGGACGAACTTCTTGGGTTCGAACCGTCGTTAGTAAGCATCGAGGACCCGCTGGTCGTGGCCACAAGCGGCAAGACGCATCATGCTAACGTCACGTTCAACGGCAGACACGACAGTCGTGTGAGTGGCACCGTGTTCGAGATCACTGACGCTGAGCTCGCGGCCGCCGACCAGTATGAGCAGCTCGCTGCGTACACACGGGTGGCCGTCATGCTTGCTTCAGGGAAGCAGGCCTGGGTGTACATTGACGCCCGATCTGCGCCAGGAGCTTCGTGACTCACGCGTCATGGGGCTATCCCAGCCATGTAATCGATGGATTAGATGCGTCTCTTCCTGAGATCTATTGACAAAGACCTCGCCGTGCATCGCCAGATGGCTGCGCAGGCGCTCGAGCGTTGGCTCACTCCGATTCGCTAGTTCCGGGGATCAATTCCAAACGTGTTCTTCATCCAGAGCCAGAAGGGCGGCAGGGACGCCTGTTTCGGGTCCGCACTGACACCGCTCGCACGCAGAAACTGCGCAAATGGTTCCCTGATCAAGTCCTCCGCCTGGCGGGTCTCTCCCGACATGCAGAGTGCGTAGATGTGAAGCGCAAATGCGTTGTCGCTGACATCCGGGAGCTGTTCGGCGCGGCTCAGCGCCTCCGCCGCGGCGGCATAGTTCCGCTCGGCGATCAGGCGGATTCCGAGATGAAATTGCAGGAGAGGGTTCGCCAATTCCTGGGGCGTGGCGTTGGACACGAGTCGCTGAATGTCCGAGTTGCTGGCGAGACGCCAGATGACCGGTGTGCTCAGAGAGGATCGCGTCACGACGCGATGGACATCTTCAATGGCGGGCGACGCTTTGACCAGATCGCCGTACATGTGGGCGTTGATCACGTCCTGGAACGCAAAATATGAAAGCGACGCGGCCAGTCGTCGCTGCGGCCAGAGGCGCTTGATCAACGGGCTGTCTTGAAAGCGCTGTCTCGCCGCGGCGATATCCGTGACGCTTTCAAGAAGCTGGCTCCCCGCTTCCGGGGATGAGAAGGATGCCTCGATCAGTTTCGGGTCATCGTCGGTGAGGGATACGGAGCCAGCGGTGAGACGTCGGAGATAGTCGGCGTCTCCGATGAAGAGCGCACCAAGCTGTTCCGGTTGTTCGATGCCAAGCCCTCGCATCTCGGCCACGACCGAAGGTGTGTTCCATTGACGGGTGAACTGCTCCTCAGATACCGGTCCTCGGGCGTTCCGGGTCCCGATCATCATCAGGTTCGTGCCCGATCCGTTCCACAGTGAACAGTCGTCGAACACATCGCAGAAGGCCCTGAGGATCGCCCTGGCGCTCACGTCGCTCAGATCGCTGAGGGGCAACCAGTAGGTCGCGATTCCCCCTTCCGCCAGCCGATCCTGAAGCAGTTGGAAGTATTCGCGCGTGTAGAGATTTTCGACGCCGGCAATCCCCGGAGGAGGAGGCTCACCCGTGATCAGATCGAAGCGCTGATCGGTCGTCTGCAGAAAGTAGCGGCCGTCTTCGATGTGAACGCGAACGCGGGGATCGCGGAGAGGCAGGTCCGCCTCGTTCGGATAAACGAGACGATTCATCGCCAGAATATCGCGCGAGAGGTCCACGACGTCGATCGTCTCGAGGCTCGATGAATCGGTCATCGCTTTTGCGGTGTTGCCGACGCCGTATCCAATCAGGAGGGCGCGCCTGAGGTCCGGATGGACCGCCATCGGCCAATAGACGTAGAGCTTCTGGTAGCGGCGAACCCCGTAGCCGGTCGTCGACATCGAGAACGAATTGGTGAGCATCACGTGGGACACGGGCTTCCCCGTCACCAGACGCTCGAAGTAGATGACCGTCTCCGTGAGGCCTTCGCGAACGGCCATGACTCTTCTGTCGGCCTCCACCTCGGCCCACCGCTTCACCGGGATCGGAAGAAGACGCTCCTCCATCGAGCCAAACGGGAAAAGCGCGAGGCCAACGAGAAACATCGCCGCGGCTGCGTAGGCGATTCGGCGCGGGGCGGCGTGCCCCGTAGCGACGGACTTCGTAGGGCGCCCCTTTACGGGGCGCCAGAGGATTACCCCAATGCCTCCATAGAGGACCGCGATCAGAAACAACGACTGCTCCATTCCAACGACAGGCAGGAGAACAAAGCCGGCAGTCAACGACCCGAGCGCTGCACCAGTCGTATTCGCGAGCGTCAGGATTCCAGTGGTTTCGCTCTCCGACGTCAGATGGCTGCGCAATGCGGCGCCAAACAGGGTGAAGAGAATTCCTGACACGAAGGACACAGGAAACATGAGGGGCACGCCGATGTGCAGGATCTCGAGCGGCCGTGTGATGGTGGCGAGTGCGAGAGGCGCGATGAACCGCGGGAACACCGCATAGGAGATCACGCACAGCAGACCGGCTGAAAAAGCAATCGGTGAAGCAAAGCCTGGTCCAGCATTTCGCGGCGCGGGTCCTTTCCGCGGATCCGCCCGAAACCACAACGACGCCACCAGGCCTCCGAGCGAAATGCCGGCGAGCACGATGCCCAGCATCACCGGGAATGCGTTCGAGTGCCCTTTGACGAATAGCAAGAGGAAGCGGAACCAGACGACCTCTAATGCGAGAAGGCAGAAGCCGGAAAGAAAGGCCGCCGCAAGCCATGTTGCCGTCGCCGGGTCCGAGAGGACCCGGCCCACCCCGTCCTGCGGCGCGGACCTTTCAGGTCCGCGGCTTCTTGCCGAGAGCCACGCTGCGACCGCGGCAGCGAAGATGTTCAGCATGCCCGCGATGAGCGCAGTCCCACGTACGCCAAACGCACCGATGAGATACGTCTCGCCGATGACCACCCCGAACATCGCGCCGAGCGTGTTCCATCCGTACAAGCGGCCAAGCACGCGGCCAAAGTGCGGGTCACGTCCCGCGAGCGCGTTGGTGAGCAATGGCAGCGTAATTCCCATCGCCGTCGACGGAATCAGCAGGAGGAGGAAGGCGATTACGAGGCGGAGCGGATTCAGGGCCCAGGGCTGGTCAAGCAGCCCGCGAAGCCAGGGCGCAAGCGCGGATCCAAGGATCGGAAAGAGATAGACGAGTCCGATGCCCGCGATTGCGACCGCGATCTCCGCAATCGCGTACGTGCGCACCGGGTTTCTGAGACGGTCTCCGTATCGCGCGGCGGCGGCGTTCCCCAACGCGAGCCCGCCCATGAAGCCTGACAGGACGAGGCTCGATGCCCACACGCTGTTGCCGAACGCCAGCCCGGCCTGGCGGAACCAGAGGGTTTCGAAAACGAGCGCGGACGCGCCTGACGTGAAAAAGATTGCGTAAACGAGCGCCGTCACGGAAGGGAACTATTCGAGGCTTGATCCTTATTGCGTTCGAGACGGGATTTCCACGAATCGGCGACCGGATCGAACTCCCACGCGTTCGCGGCTGCACCCTCGCCGCTAATCTCGCTGAGACAGCTGCCCAAGGCGTACAGCCTGCGGTTGTAGAGCACCACGCTCGCGGCAACGGCCGCGAGCGTGGTGATACGGTTCATCGACGCGTCAGTACGTGAACCGGAGGGCGACCTCGGCCTGCCGCATCGGTGCTGCCGATACGCTGGTGCCGAAGGCCGGCGAGCGTACGTTGGTCGTCCAGGCTGCGATGATGTTCGTCCGGTTCATCACGTTGAACACCTGGGCGATGAACTCGACGCGGCGTCCCGAGGTCAGCGAAATCGATTTGCTGCCGCGCAGATCGAGTGAGTAGAACTCGTTGGTGCTGAAGGTCGGCGAAATTGCCGCCAGTCCGTTGGCGACCCGATACGCGTTGACCGACGCCAGCGCCGCCGCGTCGTTCCCGCGATTGAACGCGTTGCGGGCTGTCCCCGGGGCGTAGTCGGTGTTGTTGCCGTCTCCGTTGATGTCGATGCCAGCCGTCGCGCTGAACGGCATCGTCGAGCGGTAGGAGAACACGCCGCCGAGCACCACGTCACCGGGCAGCATGAGCGAGCCGCTGCCGACAAGCGTGTGCCGGCGGTCGCTGTTGTTCGGCCCCTCGTCGTAGTTGATGTGCGCCGAGTCCGTGACGACCGACTGCGTGCCCCCTGAGTTGTTCACGTTGCCGTTGGTCGAGGCGAGCGTGTACGACACCAGGTACATGTAGTTGCGATCCAGCCGCTTCTCCAGGCGTACCAGCAGCGCCTTGTAGTTCATGAACCCGATCGACTGCGCCTGGAGCACGCGCGCGAATTGCGCCAGCGGGCGCGTCCCCGTCGTACCTCCGCTGCGGGGGTTGATATCCACCGACATCGGCACCTTCGACATGTGGTTGTAGACGCCATCGACATGAATGGCGAGCGCCGAGGTGATCGCCCGCGAGACACCTCCCGTGTAGGCTGCCGACTGCAGGTTCTCGAGGTTGTCCGCCATCACCGAGATGTTGGCGGGGGCCGTCGACACGAACGTCAACGGGTCGCGGCCGCCGTACGGATCCGGGTAGGTCGGGTTGGCGATGATCGCCGTCGGCTGCCGGAAATTGTTCAGCTCCGCCGAGGTGATCTGGAGGTTCATCGGGTTGTAGTACAAGCCGTAGTCAGCCCGGACGACGGTCTTGGTGTCGTTCCGGACGTCCCAGGCAAACCCGACTCGCGGACCGAAGTTGTTCTTGTCGCCCCGTTCGTCGAAGTTGACGAGCGGCGCCAGGCTTGCTGCCGTGCCCGTGGTCGGAAACAGCGGGGTGTTGTAGACGGGGTCCTTCGAGTCGAGCGCCAACCCCTGGTTGAAGCCGTGAAGCTGGTAGTCGTAGCGAAGACCCAGGTTTAGCGTGACGCCCGCCGCGGGTTTCCATTCATCCTCGACGTAATAGTTCGACATGATGTTGGGCGTGAAGGTCGGCAGCTTCACGAGGTTGCCGGTCGAGAACTGGCTCACTGAGCCGGGGATCGGCACGAACGATGCGAGGTTCGCCGGGTTGAATGGCTGATCGACCGTGATTGTCCAGGTGCCGAGCGAGGGTCGGTTGTCCCCGTGAACGGCGAGCTCCTGCGC